>Ga0209084_1004146_pt1 | contig 10282 bp, 10 predicted proteins | sample C_130820_MF_Meta_FD_187309 | JGI IMG/M metagenome (GOLD analysis project Ga0209084, IMG submission 187309) | Freshwater microbial communities from Lake Croche, Canada to study carbon cycling - C_130820_MF_MetaG (SPAdes) (version 2) | ecosystem: Environmental > Aquatic > Freshwater > Lake... | reverse complement strand
TCTCATCTGTTACCTACCGGTTGGGTCTGAAGAAGCTGCTAAGTTCTATGCGCAATGCGCTCTTGATGCAGGGTGCGCCTTCGTAAATGCGCTACCGGTCTTCATTGCTTCAGACCCAGTGTGGGCAAAGAAATTTGAAGATGCTGGTCTACCAATTGTTGGAGATGACATTAAGAGCCAAGTTGGTGCGACTATTACTCATCGCATTATGGCGAAGTTATTCCAAGATCGCGGAGTGCATCTAGATCGCACCTATCAGCTCAATGTTGGTGGCAACATGGACTTTAAGAATATGCTCGAACGCGATCGCCTTGAATCAAAGAAGATTTCCAAGACCAACTCAGTTACATCGCAACTTGACCATGATCTAGGCAAGAAGAATGTTCATATTGGGCCATCTGATTACATTCCATGGCTTGATGATCGCAAGTGGGCATATGTTCGCCTTGAGGGCCGTGCATTTGGTGATGTGCCGCTCAACCTTGAATACAAGCTAGAAGTGTGGGATTCACCCAACTCTGCTGGCGTCATTATTGATGCGCTTCGCTGCGCAAAGATTGGCTTGGACCGCAAAATTGGAGGACCGCTGCTTTCACCATCTTCATACTTCATGAAGACACCACCGATTCAATTTACTGATGAGCAGGCTCATAACAAGGTAGAAGATTTCATCAGTGGAGTACTTGCTTCGTAATCTCAAAGTTAGATATTTCGTCAAATAAAAAACCCCGGTCCTAATCACTTAGGGCCGGGGTTTCATTTCCCTCAATTCTTCACGGAGAGTTGAGAGAATTGAGGGTTAAATCGTCGCACTTTCTGGGGTGCGGCGAATATGCATCAACCCTGCGATTGACAGGATCAACATCAGAATTCCGCCTATCAGAGATGCTATTGCTGCATAACCGGCGATAGTTCCGAGAGTTCCGAATGCATATGCCTCAAGCAGCATGCCTCTGAGTGTATTTCCCATAAATAGGGTTTGACGCAAGTCGGCAAGTTTCGCTATTTGCGCAGAGTCTGTACTTCCGGATTTCACAAGGCCCATATACATCCCTGAGACTTCTGAGTACGTCGCTGGTTTACCAACGCCTGCAATCGCAGCGCCCTTCATATGTTCCCAGATATATAGATCTGAAAAATCTTTCGCCATTGCGCCAGTTGTTACCTTCATATTGGCCCATTTGGCGAGCTGATCCTTTGTTGCGGGTGGCATTCCATCCGCAGCTGGAAATGAAATATTTTGGTTATCTAATTGGCTCGTAACCGCCTTGGATGCAAAAGATGAACCCCAATTGAGCAATCCTGCTGCGACAAAGAGAAAGACTGTTAATCCAACTCCAACCCATGTGACGATTTTGTCAAAATTTCTACGTTTCATATTTACTCTCCCTTACGTTTCACCTATTTCCTAGGTGCTATACGTATTACATACTCTTGGGATAAGTCAGTTAACGAAAATGCTGAGTGCTGGCACTTTTCAGCACCAATGGAGTGGTATCACTGCAGAAAATGTGACGTAGGTTATTGCCATGCTAATGAATTTCGCGACTGCACACTGGCTGTCCTTCGCCATTGATTTCCAGATGGGCGCACGGGACACCTAATCGATCGAATGCCACATCTCCGTGATGTGTGCGAAATGCAAGTGCTAGCAATACCCGCATATTTGTATCGGTATCAGATGTAATCCCAAAAGATTTAGCCGAGCGGCTGATTGTATTTTCAATAACCTTTTCGGTGTGGTTCGTTTCGCGTGCGATTGCGCTATTGGTTCTGCCTTCGCATAAAAGTCCGAGGACCAATTGTTCAAAGGGCGATAATTCTCTGGTTGTGATGGTGATATCTCTAGCCATTACAGCGACCTCTCCGTTGCTATGCCTACCATTATGTACTTTATTTCTCGGGTTTCACACCATAAGATGCACGAATGGCAGAAATCTCAAGGTCTACACAGGGGCAGACGCTCATCATTCGCATCAATCGCCCCGAAAAGATGAACGCGATTACCCGGGATATGTATGCCGGATTGGCTAGCGCTCTCAATGAAGCCGCTGGAGATTTCAGCATTCGATGCGTAGTGATCACTAGCGAAGGCGATCACTTCACATCTGGCAATGACATCAAGGATTTTATGACGAATCCACCAACAGAAGAAGATTCTGATGTCGCACGTTTCCTTGCATCGCTACTCGATTTCCCGAAACCCTTGATTGCAGCCGTCAAGGGAAATGCCATCGGAGTTGGAACAACGATGCTCTTGCATTGCGATGTAGTCGTTGCTGCACCTAGCGCTAATTTCTCAATGCCATTTACCTCACTGGGATTAGTTCCCGAGGCTGGATCATCGAAGTTATTCCCTGAACTTGTTGGATATCAGAGAGCTGCGAGAATTTTCCTTACTGGTGAATCTTTTGGTGCAGATGAGGCCAAAGAGATGGGTCTGGTCGAAAGCATCGCATCTGATGCCGAAAAGGTGGCTCTTGAAATTGCAGAAAAAATCGGCAACCAACCTCCTCAGGCAATCATTAATACAAAGGCGCTGATGAAAGCTGGCAAGCACGACGCTGTTGCCGCAGTGATGAAAGCTGAATTCCAGATATTTGCACTAGCGTTGCAATCTGAAGAGGCAGCCGAAGCGTTTATGAATTTCATGTCGAAGAGAGGAAAGTAGATGTCACTCCAAGGAAAGCGCATATTCATCACAGGTGGGTCCCGAGGAATTGGTCTCGCCATTGCTCTTCGTGCTGCCCAGGATGGTGCATCGGTTGCAATCGCTGCAAAGACAACGGAACCCAACCCAAAGTTGCCAGGCACTATTCACACAGCTGCTGATGAAATCCGTGCAGCAGGCGGAATTGCGCTGCCAATCCAATGCGATCTGCGTGATGAAAATCAGATTACCGATGCAGTAAACCTAGCTGCCAAAGAATTTGGTGGAATCGATATTCTGATTAATAACGCCAGTGCAATCAATCTGACGCGAACAGAGCAAACTCCTGCCAAGCGTTTTGATTTAATGTTTGACGTCAATGTTCGCGGCACTTTCTTGACTTCCCAAGCGGCGATTCCATTTCTTCGCGAATCAGGCGAAGCTGGCCGCAATCCACATATTTTGACTTTGTCACCTCCACTTTCTATGAAGGCAAAGTGGTTTAAGAATCACGTCGCATACACGATGGCTAAATATGGAATGTCGATGTGTGTGCTGGGTATGTCTGAAGAGTTTAAGCGAGATGGCATAGCTGTTAATGCGCTCTGGCCACGCACCGCAATCGATACAGCAGCTTTGCAAATGATTCCAGGGATTGATACCGCAACCTGTCGTAAACCAGAGATTCTCTCTGATGCTGCCCACATAATTTTGAATCGCAATTCAAAGGAATGTACAGGTAATTTCTTTGTCGATGATGAAGTTCTGGCGTCAGAGGGAATTACTGATCTCGAAAAGTATTCTGTAGTGCCTGGTACAAAGGATTTCTTGCTCGACTTCTTCTTAGATTAGAGACGACCAGCTTGATGCAGAGCGCCCAGGAATTCTTTAAGTTCAGAAGTCTTGGGCGAATCAAAGATTTCCGAAGGTGTTCCACTTTCATGGACTCTTCCTTTATGTAGAAAGACCACATTATCGGCAATTTTCTTTGCAAAGCCCATCTCGTGGGTTGCGATAACCATCGTCATTCCCTCGCGCTTGAGTTCTGCAATGAGGGATAGAACCTCAGCGATAAGGACTGGATCTAGCGCACTGGTTACTTCATCGAGCAGAAGTAACTTGGGGTTGGTAGCGATAGCGCGAATGATTGCAACGCGCTGTTGCTGGCCACCACTTAATAAATTTGGATACTCATCAGCTTTCTCAGATAACCCAAAGCGAGCTAAGAGTTCACGTGCAGATTTTTCAGCATCATTCTTACTATGGCCGTGAACTAAACGCGGGGCCAAGGTGATGTTTTCAACAACAGTTAAATGCGGGAAGAGATTAAAAGCTTGGAAGACAGAACCGATTTGTCCTCGGACCGAATCAAGATCTATTCCGTAGGCGCTGATATCGCTACCTGCAAGAAGTATCTGTCCATCGTTGAGTTCTTCAAGCAAGTTCATGCAACGCATCAATGTGCTTTTACCTGAACCACTTGCACCGATTATTACTGTGGCAGATTGAGCAGGAAAAGTAATCGAGACATCATCAAGAACCAGATTATTGGTAAATGATTTGCGAAGGTTTTTAAGCTCTAGCAGTTGGTTCATAACTACCACTGTCCCTGAGCGCGCTGTTGCGCATCTTGCTTGCGAGTAAGCCAATCAGTGAATCGAGTTAAAGGAATTGTGAGCAATACGAAGAGAGCGCCCGCTACCAGGTAAGGCGTGAAGTTAAATGATTGCGCAGTTTGAATTCCTGCTGCCCTAATTGCATCGACGGCGCCGAGCACAGAGATAAGTCCTGAATCCTTTTGCAGCGACACTAAATCATTGAGCAATGGGGGAGTGACGTTACGAAATGCTTGCGGAAGAACGACATGTTCAAGTGTCTGTGCTTGAGAAAGGCCGAGTGCACGGGCCGCTTGTCGCTGAGTGGGGTTAACTCCTTCAATACCTGCGCGAATAACTTCTGCAACGTAGGCAGAATATGTGAGAACCAATGCAACCGTTCCAAGAACTACTGCCGAATTAGGAATCCAGCTAATGCGAAGGCCTGGTATTCCTAGACCCACCAAAAGCAGAACTAGCAAGAGTGGCAATCCCCGGAAAAGATCGGTGTAGATGGTTGCGATCAGTCGTAAAGGATAAAGAACTGGGGATGTTGTTGTGCGAGCTATCGCAATCAGCAAGCCAATGAGTAGAACAAAAAATTCCGCCATGACAAGTACTCGTAAATTTAACAGTAAGCCATGTGCGACAGAGGGAAGTGCTTGTTTGGCATAGTGCCAGTTAAAAAATGATGCTTTTACTTGTTCAAATCCTTGAGCGCCCGTGATGACGAGGGTGATAACAAATCCAAATGCAAGAGTGCTAGCAAGTGCAATGAGAGTAGAACGACGAGAGGCCCGACGCTTAGCTGCCTCGCGTTGCAACTGCAACGCAGATGGCTGGTAAGTCATCGGACCTCTCGACTCTCTAATTACTTAAGTACTGGAGCGCCAACGGTGCTTGCAAGCCATGTATCAGCAATCTTTGCAAGAGTCCCATCAGCACGAAGTGCATCTACTGCAGCACTGACATCTTTAGTCAGCTTGCTGCCCTTTGAAAGAACGAGTCCAAATTGCTCGCCGCCCGCTTTTGCTGGGAATTGGCCAACAATGAGTCCATCCTTCAAATCAACTGCAGTGATATAGAAAGCAGTTGGTAGGTCGACAACTAGTCCATCAATCTGACCGTTGGAAAGCGCTTGCTTTGCAACATCGTTGGTATCAAAGACAGCTGCCGCCTGTGTTGGCTTGATGACATCAGTAATTGTTCCGTAAGAAGTTGTGCCTACCTGTGCGCCGAGCTTTGCGCCCACTAGGTCTGCAACGCTCTTGGCGCCAGCGATCTTTGATCCCTTAACGGTGATTACTGTCTGAGATACGTCGTAGTAGCCAGATGAGAAGTCAACAGCCTTCTTGCGCTCATCAGTGATAGAGACTTGGTTGATATCGAAGTCAAAGTTCTTGCAACCTGGCTGGATTACCTTGTTGAAAGGAACCTTTACCCACTCGACCTTATCTTGTGAATACCCAAGTTTGTCGGCTACGGCGTAAGCAACTGCTGCTTCATAACCTTTTCCATTTGATGGCTCATTGTTATCAAACCAAGGACCGTATGCAGGGTCATCAGTTCCGATAGTCAGAACTCCATCTTTGATTTGTCCGCAGCCAGAGCTCTTTTGAGCATTAAGTACTGGGATTCCAATAGCAACAATTGCTACAAGTGCAACGAGTGCGATTTTGATTTTTGAATTAAACATTCCACGCCTTTCTTATGCGCTTGCCTTAATACTTCATTAAGGCCTGGTCTTCATCCGGATGGCACCCCGCCGCCTTGGAGGGTTGCCGATCAAATAGCCGGTGCTTTATTTGATACTCGTGACCAACGCGAACACTATCAATACAGCGGCAGGGATTAAAACAGCGTAGCCTCGCGGGCTATGAACCTAGAACTGAACGGCACGAATGTCATTGATGAGAGTCAACGTTCAGGAAAGGCATCGTCCTTATTCTGGCCATGGTGTGGTGCAAACGTTTCGCTTCTAGCGCTCTCTTATGGCTCTTTTTTTCTTGGCTTCGGTATTTCATTCTGGCAGGCCACCTTTGCCGCACTTCTTGGAACAGTTCTCTCTTTTCTTTTAGTAGGAATAAGTTCACTCGCGGGCAAGAAATCCAATGCGCCAACGATGGTCTTATCTCGCGCATCCTTTGGCGTTAAAGGAAATCTCATTCCTGGTGCGCTCTCTTATCTCATCTTTGTGGGATGGGAAACTGTCCTTGTTTCACTTGCAACTCTGGCGACCGGAACAGTATTTATGCGCGTCGGACATATTGAACATAACACCGCAATGATTATTGGTTTCGTAATATCTGTAGCTCTTACGGTCTCTGCCGGAGTACTGGGATTTGAAGTGATTATGAAACTTCAGAAGTATCTGACTTCCATAACAATCGTGATGACTCTTTTCTATGTTGGACTCACAATTTCTCATGTGAATTGGAGCCAGATTACATCCATGAAATCTGGAAGCGCCCAAGGATTTATCGGAGCGCTCATCTTTGGAGCAACTGGTATCGGCCTGGGATGGGTTAACTCTGCAGCCGATTACTCGCGCTACCTACCGCGCACCGTTTCTAGCAAAAGCGTTATTGGATGGACAGTCTTTGGTGCATCCATCGTCCCAATTATCTTGGTTATCTATGGAGCAGCACTTTCGGGTAGCAGCAAGGAGTTATCTGATGCAATTGCGACGGACCCAATTGGTGCGTTAACAACAATCTTGCCCACTTGGTACCTGGTTATCTTTGCACTGGTTGCAATACTCGGACTGGTCGGGGGAGCAATCCTTGATCTCTATTCATCAGGACTTACTCTTATTTCTATCGGATTACCCGTCAAGCGCCACGTTGCAGCATCTATTGACGCCGTATTGATGTTGATTGGCACTATCTATTTTGTTTGGGTTGCCGATGACTTCTTCTTTCCTTTCCAGGGTTTCTTAATAACACTGGGAGTGCCTATTGCTACATGGTCTGCGATCTTTGTGACCGATGTTTTGATGAGCAAGAAGTATCACGAAAGCGATCTTTATAGCGTTTCTGGCCGATATGGATCGTGGAATATGGGAACGATTTCGGTACTCGTCGCAGGAACAATTATTGGCTGGGGATTTGTTACCAACTCATTTGCGAGTTGGCTCTCTTGGCAAGGATATTTCCTTGGCGTCATAGGCGGCAAAGAAGGTCCGTGGGCATATGCAAACTTAGGAGTTTTCTTTGCGCTAGTAATCGGATTTATTGGTTACTACTTCGTGGCGAGAACTACTGTAACGAAGCAGGAAAACGCTTAAGCCATACAAGACCAAGTGCACCAGAGATAAGGGCTGCGAAGAAGAGCCCCATCCGAACTTGAGCAAGTTCACTTGAAGTCTTCAAGGTAATTTCAGCAATAACAATCGAGACGGTTAGCCCCATGCCCGCAAGGAATCCAATACCTACAACTTCTTTGAGATCAAGTGACTGCGGCAACTTTAGCTGTGTAAATCGAGTAGCCAAATACGCGACTAATGAAATACCAACCACTTTGCCAACAACACGTGCAGCCACAACCGCCACAGAAATCTTCTCGGTCGATACTGAGAAATCCAATTTGGTAAGTAGATTGATAAATATGTAGATCGGAATGATGGCAAAGGTCGCAACCGGGGAGAGGTATTTAATCAAAATCTTGCGCTTGGGAAGTATGAACCCAACAGCAGCAGCGCCGAGTGTGGAGACGGCACTTGCTAGGTGAAGATCTTGACGGAAAAAGATACCAATGACAACAAGTGAGAAGAAATCATCTGCTACAGCCAAGGTAAGAAGAAAGAGCCTGACCGCTGGATTGACGCGTTTTCCAAGAAAACTGAGAGCACCAATAGCAAGTGCAACATCAGTTGGCATCGCGACAGCCCATGCACTAGATCCAGAAACTAGAAGCTGAAAAATAATCGCCGGGACGATCATTCCGCCAAGTGCACAAACGGCCGGAAGAATTGCATCCTTAGGCCTATTCAAGCCCTCTCTGATCTCCAATCCAATAAGGATGAAGAATATAAAGGTCAGGACTTCAGAGATCATGTTGAAATAGTAATGGCCGCCACCTATTCAGTGACGGGCATTAGGGAAGTTTGGTTAAGCTGCTAATTCATAATCTTGTACTGGTGACTTATCAAGTGCGAGAACGGCCACAAGAGCTAGAGTGATGAGCATCAACGCTGGGAGTATTAGTACAACGAGCATGATTCCTCAGAGAAAGGGATGCGCGCCTTTTTTGACAGGACTTTCTAGTTGAAAGTTACAGGAAGTTCATTAACTAATTTTTACCAGCGATGTGCAGTTGAATTCAAAAAATACAGCATTGGCATTTGCGGGTATTACAATCGGTCCAGCTGACCCGCTAAAGAAAGCAGGGTGAATATGGTTTCCGTAGATTAAATTCATATTAATAGGTGTCTGAGGGGTAGAATAGGTGTAACTGCAATCTTTATACTTAGATTGATAGGTTCCAGGAGTGATATTTACTCCCACCAAATAAGTGCCTGGATAATAAATATTAGGAATAACTCCGCTATATAGTTCGGCATCGCAAAAAGGGATAAATTCATCTCCATTTTTCAATCTTACCGTTAGATTTCCATTATCCTGACCTGGCATATTCCCTTCAACGGTAGTAGTTCCCATATATTTTCTTTTCTGGACTACTCCGTTACCAATGTCTATCGCAGTTGTTAGTCCATATGTACAAGCCGTTATGCCACCAACTTGATTGATAACGTATACGCCCTCAGAGGCATTAGTACCAACTGCATAAGTGACGCCTGCCTTCAAGTGCGGTGTACTCACAGTCTCAATTTTTGTTGTACTTGCAGCTGTGACACTATCTGATGTCAATGGGGCTTCAGAACCTGGTTTCGCAAAATAATAGCCCATGAGTGAAGTGCAATCTTGAGCATATAGATTTACAACCATCCAAAATTCAGATCTGTAAACGGCTGTTGCCTCGTACTTACTGCTCATTAGGCAGTATTTGATTTTAGGAATGGCTTTCATGCTGACATCGATAAATTCATAGATGCCATAGGAATCACTCTTTAAACCATCAGCAACTTGGGAATCGGTCAATTTGGGTTTTATCACCACCCCATTCTTTCTAGCCGTCTCCCAGGATGCTTTATATAGAGATTGAGTAGATTTAACAGAATATTTCAGAACGTAGCTATTGAAACTAATTTCGTTGAGTTTATTGTTCAAAGTAATGAGATTACTATTAATTGCCGTATGAGTTCGCGGATCTTTGGGAATGGACTGAGTAGCCGCATCAGCAGGGCTGCATGAAATGATTGAGAGAATTGATATGAGTGCAAGAATCTTTTTCATAGATATGCCTATCAAATACGAAAACCCCTTGATAAACAAGGGGTTTTCGCGGACCAGTTAAATGGCTTAGATATCGTAGTAAAGCTCGAACTCAGCTGGGTGTGGACGTAGTCGCACATAATCAACTTCATTCTTACGCTTCCATTCAATCCATGTTGCGATGAGGTCTTCTGTGAAGACTCCACCCTTTGTAAGGAATTCGTGATCCTTCTCGAGGCTATTTAGAACTGCATCAAGTGAACCTGGAACCTGAGGAATTGATGCAGCTTCTGCACCTTCTAGTTCGTAGAGATCCTTATCAACTGGTGCAGGTGGCTCGATCTTATTGACGATTCCATCGATACCGGCCATAAGCATCGCTGCAAATGCGAGGTATGGATTAGATGATGGATCTGGACAACGGAATTCAACGCGCTTTGCCTTTGGTGATGTTCCGGTAATTGGAATACGGATACATGCTGAACGGTTACGAGCTGAGTAAACAAGGTTTACTGGTGCTTCATATCCTGGGACCAAACGACGGTATGAGTTCACTGTTGGGTTTGTGAATGCAAGAAGTGATGGTGCGTGCTTCAAAAGTCCACCGATATACCAACGTGCCATATCTGAAAGATCTCCATATGTGCCAGCTTCGAAGAAGAGTGGCTTGCCATCTTTCCAGAGTGATTGGTGGACGTGCATAC
>Ga0209084_1004145_pt1 | contig 10282 bp, 11 predicted proteins | sample C_130820_MF_Meta_FD_187309 | JGI IMG/M metagenome (GOLD analysis project Ga0209084, IMG submission 187309) | Freshwater microbial communities from Lake Croche, Canada to study carbon cycling - C_130820_MF_MetaG (SPAdes) (version 2) | ecosystem: Environmental > Aquatic > Freshwater > Lake... | reverse complement strand
TAATATTATTTTCTTTTATATAGTATATTATAGAAAATGGCAGGTGGTTTAATGCAATTAGTGGCTTACGGAGCACAAGATGTGTTTTTGACAGGAACGCCGGAAATCACCTTTTGGAAGGTCTCCTATCGCCGACATACAAACTTCGCAATGGAGTCTATCGAACAGACTTTCCAGGGACAGGCTGATTTCGGTCGTCGCGTGACCTGCACCATCAGTCGTAACGGTGACCTCTGTTACCGCACTTACCTGCAAGTCACTTTACCTGAAATTAACCAGTCTATGGCCAACCCGTCCGGTAGCTTTAACCAGGGTGTTTATGCCCGTTGGTTGGACTTTATCGGTGAACAAATGGTTGCCCAGGTAGAGGTCGAGATTGGTGGTCAACGAATTGACAGACAATATGGTGACTGGATGCACATCTGGAACCAGTTGACTCTTTCTAAGGAGCAACAGCGCGGATATTACAAGATGATTGGTAACACCACTGCCCTCACATATATCACTGACCCTACCTTCGCCAACATTTCTGGCCCTTGCTCTTCTGCCAGTGGACCTTCTCAGGTATGTGCTCCCCGCAATGCCCTTCCTGAGACCACTCTCTATATCCCACTTCTATTTTGGTTCTCAAAGAACCCTGGTCTTTCCCTGCCACTCATTGCATTGCAGTACCACGAGGTAAAGATTAACCTTGATATTCGTCCTATTGGCGAATGTCTGTGGGCAGTTGGCTCCCTCACCCAAACCTCTGGCACTGCTACTGTCACTATTCCTTACCAACAATCACTTGTTGCTGCTTCTCTTTACGTCGACTATATCTTCCTTGATACGGATGAAAGACGTAAGATGGCACAAAACCCTCATGAGTATTTGATTGAGCAACTTCAGTTCACTGGTGACGAGAGTGTCGGTTCATCTTCCAACAAGATTAAGTTGAACTTCAACCACCCAGTCAAGGAACTCATCTGGGTGGTTCAACCAGATGCCAATGTAGACTATTGCGCTTCTTTGGATGCATCCCAGATTCTTTTCCGTACCCTGGGTGCTCAGCCATTCAACTATACCGACGCAATTGATGCGCTTCCCAATGCTATCCACGCCTTCGGTGGCCCTGCAGAAACTGCCGGTTCAAATGCCTTTATTACTTCTTCCGGACTTTTCCAGATGCCAGGTGCGATAGACATGACTGGAACAGCCCCCTCTGGATGGTTGGGTAGTACTTCTGCTGACACTCCTTTCATACAACAGACTGGTAGTATCGGTGGGTCATATGTAAGTGATGCAGGTACTTTCGTTCTTTCTGAGACGGCTCTTGATATGCATTGTTGGGGCGAGAATCCAGTTGTCACTGCCAAGCTTCAACTCAATGGTCAAGATAGATTCTCAGAACGTGAAGGTTCTTACTTCGATGTTGTGCAGCCTTTCCAACACCACACTCGCAACCCAGATACTGGTATCAATGTATACAGTTTCGCTCTTCGCCCCGAGGAACATCAGCCAAGTGGCTCTTGCAACTTCTCTCGTATTGATAATGCGGTTCTTCAACTGGTATTGTCTTCGGGGGCAGTTTTAGGAACGAATACTTCCAAGGTACGTGTGTATGCCGTTAACTACAATATCCTCCGTGTTATGAGTGGTATGGCGGGTGTTGCTTACAGTAACTAAATGTACTGAGGTATCCGGAGAGCGACTTATCCTACTTTTCGGGTCGGTTATGCCTACCCAAAAGTAAGAATCAAAAAGGGGGGGGGGCTTTGCCCCCAATGGGGGAGCTCGTAAAAATATTGGTGTCTGTTTGATTACTCTCTTAAATTTTTCAAATATTCTATAAACTAAAATATTTGAAAATTGAAAAATCATGAGAGCGCTCGTAGGGAGCTCGTAGTGAGCTCGTAGGATTTCTTTTATATTGAAAAATCCGGAGAGCGACTGAAAGGAGCTCGTAGGATTTCTTTTATATTCCGGAGAACGACCGCAGGGAGTTCGTAGGAATATTGTGTAGAGCGACCGTAGGGAGCTCGTAGGATTTCTTTTATATTGTGTAGAGCGACCGTAGGGAGCTCGTAGGGAGCTCGTAGGAAATTTGAAAAATCCTACGTCGTGGCCTTCGGCCACTTCTCCGGATTTTTCAAATATGTCCCTGTTTTTATCTAAGAATCGAAAAAGACATAAAATTGAAAAATTCGGATAGCGACCGAAGGGAGCTCATAAGAATATTCATATAAAGAGAATCAAATAATTTAGTTATACAATCTACCCACTCCTTCCTATTTATTTGAAAACAACAACTTCTATTGAAGTTATATAACCTATTTCTATATTATACTACTGTTGAAAACCAATTCTATTACCGTCATTAATATTACGAATAAACTATAATATTCTTACGAGCTCCTTTCAGTCGCTTTCCGAATTTTTCAATAAAAGTCAGAATGGAAAAACTATTATTGAGTAAACAACCGCAATATTTAGAGTTTTCGTATGAAACAATGTGTCATACGAAAGTGTCCACCGCAGAATATGATGTGTGTATTGCAGTGCCTCAATCAAAGAAATATATAGGTTATATTACATTGATACAAGAACAACCACCGACTACCACCCATATAGACCCATACGTGAATAGTAATCCATTATATCCGATACTTATCATATATGAACTAAATCGATTCCGTAAAATAAACGATATATATGCGGTTTCCACGGTGGACTTTGAAATGGGGGAAGTTGCCAGTTGGATGGAAGAAACCATCTTCTATGGTTCCATCGTGGATTCTTTCTTTATTATGGAGGATATTCTTTGTTATAAAAGTATTTCAATGAGAAATTCGGTGTTCAAAGAAAAACTGGAAATAATGACATATATTTTATCATTAAGTCCCTATTTTGATTGGATACCACCTTCTCCTGTGTGTCACTCTGTTCTACCACAATATGAATTTACAGGTAAGATGAAGTTGGTTCTTCCAATGTTCTTTCGAAATGTAGAACAGACCACTATCGACATCAGTATGGTTCCATATCCCGTTCATCATATTCAGTATAAGTCCATTAATTTATTGAAACCTATTTTAAATGTATCACTTTCTAGAAATGGTGCATTGGGGTTTAAACCTCCGCCGATAGTGAAAGAAACGAATCATCCGGTAACAAATATCAGTTTCGTAGGAAGTAACTCACAAAAAACGCCAAAAAAACACGGTAGTCTTAGTTCACACCATTCCTACCTAAACAAGTTTGGCGCAGTTTTCACTTTCAACTACAATAAACCCCAGTATAAAAAAATCACCATGTTCGAAGTGATGGCAGACTTGCAATATGATGTATATTTTCTATATGCATATAATAATCTAGATATAGTTACTTCTCCCCAGTCATTGTCCTTTACCCCGATGTCGAGTGGGAAACACATATATGTAAATGTGGCGTTTATATCTACTTATGCTACAAGTAAAATGATGAATGATATTTTCCGTAGAATCAAAGAAAACGATAATTTGGACTATATTGAAGAAAGCGACGATGAAGACGAGTTTGAGAACACCGACCCGGAAAAATACGTCGACTTAAAGAAAAAGGTCATTATGGAATGTCAGTTTAATTACAAGTTCAAGAAATGGATGCCGGTGAGAGTGATGGTGAATAGCAATGGTTATAATAAAATAGTTCCTATAAGTAACTTATAAATGAATCGAATGGTTACAATATCTCTACGAGCTCCTTCATTGGGGGGGCAGAGCCCCCAGTGAAAACCCCATTGGGGGGGCAAAGCCCCCAGTAAAACCCCTTTTGCTTCTTACTTTTGGGTAGGCATATTCTACCCAAAAGTAAGACTCAGTCGCTCTCCTCAATATTCCTACGAACTCCTTACAGTCGTTCTCCGGAATATAAAAGAAATCCTGCGTCGTGGCCTTCGTCCACTCCTTCTAATTTTTCAATATTCCTACGAACTCCTTACAGTCGTTCTCCGGAATATAAAAGAAATCCGTCAAATAGCATTTACAAAAATATTCACTATTTTTACACCTTTGCACATTTAAAACGCCCTTTTTAAAGGAGTAAAAAATAACAAAAGGTAATTGCGAATTTCACGCCACGAAATACTTATCTCCGTTAAGGGTGTCGCATTCGTTTATAGTCTTTTGAGGCATAAAACATATTGGTCGTTTCTTTCCTTCTTTTTCTAATTGAAGTAATAGCAATATGTTTTTTGATGCGTTAATGTCTCTATTCATACAGCATAATTTACACTCGTTGTGATTACAACGGATTACGCTATTTATTATAGACATTCTCGGTTCTTTTTTTGTTCCATCTCTATTTTTTCGTATTGCTCGGTTCTTATATAATGTTATTTCTTTATGACATTTATTACAAGTTATACTCGTTCTAAATTCATCTATATCTATTAAATCACAATATTTTTTTAATTCATTCTTAAACCGTTTTATTGGTGCGGTAGGGTGTTTTTTTACTAAACCGTGTTTTTGTGAAAAATCACCAAATCCCACTAATGTTTTTTTATTATCTACCATTTCTTTACAAATAGTAGTTAATGTTGATTTACTCCTACAATAAGAACGAAAATTCAATCCACGAAAATTTTTATACAAATGAAATATAAATATCTTATCTAAATGAGGTAAGGTATGAGTAAAATAGTTTATCATTTTTGTTAAATTGGTAGTTTTATAGGAAGGTATTTTCTTCCACATATCATATAAATCCCATTTTTTATACCAGTTTTCTCTTTTTCTACAAGCATATTTCATTTTACTATTATGACGGTATTGTTTCGTGGTTGTCTCTATAATTCTTCCTTTATCATTACACGAAGTTTGTAATGAGCGAACACCAGGGTCTATTCCTACCAGTTGTTCGTATTTTATATTTTTTATATCTTTTGGTTTTGGTGGTTCAAATTTCGGTTTTCGTAATCGTATTACGGCACTTTTTCCGTTTGTTAATATAGCATAAGCGAATTTTCTATTTTCAGTTTCATATTTTTCTACACGGATAAAATCATACCAATATACTAATTTATTTTCCATAAAATCGTCTGGTAATGGTATTTTTGTAAAATAACTTATAATATCTTTCAAACTATTACTACATATTTCAATATTAGATAAGGTAAAACCATTCTTTTCAGGTAATAAGTTAAATGTTCTAATACCTTTCATATTAGGGTATTTTTCAAATGTCTGTAATATTTTATAGTAAATTTTAACAAAATGAGACAGATGTTTTTTTATATTTTCTTCGGTTGGAACATATACTAACCATTTACGCATAGATAATATAAAATAATTTTTACCAGTATATTCAGTATCGTAAATGTCTTTTAACCAATGATAAATGACACTTTTTCGTGTTTCACCCGTTTTTAATTCCAAAAATTTATGGAAACGTTTATAAAAATTTAATTTCAAATGGTTTTCGGTCATCGTTAATTGTTGTCTGTTTAGATTATTGATAAGATTACCCATTCTATCACGAAAAGGAAGTTCTCGCAAATTATCCTTAAAATGAGAAAAACTAATATATAATTCATCAGTCGTATCAGTTTTAGAATTTCGTTCTTTCATAATAGAAACAGTAGAACACGCTTGATAAAATAAATTTTGTGTAATATCAGGTAATTGTTTATTTTCTTGTATAAGTCTTGTAAAATGATAATTCAATAATTTATAAGATAAAAAACAAATTTTATTAACATTCAAAACAATTTCTTGAATACCGCCATTCAAAAAGTTATTTTCAACTAAAGAATTAAAAGAACATTTAACACAGGAAAACTCGGTATTTTTATTGTCTTCTTTTCGTTTAGACACATCTTTACGGATGGATTTAGGTTTATTCGGTTCTTCTTTCTTTTTCTTCCGTCCCATTATAATATATCTAAATATATTGTCTTTAAGTATTTTACGATATAATACATAACTAATATAAAATTGAAGTAGATAAAATTATAAATAATAATAAATATAATATAATAAATGTCTAACCGTAAAACCAAAGAACAATTTATAGAAAAGGCAATAGAAATACACGGTGATAAATATGATTATTCAAAAGTAAATTATACAAATGCACATACTAAAATTATAATAATATGTAAAGAACACGGTAATTTTTTACAAAGTCCAAATAATCATATAAGAGGTTGTGGTTGTAAAAAATGTGCTACTATTTTAAATTCAAATAAACAAAAAAGTAATACAGAAGAATTTATAGAAGAAGCAATAGAAATACACGGTGATAAATATGATTATTCAAAAGTTGACTATGTTAATAGTCAAACAAAAACAATAATCATGTGTAAAGAACACGGCGAGTTTTTACAAAGTCCTAGCCACCATTTACAAAATAAAGGGTGTATAAAATGTAGTGGTAATTATAATTATACAACAGAAGAATTTATAAAAAGAGCAATAGAGAAATACGGTGATAAATATGATTATTCAAAAGTTAAATATATAAATAGTAACACAAAAATAATAATCATATGTAAAGAACACGGTGAATTTTTACAAATACCATCATCGCATTTGAATGGTTGTGGATGTCAAAATTGTTATGATGATAGAAGAGGTGAAACCTTGAGAAAAACAACAGAAGAATTTATAAAAAAAACAATAGAGAAATACGGTGATAAATATGATTATTCAAAAGTTAAATATACGAAAGCAAAAAAAAAAATAATAATTATATGTAAAGAACACGGTGATTTTTTACAAATACCAGACAGTCATTTAAGAGGTAATGGTTGTCCAAAATGTGCGGGACGCAATAAAACTACAATTGATTTTATAGAAGAATCAATACAAATACACGGAGATAAATATGATTATTCAAAAGTTAAATATAAAGATAGTCAAACAAAAATAATAATTATATGTAAAGAACACGGCGAATTTTTACAAATACCATCATCGCATTTGAATGGTTGTGGTTGTATTAAATGTTCAAATATGAAAAATAAAATACGACTTACATTCAATATAGAAGAATTTATAAAAAAAGCGAAAGAAAAACACGGCGATAAATATGATTATTCAAAGGTAGACTATGTTAATAGTCAAACAAAAACAATAATCATATGTAAAGAACATGGCGAGTTTTTACAAAGTCATAGAAACCATTTACAAGGGCATAAATGTTCCAAATGTTCTAATGTATATAAACCTACAAGTGAAGAATTTATTAAAAAAGCAATTTTAATACACGGAGATAAATATGATTATTCAAAAACTGAATATAATACTGCAAAAAGTAAAATAGTGGTAATTTGTAAAGAACACGGTGAATTTAAACAAGGCGCATTTTGTCATTTAAGGGGTAATGGTGGTTGTTTAAAATGTGTTAATAAATATAGTCCAACAAGTGAAGAATTTATTAAAAAAGCAATTTTAATACATGGTGATAAATATGATTATTCAAAAGTAGAATATACGAAAGCAAAAAACAAAATAATAATTATATGTAAAAAACACAGCGATTTTAAACAAGAAGCAAGTAGTCATTTAATGGGAAATGGTTGTTCTTTATGCACTAATAAAACAGAAGGTATATTGTACGAAAAATTACAACTTATATATCCAAATATTATAACCCAATTCAAACAAGATTGGTGTAAAAAAGTTTCATATCTTCCGTTTGATTTTTGTATTCCAGAATATAATATTATAATTGAATTAGACGGAATACAACATTTTGAAATTGTTTCAAGATTTAAAAATAAACCCGAAGAACAGTTCCAAACTGATAAATATAAAGAAAAGCGTGCAAATAAAAATGGTTATTCCATTATACGATTATTACAAGAAGATGTCTTTTATGATAAGTATGATTGGTATGAAGAATTATGTGATACAATAGAAGAAATCATAAAAAATAAAGTTATAAAAAATTATTATTTATGTAAAAATGATGAATATAAAAATTATTATTCATTTTTTCATCGGAGCGAAGCGTAGATGAAAAAGAATTTTCCGGAGAACGACCGAAGGGAGTTCGTAGGAAAATTAATTTTGTTCTTCTTCCTTTTGTTTTTGTAATTTTTCTTTTCGTTTCAAATAATAACTTCTCCGCCATTCCTTTAATTTTTCAGGATTTTCATTTTTCAATTTATCCATATAGTTTTTAGTTCGTTCCTTTACAACATCTTTATTATTTTCATAATATTTGAGGTGTCTTTTATTGTTGGTATATTTCTTTAAGTTTTCTTCTAATTCATTAATATATTTACTCATTTCATCTATTTTATTTTTTAAAATAATAATTTCATTATTATTATCCATTTGTATAATAATAATATTTTATTTTTAACTTTATTATATTATAATAATACAATGACCGCACATAAGAGTGAAGATTATAAAGAAACAGCCGTAAAATATTATTTGGTAGAAGATAAAACACAAGAAGAAGTTTGTAAAATTTTTGAATGTTCCAGAAGAAGTTTAATGAGATGGGTTGAAAAATATAAAAAAGAAGGTAAAGTAGAACGGCATAATAGAACCCCAATAGCGTATAAAATAAAAAGAGAGCATATACATTTTATAAAAGATGAAATAAATAAAAATAAAACAATTCAACGTTTTTCACGGAGACGAATGTCGAAGTGAAAAACTAATTTTTCGGAATGCAATGTAGAAAAATTACGATGGAAGATTTACTTTTTTTATTGAAACGAAAATATCCTACATTATCATTAAGTCGTTTTCACCTTAATCGTGTTGTAAATGATAATAATATTACATTAAAAATAACAAGAATAAGACACGAACCAACTCATAGATGGGGAAAAGAAATAGACATAAACGAAAAATTAGACGAATTTTATAAAGAAATACAGAAATATAATATTCCTACGAACTCCCTACGGTCGTTCTCCGGAATATAAAAGAAATCCTACGTCGTGGCCTTCGGCCACTCCTCCGGATTTTTCAATTTAGACGATGTGATTTGTATTGATGAGACATCTATAAAGTCATTACAAAAACGTAATCATTGTTATAGTCAAAGAGGAAAAAGGTGTGTAATAAAAACACAATCTCAAGATGTATTCAAGAAATATACAGGAGTATTCGCTATTTCGGTAAATGGTGTTGAAGGGTGGGAATTATATGAAAAAAATGGTATAAATACAGATAGATTGATAGATTTTTTAGAAAAAAACATAACTACAAAATACAAAAATAAAGTAATAATATTAGACAATGCACCAGCACATAAAAACGAAAGAATAAAAGAATTTGTAAATAAACATAATAAATTATTATACAGTGTTCCTTATCAACATTTCAGTAATGCAATTGAAAAATCCGGAAAACGACCATAGGGAGTTTGTAGGATTTCTTTTATATTGCGGAGAGCGACCGAAGGGAGCTCGTAGAAATATTGAAAATTATTTTAGTATGTTAAAATCAAGATTACAAAAATATAATGGATTGAAATATGTAAATCTAAAAGAAAATATCAAGGATGCAATAGAGAAAATACCAAAGAGCTATTATAGAAACATATTAGAAGGTGCATATAATAGAAAAGAAAAGTATATAAATAAACACAATAAAACTCGTAAAAACTCAAAGAAGAAGTATAAATAATGGGCGTTTTAAATGTACAAAGGTGTAAATATGTTTTTTTATCTAAACCAATTATTTTTATTTATCCTCCTATTCATTTCTTTCCATTTCACATATAACTATATAAAAACCATTTTCTCAACCAAACAAAAAGAAACCGAGGTGATTGAATCCACTAAATATAACAATATATTGAATGAGATAGATACCCTACTCGATACAAATAGTATTGACGATTTCAAAGAAACAGAGAACCAGTCATTCCATAATCCTTATTTGAAAGAAGACCTATCTATAAATATACAACCGTCTATTATTCAACATCCGAATTTAGAAGAAGAACTTATACATTATATGAGAGAAGTGGAAAGTGAACTACTACACTCTAACACCACACTACCAACTATAATAGAAGACGAAACTGAGGAAATTCCTACGAGCTCCTCCATTGGGGGCGAAGCCCCCAGTGAAACCCCTTTTGCTTCTTATTTTTGAGTAGGCCTAGTCTACCCGAAAAGTAGGATTCAGTCGCTCTCCTGAATATAAAAGAAATCCTACGTCGTGGCCTTCGGTCACTCCTCCTGATTTTTTAATATTTCTACGAGCTCCCCCATTGGGGGCGAAGCCCCCAGTGAAACCCCTTTTGCTTCTTACTTTTGGGTAGGCCTAGCCTACCCGAAAAGTAGGAT
>Ga0209084_1004144_pt1 | contig 10284 bp, 15 predicted proteins | sample C_130820_MF_Meta_FD_187309 | JGI IMG/M metagenome (GOLD analysis project Ga0209084, IMG submission 187309) | Freshwater microbial communities from Lake Croche, Canada to study carbon cycling - C_130820_MF_MetaG (SPAdes) (version 2) | ecosystem: Environmental > Aquatic > Freshwater > Lake... | reverse complement strand
CAGGTTCTGCGCTTCCAATTTCACAGTTTGTCGAAGTTGACCAGTTCCCCTGCGATGGCCAGATAAGCCGCGCCGTCGATGTAGGAATCCATGTTGTCGGGATTCCCTGAGAGTCGTGCAAGTTTCAACCCTGCCATGCACAATGCAACTTGGAAAGGTTCGACCCTGTAGCCAAGAATCACTGACCAGATTCTGGCGATGTTGTCGTGGTTGATGTACGGCTCGCCATGCTGAAGGTTGCGGTCGTTAGTTGTCAGCGCTGTCGCCTGGTCGAGGATGTCTTTGCGGTTGAGGTCTTTCATCTTTGCTTCCCTAATGCCATCAGGATCCCCTGCTCCAAACTAATCTTCGGCTCATAGTAGCTGAGCATGAACTCAGGATTGCCGACCCGATACTGAACCCCGACAGGTTCGGCAATGAGGTGTTCGACTGGCGCATGATAGCCAGAAGCCAGCATGACCAGTTCGGCCAGTTGGTTGAATGAAGTTGCTCGACCGCTGCACAAGTTTGACACCTCAATGCCAGCGTCAACTCCAGCCATCACAGCACCCACAATGTCGTCGATGTGAATGAAGTCCCGAACTTGCTTCCCGTCACCCCACACTTGGAACGGTGTCTGGCGGTTCAGTCCTCGCTCGATGAACTTCGGGAACGGATAGTTCAAGTCTTGATCCGCGCCATAACCTGAGAACGGTCGGAACACCGACACTTTTAAGCCTTGTTCCCTGGCATGACTTGCCAGCATTTCGCCGGTCAACTTTGCCCAACCATAGGTGAGGTCAGGATTCTGGATGTTGCTCAGGTCAATGTCGGTTTCCTCAAGTTGAACTTGCCAACCCAATTCTTGCAATACGACCGGATAGGCGGCAGAGCTGCTGAAGTAGACAATGCGTTCAGGTTTCGTGCGTAATGCCCAGCCGAACATCTCAGCGTCGATGGACAGGTCAACTGCCAGCGCCAGCGGTGAGCCTTCAATCATTCGTCGACCACCAACAACGGCCGCCAAGTGAATGACTAGGTCGAACTTGGTGCTATCGGTTCGGAAGAAGTCACGGGCATCTGTTCCGTTGACAATGTCCACGCCAGTAATCTCGTGACGTTCGTTGGCGAAACGTCGGTGAAATGCTCGACCGACGAAGCCAGCGTCACCTGTGATGAGTATTTTCATGCGCTGAGTCTTTCCACTAGCTGACGATAGTCGTCGCTCTGAATGTAGGTGTGGAACATCTGGGAATCGGCGTTGTTGATTTCGGCAGAGTTCACTTCATGATAGCCAGCATCCCAGTCTCCCTTCCCGGCGATTGGGTGCAGATGCTCGATGATAGTTTCGGGCAGGTAGCGAATGGCGTTCAAGTCTTGACCTAGGCGAAGCCAGAAGTTGTCTAGGTACAGGTGAGCGAACCCTTCAGGGATCATGCCGTTCAGTTCCTGCACAATGCTTCTGGTCATTCCGATGGCGGTTGGTAGTTGTTCTCGCTGGAATAGGTCGTCACCGTAGACAAGCCCTGTGACAAGGTCGTCAAGGTTTGTGCGCCACACTTTGTCCCATTGCAAGGTTCGAGGTCGATGGTCATCACCAACGAAGATGAAATACTCCCAGCGCTCATCTGTGACCAGTTGCCGCGCAGCGTTGTTGAGTGGGTCGGCCATACCTTTGCGACCACGTTGAAAGGTCAGCACTTCGGTGAAGTTGTTTTCTAGCCACAGGTATTGGTCAAGTGTTTCGTCATCCTCGTCGACTACTACAAACAGACGTGACATTGTTTCGGTGTCAATGAGTGACTGTTGCAACTCTTTGATGTTGTGCGGTCGGTGTCGACTTGGCACGATTATTGCGGTGTTCATCTGTTTTCCCCTGCTAGTACGGATAGGTCTCTGCGTGGATCGTAACCGTCACCCATGACGAATGACACAATCCCTGTTGGTGATTCCAAACCTGCCCGGTCACGCCACCAGGGACTTCCGCCATCCATTGCTGGAATCTGTACCCACAGGCGTGGGCCGACTTGGCTGACCTTGTAATGGTGATAGTGGGCAGTGAGTAGAACATCAGCGTCACCCACTGGTGTTCGCCCTGTCGCCTGTCCGTGCCACCATTTGACAGCATCACGGGACTGGTGACCATGCGCCAGCCCAAGGATTGAGCCTGACACGTTGATGGCTAGAGTCTGGTGATCGTGGTCGGGATAGCGGAACTCGACATGAGCCAGCGCAGGGTTCTCGGCACAAGCATCTTGCACAGCTGAGACAACTTCAATCTGCCACGAGTCGGTGGCCTCACCGATGACGTAGCGTTGAGCCTCATCGTGGTTGCCAGGGACAACTGGCACAACTAGGTTCTCGGTCAATGGTGCGAACGCTTTAATCCATGCCAGAAGCATTCGACGAGCAACCCTGACCTGCTGAGTGGTGCTGAGGTCTACGCGTCCAAGAATCTTTGAGTTTTGGCTGACGTTGCCTTCGATGCAGTCACCCATTTGTGGAAGCACGACAGTTCCGAGCGGTCGACCGATGCGAATGAGGTCTCGGTGACGTTGCACTGCTTCCTCAATACCGGTCAGAACACGCCTCACAGTGCCTTCTGTCCCGTCTCCAGCATCCTTGCCCCACTGAGTATCGCCGATGGCGTAGACAGCGCTCAGTTCGCCTGTGTGTGCCTTGATTCGGGCATGAGGTCGCCACCTTTCCACATGGTCAATGAGCGCCTGAAGGTCTTCGTCGTCAGCTGACGAATGAACCTGCTCCGCAGGGACAATCGACACTCTGGCAGACTCCAGCCAGTCCCCGTCATACTTCTGCCACATCGAGCGCCGTACGCCAGTGACACGCCACACGTTCGGGTCGAGGTCGAAGTCTGCGAGCAGGTCGATGGCATCAGGCAGTTCCCCAGCGGTTCTGGGTGTGGACACAAAGAAACCGCCCGAAGCGCTGTCAACCTCAAGTCGAGGTCGATAGGCTTCGGGCGTGTTTGTGGAGCGAGTGTCAGAACCAGATTTTCCTGCGCTGGCGAGTTTGGCGAGATCGTCAGAAAGGTTCGCAGTCATCTGGGACACCTGCAGCCGTTCGATTCCCCACGATTACGGTGACGGCTGACAGTGATGGAACTGACGTTGAATCCACGCTTTTGAAGAAGTGTGGCAATGTCAGTGTGACGGATTTCTCTGTTGTCGAAAGCGGCGAGAAGTGCTTCACGGTCGCCTTCAGGGAGGCTTTCCATCAAGTAGTAGACGGAGCACTTAGGCTTCTGCACACTTTTGACAACGTGTAAGGCTTGCAGTTCGGCTATGAAGTCCATGAGCCTAGACTAAAGGTTAAGACTTCGGACTTCCAACCCCATAGGCTGAATCGTTTGGGTTGATGGCTTTCATGATAACTGGCAGGAATGAAGCCCAGATGGCGTTGCCAATCTTCACAAGGTCTGAATGAGTCATGGTGAATGGTGTGACGTTCAATGACAACATCGCCGTGATGACACAGGCGAGAAGTGACTGAGCGTAGGTCGCCAGGACTGCTTGAAACTTAGGGTTCATGACTATGCCTTCGTTGGTAGTTTGCCGAGTTGCAGGTCAACGTCGTTGTATTGAGATGCCCATCCGAGAAGTTCCTTGCCCCACTTTGTTGTGAAGTATTCAGTGCGAACTTCTCCGATGTAACCAGCGCTCGGAGCATCGGTTGAGATGAGGATACCTACACGATCGGACTGAATGGCGACGTGACCATACAGACCGCCAGAGAAGAACACTGGTGCACCGATAGGCGCTTTACTCATGTCAGTGTGGCGGTGAGCCTTCGGGACATGATTCCACGCGTCAATGGCGCTCATGTATTTGACCGGAAGTCCCCACGCGTTCTGGCAGGTAGCGTGACAGCGCCCAATTTCAATCTGCTTGTGCTGAAGTAGCCACTGGTGCATGTGAGCGAAGGCTTGCATTCCGGTGATTTTAGAGAAGGCCATGTTGACTCCTAGTCGATGTGGTTGTCGAACTCACCCTGAAGGTGAGCCAACTTTTCCGTGATAACAATTTGACGTTCCTCGATCTTGTCAACTTTGTTTGACATCTCGTTGACCGCTTGACGTAGTCCGCCACCGTTCGGCCCGAACTGCGCAGCGATGAAGTTCAACCTGTCAGAAATTCTGAGCTGTTGGCTTTGAAACTCATTCTGGCGTGATTCAATTCTTCGCCAAATACCGAAAGCGCCAGCAAGAATTGCTGCAAAGAAACTGACGATGCTGACAAGGCTCGAGGTGTCGGACAAGTTCATGGCACTACTTCTCAATCACAGCGACGTAAACAGTCGTCGTGCCGGTGTTGGTCACTGCATACATCGGGCCAGTGTGCGTGTTGAAAGTAATCTTGTCGCCGTTGTCCAGTTTCAGACCGTTGGAAGTTGTCACGCCAGCATCGCCGATGTAGAGCAAACCGCCAGCAGTGTGCAGGTGCACTTCTTCAGCTGCGACAGTGTCGGCAACAATCAAGGTTGCTGTTGTTCCGATTGAGTATTGAGCGGTTGAGATAGCCACTAGGACTCCTTAGTTTGTGCAGGTGTCTTGTCTGTGATTTCGTTATGGCATCCGCCACAGATCACAAGTTCGGTCGGGTCAGGAAATTGCACAGTGAAGCCGTCGTTGACGCAACCTTCAGTGTGGCAAGTAAGATTCCAAAGCATCAGTTCCCCTAGTTGTTGTCAGCCGCAGCCGAAGTCATTTGAATGGCGTGGTAGTGAATGTACGAGTTTGTGATTGTGATCGCTGTCGGACTGACATTTAAGAACCGAACAATGAAACCAGTCGTTGTAACCGTTCCGAGCGATGTCGAAGCGTAGGCGGTGGTTGGTGTGGTTTCGAGGTTCGCTGTCACGATTGGATTCTGCGTGAATCGTGAACTACGTCCGAAAGTGATTGTCACCGCAGCGCCAGTGTTCTGCGCAATGTTCGTCGCATAGTTAATCTTGTCGGTCGACGTGGCAAACGGTAGCGGTCGAAGTTGCGAGCCGTAAGTGTAGGACAACTGGCCAGGATAAGTTCCTGCGTTGTAGATGAGGTTCAGCGTTCCACCCAAGTCATTCAAGTCTGACGCAGGAAGAACTGCTCCGTCACTGAATGAAGTTTTCGCTGGGAATCCAACAGCCATTTCTGTTCCTAACTTCCGGGGCTAAGTGTGAGAGACATTCGCCAAGAGTTCGGCATGATGTCGTGGTTCATTTCCTGTATGTAGCAATTGTAAGACAGGGTCGAGCCGTAGATTGGATTACGGACTACCTGCACAGCTGAGCCTAAATCGGAGTAGAGAATGTTGTACCAGAGTGTGCTGGAGAACCCGACACATTCGAAACCGATGCTGTCCACGCGATACAACGGAAAAGCGAACTGGTCAGCGAGTTGCTGAGTGATTGTTGCGATGTTGCCCGTCGAATAGAACGTGTCAATCTGCTTTGCAAACGTTCCGTACAAAGCGACGCTCTGCTGATTGAACTTAGTCACCGTGCTGACGTATTTGTTAGGGTCAGTGTTCTTCGCTGTCACAGTGTTGATGCGATACTTCTCGCCACCAGTGACACTGATGTCGTCATACTCGATAACGTCAGCGCTGGCTCGAGTGTCAGTCATCACAAACGAAATAGTCTTCCCTGCGAATGAGCCAGAGTCGAACACACCATAATTCAGCCATGTGGCTTCACCGCTGGTGTTAACGTAGAACAATGCTCCAGGCTGAGTGCTCACGATAGGGTCAGTCATTGTTAGCGCATCGCTAGGGTCAATCGGCCCGACAATGTAGAGATCGTTTGTGCTCCCTGCAGTGCCGTAAATCCAACCTGCAGAATCCAAGATGCGCGAAATCGCCGTGTAATCGCCCAAACCTGACGTGTCAATGTTGGTGAACAGTTTCGCCATCTTCGCCAAGCCATCAATGCAAGTGATAGTCACAGTCGGTTCAAGCGACAGGTCTTTATCAATCTGCTCGATGAAACCTGAGAACAACGGAACTTCGACAGGGCCACCACCATAGGTGATTGTTCCAGTGACACGGATGCCAGTACCGGCAACCAGTATTGCATCAACAGTTGTTGTCACATAGCCTGAATCGTACTGTCCAGCCTGACCGGTACAACTGCCAGTAGCAGAGTTGGAAACTGTGAACTGTGTGCTGGTTACTGAAGTGACCGTTTGAAGTTTCAAGTTCAATGCTGAGACGCTCAAGAACAAGACGGTGACAACATCACCAACCTTCAAATTGTGGTTCGAGGTGTAGGTGACAGTTGTTCCGTTGCCACTGGCTGCAGTGACCACTCCAGACTTCACAAACTCAGGGTCATAACTGCCCGAAGTGTTATCGAGCGTCAACGTCAAACTGCCAGGCTGAACCTGCTGATCCTCACGAGTACGTCCACGACGAATGCTGATTTTCTTCACATCAGTAGTCGGCATTTGAGTCAACGAACTAAAAGGTGTGTAACTGCCAAGGACATCTGTGCCAGTGGGAGCAAGAGTCGACCAGCCGAGCGTGAACAGCCCGTTGTTACGGTTGCCGGTATCGAGGTAGACCTTAATCAGTGGAGCATTCGTTCCGTCATAAAGTGACATGACCTAGACCCCCAGAATGTTTGGATTCAAACCTCGACGACGCATCAGCTGTGCGATGTGATCGCGGACACTGACCGCCAAATCTCTTTCATGCACCACCGAGCCTTGCACGTTGATGACGACATTCATGCCGCCTGAAGTGCCGAGACCGTTTGGAGTAATCGAACCGCTGGTTGATGGTGTGAACATTTCAGGCCCACGCTCGCCAACCATGTATGAAGCTCCGCGCATTACCGAACCGCCTACTGCACGATAGCCTGTCATGCCTACCCCTGGAACAGGAGTATGCAACCCGACCAACTTTTGATTCTTGTCGTTATGCATCCAAGGTCGTTCGAATTGTAGTGAGCCGTTGAACCAAATCATGCCGTTCTGATGAGCGCTCTCAGGTGAAATCAACTCGGTTCGACGTTCGCGCTGTGCTTGGTCTGAGCCAGTCTGCTTCATGCCAGTTTGTGCGCCACGTTGCTTCTGCTTCTTTGTCTCTTCTGTTGGCGTGTAATTCGTCCAAGCGCTCAACGCTCCTAGAACGCCGAAGGCAGAGCCGATAGCAATGATGGCTGGCATGGCAAGCGCAAGACTTCCGCCTCCAGTAGCAGCAGCCTCAGCGCCAGCAGTGACCGCTGCAGTTGCTCCAGTCTTTACAAGAGCGCCTCGCAGGATTGCTAAAGCGCCAGCCATAGCGTTCGCCGCTGCATAGGCTTTCGAGCCGATAAAGATTGCTGCGACAAGTTTGGCCATGTTGCCCAAGAAGGTTTGATGATCGCCAAGATACTTGAAGAAGCCTCGCGTCTGCTGACCAAGTTTGTAGATGGAATCCATCGCTTCGCCACCAGAGTTCTTCACACCGGTCAGGCCGTCAACGAATCCCTGCACGTTCGGAACAACAGTGGTCACAAGGTAGTCGGCGAACTTGGTCATCGTTGGCATCAAGGCGTAGCCGATTTGTTCCTTCGACTCAGCCAAATGTTGCTTCATGATTTCCAAGCGACCGCTGAAAGTTTCAGCATTAGTCTTGGCAGCGCCACCGAAAGTGTGCGCCAGAACCTGTGTCACCTGGTTGAAGTCTTTGCTCTTCATGATGGCATCAGACAGCGGAATGCCAAGTTTCTTCAAAGCGCCAAGTTGCCCGTTGTGAGCCATGACCAAGCCCTTTGACACAGCGGTCAAATCCTTGCCAGTTCCTGCACTGATGTCTAGAGCCAAGCCCATCAGATTCTGAGACTCGGTCAGGTTGTTAGTGCCACGAGCGAGCATGGCAAGTGCTGGACGCAACTTGTCGTCGGCGATGCCATAGGACAACTGCAACTTTGAGATGAACTCTTCGCTCTGCTTGACCTGAGCCTGAGTCGCCTTGGTCGTATTCTGCAACGCCAGTGCAAGTTGCTTCTGACTCTTCTCGTCATCCGCCGCAGCTTGTAAAGAGTCGTAGGCAAACTTTGCAGCGGCAGCGCCAGCGACAGCCAAGGACGCAGCAGCAACTTTGCCCATCTTTGAGAACTGCTTGCCGACCGACTCTGTTTCCTTGCCGACTTTCCGCATGGAAGAAGTGGCTGACACATCCTTGCCATAAAGGCTGTAGGTCAGTGAGGTATCTTTGCCAGCCATAGTGACAACTCCTAGCGGTTATTTGCGGCGGTCAGTAACATTTCAAACACGTCAGAATCCAAGTCCCACACATTCCAAGGTGTCACGCTTGGATAGGTATGCATGAGAAGTGGAAGGTTACGCATCACTCGATCGTAGACTCCGCCGGGGATTCGACTAAAGGGTCGACATCATCCTGAATGAACTCAAACTTGTCGGTCTCGAAATCGTTTGCCTCAATGAAAGAGACATCTTCGCCAGCACGACGGCGAGCAACCCACACCATGATGGCGAAGATTTGACGTTGTTCAACTTCGATGGCTTCCTGGCGTTCCTCGGACAAAGACTTGAAAGCCTTTGGTGAGAGGCTGGCACTGGCGAACAACTTCTCTAGTGGACGCTTGAACTCACGCTCAATCATCAGCTGCTCGCCCATAGTCAAGCCACGCTCGCCTGAATCCTCAGGTGTCTTGTAAGTCTTGTCGTTAATTCTGATTGGCATTGTTTCCCCTTGTTGTTATCTGAAGTTTATTCCGACCTCTTTGAGAGCATCGGTGAAAGCCTCATTGACTTCGTTTCTAATCTTGCCAGCACTCTTCCTGACCGTCACGCCAAGAAAAGGTGTTGGCTTCTGGATAGGCCATGTCTCAGGCTTGTCTTTGTTTGCGCCGAAGACCGGATGCTTCCAGCCTCGCTTCACGCGACCGTCAACATACCAGGGCAAGTTGTAGCGTCTGCTTGTATTGCTTCTGCCTGAGATGGCTTCAAACTTCTTGGCATTCACGCGGATGTGAAGACCTGCACCCTTGCGAGTAGTTGTCGCTTTCGATCCCACAGACTTGGCAATGGCAGCTCGAAGGCTTACCCGTTGCCCCTGCTTCACGCGAATCGAAGACTTACCTCGGCCAGACGGCAGGGATAAGGCTGCCGTCTTGACCTCGGTGACAACTGGCTTGGAAACCTTGATTAGCTTCTTGCGCAATTCCTTCTTGACTTCTTTGTCTAACTTGCCGATGCGAGTTGCTAGACGGTGAAAGTCTTTGGCATCTCGAACCTCAATCATTAGAGCGTGGAATCTAGTGTGCGGTAGTTGATGGTGAACGGAGCGTTCGTGCCGTCATCGTAAACCGTGAACGAGAATGACACATCGATAACGCCTGGGCCTGAAACCATAGGAACGTCACCGTCGAACTTGGCGGCAGGAATAACCACTTCAAGCAGTTCGGTTGTTGAGCCGATAGTTCCACCAGTGAACGTGACCTTCAAGCCAGCGGTCGTGTCTGCAAGGAACTTGTCTAGCAGCACTGTGTCGGTGAACTCAGCTGTGACCTTGCCGGTGATGGCTCGGAAACCGTTGATGATTTGCTCAGCCTTAGCACCTGTAGCACCGAGGTTGTAACGATCAGTCTTGAGTGAGTTGTCCACGCTGAACGTGAAGTCCTTGATGTTGGCATACGTTGTGGACACATTGTCTGTCACTGCACCTTGAGCAAAGTGGAACAGGTTAGTGGTCGCAAAGTTTGAATAGGCAGGTGTTGCTGAGGTTGATGAGCCAGAAGTGAACGTCACACCATCGAGCGTGAACTTACCCTTGGCGATGTCGCCAGCGCCGACAGATAGTTCGAACGAGTTCATCTTGCAACCGCTCATCGTCTTGTAGGTGAGCGTTCCACCGTACTGTGGCACAGCAATCTGAGTGGTGAACGAATCGCCAAGCAAATCGTCAGGCGTGAAAGCGTAGGTGTATGCACCGTTAGCAAGAGTGCCGGTCGGGACAGAGCCAGTTGCAAGACTGAGCAGCAGACCGAGACCGCGAGAAGGTAGGTCAATCTCGAAATCGCCTTCACTGCCCTTGGTCGTGACAACACGACGGTTGGCGCGAGGAGTCAAACCGCCAGCGCGAAGACCTTGACCAACAACAGTGTTCTTGTTGTATTTGGTTGATTCGCTGTTGAACTCATAGAAACGATCAACTGTGACTGCAGTGTTGAAAGATGACTCTTTCTTGATGCCAAGCCACGAGCCAATGCCAGAACCGATAGCCATTATTATTTCTCCTCTTCAAGGTCAGTCGATGCGACTGGATTGAGTGATTGTTCCTTGCTATCCCCTGA
>Ga0209084_1004143_pt1 | contig 10284 bp, 2 predicted proteins | sample C_130820_MF_Meta_FD_187309 | JGI IMG/M metagenome (GOLD analysis project Ga0209084, IMG submission 187309) | Freshwater microbial communities from Lake Croche, Canada to study carbon cycling - C_130820_MF_MetaG (SPAdes) (version 2) | ecosystem: Environmental > Aquatic > Freshwater > Lake | place... | reverse complement strand
CCCCGGAATTGCTTATCAACGCGACGACTTGGGCACTTGTAAGGGCAAGCAGTTGTCCACTCATCAGGGCCCTTACCTGCTCACTACTCATCGCCCTTAGATTGGTCGAGATTAGTGATGAGAAATCAGCCGTGCCGACAGAAATAATTTGCTGGGTCGTGAAGGCAGCAACATTGGCGGCACTAAGTCCAAAGAATTGGGCCGTTGTCAGCTCAGCGATCTGACTTGTTACCAATGCGTGAATTTGATTCAAATTTAGCGTACGCAATTGACTTGTAGTTAGCGCAACCAAGGATGCCGATGGAATTGCCGCGATCTGGTCGGTTTTGAACGCTACGACATTTGTAGTGGTCAATCCGGTCATTTGCAATGTGGATAACGCCTTAACCTGTCTGCTGTCTAAGGCCTGAATTTGATCCGATCGAAAATTTTGCAAATTAGTAACTGTAAGAACAGATTCGCCTGTCGTTCCCAATGCTGTAATTTGACTTGTTGAAAACGCATTAATATTGAGGTCGCCGGCGCCAATAATTTGAGCAGTGGTCAGCGCTGCGATTTCCGAGGTCAACATCGATACGATTTGCGCCGTTGCCAAGGCCCGCATATTGGTAGTGGCAAGTGCCACTAAATCTTGCGTCTCCAAGGCCACAATCTGCGCAGTACCCAAGGCGCGTACGTTGCTCGAATTCAATAACGCCACTTGCGCACTGGCAAGACCGACAACCTGGTCAGTGCGCAACCCCGCAATCTGTGCGGCCCCCAGGTTGTTCAACTGCGCGCTGCTCAAAGCCAGCACCTGCCCGGTCGTCAGCGCATTCGTGCGATTGACCATCAACATCCCGGCCACTTGGCCTGTCGTTAGTGACGATAGCTGGGACGTATCGAGCGCCAGCATCTGGGCGCTCCAAAGCGCCGTCAATTGCGACGTACTGAGCGCGGCAAGATCTTGCGTATACAGCAGCGCAATTTGGCTTGTTCCCAATGAGCTGACGTTGGTCGTGCTCATGGCAGCAAACTGCACAGTACCTAGGGCTGAAACTTGACCCGAGGTCAGCGCCCTCATTTGGTCTGACGTCAGTGTGCGCAGGCTCTGACTGCTCAGCACAGCCACATCTACTGTCTCCAGCGCCGCTATCTGGACCGTATTGAAAGCCGATACATTGCCCACACTCAATGAACCAATTTGCTGCGTGGTCAAAGCGCCTATTTGCGCCGTGTCCAGTGCCTTGATCTGAATGTTGCTTAAAACTTGAATGTTCGCTGTGCTGATCACCGCGACATCCACGCTCTCTAATGCAGCTATCTGAGATGTGCGCAAAGACATCACATTGGCAGAGCTCAATCCCAGCACTTGCGCCGTCGATAAGGCGGCAATTTGGTCGGTCGCCAAGCCGCGCATCTGGTCTGATGAGAAAGCCCGTATATTGTCCGCCGTGAAAGCGAACATGCCAGCCGTACCAAGCGCTAAAGCCTGCTGTGTCGACAAGACGGTAAAGTTAATGCTTCCCAATGCGACAACTTGCGCAGCACTCAGAGCTGCTATCTGAGCCGATCCAAGCGCTGCCACCTGGGTCGTACTCAAGTTGCGCAGGTTAAGTGTGCTCAATGCGGTGAAATCGTCTGTCTGCAATGCCGCTACTTGGCGCGTACCCAAAGCCCGCACATTGTTCGGGAACAGTGCGGCGGCCTGTGTGGTGCTCAGAGCGACGATTTGAGCTGTCGTCAAAGAAGCTGTCTGCGATGCGGCCAGTGACACCAACTGCGCCGTTGCCAGGGCTACGATTTGATCGGTAACTAATGCAGATGCATTGACCGCACTAATGGCGTTCAAATGTGTCGCACCTAATGCTGCGAGCTGTGACGTTTGAAAGGCCGTTGTTTGACGCGTTAACAAAGCGGCGAAGTCGCGCGTGCTCAGACTCACAAGATCAGACGTCTCAAGTGCGATAATTTGCGCCGTGCTTAAAGCGCTGGCATTGGTTGTGCTCAGTAACTGGATTTGCGCTGTGCTCCATGCAACTATTTGGTCCGTTTGCAGCGCAATAATCTGCCCAGTGCTCAGTGCAGTGAGTACGCCAGTGCTCAAAGCGGCTATATCCGGAGTCCCAAAGGCGACTAGCTGACTTGTTGCCAACACTTGTAGTTGGGCAGCACCAAACGCCGCAGCCTGTTTCTCTAACAAGGAAAAAACTTGTCCCGTTCCTAATGCGTAGGTTTGCGCCAATGCAAGAGAGATCACCTGACCAGTCGTAAATGACTGCACTTGGTCGGTTGCAAGGCCCTGAATTTGCGATGTCAACAATGCTTGAACGCTAGAGCCAGGCAACGAAACAACCTGATCAGTGCGTAGTGCCAAAACCTGTGTCGTCGTTAGAGTATCAAGATGCGTAACGCTCAAACTTGCAGTCTGCGCTGTCGTCAGCGCGGCAATTTGATTGCTCGCTAAAATCCTGACACGATCAGTTGCCAGTGCACGCAAGTTGCCTGTGCTCAAAACCGCAACGTTGGCGGTATTGAGCGCAAGCACCTGCGCTGTCGTCAAGGCGTTCATCGTCCTAGTGATCAGTCCGCCCGATTGCAAACTGGTAAGCGCGGCAACCTGGCCCGTATCGAATGCCATAATCTGCCCTACACCCAACGCCTGCAGTTGTGCAGCCCCCAGAACCCTTAGATCATCGGTTGTCAAAACCTGTACTTGGCTGGTCTTGAGGGCAACAATATCGACCAAGCTAAGTGCGCGAGCCTGTGATGCGCTCAAAAGTACTACTTGGCTTGTGCCCATGCCGTAGGCCTGTTCAGGTGCCAAGCCCGCAATTTGATCAGTGGTAAGCGCAGTAAACTGGTCAGCCGTCAAGACCGTAGTGCGCGCCACGCCAGCAATTGGCGTGCTTAACAAGCCCACAACTTGCGCCGTAGTCAATGACACCACCTGCGAAGTCGTTAAATTCTGAACTTGAGAATCCACCAAGGCACGCAAATTAGACGTTGCCAAAGCCAGCATTCCAGAGGTTTGAACCTGTGAAATTTGTGTTCTAGTAAGTGAAGTAGCATTTGCGGAACTCATAGCCGCAAATTGTTGGGTCGTTAGGGCGACCAATTGCGCTGCAGTTAGGGAAACCATCTGCTCAAGTGACAGAACTCTAACATTTGACGTTGATAAAGACGCGATATCTAGAGTCTCCATCACCCGCATTTGATCTTGCGTCAACGCGCTAATGTTTCGGGAGCTCAGGGCAGTAACTTGTGGCACTGTTAGTGCGACAATTTGAGCTAGGCTCAATGCTTGGATTTGCGAAACTGTAAAAGTTTGTATTTGTGACGCACTTAATGCAGCGAGGTCTGCGGTCTGAATAGAAACGACTTGAATATCAGTCAGCGACGCGACCTGACTTAAGCCCAAGCTCGCGCTCTGCGCCGTTGTGAGCGCTGCTATCTGTGCAGTTTCAAAAACAGATATCCTTGATGCATTTAGACTTCTGACTTGAGTGGTCGTTAGCGTAGAGATTTGGGAACTTGCAAAAGCTTTCAGAGACGCGTCACCGATAACATTTAAGTTATCCGTGCTCAGCGCGGCGAGGTTTTCAGGCTTAAGCGATCGCCATTGAATTGGCGTAATCGATTGGGCATTACTTGATGTCAATGCACTGATATGTTGAGTTCCGAGGGCACTTAATTGATCAGTTGTCAGGCTAGACAAGGCGTCCGACCCCAAAGAACGCAATTGGGAACCGGTCAAGAGTCCCAAAATTGAACTCTGCAACGCTGGCGCTTGCGAGGCCGAAATTGCCTGGAGATCGGCCGTACCAATTGAAACAATTTGACCGACGGTGATTGACTGCATTTGCGCACTTCGCAAGGCAGCAAATTCGACAGATGTGAAGCTGGAAATTTGCGTCGAACCTAGACTCGATATTTGTAAAGTACTGAAGGCTTGGACTTGGCTGCTGGAAAGAACACGTAGATTTTCTGGCGTCAGCGCTGCTAGGTCTTCAATCTCAATTGCCTGAACCTGATCTGCCATAAGCGACGCCATATTGGCGGTCGAAATTACAGATACTTGCGCACTGGTTAATGCGGCGATCTGCTGGGTTGCAAGAACACCTACTTGGGACGAGGTTAAAGCGCGCAGTTGGGCCCCCGTAAGTGCTGTCTCCTGCTTCGTATCAATCGCAAGAATTTGGGAGGCAGACAGCGCCTGAACTTCCATAGTGGAAAGTGAGCGAATTTGGCTAGTCGTTAGAGATACGATCTGACTTGTTTCCAGGGCCGCAATTTGTGGAGCTGCCATCGCGTAAACTTGCGATGTGGATAAAGCTGCTGTCTGGTTTGTCCGCATTGCATGGGCTTGTGCGGTTGATAGGCCGCCAATATTCCCGCTGGGAATGGCGACTAAGTCAATTGCCTCAACAGCTGCGATCTGATCTTGGCGTAAAGCAAAAACCGCGACAGAGCTCATGGCCGCAAACTGCGCAGACTCCAATGCGACAATTTGTCCTGTAGAAAACGCCGCCGATTGCAGACCGCTGAAAATTCGCACATTTGCAGTACTTAAGGCGAATAACAGGGTCGACGGCATTGCGACTATTTGATCCGCACTCAATCCAGCCACGTTGGCACTACTTAGAGCTGCCAGTTGCGCGCTATTGATTGCACCCATCTGTTTCGTTCCCAAGGCAAGTGTTTGGGCGGCTTCTATCGTGCTAATTTGACCTGTACTTAGTAGAGAGAACTGTGAGGTCGTGATGGCTTGAATCTGAATGCTGGATAAAGCTCGCAGCTGAGTAAAGGTCAAGGAGGCGGCGTCAACGGGCTCCAACGATCCGATTTGATCAGGGCTTAAGGCGGCGATTTGGGCGGTAGTCAGGCTTTGGATTTGAGCTGTACCGAGAGACACAACGGCGTCAGCTCTCAGCGCCGCGACTTGAACTGTGCCGAGTGCACGAATACTATCGGTCAGCAGAACTGACACTTGCCCCGTAGTCATTGCAGTCAACTGAGCAGTACTCAATGCAGGTATCTGTGTGGTTTGCAACGCTCGCAACTGCCCAGTGCTCAGCACCAAAATTTGTAGCGTCGTCAAACTTCTTAGAACATCCGTTCGAAGTGCTATCACTTGCGAACTCGATAGCGCCTGAGTTTGATCTGTACTTAGTCCACTGATCTGTTGTGTCCCAATTGCCTTTATGTTGCTGCTTTGCAATGCGACAAGGGCAGAGGTCCGCAACTGCGTCAACTGGGCGGCGGACAAAGCGGCAGTAGTTGTAGTTGTAAAGCCAACAGTCTGTGCGGTCCCTAGGGCGGCAATTTGTGTTCCCGTCAAACTTCCAATTTGCGCAAAGGCCATGGAATTTAGTTGCCCATTTGTAAGTGCAACGACTTGGCCGGTATTCAAAGCGCCAATTTGCGAGGATACCCATGCGCGCAAGTTAATCGCCGTTAATGCACTCATATCCGCTGAAGAGATTGCCTTTATTTGTGTCGCCCCCATAGCTGAGACATTCGCAGTGCTTAGCTGAAACGCCTGGGCCGAACTCAATACACTGATTTGGCCGGTTGTCAAAGCCGCGAACTGGTCTGTGGACATCGCCCAGAAGTTCTGCACGGTTAAAACGCCCATGTGCGCCGAGTCGATAAGTGCGACTTGCGTAGTGCTTAATCCAGCAATATTGTTGGAATTTAAGCCACCATATTGCTTGGTAGTCAAAGCGATCCAAGCAGATGATGAAAGCGCACTCATTTGATCAGGTGAAAGCGCGGCCACGTTGGCCACGCTAAGTGAGGCTGCGTCAACCGCCTCCAAGGCGGCGACCTGATCCACATTCAACCCTCTCAGGTTTGCTTCACTTAAACCTGACAATTGAGCAGTTGTGAGTGCCGCAATTTGTGCCTTTGAGAGAACACCTAATTGGTTGATATTCAAGCCATTTAGTGCGCTGGTTGAAATTGCCGCGATACTTGATGTTTTTAACGCCGCCAATTGATCGGCGTCAAACGCGGTAACCGTCGTCGTGGTTATGGCATTCATCTGCCCTGTAGCCAAAATCGAAATTTGTTCGGTCGTCAGGCTCATCAACTGATCCACCGACAAAAGACCAAAACTCGAAGGCGAAAGCGCGGCCAAACTAGCAGCGGGAATTTGATTCAATCGTTCGCCTGTCAACGCGGTTATCGCGCTGGGGCTTAAGACATTTATCTGAGTGCCGCTTAGGCCAGCAAAAGAATTAACTTTAATGAGAAGGACTTGCGCAGAAGTTAACGAGGCAACTTCAGACGTAGTCAAGCCAGCGACACCTGCGCTGCTATACCCCAAGAGAAGCTTTGAAGTTACCACTGACTGATAATCGATTAAATATTGGTCTAAAACGCCTAGCTGAATTTCGGCATTCAACTAAAAATAAAAATGCACATGAAATTTATGCCCACGCCTATGAATAGGCAACTGCAAAATAATTGTCAAATTGATAAGCAGCAAGTTGGGCGCAATTTATCAATTCAATTGTCGTATTAATTATTGTACCTCCAAGCGTCTCAATATATTCTTAATTTTTTAGCTTATCCGATTTTGCGTAATCCCCGTAACACCCTCCGATAATCGACTTGGGGAAACCAACATAATGGAAGCAAAAGAGCTAAAGTTTGCAACGCTAATGCCGATACCTTTGTGACACATTTGCAGGAGCGTCATTATGCTGAACCCCACTTTCGCCATTGATTCCCCGGAATCGGGGGTGGAAATGCCCCCCCTTCGTCGATATCCCTTTAATCAAATGGGAATCGGCGACTCCATATTCATTGACGACTTCCGAATTGCCCAAAGCGCTCGGGTTTCGGCTATCAATTACATCAAACGGCACGAACTTTCCTGGAAATTTAGCATCCGTAAGATGGAAAACGGCTGGAGAATATTCCGCGTTCATTGAATTAAGGTTCCCTAATGGCTTCGTTCATCGCCTTGGTTAGGGGCCATAACAAATAAGACATAATCGAGCGCTTACCCACCACAATCTCAGCGCTGACCGTCATTCCGGGCAAAAGGCGCATTTTTTCGTTCATATTTCGCAATTTGGAATCTCCAAAGCTCACGCGGCTCAGGTAATAGGCGTCTAAACCCCCGGGGGCGGCGGCGCCATCCCTGCGAAATGCATCCTGGCTGATGGTGCGCAAATTCCCATCCAATGCGCCATGCTTCTGAAACGGGAATGCATCAAGCTTTAAATGCGCCAGGTCACCAGTCTTGACATAACCAATATCCAGCGCGTCGATTCGTACCTCCGCCTCTAGCACCGCGCCCAGAGGGACCAGGGTGAACATTTGCTCGGCCCCCTGCACCACGGACCCCTCTGACAGCTTGGCCATATCCAACACCACTGCATCTACCGGTGAAACCAGGGCCACAAGCTGCTTTCGTTTGTCCGCCTTTTGCAGCTGCTCTTTGATTCCGTCGCGGTCTCGGGCCGTGCTCAAGAGGTCTTCCATCGTCTTTTGCCGCCAATTTTTGCTAAAAGCCAGCTTTTCAGCCTCAAGTGACGCCAACTCGCTCTTTAGCTCAACTTCCTTGTTCCTCGCCAATTCCAGCTCTCGCTCGCCGGTCAGGCGTCTGTCGCGGGCCTCCAAAAGCTGCAGGCGGGCGCCAAATTGCTGGGCCATCAGCGATTCCTGCATCGCCTCCATCTCCAGTAAAGACTTCATTCTTTGCGCCATGACGTGCTGATCACGCAAATTGGTCTGCATGCTGGCCTGCACTCGCGCGATGTTTTGCTCCATTTTGTTGATCTGGGCCGCGTAGTTGGCTTGGCGTTCCGCAGAGAGCTGAGCTTGCAGGGCCGAGTCGGCATCTTTGGTCCGGGTCGGACCCGGGTTCCCAAGCAGTTCAGCGTTCAAACCCCGCGTTTGCGTGTCCAAACTGTCCAGCCGGGTTCGCAGTTGCGACTCGTCGGCCTTGGCAAAGGTTGGATCCAAAGTAGCCAAAAGCTGGCCTTTTTTCACCACCTGGCCCACCCGGACCTCGATTTTTTGGATGATCGAGGTCTCCAGCGGCTGAACCACGATATTGGGCAAGGGGTTGACCATGCGTCCCTGCGCGACGACGACCCGTTCAACCTCGGAAAAACTCGCCCAAAGCACAAATATCAAGAACGCCAAGCCCAACAAATGGGTCGTAGTGCGCAATACCCAGGGCAGCGGCGAGCGCTCGATCGCATCCGCATCGGGCAAAAACTCGATGGCGGTATCGCGCTGACGGTTCTTGTCGGCCGCGGCATTTAGATGTGGCTGGTCTGCTGGTTCCATAGGGTTTGGTAGGTCTCGCAGCGGGTAAGTAGCTCGGAGTGGCGACCGCTGTCCATGAGTTGGCCGTTTTGCATGACCAAAATAGCGTGCGCATTCACTAATGTGGATAACCTGTGGGAAATCATCACCACCGTACGACCCACAGCTATCTTTGAAAGATTGTTAATAAATATGGATTCACTCTCTGGATCGAGGGCGCTGGCGGCCTCGTCGAGGATCAGGATGCTGGGTTTGGTGAGCAAAGATCGCGCGATAGACAGACGTTGCTTTTGCCCACCGGACAAATTAGCGGCGTTTTCTTCTAGCATCGTGTCATAGCCTTGAGGCATGCGCTCGATGAACTCCTCGGCGCCGGACGCTTGGGCGGCGGCCACGATATCCTCAAACGAGGCGTCGGGTTTGGCCACCATCAGGTTTTCGCGAACAGTACCGCGGAAAAGGAAATTTTCCTGCAAAACCACACCGATTTGACGTCGCAAATGGGCCAAATCGATCTCGCGCGCGTCCATTCCGTCAAAGCGGACCACCCCTTCCTGCAAAGGGTACAGGCCTTGGATCAGCTTGGTCAGGGTGGTTTTGCCCGAGCCACTGCGCCCCACAATTCCGACGATGGCACCCGCAGGAATGGTGAAAGTGGCCCGGTTGAGGGCGGTGCTGGTGGCACCAGGGTAACGAAAGCTGACCTGTTCAAAACGAATTTCGCCAGCCAATTTGGGACGCAGGCCCCCAGCATCAGCGCGTCCCTCGGATTTACGGTTCATGACTTCGCCCAGCATCCGCACCGACAACAGCGTCTCCTGGTATTCGTTGACCAGCCCTACCATCGAAATTAATGGACCCGACACGCGGCCCGAAAGCATCTGAAAGGCAATCAATGCACCCACGCTCAAGGTTTGGTCAAAAACCTCTTGCGCGCCCACCACGATAATGACCACAGGCAGCAATTTGCCCAGAAAGTCAGTGATGGCATTGCCCGTGAGCGAAACCTTACCGACCCGAAAGTGCATGGTGATCGCCTCGGCCGATCGTTGGTCCCACACACGGCGCAAGCTAGGTTCGATAGCCAGCGCTTTGACGGTGCGCATACCATGTATGGTCTCGACCAACATGGCTTGACGCATACCCTCTGCAGTGTAAAGCGCGTTCAGGCGGCGCTGGTAGGTCGGCACCATGCCGCCAATGATGGCGGCAATCAGCAAAGTGAAAATCAGCACGATGAGTGCCAATCGCACCGAATAGGAGAACAGAATCGGTAGGAAAATGAGCAGCGACAGAATATCCAGACCTGTAAAGAACAGGCGCCCCGTTAGGAAGCCGCGAATTTTCTCCAACTGCTGCATATGCCGCGTCACGACCCCGGCCGAGGTCGTTTCAAAGTAATCGATGGGCAAAGACAGCAAATGCGCAAAAGTGCGCCGCGTTAGGCGCATGTCGATTTTGTTGATAGCCGCCAAGGTCAGCATTTGGCGCAAATAGCCAAAAATCGCGTCAAAAGCAATGGCAAATACGATGCCTACCGCTAAAACCCACAGCGTCGTCTCGCTTTGATGGGTCAAGACCTTGTCAATCACCAACTGAAAGAACACCGGAGACGCCAAAGCCAAGAACTGCATGGCGATCGCAGCGATCAAAATATCTCTAAATGCTTGCTTCTGCTTCCAAATCTCGGGGATAAACCAGGAAAATCCAAACTTTTGGTCTGGATCCATGATTTTGTGCTCACGCTTAAGGAAGATGGCTTCGCCACTCCACATGGCTTGGAACTGCTGGGCAGTCAAGATCTGCACCACAGCCTGGGCCGCCGACGGGTCCAACATGGCAACACGGTGTCCAGTTTCTTGCCCCGACGGTGGAACCACGCCCACCACGATGACCATGGAGCCGCTTCGGGTATAGGCAATCAAGGGGAAAACGCCGGTTTGGGCCAGCAAGCCTTCCCAAGACAAGGGCTGCACTTTGGCTTTGAGCCCGATATCGCCAGCCATGCGCAGCATG
>Ga0209084_1004140_pt1 | contig 10290 bp, 6 predicted proteins | sample C_130820_MF_Meta_FD_187309 | JGI IMG/M metagenome (GOLD analysis project Ga0209084, IMG submission 187309) | Freshwater microbial communities from Lake Croche, Canada to study carbon cycling - C_130820_MF_MetaG (SPAdes) (version 2) | ecosystem: Environmental > Aquatic > Freshwater > Lake | place... | reverse complement strand
GCAAACGCAAGCCTGGCCCTAACTGGACGCCCGATTGGTTTTTTAAAGGCGACAAGATTTCTTTTGATACGGACCATAACTTGGGCAACGCAGAAGGTGCAAGCTTGCGTTTTAAGAATGTGCCTGTAATGCCATTGCCTGCGCTGGACTTTGCTTTGAATTCCGAGCGCAAATCTGGACTATTGCCCCCAAGTATCGGCGTTGACTCGGTCGGTGGTTTAGAAGTGATTCAGCCGTACTATTGGAATTTAGCGCCTAACCGCGACATGACGTTCACGCCCACCTATTGGAGCAGTCGCGGCATGCGGCTTGAAACCGAGTTTCGGTATTTAGAGGCCATCACACCTCAGCCGCCTTTCACCGGCATAGTGCGCTTTGACTACATGGCCAAAGACAGCTTACGTGACGCACAGCGCTGGGCATTTAACACCTCACACAGCGGTATGCCTTACCCCGCATTTGCTGGTGGCGCTTTGGGTTTGGCTTACAACATCAACCGCGTGAGTGATGACAACTACTGGAAAGATTTCACCAGCAGCAATAGTTTGGGCGTGACGCGTCTGCTTTCTAACGATATGAATGTGACGTGGGGCAAAGGGTTCTTCACCTCAAATATTGCGGTACAAAAGTGGCAAACCATGCAGGACTTAGCCACCCCCAGCAACTATATTTCTCCACCTTTTGACCGTGCGCCTCAAATGAATATGAAATATTCGCGCGCAAATATCGGTGGGTTTGATTTTGCTTTGGACGGTCAATTTAGCCGCTTCGAAACGGTACGACAGGAAGACTGTTTAACAAATTACCTCAACTGCAACGCCCAGCGCGCAGTAGGCCAAGCACAGGTGAGTCGCCCGTTTGTGACCCCTTATGGCTATGTCACGCCCAAGTTCATCATGACCACGCGTAGCTACCAGTTTGATGATGCATTAAGCACTAACGGTCAAACGTCGGCAAGCGTTAGCGTCCCAACTTTCAGCCTGGACTCTGGCGTGGTGTTTGAGAGAGCGAGTAGCTTATTAGGCCGAGAGTGGACCCAAACCTTTGAGCCACGTGCGTTCTACGTTTACAGCCCATATCGCTCACAAAACTACTTGCCTAATTACGACTCAGGTGCAAACGCATACAACTTTGCCAGTATCTTTTCAGAAAACACCTATGGTGGATATGACCGTATTGCCGACAGCAACATGGTCACAGTAGGTGCTACCTCGCGCTTTATCGATCCAAAGACTGGTGCAGAAGGCGCACGCTTTGGACTTGCACAAAGGTTGCGCATTAAAGACCAACTGGTAACTTTACCTATCGATAAATCAACCAATACCCCCATTTCGCAGGCCGGGCTCAGTGATGTTCTCGCTGGAGCAACGCTTAACTTATCGCGCAAATGGTCCATAGACTCTACATTCCAATATAGCCCTGACTCCGCAAACTTTCTAAGTCAAGCCATTGGTGGTCGTTATACGCCGGGCTCTTACCGCGTTATCAGCGCGTCCTTTCGTGATCAAACCGACTCCACTGGCACACCACAGTCGCGCTTCTTGAACGTTGGCTGGCAGTGGCCACTCAATGACCTATGGAAGATGAAAGACGAAGACCTCGGCGAAGGACGTGGTTTGGGCGAGGGGCGCTGGTACACAGTCGCACGCATGAATATGGACACCTTGAATAATCAAATGGTCGAATCCGTGATGGGCTTCGAATACGATGGCGGCTGCTGGTTAGGTCGCGTGGTCAAAGAGCGCTTCCAAATTGCAGAGAATTTAGCCCGTCAAAAATTACTGTTCCAATTAGAGTTTGTGGGCTTCTCGCGTGTCGGCACCAATGCGTTGGGGTCGATTCGCAACAACGTGCCGCGCTACCAACATTTGCGCCAACCTCTAATGTCTCCTAGCCGTTTTGGTAATTACGATTGATGCTTATGTGTGTGAAGTTTTCCCATCTCCGCGCACTTCTTTGTGCCGCGTCATTGGTTTTGTTTGTTCCTGTTGCAAGCTGGGCGCAGCTCAAACTCAATAACCCCAGCACCAAGCCCCTCAACCCTGCGAGTTCTAGCTCAGGCACTGGCCTTGCCAGCCCCATTGCAACCGCCATCAGTACACCGCGCGATTTCATTGTTGCGGTGGTGGACTCTGTGCCTATTACCAACCACGACGTCAATGCGCGCCTTGAGTTCCAGCGCACACAAGCAGCCCAACAAGGGCGCGCCATTTTGAAAAGCGACGTGACCTTACGCGATGTGCTCGAAAAACTCATCACCGAAAAGGCGTTGTTGCAAAACGCCAAAGACACAGGGATTGTGATTGACGATGAAGCGCTAGACCTCGCAGAGCAAAGACAAGCGGCACAAAACCAAACCACGGTTGAAGCCATGCGCGCTAAAACGCTGGCGTCAGGCTCTAGCATTGAAAAAGCGCGCAAAGACTTGCATGACCAAATGATGCTGCAGCGTTTTGTTGAACGCAATGTGCCTGGCCGTATTCGCATCACCGATTTAGAAATTGACAATGCCACCAAAGCGCGCGACAAGGCGAGCGTGTCCACTGCTACAGAGATAGAACTAGGGCATATCTTTATTTCTGTCCCAGAAAACAGCAGTGAGACGCGTGTCGCTGAATTGCGCATTAAGGCCCAATCCACGCTTGAACGTGTTCAACGTGGTGGCAACTTTGCCGCTATCGCTAAAGAAGTGTCGCAAGGTCCGGAGAAAGAAAACAGCGGCTTGATGGGCGTGCGTCCTGCAGACCGCTACCCTAGTTTGTTTGTGGATGCGGTCGCATCGTTACGCGTTGGCGAGTTCGCACCGCTAGTGCAGTCTGGTGCAGGTTTTCATATCTTGAAGTTGGTGAGCAAGCGTACCGTTACCAATGCCACAATTACCGAGACGCGTGCACGCCATATTTTGTTGCGTCCTGGTGGCCAACTCGGCCAAACCACTGCACGCGCACAACTCGCCACTTACAAAACACAAATTGAATCGGGCCGTGCAGACTTTGCCCAACTGGCACAACAACACTCGCAAGACGCCAGCGCTGCAGGTGGCGGAGATTTAGGCTGGGTTGCACCTGGTATGTTTGTGCCCGAGTTCGAAGAGGTGATGAACAAATTACAACCGGGTCAAATTGCAGACCCCTTGGTGTCTAGATTTGGCGTGCACTTGGTGCAAGTGCTAGCACGCCGGGAAGCGCCCATCACCGAGCGCGAATTACGCGACTTAGTGCGCAACAGTTTGCGCGAAAAGAAGTATGACGAGACGTATCAGTTATGGGCGCAAGAGGTACGTGGTCGTGCCTATATTGAATACCGCGACCCGCCTATTTAAAGCCAGTTCGTGAAGCACCAAGCCCGCAAACGTTTCGGTCAGCACTTTTTAACCGACACATTTGTTATTGAACAAATCGTCTCCGCCATTGCGCCAACAGCTGGCGAGCAAATGGTAGAGATCGGACCTGGTTTGGCAGCGCTCACACAACCGCTGGTTGAGCGTTTAGGCAAACTTACCGTCATAGAGTTGGACCGCGATTTGGTTTTACGTTTACAAGCCCATCCGCAACTCAACGTGATCGCATCGGATGTGTTGTGCGTCGACTTCACCGAACTTGCGAAAACATTACAAACACCAAAACTACGCGTGGTCGGCAACCTGCCTTACAACATTTCCACGCCTATTCTGTTTCACCTGCTCACGCACGTGGAAGCGGTAAAAGACCAGCACTTCATGCTGCAAAAAGAAGTAGTCGACCGCATGGTGGCGAAACCGTGCACAAGTGACTACAGCCGACTGAGCGTGATGCTGCAGTGGCGCTACGCGATGGAAAATGTCTTGCTGGTTCCGCCAGAAGCGTTTGACCCGCCTCCGCGGGTAGACAGCGCCATCGTGCGAATGCTTCCTTTGGCTGAGCCGCCCGAACTAAACCTCAAAACGCTAGAAACCTTGGTGCAAACAGCGTTTAGCCAAAGACGCAAACTCTTGCGCCACACTTTGGGTAAATGGCTAGAGGAAAAAAAATTCGGCGGTGACTTTGATGTTCACCGCCGAGCAGAGGAAGTACCTGTCGCTGAATATGTAGCGCTTGTTCAAGCGCTATCTGTTTAAACGTAATTTGCTTGAATGCGATTAGGCTGCTGTAAGCCAATAACCCGCATTAAAGGGGCTGCTCATGCGCAAAGCCATGGGAGACACGTCCACCAATTTGTCGGTTGGCATTTTTTCGCCGTCTTCCAAAATAGCCAAGCCATCGGCATCAAAGCCAGCACCGGTTTTTTCAGCAGAGGCCGCACGTGCAACCGAGAAAGAATAGAAACAGCGGAAAGCCACCTTGCGGTCAGCCCAATAGTCAGAAGCCTCGCGGAAGATATCGAGCAACTGCTCTCGCGCCTCTTTGTCGAACTTGGCATGGGCAGGAATATGCTCCAAAACCACCAAAAAACCAGGCTGAGGGCCAGACTTGTAAAGCGGGTCGGTCATACCGTCATACAGAGCATCAAAGTTCTTACTGGCCTGCACAGGAAAAGTGAACTCTTTGGCGATCAAATCCAAGATGTCTTGCTTGCTTTGGGTTTGAGCCAAATTGGCATACAAAAAGTGGTGGCCCAAAACTTGGGCAGATTGCTGTAAATCCTGCACGCGGAACGCACGGATAGATTGAACAATATTTGTTTTAACGGTACGCAGTGGCATGTCCATCGCCGATTCTTTAGGGGTTGATTCTTGACAAAATTGAAGTTGCTACAAAGCAACAACATCGAGGAAGAGTTTCACGGGTTAACCCGAAACACAAGCCAACATTGTCAGTGAACCCCCCTCAAATAGCAAGTAAAAATGGAATAACGACCCCCATAAGAAGGCCAAATTAAGCATAAAGAATTCTTTTCCACGCGCTCAACGCGAGCCCGCAAAGGGTAGTTGCTGCGAACGACATAAAGCACGCAGTGCGGAGTCGCAGCAACTACCCTTTGCGGGCTCGCCCACCTTCACCGCCAAAAACTCGCAATATCAACAGGCCCCATTAAACGGGTCGCCCAATGAAAGCGAACTATCGCAAAGCACTTGCATCAGCCACAGTCAACGCAGTCATATTCACAATGCGCCGCACAGTAGCACTAGCCGTCAAGATATGCACCGGCTTCGCAGCACCCAACAACACTGGCCCAATCGCAATATTGCCACCAGCCGCCGTCTTGAGCAGGTTGTAAGCAATATTGGCCGAGTCCAAATTAGGTAACACCAACAAATTGGCGTCGCCAATCAAAGTGGTATCTGGGATTTGACGTGCGCGCTCCGCGCCATCCAAGGCCACATCACCATGCATCTCGCCATCCACTTCAAGCCAAGGTGCATTTTTTTTCAGTAGCGCCAAGGTGTCGCGCATTTTGATAGCCGAAGCCTGTTGGCTGGTTCCAAAATTAGAGTGCGACAACAAAGCAACCTTAGGGTGCAAACCAAAGCGGCGCATCTCTTCCGCCGCCATGATGGTGATCTCGCACAACTGCTCTGCGGTTGGGTCGTAGTTGATGTGCGTATCAACCAAAAACACTTGGCGATCCGGCAACAACAAACCATTCATACACGCATAGGTGCTCACACCCTTGCGGTTGCCAATCACTTGGTCGACGTAATTCAAATGCACATCGGGTGTGCTCCAGGTGCCGCAAATCAATCCATCGACTTCGCCTTTGTACAACATCATGGTGCCAATCAACGAAAGACGGCGGCGCATATCGATTTTGGCCAACTGTTGCGTCACGCCTTTACGCGCCATCATGTGCCAATAGGTTTGCCAAAAATCGCGGTAGCGGTGGTCTTGTTCAACGTTGACGACTTGGTAGTCTTTGCCTTCTTGCAAACGCAAACCAAACTTCTCAATGCGTTGCGCAATGATGGCGGGGCGACCAATCAACGTGGGCTTGGCCAAGTCTTCATCGACCACGATTTGCACCGCGCGTAAAACACGCTCTTCTTCGCCCTCGGCAAAGCACACGCGTTTTTTAGCGCCGAGTTTGGCGGCCGCATAAATCGGCTTCATGATGGAGCCAGACGCATAGACAAAGCTTTGCAGCTTCTCGATGTAAGCCTCCATGTCTTGGATGGGTCTGCGAGCCACGCCACTGTCTGCGGCGGCTTTGGCCACGGCAGGCGCAATCTTCATCATCAGGCGCGGATCAAACGGTTTAGGGATTAAATACTCAGGACCAAACACCAATTTCTCGCCCACATAAGCCGCGGCCACCACTTCGCTTTGTTCGGCTTGCGCCAATTCAGCGATGGCATAGACCGATGCAATTTCCATTTCGTCGGTGATCGTGGACGCACCCGCATCCAATGCGCCGCGAAAAATATAAGGGAAGCACAACACGTTGTTCACTTGGTTGTGGTAGTCGCTGCGGCCTGTGGCGATGATGGCGTCGTTACGCACGGACAACACTTCTTCGGGCAGGATTTCTGGCGTTGGATTGGCTAACGCCAAAATCAAAGGCTGCTTCGCCATCTTTTTTACCATGGCTGGTTTGAGGACGCCGCCAGCTGATAAGCCCAGAAAAATATCGGCGCCATCAATTACTTCATCCAAGGTGCGCGCGGAAGTTTTTTGGACAAACTGGATTTTGTCTTCGTCCATTAATTCGGTGCGGCCCTCATAGACCACGCCTGCCAAATCGGTCACAAAAATATTGCTTTTGGGCACGCCCATTTTGACGAGCAATCCAAGACAAGCAAGCGCTGCAGCACCTGCGCCGGAGGTCACCAGTTTGACTTTTTTCAAATCTTTGCCCGCCACCTTGATGCCATTCAAAATCGCAGCGCCCACCACAATCGCGGTGCCGTGTTGGTCATCATGAAAAACTGGGATCTTCATGCGCTCGCGCAATTTGCGCTCGACGTAAAAACAGTCTGGCGCTTTAATGTCTTCTAAGTTGATGCCGCCAAAAGTAGGCTCCAGTGCAGCAATGATGTCGACGAGTTTGTCGAGGTTTTTCTCAGCAATTTCTAAATCAAATACGTCGATGCCAGCAAACTTTTTGAATAAAACACCTTTGCCCTCCATCACAGGCTTGGAGGCCAAAGGGCCAATGTCGCCCAAGCCTAATACGGCCGAACCGTTCGTAATTACTGCGACCAAATTGCCTTTGCTGGTGTACTTGTAGGCGTTGTCTGGGTCTTTGACGATTTCTTCACAAGGCGCAGCCACGCCGGGCGAGTAAGCCAAGGCCAAGTCGTGTTGGTTGGCAAGTTGTTTAGTGGCTTGGATTGAAACTTTGCCAGGGGTCGGGAACTCGTGGTATTCGAGTGCAGCACGGCGTAACTCGGCGCGGGCTTCTGGGCTGTTGTGGGAGGGGGTGGGGGTCATGGGGTTCTCCAAAGATGGCAACGGGCAGGTGCTTGTTTTTAGCAACTGCCCGTGACTTGATTTTTGGATTTTATGCTTCTTATTTATGGGTGCTCGTACGCTAGAACTAGTAGCGGGTACGCGCTAGGGCTCCTCAGCCGCTTCGCGTCAGAAAGTCGCCTACGCACGCACCCGCTACTAGTTCTAGCTAGATGGTTGATTTACTCTGTAGAGTGTTGGCGCCGTTTGCTCTAGCACCTTTAGCGCGTTGGGAGTGGGTAGGCCCGACCGACGCAATCGTGACGAAGTCTCTGAGGAGGGCGGGCCTACCCGCTCCCGACGCGCCGCGACGTCAACGCTAACTTAAAGGCGAACAAGGCCGCAGGTTTAAGAGCGCATCAAGGCTTCAATTTCAGAAACGGCTACTGGCACGCCACGCGATATCAACTCACAGCCAGTTGCGGTAACGATGGCATCGTCTTCAATGCGAATACCAATATTCCAAAACTTCTCTGGCACATCCGCCGAAGGCCGCACATACAAACCTGGCTCGATAGTCAACACCATGCCGGGGTGCAATATGCGACTAGGCCGGTTGGTGATGGTTTCGCCTGAGAGCGGGTCTTGTCTGGTGCTGGTTTTTCCTGCTTCGCTAGGTTCGATGTAACTGCCGCAGTCATGGACATCCATGCCCAACCAATGGCTGGTGCGGTGCATATAAAACGCAAAGTAAGCGCGCTTGTCTATGACGTCGTCCACACTGCCGTGCTTATTGGCTTGTAGCAAGCCAAGGTCTAACAAGCCTTGCGACAGTACACGCACGGTGGCATCGTGTGGGTCGGTGAAGCGCGCACCGGCTTTGGTGGCAGCTACTGCGGCATCTTGGCTGGCGAGTACTAAGTTGTAGAGGTCTTTTTGGGGGCCGCTGAATACGCCGTTGGCGGGGAAGGTGCGGGTGATGTCGGATGCGTAGCCATCCAATTCACAGCCTGCGTCTATGAGCACCAAGTCACCGTCGCGCAATGGCGCAGTGTCTGCGCGGTAATGCAAGACGCAGGCGTTGGCACCAGCTGCGACGATGGATGTGTAGGCGGGGAACTGCGATCCGTGTTGTCTGAATTCGTGCAGCAGCTCTGCTTCCAAGTGGTACTCACGCGCATCTTGTCCAGCGCGCAACATGCGGGCGCTGGTTTGCATGGCTCGGATATGGGCTTGCGCGCTGATTTTTGCTGCGCGGCGCATGGTGTCTTGTTCGTGTGCGTCTTTGACCAAGCGCATGTCATCTAGTGGTGCGCAGAGGTCGCGTTGTTCGGCTGGGCATTGCGCGCCAAAGCGCACGCGGGCGCGCACGCTGTTGAGCCATCCGTCGATTTGGCTTTCCAAGCCTTGATGGGTCGCAAAGGGATACCAGACGCATTGTTGGTTTTCTAGCAACTTGGGCATGTGGCTGTCTAGCACTTTGATAGACAAAGCGACGTCAACGCCTAATGTTTGCGGTGCGGCTTCGGGGCCTAAGCGGAAACCATCCCATATCTCGCGCTCCAAGTCTTTGGGCTGGCAAAACAAGGTGGTGTGGCCGTTGGCATCGATGACCAAACAAGCATTTGGTTCGGTAAAGCCCGTTAGGTAAAAAAAGTAGCTGTCGTGGCGGTACGGAAAGTCGCTGTCGCGGTTACGCGCACGCTCAGGGGCTGTGGGAATGATGGCGACGGCTGTTGGAGATGTCGCGCGCAAATGGGCCGCCAATTGTTTGCGGCGGTGTGCATACAAAGAGGCGTTGGCTATGGTCATTGTTTGTTTGGTCTAGTTGTTTAGGTGCGGGTGGCTAGCGAGTTCAAACGCGTCTTTTCGAGAGGGTGGTGCTTACTTGGATTGAAGTGGGGATTTTTATTTCACTCTATCTCTAATTTAGCGGGGCTTTTTGTTGAGTTCAGCCAACCTCTCCGGTGTGCCTACATCGCTCCATGCTTGCTCATACAAGGTTGCGCCGACCAAGCCATTGTCCATAGCTGCGCGCAACATTGGGGCTAGGGGGGCTTTCACGCCATGCGGGTTTCCGGCTGGAATGTCACACCAAGCGGATTGAAAAAATGCTTTTTTGTACAAGGCTACGGTGCTGAAGGTCCAGCGTGGGGCAGTGCTGTTGCTCGGAAGATTTAGCGCCAGGCCTTGGTTTGGCGCACTTCGTTGGCGATGACTAGCGGCGCTATGCGCTAAGCCATCTGGATGGCCAGTGGCAGTGGCGTCAAAGGCAACGCCAAAGTCACCGCGCAGGTTGTGCGCTGGATTAGGAACTAACCAAATATGCGCCAACTGACTAGAGGCATGGAAGCGGTCATAGGCTTCGGGTGAAAACAAGAAGTCCGGCATCCAAACATCGCCCGCCGCGACCCAAAAAACATCGGCTAGAAGAGGTAAGGCGCGGATGATGCCGCCGGCTGTTTCGAGCGCTTCGCCAAAGTCTGCGGCCTCTTGCGAATAGAGCATGTGCACAGGCCGACCGTCTGATGCGCTTGATTCATTGGCGCCATCAAAACAACTTCCAAAATGCTTGGGTATTTGTTCTCCCAACCAAGCGGTATTCACCACCAAGTCTTGTACACCCGCACGCTGCATGGCCTCCATCGCCCATTGCATCAGTGGCTTGCCTTTGACAGACAACATGGGCTTGGGGGTGTGATCGCTCAAAGGGCGCATACGCTCGCCTCGGCCAGCGGCTAACAACATGGCGGTGGCGGGGCGTGAAGGGGTGACTGGCATGGCGCGCGAAGGGTTCACAGAGCGCAGTGTAGCGAGGGCTTCTGGCCTCGCTCGCTAAAATCTAGGGTTTCTACTTTCCCAGGACGCCCTGACATGGCAAATCACCCACGGATGGCCAGCGCAATTCGCGCTTTGGCAATGGACGCTGTTCAACAAGCCAACTCAGGACATCCCGGCGCGCCCATGGGCATGGCCGATATCGCGG
>Ga0209084_1004136_pt1 | contig 10294 bp, 8 predicted proteins | sample C_130820_MF_Meta_FD_187309 | JGI IMG/M metagenome (GOLD analysis project Ga0209084, IMG submission 187309) | Freshwater microbial communities from Lake Croche, Canada to study carbon cycling - C_130820_MF_MetaG (SPAdes) (version 2) | ecosystem: Environmental > Aquatic > Freshwater > Lake | place... | reverse complement strand
GGAGGGTCTGGAAAAGGTTCTGAGCTGGGATCCTGAGACACAGAGAGTCTATGAATCCTTCTCACTTGGGCGATCTGATCGCGGAGTGCAGCCAACTATTCGTCTTACCCTGGAAGATGGGCGGCAGATCCGCTGCACGCCTGATCATAAATTTATGATTCAGAGCCCTGATGGTCCTATTGGAAAAGAAGCAGGAACACTGACCTGGGAGGATCGTCTTATTATGGGGCCGCGAGGCACGGAGGATGTGCGTGACGAAAAGGAAGATGATTGGTCTCTTGAAATGGGGGAATACGACTTTGATATGAACGCGAGCGAGCACTAGCATTTGCTCGGATCCTAGGCTATCTGCATACGGATGGGACCCTTTCCTATGGTGCAGCACGCGGTGATTATACTGCTGTTCTATTTATGGGGTGCGTCCAGGATGCGAATACGATCATGCAGGATATCTTTCTAGTAACGGCTAAGACTCCTAAAATTATTGATAGTATTTCTGCTACAAATGGCTCAAAAACTTATACTATTTACCTCCCAAGGGAGTTCGCAAGGTCCCTTAGTAAAATAGATGGTATGACTGTAGGGCGGCGGACTACACAGGAAGCCTCCTATCCAAGTTTTCTATTTGATGAGGCTTGTCCATCATCTGTAATTCGTGAATTCCTTGCAGCATGCTTTGGTGGAGATGGCTGGTCCCCCTCTCTAAGTGGCAATACCCTCACAAAATTTGGCTTTTCCCAATCCATCTGCAGTGAATTTGCGGATTCACTGGAAGAGCGCATGGAACAGTTCGTGGGCCTGATGGCGCGTATAGGGGTGCGCGCGAGTGTCACACGCTGCCGTGTCTGTCACATGAATACAGTTACCTATCAAAATAACCCACGCATTTCTGTGGAACTGCACGTCGAATCCAATGAGGAATTCCGATCAAAGATTGGCATTCGCCACTGTGTAGAGAAGCTCCTGCGCCTGGAAGCTGCCTGTGCCTACGAAGGCTACTGCGCTCAGGTGCGCAGACAGCATGATACTGCTATGGCCACTATGGATGAATCTATGCTTGCCTGCCGTTCATACCCTACAGCCTTGGCCGCTGTAAAGGCGAGTTATGATAAGGAGAAGCCACTGAATGAATATTATTCTCTTCTGACGTCAACCCTGATTGGCAATCGTCGCAAACCAGGCAGGTCTACTGAACTGCGCTCCTTTGACTACAAATATATGGAATCCGCCCCTGTATGGTTAGAACGAGCAGGTTGCGCGTCCTGGTTTTCAAAGACTGACTACATTGTGCCCCGAGATGCACGGGATATGCCTACGTTTTCTCTGGGAGTTCTTCGTTCTGAGAGTGTAGACCCGGCGCCTGTATATGATATCGGGGTGGCCCGGACTCATAAGTTTATATCGGAAGGGAGTGCAGTTTTCAACTGCATCCCTTCAAGAATGACAATTGCACAGCTAATGGAAACTTTACTAGGTCGTCTTGGATGTGAGATGGGCTTCTTGGGGGATGGGTCTCCGTTTAACACGAATATGACAGCGGCACGGCTATCGGATATTCTGCAGAACCAGTGCGGCTTGGAGCCTCATAGCAACGAGACGCTGTACTGTGGTTATACAGGGAAACAGATGCAGACTTCCATCTTTATGGGGCCGTGTTTCTACCAGCGTCTGAAGCATATGGTCAAGGACAAGATCCATTGCCTCACGCCGGATCATGATGTTCTGACACCTGACGGATGGAAGCCTATTCCAAGGCTCAGGGAGGCTGACACCATCGCCACCTTAGATCCGCGCACACAGGAAGTGCACTTTACCAAACCAACTGAACTCTTGCAGTTTGATCATGAAGACGAGATTATTGAAATTGAGACAGCCACTACGCGCCAAATTGTAACCGCCGATCACCGCCTGTGGACTCCTGATCATGGGTTTGTGATCGCATCTGCCGCGCAGCGGGGTAGTTTGCAGCAACTACAGGATGGTACAGTGGAGCCTATTCTTCTTATCCACCGGTATAGCAAAAACTTGTTCCGCAAAGTATACTGCGTGCGGGTGCCTACTGAGATTTTCCTAGTGCGCCACCGCAATGATCACAAGACAGCAGGCGTCTGGACAGGCAACAGCAGAGCAACAGGACCGCTGGTGATGCTAACCCGCCAACCGGCCGAGGGCCGCGCCCGTGACGGCGGCTTGCGGTTCGGCGAAATGGAGCGCGATGTCATTATAGCCCACGGTGCTTCTGCATTCCTGAAGGAGCGTATGATGGAGGCTTCCGATAACTTCCAAGTGCATGTCTGTAAGGGATGTGGGCTCATTGCGGTAGCCAATAAGGGGCGCGGCATCTGGAACTGCACGGGATGCGGTAATACAACTGATTTCAGCCAGGTGCGCATCCCCTATGCCTATAAGCTTTTCTTACAGGAGCTCGAGTCGATGAATGTTAGCAGTCGTCTCCTACCGGAAACCCGGCTGAGAGCACTGGCGGATGCGGCTACAAGATAATCATCTGTAATAAGTAGAACCATGAACCTGTTGGCGATCCTTGTTGAATTTCTAGGGACGTTCATTTTCCTGTCAGTGATTGTGGCAACCGGCAACTGGCTGGCGATTGGTGCGACTCTGGCGGGCCTCATTTTGCTGGGCGGGTCGATCAGCGGTGGCCACTTTAACCCGGCGGTGACGATCATGATGCTCTACAACAAGTCGATCGCCCTGGACAGTGCGACTGCCTATGTGGCGGCACAGGTGGTTGGCGGTCTCCTGGCCGCCACCGCCTACACCCAGCTCAAGAAGCCCTCGTAGTCGTAGTCGTAATCGTAGATATAAAGTTAGACGATACTCATCACTACAAGTTACCATGGAAAAGGCTGCACTATCACCTACGTTATTAATACTCCCCTATACGGCAGTATCAGTATCTATCATTGCTCGGCTTCTTTTCATGTATTTATTATACACAAAACACAGCACAAATATATATTCATTATCATTTTGCTATCTAAGTATCATTTCTTCCTCTCTGTGGATTCCCTATGGAATCATAGTCGATGATGTTCCGATTATAATCAGAAGTGGAGTAGAAATACTATTATTATCCACATCTGCAATCTATATAGTTCGGAATAGGTGTTATCGAAATCGAAAGAAAGACAAAAGTCCTATGGCCCCTACTGCGATTATAGCAACCGCAGTCTCTGTCATTGAAACTCTTCCGGTCAAACCGTTTCCGGTCAAACCGTTACCGGTCAAACCGTTTCCGGTCAAACCGTTTCCGGTCAAACCGTTATCACCCGAGAAGGATTCAGAGAAAGAAGGAGGAGTCGGTGGCTGCACCTGCGTGCAGAGTGCATATTTAGTCCCCGAGGCAGTTGCTGTGATCGCAGTAGGTGCAGTCGGAGGGCATCCTGCAGGGGGGGTTTTCATATAGGACCCATCCGCATTGTAACATTTTGGGGAAGCCCCAAACTCATCCTTCGTTACTGAAATACGATCCCCATCCCCATCATAGGCTTGCACCCAGCGTGTCTGGACCGGCATTCCATTCCCATCGTAGGTCACAGGATCCACTATATATGAGTTTTTAGATTTTGTAGCATATGCATTTCGTATAGACCCATACGAGTCGCCTACAGGACACTGCACTTGCTGACATACAGGATAACTAGAGGCAGTGACTGCATCAAAGAGAGGCCGTGGGTCGAGTGCATCCCGTGCATTCTCCAGAATCCCGGGCGCCATGCCCTTCAGTCCCGGTAGGCCAGCAGATGCCAGTGCATCTTTTACTTTATCGCCCAACAGATCTCCCCGTGTCACCCCGTCCATATATTCCGACATCGTTGCCCCATTGGAGCAGCGCATCTCCGTATTCAGGAAATAGCGAATCCCCGCTGGCTGGAGATCCTGGGTATCGAATAACGTGCGTCCGCCAAAGACCATCTCGTCGATATAGTAGTTCACGCCGCCCACGGCATCAAAAATAGCTTCAAAACTAGATTCCTGTCGCACACCGATTTCACCTGGCAACAGAATATTATCGGCCACTGAATAATCGGGTCCAAAATAGCCATAGTTGTCTAGCGACATCCCCTACTAGTAGTTCATTTTAAAAAACAAACCACCAAATCATTTTAAAAAACAAACCACCAAAAGTTGACAATCAAGGCTTAAAACGACCAAGGTCGTATGTCCGACCTCTGGCCCACCCTCCATCGGCCTTATGCCAAGAAAATGGAACTGGTTGCTTGTTATGAAGGGGTCGGTGCAACGTGCCCCACCTGTGAAGATGATGAGGAACTGGACATGGAGAGTGGCGCCGATGTTGTCTGCCGTCGATGTGGAACGATTGTGGATACGCCATTGGAGTGGTCCGCGGAATATCGTTCGTTTAGCACAGAGCAGGGAGAGGATCCCAGTCGCTGCGGGTTTCCGCTAAATCCCCTGATGCCTGAGAGCAGCCTTGGCACAATCATTATGAATCGCGGCTCTTCTGGCTCCAGTTCCAAGATCATGAACCGCCTCCGGCGCTATCATGGGTGGAATCAGATGCCCTATCGTGAACGGAAACTATGGGCTGTCTTTGATGGGCTTCAAATCCGTGCAAGCAATGCGGGAATCAATACAGCTGCGATTGAAGAGGCAAAGGAACTCTTTGCGCAACTCACAGCGTCAGAGAGCTGTAGAGGACAAGGGCAACGTGATGCAATGGTAGCGGCCTGCCTATGGGAATCTCTCAAGCGTCACGAAACTCCGCGCATGCCGAAGGATATTGCCGATATCTTTATGATACCGATTAAAAATATAACACGGGGGATTAAGAAATTTCAGCAAGTCTTGGCCCTGCGTATTTCATCTCAAAAGAGCGACACCTATGCAGGGATCAAGGAGACTCCCATCCTCCAGATGAAAGAAGTAGCGACTGAAGAGGAGATTACTACGCGTGCCCATATTCGCCGTGCCATCTGGCAAAAGACCGTGGCACGCACGACGACCTATGAAGATTTTATTATTCCTTTCTTGACAAATCTGAGTGCATGTCGCACATCTGTGTTGGAGACACTGGTGCGCCGCGTCTGTCAGCGCACAGAAGAGCATGGAATCGTTCCCGAAAATACACCACCGTCACTAACAGCAAGTGTCATTGCCTTCTGCTGTGCAACGCTTCACATTAGCATTGATATTGCAGATATTGCATCGGTCTGCGGGATTAGTGCTGTAACGATTCAAAAGTGCCTGAAACGTCTGCAACCTTGGAAAGAAAAGCTCCTGGAAGAGTAATGGGCGCCGCCGCAAGTGTTGCATTAAATGATCCATTTCCCCTTACTGAAAAGGGGCGGAAGGATCTGAATCTTCTCTCACATATTACAGCCCGCATTTTGTCGACTGCTGATATCTATTATATTTATAATCTGCGAAGTCCTGGCACGTGTGGAGAGTATTCAATCTTTCTAAAAGACAAGATTATGCAACAACTGCTCCCTTTTGCATCGGAGTTTAATAAGAAAGATATCAATCAGAAGGGCGAATCGAAGATTTATCTTTATCAAAATCCCCACAAAGTCTTTGATGATCAAGTGACACGAAAAAATATTTGTGCGGAGTTGGCGATATCGATCATGCGCCTTGTGTCTACGGTGGTGGCATGCCTGGCATCGATTCAATATAAGAATGTGATTGATCGACCGGCGATTGATTCGATTATGACCCCGTCAACAACTCGACAAACGGGGGGTGTTAGACAAACTGGAGGAGGGCGCGCCGATGTGCAAGCATGGTTTACTACCTATGGGTATAGTTCCGCTCCCGTTGCAGGATCTCCTGATATTAACTTGCTGAGCGCCAATCCGGCCTATCCGAATTTTGTATTAAAACCAGTGGGAACCATTGGTTCAGTAAGTAACTGGATTATCCAAGTGGAGCCCCTAGTATCACTCCCTATGTTCCCTACAGCCTCGGTGGGAGGGTTTCGTGTTCAGACGATTGATCCAATCTCTATTCCCGGTCTGGCACCAGGTGTAGACACAATCATGCCCATTCGTATTTATGATTTGACAGAGACAGTGCTGGTAGGTGCTCTGCATGGTAAAGCATTTAAACCGCTTGATGATCAAACGGATAACGTATGGAATGATTTTTTCCAAGTGCTGCATAATATATTCCAACGCGCGAAAGGGCATCCGGGCGATCTGCCTGAGAAACATCCGGCAAAGATTTTGCGTTCAGAAAGTATTTTTTCTAATGGCAGAACGAGCTCTGTTCCGATTCTCCAAGTGCTAACACCCTACTTGCGTCGCACAGTCCGCGAATTTAATCCGGCTATGATTGGTGCACCCTATGGTGTGTATCCTGTAGGAGCGGGTGGCTACCCAGGAGCGGGCGGTTACCCAGGAGCGGGCGGTTACCCAGGAGCGGGTGGTTACCCAGGAGCGGGTGGTTACCCAGGAGCGGGTGGTTACCCAGGAGCAGGCGGCTACGTGACTCCTCTACCAGGAATAGCCCCTGGTGCCCTGTTTCCCACGGTTGTTGGGGCGGCCGCCGGTGCCCGCGCTGGACAAGCGGATGTGCCTGTCGCAGCAGCCGAAACTTTTTTTAGACAACTTGATACACTCAAACCCACCTTTGTTGAAAATAGTTGCCCCGCCGCCGTTCGCGCCATCACGCTGGCAGCGGCAGTTCATAGAGATCGCACAGTTAGCACAAATATATGTATTGACGAGTTCTGGAAGAAACGCACATTAAACACGATTTATCCCTATGCAACCCTACAAGTCCTTTGTGCCGAGGATTTAACAAAACTCGGAACACCGGATCCCCGTAATATGAGTCAGACATGGATCGATTTCGTTGAGGCTCTTCGCCAGGTGTATCCTGTCGCACCTGCCGGCACTACCTCTCATAAGATTCCCTCCATCGAACCGACGAACACCTATTTTTTGGATCAGTTAGGATATCGCATGGGCACGCTGGATCTCTGTAAATCAGGCCCCACTGTCACAGTGGCATATCCGGCAGTTCAAGATGCATTGAATAAAATCAACAAATCCTATACAGCTCACGTAGCCAATATGTGGAATATCCTAAACTCGTTGATTATCGTGATCGAAGATCCCGACACAAAAAAGGATCTTGTGCGTCTAAATCCTGCCGTCCTACAGGGATCCACCCTGGATTACATTGATACCGTCGCCAAGACTGCCATGAAGCTGATAGCGGTTCACTACATAGAGATTGAAGCAATCTACACAGAGACTGTAAAAGCACTCCAGCCAACGGTGCCCCTAGTAAAGTAAAGTTGACACAGGGGTCACACTCTGTAGATTGCAGCATGATGACCCCTCAGATTCAGTTTCGATTTATTCGCACAGCGGATTTCCATGATTGCACGGGGTCCAAGGATGATGTGGTGACCATTCGGCACATAGAGCACAACCTGTATTCGTTGAACTATCTTCACCGATACCAGGGTGATATTGAACGCACGCAAGTTACGATTAAAGATGCAGACATAGTCACATGGCTGCGATCCATGCTGCATCTGATGAGTGCAGACAAGGATCCATTTCACAGGATTCAGTTCGATCTGCCTCATTTTCCGTCGATTCTCTTGGATAGTTCGGATTTGAAGGGAAGTGTCCTCTATATCCTTGATGCAGTGCAGTTTAGCATGAGGAACTTTCCGTTGACTGCCAGGTCGGCCGGACAGATGACGGCCACGATAGAGAGGCAGGAAGAGGAGGAAGAGGAGGAAGAGGAGGAAGAGGAGGAGGAAGAGGAAGAGGAGGGTGAGGAGAAAGAGGAGGGTGAGGGAGAAGACTGCTCTGATATGCCACCACTCATCCCCGCACCTCATTATAGATTTGTTCCTCCCTATACTGGCCGACATCTCTTTCTTGATCATGAAGAGGCCACCTCTGCGGAGATCCAGGGAGGGGGTGCTCCCGCATAGTTGATAGCTCCCACAACAACAACATGAGATGTAAAGCCCCATCCTGGGCCCGGACAAGATCCATAGGACCATAGAGAGAGCCATCCTCCTTTTGCTGCAACGACTGACCAATCAGGCGTCTGATGACCGGTCATCTCAAGAAGATAGCCCCACCCATCTTCAAGTCCTGAATCACTCACTGTAACAGACCACGATTGATCAGGGGATGCAATCACGGTTGGCATGCGGAGCCGCGCCGTATTTACATGGACTCCGCTGTGATGACAAAAACAATCCGCTGTCCAGATCCAAGTGCTATGGACGGATCGAATGGCTCGCCACCAGCCTTTCCAGAAGATGCCCGCCAGCTGGAGCAGCGACAACTCCCATGTAAAGAAAAAGGAACTGGGACCATTGCGATCGCGATCGCGGTCGCGGTCCCAGACCCAACGACCGGCACAATGAATCAGCCATTTAGCAGACCCTTTTTTGCGGGATACGAGTGTTTCAAGGATCCACGAACTCTTTACTCTGTGGGGCCGGAGCACGCACGTTGCAACGAGTGTCCCTTCAAACAAGAGACAGGGAACCAAGGTTCCTTCGAGTCGTTCGATCAGATCGGCGGGGGTCCAATGGGTTCCCACGAGGCGTATCCAGGTCTGCGGGTCTGGTATTGATGATCCAGAGACACATGCAAACGAGAATCCTGCAGGTAGAATAGGGAGTGGAGGAGGTAATCGCGTGCCATCCGTCGCTGCAACCACCATCCAGGGATGTTCCCACATAGAGACCCGCCGCAAAATAAAAATGACAGCCTACCGTAGGGCATCCAGCATGAATGACATGAAACAAACTACCAGCTTCCCCTCTCCGATAATTACTGGGAAAACTGCAGGGATACAGAGTCTCCACATGAAGGAGTTGATACTTGATTCAGCAGAGACCTCCAAGAAGGAGCAGCGGCGGTGTGGATGTGTGGGGTGCAAGGCAAAGCTGCTTCTGACTGACTTTGCGTGCAAATGCAGCACACGGTTCTGTCAAAGCCATCGGCTGCCGGAAGATCATGCCTGCACCTTTGATCATAAAGGGGCTGGAAAGACGATCTTGAAAGAACAACTTGTGCGCGCTGTGAATGATAAGATGGAACGCGTCTAGTCAGTTGCGACCATTTCTTTCACTTGCCAAACAAAAATAAAAACTGATACTCATACCCGATTGCAGTCAGATCCACATGATGCAATAGCTTAAATCCGATTGCCGTAATTTCGGCCACCAGCGGTTCAATATTCGGCATCCACACGCGCTGTTCATGGCGCCTCCGCCGCCCATCCGTAAAGACAAATTCCTCCTCATACATTCCGCGACTTCCATGTAGTTGAAAGTCGCCTGTGTATTCAAACTCCTTAAAGGTCACATGACTTTTGGTCACTCGTTCATCGGCATATTTCTGAAGCGAAAACCCCAGAAATGGACTAGCCGATTCCAGAATCGGGTCGAACTTGAGTTTATTCACGATATGGCAACAAAAGATACCGCCCGCAGATAACCACAGATACAGATTCTTGAGCATGGTAGTCCGATCGGGTATCATGTAAATAGTAAAATAATAAGCCGTTATAAGATCAAACTGATCTGCCGTCGCCATGGTTGCCACGGTCGCATCCCCCAAGAGAAACTCCCGTTCAGGATAGGATTTCTTGGAGCGAGCAATCATGGCCTTTGATTTATCAAATCCAACAACAGAACGCACTCCTTTGCGTGCAAACAGTTCCACATGGAGGCCCGTGCCACAACCAATATCCCCCACACGAATATCTCCCACCGGCTTCCCTGCACTCTTCATCCAACTAAGCGGCGTATCAACTTCGACATTCGCACGCGCACCCGGCTGCACAAGTGGATCATACACCTTGGCATAGAAATCATCATAGCATGCATCATCTATAAGATTCGATGATGAGTTTGATCCATTGCCGACAAACGCCTCCACGCCCTCTAGATCGAGTGATCGACGCTTTTTATATGATAATGCCATCTCCCATAGATAAAACATACAGAGCACCATAATAAATGTGCTCACAAGCAACGGCCAGATGTCCATGCGCCCCTGTTTTACGTTACTATTTCAAATTCAATGTTTCAACTCATGGATAGAAGGATGTCAGCAAGGAAGGCTATAAAGACAAAGGCAACAAAGGCAGCGACCATCTGTGGTTATGAGCTCACAGATATCCGGAAGACACTGTGTGATATGATTGATCGTCGGGATGGCCGTGCCGCCTATCGCTGGACCGCCGAACTCGTGGCAACACCGGCTGCTGTAGGATCTCTATGGGCCTCTTACTGGCTTGCATGGACCGTTGGCGCCGGACC
>Ga0209084_1004134_pt1 | contig 10300 bp, 10 predicted proteins | sample C_130820_MF_Meta_FD_187309 | JGI IMG/M metagenome (GOLD analysis project Ga0209084, IMG submission 187309) | Freshwater microbial communities from Lake Croche, Canada to study carbon cycling - C_130820_MF_MetaG (SPAdes) (version 2) | ecosystem: Environmental > Aquatic > Freshwater > Lake... | reverse complement strand
CAGCCTCCGAATAAACCTGAACTGTTTCAATGCCCAGCTCTTGGCATGCCCGAATAATACGGACGGCAATTTCTCCGCGATTAGCGATTAATAGTTTTTTTATGGGTTTTGCTTTATGCATTGGGCTTAATTAAAATCAGTATTTGTCCATATTCCACTGGCTCACCATCGGCGACTAAGATTTCGCTTACTACGCCATCAATTCCTGCGGGTAATGAATTCATTAACTTCATCACCTCAATAATGCACACCACTGTATCTATTCCAACTGCAGCACCAATCTCAATAAACGGCGGGGCTCCGGGTTCAGGACAACGATAAAAACTACCCACCATCGGCGCCTTAATACCCACCAAACCGGCAGGAGCTACCATCATTTTTTTACTAACGGACTTTAGTGGCGCACTTACTTCAGCACTAACTTCAGCACTTTGCACAGGTAAAGGAGCCCGCTCTAAGTTGCCAGAACGCTGAAAAGAGCGAGGCTGTGAGGTAGCCGAATTTTTCCGTAAATCGATTTTAATGTCACCGTACTGAAGACTAAACTCTGAAAATTGTGGTGAATCCTCAACTAAGCGAATAATCTCCATCAAATCCTGATAATTTAAATTACGCTCAGCCACCACTATCTCCTTTGATTAAATTTCGCACCATTATGACCCTGCAATTTCAATGTTCAAGCCAGGTTTTGAGACGTGGATCCGACTTGTCTTGGGTCGCCGACTCAATTCCTTGACTAAGGAAACAACTGAATGTTCAAAAACATATTCCGTTTTCATGGCACCTGCTGCTAACATATCATCAACTTGAGATCCAGCAAACATATAGCGTAATAAACGCTCATCATCACTAGCATGCGGATATTTTTTTCTTAAAGCTTTTACGCCGGGTTCGCGTTGCGTAGGGTTTAGGCCGATTTGTTTAGAACCATTCTCTATAATTCGATCTAAAACGCTTGGCTCGACTGGCGCCAACAATTTACCGTAATACCCTAAAGCATATTTTTTTATTTCGTTAGGAACCACGCGATACCGCTCGCCATGCAAAACATTTAATACTGCCTGGGTGCCCACAAATTGGGCAAAAGGCGTAATCATAATGGGGTATCCTAGCTCTTGTCTTACCCTGGCACATTCATCCAATAGCTCATCAAACTTATCTGCAATACCAGCCTGATCTAACTGCGAGCGAAAATTACTCAGCATTCCACCAGGAATTTGATGCTGATAGTGAAAGGCGTTATATTCCAAAATCTGACCCACCGGCTTATCTTCAAGTTCTGCAATGCGCTGAAAGTGTTCGCTTATCTCATCAATGACTTCGTCATTGATTGATAAGCGATAACCGTCTAATCTTAAATTTTTAGCAACACTTTGAGTGGCGGGCTGTGCAGCGCCATTGGCGAGTGGTGCTATCGAAGTATGCAACTGATCAGCGCCAAGCTTGACTGCCTCTAAATACATTAATGGGGCGATGCCTGTTAAGCAATGTCCATGAATCTCAAGGGGCACTTTACCCATTACTTTTTTCAGGGCAGGAACTAAGGTACGTATACGATCAACAGTTAATAGGCCGCCAGCATCTTTGAGCATAATGGCATCTACCGTGCCACTAGCAATTAATTGCTTGGCAGTTTCAACGTATAACGCATCGGTATGAACTGGGCTTAAGCTGTATGAAAGCGCGCCAAATGTATACACCCCCAACGCTTTCGATATCCGCGTGGTGGCTAACATGTTAGATACGTCATTAAGACCATCAAAAGCGCCAATAACCCGAAAGCCATTAGCAACTAAGCGCTCTACCCAGAGCTCGATAATATCGTCTGGCACAAAGTCAAATGAGGCAATATTTTTGCTGCGCACTAAAGACCTCAGGGGCGTTTTTTTAATGAGCTTGCGCATGAGTCGCACGCGTTCCCATGGATCTTCTTTTAAGTAGCGCACACAAACATCAAACTGAATGGTTCCAGCCAAATCAATCTGATCAAAGCCAGCTCGATCCATTTGCTCTGCTATGGGCAGCATATGGGCAGTCGTCATCCGCGTTGCCCATAAACATTGATGCGCATCGCGCAAAGTTGTATCAATAATCCCTACCGATTTATCCAAAATTATTCCTTTTATTCTAGATTAGTTGACTCAAACCCACGCAACGCCCTTTTCAAAACGATCATCAGTAGCAACCTGCAACTCACCATTTGGCGCCCTCAACAAAGCTGAAGTCGGCCCAAAATATTCTGCGGCATTAATCTGCGGCGCCTGATAACGCTTTGCTAGCACTTCATCCTCTAACTCTAATTCGCCATTCGGCGTAACCGATACACGCAGGCGGTTAATCGCTTTTTCTAAGCTACTATTTTTCGAACTCATTTCTAAAATAATTTGCAAGATGATTGCTGGTATGCGGGGTCCACCTGGACATCCAGAGGCAATTTGATCGCCATTTTTCTTTAGCATCACATTGGGCGAGAGATTCGTCACGCAAAGCCATTCGCCGGAAGCGACCGACTGGCGGAATAAATTGCCAGCGCAATTTAAAATAACGCCCGTTCCTGGAGTCATTAGGCCGGATCCAAACCATAAGGGCCCTTGTGTAAAAGTACAAGAAACTGTCATACCATTGGTATCGCTGATACAAAAATGCGTTGTATGCTGCTCTGCTGCCTTCGATATAACAAATGCCTGTCTTTTATTGTTCCATCCTACCCGCAACGCTTCTGCAATTAAGTCAATATAATTTTTTTCTTCTTGAAGCTCTTCTAAACGAATATGAGACAACTGGTGCAACGCATCTTTCACGATGCCAAACCCAGATGTTAAGGGATTTGGGCCATAAATATCAGACCCGTGAAATGCCACTAAACTGCCTGCATCAAGCTTAGCCTGCTGCTGCAAAAAATTTTCCTTATTTAACCAGCCACCCTGCTCTAATAAAAATTGACTTGTGGTGGCAGCAAACTCGCCTTGATAAAAAAATCCGACTGGATCCGCTTGAATCTGAGTCAGCGTTTTTGCTAGATCTGCTTGAATGAGGCGATCGCCTGCTATTAGCCATTTCCCATCAGGGGCAAAAATGGCCCTAAAGTCGTCGGGAAACTGATCTGCGCGCGCTGCAGCCCAACTTAAAGCCATTTGTAAATTCTGACCGACAATGAAGCCATCCTGCGCTACAGAAATAGCTGCATTTAATAATGGCGCAAAGTCTTGTGAGCCAAATTCTTGGTGCGCCTTAAGCAGGCCACGAAGTACAAGGGGGGTAGAAACCGAAGCAGCGCTACCGAAGTAATTAACGCCAATCTTATTCGACTTCAGTAATGCCGGGTTGAACTCTGTTGCTACCGTCGCATTGAAATCAATTGTTACGGGAATATCATCGGACGTTTTTTGAATCACCATAAAGCCGCCATACCCGCCTACCCCACAATTTGCAGGATCAAGCACAGCTAAAGCCATAGCAACTGCAACCGTTGCATCGATAGCATTGCCGCCATGCTCCATCGCTTTAGCGCCAGCATCCGCAGCAATTTGATGAGAGCAAACTACCGCCCCACGCATTTTGGTCTCCTAAGTACGATTAAATCGACTATTTTTTATTTGTATCGATAAAGCTGAATTAGATTATTACTAGTAGTGAATTTTGTCAAGACTTACTATATATTAACTTGTGGACGTAAAAATCCGATTCACGGCGTAAGATAACAAGCAATACTGGTATATAACCTAAATAAACAGATCCATGAGCGAAGCCCTTTTTTATAAAAAATATAAGCCTCAACCTAGGGTTAACGTGAGGAAATATGAAGTTTTACGTGAATCCATCTTGGCAGCCATTCAAGATGGGTATTGGCAATGTGGGGTTAAGCTGCCCACCGAGTTAGAGCTATCTAAAACTACCCCATTTAGCCTCGGCACTATTCAAAAAGCCATTGGTAGTCTTACTCGCGAAGGATTTTTGCAGCGCAAGCGCGGCCTGGGCACATTTGTTATTCCTGTTGAAAAACGGATCGGTGGGCCCTGGATCTTTCGCTTTCTTAAAAAAGATAGCGCTGAGTTTGTGCCGATGTCGACCCAAGTAGTGAAGAGAAAATTAATACAATCTACTGAACCATGGGCCCATTGGTTAACAGCAGGGAAAATAAATGTTCCGATACTCCAAATCAATCGTCTTATTCAGGCCGGGGAGTATAGCTTCTACAGCAAATATTTTCTTGATCCAGAACAATTTCCAATTATTGCTAATACCCCACTAAAAGAATTAAATAGCGCTAATTTTGCTGGATTAATTCAGGATCATTACCAAATTCACCTGGAAAGAATTGATCGGACGATTCAATGCATTACGTTGCCAAGCACGATCAATCAACTCTTAGACCAAGCAAAAAATACCAAAGGTGTGCTGGTTGAGATTTTGGCAAGTGGACAACGATCGAAACCCATTTTTTATCAGCAACTCTTTTTACCGCCCAATGGGCCAAGGCTCTTTTTTGGCCAAAGCGGTACTTAAAGTCGATTAATTGTGTCTTTTTTTTGCTTACGCATGAAAATAATCCATCCACTCCCCCTAAACCAAGAAAACTTTCAGCCTTTTGGTAAGGTTATTTCCTTTGCGCACCTCGATCACTATCCCATTAATCAAGGTACTACGGAACGTTACCATGCGATTTCAGAAATTGATGTAGGCGACGGGGATAGTAAGGCAATTATTAGCTTATTTCGTGGGCAACCGTTTGTCATGCCATTCACTCTGCGATTGATGGAACGACATCCCCTGGGAACCCAAACGTTTATACCCACCAATAATCAAACTAATGACCAATATTTAATTGTGGTTAGTAAGCCGAATTTAGAGTCCGAAGCAGATGTCGTCAATAATCTTTGCGCCTTCATTGCGAGCAATGGTGCTGGTATCACATATAACAAGGGAGTTTGGCATCATCCACTCATTAGCCTAAATAAAGAGAGCGATTTTATTGTGATCGACCGTGCCAGTATGCAGAATAACTGCGATGAAATTCAATTAAGCCAGCAAGTCATCATTAATAACCCATAACCTGCCATTCACAAACTAAAAGTTCAGGCCAAGCCATTCTTTAACTTGTGAATGTAAATCACCCGTAAATTTAGCTTGATCACCGGAGGCGGTAATAGCACCCAGGCTTAATACAAATATGGTTTGCGACATTCGCACGACACGACGTACGTTATGGTCAATTAATAAAACGCCAATACCTCTCTCAGTAAAACGATCTAGCCAGACAAAAACTTCTTCCGCAACCTTAGGCGACAAACCAATACTAGGCTCATCAACTAAACATAATTTCGGCTGCAAAATCCATGCCTTAGCGAACTCAAGTTGCTTTTGCTGGCCCCCAGATAGCTCGCCTGCAGCCTGTCCTAGTTTATCTTTGAGCGCTGGAAATAATTCAATTACCTCTTCATAACGTGATTTCCAAACATTCGCAAATAATTGCATACGTGACTGAATCGGTAGTAAAAGATTTTCGCGCACAGTTAAAAATGGAAATAGGCTCGACTCTTGCGGAATACAGCAAATTCCCAAGTCAATTAAGTGGTGCGGCTCAAGATGGTTAATATTTTTATTGTCATAAAAAATATCGCCAGATTTGGGATGCAAAAAACCACAAATTGTTTTAACCAAGGTTGATTTACCAGCCCCATTAAGGCCAATTAGACCGCTAATTTCACCGGCCTTCACCTGCAAAGAAACGTCCCGCAATACGTCAATATCTTTCGCATAACCTGCAGTTACCGATTTCAACTCCAACAAATATTCAGACATGATCACCGCCTAAATATGCTTCAATGACATTTGGGTCTTCTAGCACTAAGCGGGTGCTGCCTTGCGAAATAATTTTCCCCGTATTCATACAAATAGATTCATGACATAAGCTTTTTACAATTGGCATATCGTGACTTACCAAGAGAAAGGTTTGTCCATTCTGATTACGCGTGCGAATAAATTCTGCCATGGTCTCTCTCATTACGGGATGTACGGCAGCAAAAGGCTCATCTAATAAGGCGATTTTAGGTGGACACATGAAACACATACCAAATTCGAGTAATTTTTTTTGTCCGCCAGACAGTTGACCAGCATCTAAGTACTGTACCTGCTCAAGCGTTAATTCCTTAACTAGGCTTTGCGCTCTAGACTCTGCCTCGGCAGCGCTTAAGCCTAAAGCCCGCCCAGAAATTAATAAATTATCAAAGGCTGACAGCCGAATGAAAACGCGGGTCATCTGAAACATGCGTATCACTCCCAAATGCGCTAACTGAGATGGTGATAGCCGCGTAATAGAACGGCCCTCAAGATAAGTACTGCCCTCATCAGGAAATAACTCTCCAGATAGCATATTCAATACCGTTGTCTTGCCCGAGCCATTTGGACCAATTAAGCCCAAAATAATGCCCTGCGGCACTTCAAATGAAACGTGGTCAACTGCTTGGTTGCCACCAAAGCACTTTGAAATGCTGTCAACGCGTAATAATGGTTCGGTTTTCATTTCAATTATTTTTTACTGGTTTTAGTCGGGCATATAGGCTCAGGCAAATTCCCCACAAACCAGTTCTAAAAAAGCGTGCAAAGATAATTACCAGTAAGGCAAATACAATGAGCTGTATATTGCCAACATCCCTTAACCATTCGGAGCTAAGGTAGACTAGCAAAGCGCCTAAAACCGGGCCAGTAAGCGAGCCAATTCCACCAATCACGACCATTGAAATAATTAAGCCTGTTTGCTGAATTAAGCCCATCTCAGGACTCACTAATTGGCTAAAGGTGCCATACATACAACCTGCAAAACCGCAAATAGCGCTTGAGATAGTAAATGCCCATAGCTTGAACCGAACTACCGGAATTCCCCTACTTTCTGCCGCTTCTGCATCATCCCGAATGGCCAATAAATATCCGCCGTATTTACTCCGCATGAGCAAGAAGATTAGCCAACCCACTAAAACGACCAGCAGTAAGAAAAAATAATAGTAGGCAACGCGGCTTTCCATTAAGGTGGGCAAGTTTAGACCTTGATCACCGCGGGTAAATTCATGGGAGTTACCAATAAACACACGCGCTATTTCCGCAAATGCCAAGGTAGTCAAAGACAAATAAGGCCCCTTCAAACGCAATACTGTGGCACCCAATAAAAAACCGAGTAAGGCCGAACCAAAAACAGCCGCAGGAATACCTACCCACAGTGAAACGCTCAAGTGATAACTGAGTAAGGCCGTTATATAGCCACCAATCATGGCAAAGGCCGCTGGGGCCATTGAAAATTGACCGGTAAAGCCGGCTAATAAATTCCAAGCCAAGGCAATTAAGGCAAAATAAAAGCCAACAATTAAAATGCCTAATGTATAGGGTGATAAGTCAAGCAAAGGCACCAGACACATCAGCGCACAAAGAATGAATAAGCACTTCAGGTCGCGCGATAACTTTCTAGACCATAAATTTTCCATCTGACTCATGACTGGCGCCCTTTTTGACCCGCTAAACCTTGCGGCCGCAGAATTAAAACGGCTACCAATACAAATAAGCCAAAAGCATCTCGGTAGTCATAAGAAATATAAACAGCAAAAAACGATTCTGAAACGCCGAGTAATAAGGCGGCTATCATGCTGCCCCAGATTGATCCCATGCCACCTAACACGACAATAATGAATGATTTGATGGCGGGAAATGAGCCAATATCAGGCGCAGGATTCATTAATGGTGCTAATAATGCGCCCGAAAGCGCAGCCAACATACCAGAGATAGCAAAAATAATGCTGGTAGTTCGCACTGGGTCAATGCCAGCTAAAGAAGAACCGAAGCGATTTTGGGCAACTGCTTGAATCTGCCTACCCCAAAGTGATTTTTTAATAAAGAGAGCGAGCCCGCATAACAAGGAGATGGAAATACCTGCCGCAATAATTTTCTGACCATTTAACATGATTGGACCAATTGCGATTCGCTGTGTACTGACTAGGCTTGGCCCCATAAAGGGAGATGGGCCAATAACTTTATCAACAAAGTGAATTAAAAATAGGGATAAAGCAAAAGTCACTACTACCGCATACTCATCCTTCACAATTGACCAGCTCTGATAGCCTTGATAAAGGGGCCGCATGAGTAATTTCTCAATCGTTACACCAAGAAAAGCACCGCCTGCCGCTGCTAGTAGGAGCGCGAACCAAGGATTAATTCCTAGCTTCATTGCAGTTAAAGCGTAGGCATAGGCACCCACCATGAAAAATTCACCATGAGCAAAATTGACAATGCGTAGAATGCCAAAAATCATTGATAAACCTACGGCCATGAGCGCGTAGAACAGACCCATAATGAGTCCGTTAATCGTTAAATCAAGAAATAATGACATAAAAAATTCTTCTGCCTCAAGACTTCAGGCAGAAGATAATGATTAAGATAAAACTACGATCAAATTACTTTGGGTACTGTAATTTATTAACATTTAATGCCATACCCGGGCCTTGCAAGAGAGTGGTATTACCAACAGCCTGATTCACCGCCGTCAATTGATAATTGACATAAGGAATATCCATCCACTGGTGGTATGAAACACCGGGACGGGAATCAAAGTTCATCGTGCCGCGCGCACCATCAAATTTCCCTGTTTGCATAGCCGCCAGCATTTTGGCTGGATCAGTACTCTTTGCCTGCCTGATTGAATCCACTACAACCACCAATGAATCAACTGCTTGGAAAATCAAGCGATTTGGATCATTGCCAGTTTTGCGCTTATAAGCTACTGCAATTTGACGTGATAAGTCAGTTTGCTTCATCTCTGGATGGTACATACCAATGGTCATTAAATACTTACCAGCTTCTTTTACGTTCTGCCAAAAATCTGGGTAGTCAGCCATACCTGCGCCATCATAGACAATCGTTTTTGCCGTTGGCGCAACGCCTTGTTCATATAACTGATTTAAAGCAATATAAGCGCCGGGCGGCAACATGGTTAGGACAACCACATCGGGAGGATTCGCCTTCAGAGCCAAGATAGCTGGGGTAAAGTCCTTACTCGCCCGATCTAAAGTTTCATACTTATATTCAATATTCGGTGCAGTCGCTTTTAATGCAGTACCCAAGCCTTTAGCTAAACCAATGCCGTAGTCGGTATTTTCAGCAAAAGCAACTACCCGTTTTACTTTCATCGCTTTCAATGTATCAGCCATCGATTTAGCAACTAGGGAGTTATAGGGGGAAGTGTTATAAACCTCGGGATGACCCTTCTCGCGAACTGAATCTGCCCAGCAGTTCGTATTAACGTAGGGAATTTGATAGCGATGTGCCACTTCAATTTCACTTAAACAAACCGAGCTTTGGTGAGATCCAGTAATGGCCACTACCTTATCTTTCGTAATCAGCTTCTCTACTGCTGAACGTCCTTTTTCTGGCAGCCCTTGACTATCTTCAAATACCAATTGAATTGGTCGTCCAAGTACGCCGCCCTTAGCATTGACGATGTCACGATAAATTTCTAAGGCATCTTTAATTTGGGTGCCCTGCACTACTGAGCCGGGGGGAGACTGAGTAATCGAAATACCGATCAAAATAGGATCGGCAGCTCCCGCCTGAAAAGAAGCGCCAAGCAACAAAGCGCCAGCTAAAAGCAGTTGTTTTGATAAATGCTTCAACATAAAACCCCCTAAACATAATCGTTAGATTTACTTCAACTACTCTTTATACAATAAATACTGACAGAAAACAGTCATTAATCGGGTATTCCCTAGTGCTGCTAGCTACTTTTTAAATGGCTTAACCTTCTGCAGCTGGCTACCCAAGCCTTCAATGCCACATGAAATAGTGTCGCCAACTTTTAAGTATTGGGGCTTGGGCTTCATCCCCATGCCTACTCCAGGAGGCGTACCGGTAGCAATAATGTCGCCAGGCATTAAGGTCATAAATTCACTCGCGTAACTCACAATTGTGACCACATCGAAAATCATCGTTTTTGTGTTGCCTCGTTGCATTGGTTTTCCATTCACATCGAGCCACATATTTAAGTTCTTCGCATTTTTAATTTCATCTGCAGTTACTAGCCAAGGGCCAACCGGGCCAAAGGTATCGCAGCCCTTGCCTTTATCCCAAGTACCCCCACGCTCGAGCTGATATGCTCGTTCACATAAATCGTTAACCACGCAATAGCCAGCAACATATTTAGAGGCCTCTTTTTTGCTAACATAACGGGCTTTTTTACCAATCACCACTCCCAATTCAATTTCCCAATCTAGTTTCTTTGCTCCCTTAGGTGAAACTAAATCATCATTAGGTCCACAGAGAC
>Ga0209084_1004130_pt1 | contig 10308 bp, 11 predicted proteins | sample C_130820_MF_Meta_FD_187309 | JGI IMG/M metagenome (GOLD analysis project Ga0209084, IMG submission 187309) | Freshwater microbial communities from Lake Croche, Canada to study carbon cycling - C_130820_MF_MetaG (SPAdes) (version 2) | ecosystem: Environmental > Aquatic > Freshwater > Lake... | reverse complement strand
AAATTTCGCCATCAATCCGAAGAACTTCAAACCACATCTTCGGTTGTGAAGGAAAGCCCGTTAAGAATTCGGCAAAGCGATACTTGTGTGGATTCAAGGTGTGTGCGGAGAGCATCTCTGTAACGGCACTATTTGGGATATCTAACTCAACAAGGCTAGTTACTTGGGATGAAGCTCCAGTTATCACCTCTGAGATAAGCGTTGAATGAGCAGATGGGTGCTCCGCATTCTTCAAATCTGACTTTGCGAGTGGTGAAATGAGATTCGATGCGGCGATCCCTTGTGTATAGCCCGATGAAGTTCCGAATAAATCATTCCATGATTCATAGAAGCCATTGGCGCGATTTACTTGTAGCCCGATACTAACTAGTGCCAGAGCCTGGCAGAGGACGATGATCAGAAGCCGCATAATCAAGTTGCTGAAAGTTCGGCGATAGATCTTCTTCCAATAAATGACGATAAAGATAGTCAACGTAATTGCGAAAAAAGAGCTGACAAAGAGAGTTAATCCATCAGTTAAACCCATCAGGCCACGTCCTTAACTAGTTTCTTGCGACCTTTATTTGGCAAGAAAGATTCGACGCGCAAAATTGCAATCGCTACTCGGCCTAGGTGGCCAATACTTGGGAAGAGTATGTAGCGAGGCTCCCAGACTGGTTGGAATTTCGCATTAAATCTATAGATAGATTCCATCTGTACAAAGCGCGATAAAAGAATCAATACCTTGTGATTGAAGCGAGTAATAGGCCCTGCGCCTAGGCGCTCACCCTTTTCAAAAATTGATCTAAATGTTGCGAAGTTTAAAGATATTTTAGAGATTGAATTTGATTGCGCATAATTGATAGTCTCTGAAATCATCAATTCGTTTACCCCTGAAACGCTATCTTGTGCTCTGCGCATCAAATCTAACGAAAGTCCATCGGATCCCCATGGTACGAATTGAAGAAGTCCCTTGTACTTGCCATCTACGTGCGCCCACGTAACTAGTGCATCTGGATCTTCTTCGTCACAGAAGCGACCAAGCGCCATGGAGAATCCGCGCTCATCTCCGCCACGACGCCATTCTTGGGCGAGCATTGAAAGCTCGGTTCGTTCGAATTGCGTTAGCTGTGAAATTTTCTTGGTTGCCGTTACATAACCTTCTTTGCGTGCCTTATTAGCCATTTGACGAACGCTTTTTAACTGCGGGGTCTCAATGTTGAAATCATTCACTAACACAATTGCTTCATCGCCGATTTCGAGAGCATCACATTCTGTTTCACGTTTCCAAATTTCTCCAGCAATCTCAGTACATCCATAGACTGCGGGTATCCAGGCATGTCGCTCTGCTTCATGAATAAAAGCCTCAATTACAGCAGGCCAACATTCGAGATCTCCAAGTGGATCCCCGGATGCAATCATCGTTCCACTCACAACTGAATATGTGATGGCTGCCTTGCGATTCTTTGCCCAAATAACATTTTTATCATCGCGAAGTGCGAAATATGCCAGTGAATCATTCGACGGGTATTTTGTAATGAGTTCTTTGATTGCAGTCTTATCTTCTAAGCTCATGTGTGCAATTCGCACTACCGGACGAAGTGCCCTAAAAATAGTTGAGACTGCGATAAGTAATCCAAGCCCAAGCAGAAGATTTTCTACCCGTTCTTGTATCTTGATCATAGAGAAGGCAACTGGCCCAGAGACTCCAATAATTCCCTTAGCAGCTGTTTGGAATATCTCTAGCGCTGTAAGCCGATGAATGAACCGATCTCTATCAAAAAATACGATTACAAGTGCTACTAGAAATGAGAGCCCAGTAACTTGTAAGAAGTAGAACAGGTCACTTTTTCTAGTGTGCGGGTCAGTTACCGTATTAAATGTCTTGCGATTAAGAATTAGGGCAAGAAGGAGTGACACTTCAAATAGAAGATGTATCAGGCCAAAATTTCCGAAAACAACCTGTGTGGTGTGGTGGTGAGAAAGTAATCTATGACCGTTGTGGAATATCGCCATCACAAAAAGCACAGATTGAAGTCCGGTTGCAAGTTGCCATGCGCGGCGTCGCTTGAGGGCAATACCGCGAGCGATAAGCGGTAAGGCTACGGCGATAATTACAGCTGCTGCATCAGTGGTTTCAGTAATCGAGCTATGAAGATCATTTCCAACAATTCGGACAAAATGTGGAAATCGATGAGCTGAAAATAGACCAATTATCGACGCTGATTGCAGAACTAGCAGAATGGAAATAAGTCGAGGTGCGCCAGATTTAGCAGGAATCGCACGTTTCATGTATGAAGAATATGCGGTGCAAGAAAACTAAAAAGGCTAATTAGCCATTTTTGACTGAACTCTCAGCAGATTCGCAGTTTAAATTATTTATTTAACTGAGAACGTCACAGAAACTGTTGAGGTCACAGTCTTTTCAATACTGGAAGTGTCATACGCGCCAGTATCTTGCGTCATCGTGGAATCAGGTGTTGTTACCTGGAAAACTCCAGATTTAACAGATTGCACTGAACCTACTTTTCCGCCAACTGCCTTGGTGATTGCCTCGGCGCGGATCTTTGCATCTTTCATAGCTTCTTCAAGCAGTCGAGGACGCAACTTCGGAAGTGTTGAAAGGTAATACTGAGGGCCATAGTTATTAACTGTTACACCCGCCTGCAGAATCGAACCAATGCCTTGTGACAATTTAGAAATCAGTTGAACATCTTTTGAACGTACAACTACATCGCGAGAAGCGCGGTAATTAAGAATCTTTCCTGTGTTGTTGCCGTTTACATACTGCTCATTTGCATAGGTAGAAACTGAGCCAAGCGTTAGTGCATCCGCCGGTACTCCGCCATCGGTTAGGTACTTGCTGACTGAAGCTACATCGTTACCTACCTTGGTTACTGCTTCAGCAACTGTTGGTCGAGTCAGTGAAACATTCAATGTCCACACCACGTTATCTGCAGTTGCTGAAGTTTTAGCCGACCCGGTCACTGTAATTCCATTTGCATTGCGTGCTGCAAATCCTGCTCCAACTTTGACTAATCCCCCACCCAGAGCAACTGCGAGAATAAGTGCTATTGCTACATACAGAATTGATCTGCGACGTTCTACGGAAGTCATAGGTGCTTGAGTTGTCATGGCGTAATCATATCGCGATTGCTATATCGCTCTGAGCCTTTGAACTTCCTGCAAGTCAACACCTCTCATTGGTTCGAGCGCGTCATCCCATTCTTTACCGAGTGCTGCCTCTAATTTCTCACGAACTTCTAAATCATCAAAACTTTGGAGCGATTTTTGAATCACATTTTCAGAGATAAGGATGGAGCCGCTGCCATCGACCTGCGCGCGGTGAATTCCGAGTTCTGGAGTAAATCTAAAGTACTCACCACCATCGCTACTTAACTCTTGCACTTCAAAACGCAAGTAATGCCAGTTCTTGAGTGCAGTTGCCACTGCCGCAGCGGTTCCTGCGGGTGCACGAAATTCGATTGTCATGCGCAACGTACCTGCAGCAAGTGGTTGATCGCGCCATGTGTAATTGTGAACAGCGCCAAGTAATCCATTAAGGCCCCACTCGATATGTTGGCGCAGCGCAGATGGAGCCGAGTGAATAGTTATCAATCCGGCATAGTTTTTATGTTGCATGAAGTACTCCTACCAAGGCGCCTTGTGCGACCTTCCCCGATCCACAAATGCTTACTCTTTGGTAGTTGAGTACCTTATTTATACAACTTTCCACTGACTTTGTGAATCCCCCGCCCCTTTTTGAGCGTGATCTGTACAAATGAGGAATAGGAATACGGGTGCGTACAGGTACGCTTTTCCCTAGTCGGACGCTTTATCAGTACCCGTTGTTAGATTTACTTCTTTACTCGGTATGGCTGAACGCAAGACGAAGACTGGAGCTCGAGGAATTCTCGAACTCCTAAACATATCGAAGGAATAGTAAAAAATATGGCAACAGGTACAGTTAAGTGGTTCAACTCTGAAAAGGGTTTCGGTTTCATTGCAGTTGATGGTGGCGGACAAGATGTATTCGTTCACTACTCAGCAATCCAAGGAAACGGTTACAAGTCCCTTGAAGAGGGTCAGTCAGTGTCATTCGAGGTTGTCCAGGGTCCTAAGGGTCCTCAGGCAGATGCAGTGAACGCTAACTAAATTCACTTATAAATAAGGCCCGCCCGAGAAATCGGCGGGTCTTATTTTTTTATCTATTTTTTTGCCACACTACTTTTTCGGTAGCGGCGGGATTTCGCCAACTTTTAACTTAAGCGCTGCAACAGCTTTTGCTGGAGATAAATCTTTACCGTTCTTCCACGCATCTAAATATTTCCACGGCAGAACTTCACCGCGACGAACCCACCATGTATCAGCTGGTGTGGGCCACGAGATTCCAAAGTGAAGGTGCGGATGTGTTCCGCGTGCACTTCCGGTGGCACCAACGGAGCCAAGTATGTGTCCTGCTTGAACAACTAAACCTGGTTGGATGCTTGCAGGAATAGATCGCAGATGCGATCCGTAATAGCGAACTCCATCTTCGCCGATGATTGATACATAAAGCCCACCACGATCAATACCAAGATTGGTCTTGCCGCTCCATAAATCCACGCGATTTACTTCATCGACTGTGCCATTGATCGGCGCTACGAATTTACATCCGGCCGTGGTTAAAATATCTGTTGCAGCGTAATCATGATGGGCGTGGGCGTAATCAACTTTGCAATCAGCGACAGGGAAGATATAAATCGGGGCAGCTTGGGCAGTTGGCATCGCACCCAATAAAAAAGTGAGCACAAGAATTCTTCTCAACATAGTCAGGAGCCTAACGAAAGGCAGGTTAATTCTTTAGCGCGGCACGGTCGAGTTTGGCTGTGACTAACATGTGAGGAACAGTTAACGCCCAGATTGTTACCAGCGTTAGCCAGAGAAATGAATCACTCAGATTATCTTTTGAGATTCCGCCAAGAATAACGACAAAAATTAAGGTTCCGGCAAGTGCGGGTAAGCCCGGAATCACAGCGCTCATAAAAGCTCTGTGTGCTTTTTGTTCTTCATAAGCAGCGCGTGATTTAGGCAAGAGCGATGTAAGTCTTGCCGTATGTCGCATGGCGTGCCAACATCCAAAGTAAACCGCGAATGCAACCAGGGGTGGGGCAACCGAAGCTAGCGCGGCAAGGAGTGCGATATCTAACGCATCGCGATATCTCTTGCGATACAGGAGCGTGAAAAGGGAAAGGGCTGCAATAGCTGCGACCACAATTTGAATCTCAGATGTATAGCCATGATGCCAATTAACAAGATGTGAATTGACCTTCGTAAGCGCCTCAGTGCTTCTGCTACTTACTAGTGGGATCACAACCGGCACAAGACCACCAGCTGATGCATATGCCCACACTGGTATCGGATTGCCTGCGCGATTTTTTACGCGATCAAGTTCTGCGATAAAAGCACTATCGCCAATTCCGAAGTGTGTCGCGCTCATAATGACGACAGCGATAAATCCCCAGACATTCCATTGCAAAATAGCCCAAATAGCAGCCAATGCAATGGCGACATAGATTGCAACGAAAAAAGCCATCTTCACTGGGTTGGATTTCGGAAGTGTCACCAAGTGATCCAGTGCTCCGTGAGGAATTCCTATCGCCAGTGCAAGTGTGGCAAGTGCCACCTGCCAATTAAGGGAATTACTTCCAAACCATGACGAAAAGAGCAGAGATAAGACAATAGTGATTGCCACACAGATATTGGAAAAGGTTCGCACGCTGGCGAAGACTCTCAACTTAGCTGTGTCCATAAACCTCACAGTAGCAATTTTGTTGCCCATCTATGCAAAAATGCGGCCATGAAACATTGGTCATATATGGGGATGCTGATATTCACCCTATGTGGCTCGGGTTGGTTAGAGATTGTTCTCAAGACTGGTGTACTTCGTCGCATCAAGCGAGCAGCCTTGAGCATCCTGCCAATAAGCATCCTCTTTCTAATTTGGGATGCATATGCAATTTCCAAAGGTCATTGGTTCTTCGATCGCGAACAAATGCTTGGAATCATTGGCCCATTTAATATTCCTCTCGAGGAATATCTTTTCTTCCTTGTTGTTCCGCTTGCTGCAATTCTCACCATTGAAGGCGTCACAACGGTAAAACCACATTGGCGCAAAGGCGAGTTCGGCGAATGATTTACTCAGATATCGCCATCGCAGCATTTAGCGTCTCAGTTGTAGTTGATCTCTTTGGCTTCAAGAACTCGATGCTCACTCGCGCCGCATTTTGGACTTCTTACGCAATCATTCTTCCTTTTCAACTGCTCACTAATTGGTGGCTCACTGCACGCAATATCGTGATGTACAACCCTGACGCGATTATTGGGGTCCGCATCTGCTCAGCACCGATAGAAGATCTGCTCTTCGGTTTCGCACTTGTATTAAGCGTGATGGGAATGTGGGAGTTCTGGGGCCGCAGAGGAATGCAGCGCCACTAAATTTCCTGAATTTACTTAAGCGTGTGCTGCGGCAACGGCCTGATACATAATTTTTCCTTCGTGCACATTGAGTCCTGCAGCTAGTCCCGAATCATCAGCCATTGCTTGCTGCCAGCCCTTATTAGCAAGAGCAAGTGAGTACTTCAGTGTTGCATTGGAAAGTGCAGCCGTCGATGTTGCAGGAACTGCACCTGGCATATTTGCGACACAGTAATAAAGAGAATTGTGAACCTTAAATGTTGGGTCCGTATGGGTTGTGGGATGCGAACCTTCAAAACATCCACCTTGATCGATTGCAACATCAACAAGGACAGATCCTGGTTTCATCTTTGCAACCATGGCATCTGTCACTAATTTAGGAGCAGCGGCGCCCGGAATAAGAACTCCACCAATAACTAAATCAGCCTGTGTTACATATTCTTCAATTGCAAATGGTGAAGAAGCCACAGTCTTTACTTGACCATGGAACATCTCATCGATTTCAACTAGACGTTTAAGATTGATATCAAGCAAGGTCACATCAGCACGTAACCCAATAGCCATGGCAGCAGCTGAAACACCCACACTTCCACCACCCAAAATCACTACCTTGCCTGGTGCAACTCCAGGAACTCCCCCAAGTAATACTCCGCGGCCACCATTAGGTCGCTGAAGTGCATTTGCACCGACTTGAATTGACATGCGCCCTGCAACTTCTGACATGGGTGCGAGTAATGGCAAGGTGTCATTTGCTTCAACAGTTTCATAGGCAATGGCAGTAATTCCTGACTTTATTATTGCATCGGTGCATTCGCGTGACGCTGCAAGGTGTAGATAGGTAAAGAGGATTTGGCCTGCACGCATTCGGTGATATTCCTCAGGCACAGGCTCTTTGACTTTAATAATCATCTCTGACTTTGCCCAGACATCATCAGCACTATTCACAATAGTTGCGCCAGCTTTTACATACTCAGCATCAGTGATAGCAGATCCAACTCCAGCCCCTTGTTCAACAAAGACTGTATGTCCTGCAAGTGCCAGAGCATGAACTCCAGCAGGTGTAGTCGAAACTCTAAATTCGTTGTTCTTTACTTCCCTCGGTATACCAACAAGCACAATGAGCTCCTATGGTCGAAGTTGAATAACATCGCCAAATATTTATTGGCTATTTTGATGCTACTCCTCATGCAGCGCTGAGTATGAATTAGCCTCTTATTGCCTTAAACTCACCCACGACGAGGCGGTAGCTCAGTTGGTTAGAGCCCCGAACTCATAATTCGGTCGTCGTCGGTTCGAGCCCGACCCGCCTCACCAAGAAATGCGATTGGAATGTATAGATCAATTAAGTATTAATACGCTCGAATTGGGCGAACTCGATACAAAGATCCCTTGCCGGCAAGTGATTCATTCCCAGCACCACCCAGGTAAGCAACTACTCCGGTCGTGGGTCCATTTTCATCGGATAAGTTGTAGTAATCAGCCCCGGTAATTCCTAGCGTCGAGTAGTGCGCTCTCATTTGAAAGTATTCATCTAAGTCAGGTAAGTACCAGTCACTAAAACCCGCACCACGATATGCCAAGGCAACATTTGCAGCACCGCCAGTACAGCTCGCTGCAATGGTGATTGTATTTTTAAGTCCGGCACCAATCACAGAGTGCGTTGAATGAGTGCCAGTGAGAACATTCTGTGTTGCCGCAGCGCCAGTGCTGCACCATGCCGTGCTCACATCTTTTGTGGCATTCCAATTACTTGGTGCCACTTCCAACGTGGTGCACAGTAATTCCAACGTTGCTCCACATGGGAATGGAGTTCCGCTCACATAAATGACAGTTCCAACACCTGATGCCCGTTCACCTGGCGCATACACAATGGCAATATGGAGACCACTCTGAATTGTTAATTTATACACCGTTGAAGAAGTGGCGACCGGAGTATCGAAAGTTATTTTGAAACGTCCAGGACTACTTGTAATTGACATTCCTGTTCCACCTATGCCAACTTCAAATGTTCCACCATTGTCATAGATGACGGCATTGGTAGAAGTTGAGTGAAAGAGTGCCAGAGGAGCGCTATCTGAATTGTTATAGGCATTGATAGTGAAGTCCACACCAAAACATGAATCTGGGATTTGTGAGATTGTAACTGCGTTGAAACTATGGGTCCCTGAGCCATTTGCCGCGTTTGCAAAAGTTGAAGTAGGGGTAACTAGAAGATCTGCCGAGCCCGAACACGCTACGGTTTGAGTTACACCTTGGCCAAACTCAACGCTTCTGCCCGAGTTAATACTAATATTTGAAGCGAAGGTACTTTGTAGAAAGTAGCCACCGATAGCAACAAGTAGCAGCGCAAGAAAGCCAGATACCTTTTTACGAATTGTGGGACCAATAACTTGAACAGGATCATCACTGTAAAACTCTTCGGAATCATCGAAATTGCGAGGTGGCGACAATTGAAACCCCCGAATTCTGATTGCTCTTACTGCGCACTAATTAAGTAGTTACGGAAGCTGAGAGCGGGAACCTGGAGGTCCGGGTCAGTCAATACATCAATGCTATGGAGATACCTCGGGTTTAGATAGGTTTACGGACGGCCCATATCTACAAAAGCACGGTCAAAGAGCTCAGCAAAGGCTAAGGATTGCGCGTGTGGCATCAGCCAACCGTCTTCTCCACGGATTCGCCGTGACATCGCATCAGCCATGAGTTGGTAAGGATCGCACGCATCGAAGTGTTCGGTAGTTACTGTGCCATCGATTTCGATTTCAAGAGCGCTTGGCTTGTTATGTGAGTTAAAGGCATCGTTGCCAATCATGGAAACGCGGCCCTTTGTGCCAATAACATCGAAGTACAAAGTGCCAGTTGTATTCATTGAGGTAAGTGTTTCAGCGTGAGCACCACCAATATCGAATGAGGTTGTAACAGTTTCATCGCTGCCCTTTGGATGCCACTTCACTTGAGTCTTGAGATTTGTGATCGGTGCAAAATCCATCAACCAAATGGGTGCTGCAACAGAGTAAGGACCAAGGTCATAGAGTCCCCCGCCACCTAATTCATAGACAGTGCGGATATTGTCCTCATCCAGGCCGTCGTATGTGAATGCGCTGCGAATATTCTTTACTTCTCCAATAATCCCAGAGTCAACAATCTCTTTAAAGCGCAGAGTACGTGGATGCCAACGGTTCCAGCTAGCTTCCATAAAGATAAGTCCAGTTTCATCTGCAACTGCAATCGCTTCTTTTAATTGTCCAAGATTCATTGCTGCAGGCTTTTCGCAGAGAACATGTTTTCCAGCGCGCATTGCCTTAATTGACCACTCGATATGTAGCGAGTTAGGTAGTGAGATATAGATGGCTTCAACTTTTGGATCAGCTAAGAGTTCGTCGTAATCTGTATAAACCAAACCAGATGGTGATAACGATTTGCCGCGTGCAGCGTCTTTAGAACCAACGGCATAAATTTCACCGTATTGTGAATTAAGAAGCGCTGGATAAAGCGCTAACTTTGCAATATATCCAGCCCCGATAAATCCCCAGCGCACTTTTTCCATAGCGGTGAGAGTACTTCCTTCCTAAATAAAGACCAATTAGCCCTTCGCGCTGGAGGTATACTTTGCCATTCATCCCTTAGTCACCTTGAATTAACCGAATTAGGACACCCTTATACCGTGAAAGATTCCTCAGCAAACTATCAAGATCGAGAGCTCACATGGCTCGATTTCGATACTCGCGTTCTGGAGCTCTCAGAAGACCCAACGGTCCCCCTTCTTGAGCGGGTTCGATTCCTAGCAATCTTTTCGTCGAATTTGGATGAATTTTTTATGGTGCGCGTGGCATCTCTAAAATCAAAGATCGAGCGTGGGGTCACAACTCCTAA
>Ga0209084_1004129_pt1 | contig 10310 bp, 9 predicted proteins | sample C_130820_MF_Meta_FD_187309 | JGI IMG/M metagenome (GOLD analysis project Ga0209084, IMG submission 187309) | Freshwater microbial communities from Lake Croche, Canada to study carbon cycling - C_130820_MF_MetaG (SPAdes) (version 2) | ecosystem: Environmental > Aquatic > Freshwater > Lake | place... | reverse complement strand
AGCCCAATGCCACCAGCGTGCCCACGCTCCAAAACACCACCGAGACGCCGACAACCGCCCCCGCCGTGCCAAAGAGCAGCGGCATCACCACGCTGGATAAATTGATTGTCATCAGGCGCAAGCCCAGCGCCTGGCCGTGCTGGGCGTGCGGGGTCATCTGGTGCAAGGTGCTCATGATCATGGGTTGCACCGAACCCAAGGACACGCCCAGACACACCGAACACACGCCCATGGTCCAAGGCGAAACCATGAAGGGGTAGAGGGCAAACAGAGCGGCGGTCGCCAGCATGGCACCGCTGAGCACCACCCACTCCTTCAAGTGCGTTGCCACCAGGGGCATGGCCACGCGCACCGCTGCAGCCGCAATGGCGAATGCACCCAAAATCGTGCCGATCACCGAAGCGCTGAACACCCGCTCGTGGCCCAAAAGCGGGACGACGAAGGTGTGCACGTCCCAGCACGCGGACAACAACCAATTCACCAACAGCAGGCGGCGCATGGAGGGCACTCGCAAGAGCGCCCAGGCCGAAGCCGCGCGTGCATGGGGCGCAGTCACCACCGCTGGCAACTCTTGCGTAGGGCGAATGCACCACCACGTCAGCAGCGGCAGCAGCGCCATAAACAAAAAAGCGGCCCGAAACCCGCCCAGAGACACCGTTGATCCGAGCGCCGCCCCGGCGAAGTCGATGAGCAGCCCGGCGCTCACCGGCCCCAGAAAGTTCGATACCGCAGGTCCTATGGCCAGCCAGCTGAACACCTGCTTGAGCTCGGTCTTGTCTCGTGCCGCGCGCCCCACGTGGCGCTGCAAGGCGATGGACGCAGCCCCGGTGGCAGCACCCATGCACAAGGCGCTGGCGCACAAGACCGCATAAACAGGAAAGCAAAACGACAGCAGCGCCCCCACGATGGCTACCAAGACGCCCAAGCCCATGGGGCGGCGCAGGCCATGCCGGTCGGCGTAGCGACCGGCGGGCAGGGCCAGAAACACCTGGCTGAGCGAAAACAGCGCCAGCAAAAACCCCACGTGCACCGCGCTGTGGCCCAGGCGCAGCGCCAGCAGCGGCGCCGCCATGCGCATGCCAGCCATGCTGGCGTGCAGGCAAATGTGGCCGCAAATCAGTCTTAGCAGCGCCCAGGCTCGGCCGGCTTCACTCGGTGGAGGGCTTTCGCTGGACGGCTCAAGGGCCGCGTCGGCGCCCTTCACAGCAGCGTAGCCCCGGCGTCGCTGTCAAAGTCTTTGTCCTGCGGAATCAGTGCGGCCACTTGCGACTCTGGCAGGCTTTCCACTTTTTTCAGGGCCCGGCCCATGGCGCGGCTGCGCACTTCGGCGCCGTCCAGGGTGTTGAGCACCGTCTGGGTTTGCGACTTGACCTTGGACAGCACGTCGCCAAACTTGCCAAACTCGGTTTTGACCGCGCCCAGCACCTGCCAGACCTCGCTGGAGCGCTTTTCCAGCGCCAGGGTGCGAAAGCCCATTTGCAGGGAACTCAGCATGGCCAGCAGCGTGGTGGGCCCGGCCAGGGTGATGCGGTGCTCGCGCTGCAGCGCCTCCATCAGACCGGGGCGGCGCAGCACTTCGGCGTACAGGCCCTCGGTGGGCAAGAACAAAATCGCAAAGTCGGTGGTGTACGGCGGCTCCACATACTTTTCGGCAATCGACTTGGCCTCCAGGCGGATGCGCAGCTCCAGCGCCTTGCCCGCCTCGGCGGCGTCCAACGCGTGCGCCCTGCCCTGGGCGTCGAGCAAGCGCTCGTAGTCTTCGTTGGGAAATTTGGCGTCAATCGGCAGCCACAGCGGCGCGCCGTCGTCGGACTTGCCCGGCAGCTTGATGGCAAAGTCGACTACGTTTTTGCTGCCCGGCCGGGTGGCCACTTGCGCGGCGTATTGCTCGCTGACAAACACCTGCTCTAGGAGCGAGGCCAGTTGCGCCTCGCCAAAAATGCCCCGGGTCTTGACGTTGGTGAGCAAGTGTTTGAGGTCGCCCACGCCCTGGGCCAGGGTTTGCATTTCGCCCAGGCCTTTGTGCACTTGTTCCAACTGGTCGGCCACTTGCTTGAATCCTACGCCCAGACGCGCTTGCAGGGTGGTTTGCAGCTTTTCGTCCACCGTGGCGCGCATTTCATCCAACTTGGCAGCGTTGGTGGTTTGCAGCTGGGCGAGCTGGGCGTCCAGGGTCTGGCGCACCTCCGTCAGGGTGCGGGCGCTGGTCTCACTCAGTTCGGCAATGCGCCGGGCGTTGGATTCGCTCAAACCAGTGAGTTGCGTGCTCAGCGTGTCCGAGAGCGACTTTTGCAAACCGGCGAGTTGCAGGCCGAAGGCGTCAATCTGGGTGTTTTGGGTGCGCGTGGCCTCTGCCGCTTGCTGGGTCAGGGTTTGCTGGAAAGTGGCCAGGTTCTGGGCGGACTCCTGGCGGCCATCGCGGGCGGATTCGCTCACCTCGCGGCGCAGTTCGCGCTCCAGCCGGTCCACGCGCTCGACGCTGGCGTGCAGCATTTGAACCAGTTCGGCGTGCGCCTGGGCGGCGGTTGCCACCGCGCTGCCGTCGCTGCGTCGCAGCACGGCCCATACCGCCAGCGCCGCGTTGAGCACCAGCAACACCACCACCAAACCAACCATTGCGTCGTTCAAAGCCATCGTCCTCCAAACCCGCATTGTGGTTCAGATTGCAGCGAAAACCCTGTGCTGCGGCGCTTTGCGCCAGGCGCGCTGTACGGCCTCAGGCCTGGCGCGCGGCCAGCAAGGCGTCAGCGTAGGCTTGCCAAGGTGCGGATGGGTCAAGGTCAGCGAGCACACCCGCACGGGCCTGATCGGTCACCCACTGGTGTTTTTCGGCTATGGCCTGGGCCATGGTCGGCGCAAAACCGGCTTCACGTACCGTCGTGGCGCATTCGCGCATTTCTTCGGCACGGCGCTTGCCGTGCTGGGCCACGCGGCTGAAGAAGTAGCCGCCGGTCTTGTCCCAATCAATCGACGGAAAGGTTTCGGCCAAAGTAGGCAGCACATGGGCCTCTACCCCGTAAGCCCGCGCCGTGGTGTAGCTCTCGATCACCAGCGCCTCCAGGCCTTTGATCATCACGCTGCGGCACATTTTGATGGCCGAGGCCACGCCAATGGTGGACGCAACGGCGGTCGCGTCCATGCCCATGGCCTCGCAGCGCAGGGCCAAGGTCTGCGCCTGCGGCCCGCCCAGCAGCATGGGCACACGGATGCCGTGGGGTGGTACCGAGGTCATGACGCCAGCCTCCACATAGTGCGCGCCTGCGGCTTCAACAGCCTGTGCGGCCTGCACTTTGGTGCCCGGCGAAGCGGAGTTCAAATCCAGAAACACCGTCCCAGCGCGCAGGTACTGCGCGGCCTCTTGTGCCACCGCCAGCGTGTTGGCGGCGGTCACCGCCGAAATGACGAGGTCGCAGTTCTGCGCCAGGTCTTGCATGAAGGCGCAGGCCTGCACCCCAGGCGCCGGATTGCGCAAATCGATGTCCCACACGCGCACCGACGCGAAGTGCGCACCCAGGCCAGCCGCAAAAATGCGCCCCACCTCGCCATAGCCAAGCAGCCCCAAGTGTTGCAAGTGCATCGCAACAGCCCTCAGGCGGCGTTGAGCTGCTGCTCCAGCGCGTGCAGTACCTGGTAGCACGGCAGCACCTGCGCCACGCTGGCCTTGGGCTCGCGGCCTTCGCGGATGGCGCTGAAGAATTCGCGGTCTTGCAGCTCAATGCCGTTCATGGACACCGCCACCTGGGACACGTCAATTTTTTCTTCCTTGCCGGTGAACAAATCGTCATAGCGCGCCAGGTAGGTGCCGGTGTCGCCGATGTAGCGAAAGTAGGTGCCCAGGGGGCCGTCGTTGTTAAAACTCAAGCTCAGGGTGCAGATGGCGCCGCTGGCGGTTTGCAGCTGGATGCTCATGTCCATGGCAATGCCCAGCGCGGGGTGGATAGGGCCTTGCAAGGCATTGGCTTTGACGATGGGGCTGCCCGCCTGGTAGGCGAACAGGTCTACCGTGTGCGCGGCGTGGTGCCACAGCAGGTGGTCGGTCCAGCTGCGGGGCTGGCCCAGGGCGTTCATATTGCTGCGGCGAAAGAAATAGGTTTGCACGTCCATTTGCTGGATGTTGAATTCGCGCGCCTGAATCTTGTGGTGCACCCATTGGTGGCTGGGATTAAAGCGCCGGGTGTGGCCGCACATGGCCACCAGGCCTTTTTCTTGCGCGACCTGCACCACTTCGGCGGCGTCGCTCCAGCGATCAGCCAGCGGAATTTCCACCTGCACATGCTTGCCCGCGCGCAGGCAAGCCAGGGTCTGGGACGCGTGCATTTGCGTGGGCGTGCACAAAATCACCGCGTCCACTTCGGGCAAGGCCAGGCTGTCCGCGAGCTGGGTGCTGACGCGGGCAATGCCGTATTTGCGCGCCACTTCCTGCGTTTTTTCCAGCTCGCGGCCCACCAGCGAGACCACTTCGACGCCTGCTATGTTCTTGATGCCGTCCAGGTGCTTGATGCCAAAGGCACCGGCGCCCGCCAGGGCGACTTTGATGGTTTTTGACATTTACGTGTTCTCCAAAATCAGGTGGCCCACCGCCGTATTGCTGGCGGGCACATGGTAGAAGCGGTGCGCCACGCGCGGCGGCTTGCCACCCGCCACATCGGCCATGGCGCCACGGGCGATCAGCCACATGACCAGCTCAATGCCTTCGCTGCCCGCCTCGCGCACATAGTCGATGTGCGGTATGCGGGCCGCAGCAGCGGGGTCGGCAATGAGCTGGTCCAAAAAGGCCTTGTCAAAGGTCTTGTTGATCAGCCCGGCACGCGGGCCCTGCAACTGGTGGCTCATGCCGCCCGTACCCCAAATGTGGACATTCAAGTCCTCGTCATAGGTCTCCACCGCGCGGCGAATCGCCTGCCCTAGATTAAAACAACGCTGGCCGCTGGGCACCGGGTACTGCACCACATTCACGGCGAAGGGAATCACCGGGCACGGCCAGTAGAAATCAGAGGCCGGTGGCTGGCCACACATCAAGGAAAGCGGCACGGTCAGCCCATGGTCGACCGGCATTTTGTTGACGATGGTGAGGTCAAAGTCCTGCTGAATCACCGCATGCGCAATGTGCGCCGCCAACTCCGGGTGGCCCTGCACCGTGGGCACCGGGCGCGGGCCCCAGCCCTCGTCAGCCGGGGCGTAGGACGCCGCCGTACCGATGGCAAAAGTGGGAATAAAGTCCAGGTCAAAGGCGGTGGCGTGGTCGTTGTAGACCAAAAAGACCACGTCGGGCTTGTTCTCCCGCATCCAGGTTTTGGAATATTCGTAGCCTTTGAACACAGGCTGCCAATACGGCTCCTGGGTTTTGCCCAGATCCAGCGCGGCGCCAATGGCGGGAATATGCGAGGTGTAGACCGAGGCGCTGATACGGGCCATGGCTAGCGCCCTCCTTCGGCGCCGAGGCGCTGAGCAGAACCCTGCGGTTGGCGGTGCGCCTGGGCGCTGCCGTCTTCGCCGATATAACGGTTGCCCTCGATCGAGCGTCCGCCAGAAATCATCATGTTGCGGTACTCCTCTTCGCTCATGCCGGTCATGGAGCCCGCCATTTGCTGAAAGCTCTTGCCGTCGGTGGCGCCAATCTTGGCCAAAAAGTAAATATTGCCGCCGCTGGCCATGCAGCGGTTCAGGTCGCGCGACAGCACGGCGCGCTTTTGCTCTTCGGTCATGGGCCACTCGTCCAGATAAGCGCGCTCATCCGCCTTGAAGCGCGCGCGGTTCTCCGCCTTCATGAGCGACATGCAAAACTGGTTCAGGTGGTAGCCCTTGCGGGACTGTTCGGCGTCAAAAACAATGGTGCCGGGCACGTCGAGGTAGGGTTTGTCCAAGGCCATGGCTACTCCTGGTTCCAGTACAAGCGCATCGGGTTGTCCACCAGCAGCTTGCGCTGCAGCGCGGCTGTGGTGGCGATGTGCGGGATAAAGTCCACCAGCAGGCCGTCGTCGGGCATGTGGTCTTTCAAATTGGGGTGCGGCCAGTCGGTGCCCCAGAGTACGCGGTCGGGAAACTCCTCGACGATGGCGCGGGCAAAGGGGATGACGTCGCGGTAGGCGTTTTGTTCCCCGTCCAAGGCCTTGGGGCCGGTCACGCTCAGGCGCTCGGGGCAACTCACCTTGCTCCAGACATTCGGGTGCTCGCGCATGAACTTCTGAAACAGCGCGAACTGCGGCCCGTCCACGGGCAGCGACACGTCCGGCCGGCCCATGTGGTCCACCACCACGGTGGTGGGCAGCGCGGTAAAAAAGTCCCACAGCTCGGGCAAATCCACGGCTTCGAAGTAAATCACCACATGCCAGCCCCAGGCCTGGATGCGCTGGGCGATTTCCAGCAGCTCGTCCTTGGGTGTGAAGTCCACCAGGCGCTTCACAAAGTTAAAGCGCACGCCGCGCACGCCCGCCGCGTGCATGGCCTGCAACTCAGCGTCGCTCACGCTGCGTTTGACCGTAGCAACGCCGCGCGCCATGCCGTCCGCGTGCAGCAAAGCGTCCACCATCGCCCGGTTATCCGCGCCGTGGCAGGTGGCTTGCACGATCACGTTGCGGGCAAAACCCAGGTGGTCGCGCAGCGCAAACAGCTGGTCTTTAGAGGCGTCGCAGGGCGTGTATTTGCGCTCGGGCGCGTAGGGAAACTCGGCGCCCGGCCCGAACACGTGGCAATGCGCGTCCACGCTGCCCGGCGGCAATTGAAAGCGCGGTTGGCTTGGGCCGCTGTACCAATCCAGCCAGCCAGGGGTCTTGGTGAAATCGCCAGAAGTGGGTTTGGTCATACCTGTACTCGTTGTGGTCCGGCTCGGTGGCCCGCGCACTGTGCTGTGGCTCATGCTGTCCTGCGGACAGAAATCGCCCCATCCCAGCGCGCGAGCCGCCAAGCCTGCGTTACTTCAATCGATGTATTTCAATCCCGCTGCCGCGAGGGGTTCGCGCATCTTGTACATATCCAAGCCCAGCACGCCGGCGGCCAGCTTGGCGCGCTTTTCGCCTTCAAAGCTCTCGCGTTTTTCGGCGGCGTCGGCCACGGTTTGCGCCAGTGCGGCAGGCACCACCACCACGCCGTCCACATCGGCCACCACCACGTCGCCGGGGTTGACGATGGCGCCTGCGCACACCACAGGGATGTTGACCGAGCCCAGCGTCGCCTTGATCGTGCCCTTGGCGTGAATGGCTTTGCTAAACACCGGAAAGCCCATGCGCTCCAGCTCGTCCACGTCGCGCACGCCGCCGTCGATGACCAGGCCACGCGCGCCACGCGCCTGAAAGCTGGTGGCCAGCAGGTCGCCAAAAAAGCCGTCTTCGTTTTCGCTGGTGCAGGCCGCCACCACCACGTCGCCGGGTTGAATTTGCTCGGCGGCCACGTGCATCATCCAGTTGTCGCCGGGCTGCAGCAGCACGGTCACTGCCGTGCCGCAGATGCGGGCGCCGCGGTACACCGGGCGCATGTAGGGCTTCATGAGGCCTACGCGGCCCATGGCCTCGTGGATGGTGGCCACGCCAAAGCGGCCCAGTTTTTCTACCGCCGCCGCCTCGGCGCGGACGATGTTGCGTTTGACGATGCCCAGTGTGCTCATGCTTAGCGTCCTTTGGCTTTCAGGGCCGCGTCCAGGCGCGGGAACACGCGCCGGGCGTTGCCCTCGTAAATTTGGTGGCGCTGCGCCGCGCTGAGTTGGGTGGAGGCTTCGATGTAGCGCTTGGTGTCGTCGAAATAGTGGCCGGTCTCGGGGTCTATGCCGCGCACCGCGCCAATCATTTCGCTGGCGAACAAGATGTTGTCCACCGGGATCACTTTGGTCAGCAAATCAATGCCCGGCTGGTGGTAGACGCAGGTGTCAAAGAAGATGTTCTTGAGCAAATGGTCCTGCAGCAGCGGTTTTTTCAGCTCTTGCGCCAGGCCGCGAAAGCGGCCCCAGTGGTAGGGCACGGCGCCGCCGCCGTGGGGAATCAAAAACTTCAGTGTCGGAAAGTCTTTGAACAAATCGCTGGTCAGGCATTGCATAAAGGCCGTGGTATCGGCATTCAGGTAGTGCGCCCCGGTGGTATGAAAGCAGGCGTTGCAGCTGGTGCTCACGTGGATCATGGCGGGGATGTCGTACTCCACCATCTTCTCGTAAATGGGGTACCAATGGCGGTCGCTCAAAGGCGGCGAGGTCCAATGCCCGCCCGAAGGGTCGGGGTTGAGGTTGATGCCTACGTTGCCGTATTGCTCCACGCACTTCACCAGCTCGGGGATGGAGGTGGCCGGGTCCACGCCGGGCGACTGCGGCAGCATGGCGGCTGGAATGAAGGAGTCCGGGAACAGCTGCGCCACGCGAAAGCACAGCTCATTGCAAATGGCGGCCCAGGTGGACGAAACCTGAAAGTCGCCAATGTGGTGCGCCATAAAACTGGCGCGCGGGCTGAACACCGTCAGGTCGCTGCCGCGCTCGCGCATTTTGGCCAGTTGGTTGAGTTCGATCGACTCGCGCAGCTCGTCGTCGCTGATTTTCAGGTCGGACACTTTGGGCATGAGGGCGGCGTCCTGGATGCCTGCAATTTGCTGGTTTCGCCAGGTTTCCAGCGCCTTGGGCGCGGTGGTGTAGTGGCCGTGCACGTCGATGATCATGGGTGGGGGTCCTTCAAAAAGCGGGCTCTTCAGGCCGCCGGGCTGCCAAAGTTCAGGGGCAAACCGATGTAGTTCTCGGCAATCGAGCGCAAGCCGGCCTGCGAATGCATGAGGTAGTCCAACTCCGCCTCCTTGAGCCGGGCGTCAATCGCGGTGTCGGTCGGAAACTGGTGCATCAGCGTGGTGAACCACCAGGAAAAGCGCTCTGCCCTCCAGATGCGGCGCAGGCAACGGGCGGAATAAGCCTCGATCCCGGCCTGGGAGCGTTCCAGGTAAAAGTCTTGCAGCGCTTGCGACAAATACTTCACGTCGCTGGCCGCCAGGTTCAGGCCTTTGGCGCCGGTGGGCGGCACGATGTGCGCGGCGTCGCCTGCCAAAAACAGGCGGCCAAAGCGCATGGGTTCGGTCACAAAACTGCGCAGCGGGGCGATGCTTTTTTCAATGGAGGCGCCGGTCACCAAGTCGGCGCGCGCCTGCGGGTCCAGACGCAAGCGCAACTCGGCCCAAAAAGCGTCGTCTGACCACTGGTCCAGCGAGTCCGTCATGGGCACTTGCAGGTAATAACGGCTGCGCGTGGCGCTGCGCTGCGAACACAGGGCAAAACCGCGCGCGCTGTTCACGTAAATCAGCTCGTGGTGCACTGGCGGCGTGTCCGACAGCACGCCCAGCCAGCCAAAGGGATAGACCTTCTCGAACTCGCTAATCGCACCGCGCGGCACGCTGGCGCGGCACACGCCGTGAAAGCCGTCGCAGCCGGCAATGAAATCGCAGGCAATTTCAAAAGACTCCCCGTCTTTTTGGAACCAGACGCGCGGGTGCTCGGTGTCAAAGTCCAGCACCTGCACGTCCTGGGCCTCGTAATAGCTGGGCAGACCGGCCTGGGTGCGGGCGTCCATCAGGTCGCGGGTGACTTCGGTCTGGCCGTAGACCATCACGGTTTTCCCGCCGGTCAGCGCCGCCAAGTCCACCCGGTGGCGCTCCCCGGCAAACAGCATGTCAAAACCACTGTGCACCAGTCCGTCGCGGTGCATGCGCGCGCCCACACCGGCCTCGTCCAGCAAGTCCATGGTGACCTGCTCCAGCACGCCAGCGCGTATGCGGCCCAGCACGTAGTCGGGGCTTTGGCGCTCCACAATCACGGCGTCAATCCCTGCCTTGTGCAGCAACTGACCCAGCAGCAAACCGGCTGGCCCGGCGCCGACGATGGCGACTTGGGTGCGAATCGATTGGGTCATGGGGCGTCAGGCTTTAAAAGTGTGCACCAGCACCAGGGATATGGATGGGAAGGCCAGCAAAAGCGCAATGCGCATGAAGTCCGAGATCAAAAACGGCACCACGCCCTTGAAGGTTTCCACCAGCGGCACGTCTTTGGCCAGGCGGTTGATGATGAACACGTTCATGCCCACGGGCGGGTGCACCAGGCCAATTTCCACCACCATCAGCGCCAAAATGCCAAACCACACGCTCTTGTCGGTGCTACTCATGCCGTAAAAGTCCAGGCCCATGACCACCGGGTAAAAAATCGGGATGGTCAGCAAAATCATGGCCAGGCTGTCCATCACGCAGCCCAAGAAGATGTAAATCACCAAAATCGCCACCATCACCACCATGGGGCTGAGCGCGCTGGCCTGTACCCAGGCAGCCAGTTCTACGGGCATTTGCGACAGCGCAAGCGCCGT
>Ga0209084_1004126_pt1 | contig 10315 bp, 9 predicted proteins | sample C_130820_MF_Meta_FD_187309 | JGI IMG/M metagenome (GOLD analysis project Ga0209084, IMG submission 187309) | Freshwater microbial communities from Lake Croche, Canada to study carbon cycling - C_130820_MF_MetaG (SPAdes) (version 2) | ecosystem: Environmental > Aquatic > Freshwater > Lake | place... | reverse complement strand
TCTACCAATCTGATGACTTCGGTCGCAATGCCATGCAAGGCTTTGCAACTTCAGGTCTAACCTTTGAAACTGGCAAAACCTCAGCATCATTCATAGCCGGTACTCAGGGATCTCTCGGTCTAACTAACCAGATTGTCCAGATGAAGGCGAACGGTGTTGATGTTGTAATCATCGCAGCAGTTGCTTCCGCAACCGCAGTTGCAATGGCAACCGCAGCCGCCGCCGCTTACAAACCTTCCAAGTGGGTTGTCATCAGCGTTGGTTCAGATGCCACAACATTCCAGACAATTCTGGGCGCAAAGGGTGTTCCCGCAGCAAATAGCGCTGCGATGTTGGCCGGAACAATCTCAGCATCGCACGCACCAGCTCCTGGTGATGCAACTGATGAATACGTAGCAGCATTCAAGAAGATCAATACCGATTTCAACAAGGGTCCAGATCCTCGTTGGGATAACAACACTCTTCAAGGAATGAATATCGCTTATCAAACTGTCGAAGCACTTCTCGGTGCGGGCAAGAATCTAACTCGCAAGAGTTTGGTCGCTTACCTCGAAAACAGTGGTTCAAAGATGAGCAGCGCGGCATTCTCACCATTAAATTACTCAAAGACCAACCATGAGGCCTACAACGGTTTCTGGATCGGTCAATATGATGCAACAACGCTTCTTGCGCCAATTACCGGAACTCGCGTGGTTTACACGACCGACTCCGGAACTGGACCAGTAACCGTTTCTAATTACAAGCGCCCTGCAATCGCTGCAGATGCACTTCCAAAGGCTGCGTGAGGAACTCATGAAATCTAAAAAAATAAAAGTATCCATTGCTGCAGTTGCAGTTGCATCTTTAATCTCGAGCCTGGCACTTGTTGGTACGGCTTCTGCCGCAACTGAAACATGTTCAAAAGGATCCGTGACTGGTGTAACAGCTTCATCTAAAGCCAAGTTCACTGTGGAAAATGTGGAAATCTGCGATGGTAAGTTAGCGAACGGTGCGGCATATCGCACGTTGAAGCCAGCTACTTTTGGCGGAACCATGTTCTTTTACGTACACGGATTTCGGCCTTCATTTCCATACCCTGGCTATACGCCACCAAAGGGCATAGAAGAAGTTTCACCAACTAGCGCAAACACTGGATCGGATATCACGGGACAGATGCTCAAAGCTGGTTTTGGAGTAGCCACCTGGGATCGGGTTTCGGCAAATGGCATGCATGGCTGGAACGTTGATGACAGCGTTGTGATGCTCAAAGAGCTTGTCCAAAATACAAAAGCTAAGTACACCGACATCAAGAAGACTGTTGTTTATGGCTCTTCTGGTGGCGGACCGATCATTCAGAAGTTTGCTGAGAGCAATCCAACTCTCGTAAACTCAATGGGAACCTTTGCTGGGTTAACCGCGGTAGGCGGTTCTCTCCAGTCTGCCTGCGACCTCTTCTATATTCTGAGTGTTTTTGCTGACCCAACAATTAAAGGTTGTGCAGCATTCGGAGTTAGCAAAGGAGTCGCTGGACATATGGCTGCCCTTGGTGAATTAAGTAAAGCTGGCGCTTTGCTAACTGCTTGGAGCAAGAATTTGGGTTCACCAGAACTTGAATACCCAGCACCTCTAGTTGGGTCTGGAATTCCACAACGTTCCGCACTCCTTCTTGCTGGCCTTCTAGTTGGATTGCCAACAAAGAGTGCGCACATGGACGGAATTTCAACAAGTGCAGTCATTCCAGAGCAGAGCATCAATGCAACAGTTGCTGTTTTGGAAAACACTCTTGAAGCCCTTGCAACCGGAACTCTTGCTGGACAAGCTGTTGGTGAATTAACCGGACCGGGCTTCTATGACAATACCAAGACAGATTTTTCAGCCCTTCTTGCTGAAGAAGATGCTGGACGATTCAACCTTGGATTGTCTGGAGATAATGCAATCGCTGCAATGCTCGGTGTTCTTAAAGCAGCACCACGAGTTAAGGGTGATCCTGCCGCTGTTGCTAAGTTAGCAGCACAAGATAAGGTGACTTTTAAGACATCTGTACCAGCAATCTTGCTTTCAAATGAAGCAGATCGCTTGGTATTTGTTGGTAACACGGTTCAATATGTTGACCGTCGTACCGCGGTCTATGAAGCCGAACTTGCCAAGTATGAGGCTCAACTTGCGACCGGAAAAGTGACTATGAAGCGACCAACTCTTGGAGCAGTTGCTTTATATGCACTCACACCTGAAACGTATACAAAGTTCACAAGTACTGGCTTGCCAGATCTAACTGGTCCTAAGGCGGTATCTGGAATTGATCATCAATCCTTCACACAGGAGCAGATGTTCACTTGGGTACGTTTACTTGCAATGGCTGCCCAGAATGGCCAACTGCCATCCTCAGCAACGATTGCTCGCTATGAGACAAATACTCCTTATCTCAATACCGATCCTGATTTCAGGCCGGCAGAACTAAAACATAACGAGTAGTAATCATTCAAAAGGCGGGACCTTCATCGGGTCCCGCCTTTTGTTATGTCATTTCCCATTCCTAGTACCCTGAACCCGTGAGTATCGAGATTGAAGTTGCTTCAATTGAAGCGATGCATAAATTTGGTGCTGCTCTTGGTGAACAGCTTCGCGCTGGTGACTTGATACTTCTCTCCGGCCCGTTGGGTGCCGGAAAAACCGCGCTAACTCAAGGCATCGGGCGCGCACTTGGAATCTCGGGAATTACATCGCCAACCTTCGTGATCTCACGAATTCATCAAGGAAAGCTTCGCTTGGTGCACGTAGATGCTTATCGAATGCGCGAAAATCAAAGTGATAATACGGCGCTCTTTGATGACCTAGATTTAGAGAGTTATTTACCCACCAGCGTTACCGTCGTTGAATGGGGCGAAGGACTTGCCAACCGAATTGCTGATTCATTTCTGGAACTAAAACTCAGCTTTGGTCTAGGTGAGAGCGAGCGCGTAATAGAGATTGTTAAACATGGTGCTCGCTGGGATGAGTTAATTCTATGAGCAATACCCTAGTAATAGATACTTCAACTAATCGCACTTTAGTTGGTGTTGTTTCTGCCGGGACTTTGTTATTTGAGGCGCATCATGATGATGCTTTGGGACATGGCGAAGTTTTGCCCAAACTGGTTCAAGAAGCGCTACAAAAGATTCCTCAAATTGATTCCGTGGTGGTCGGCATGGGGCCAGGGCCATTTACTGGTCTGCGCGTTGGAATTTCATTTGCCCAAAGTTTTGCCTTTGCTCGCGGTATTCCATGGGTTGGAGTTTGTGGGCTAGATGCAATTGCATCCGATATTTCAAATCCAGAATACTTTGTTGCAATCGACGCCCGTCGTAAGGAAATTTTCTTTGCACGATATAAGGATGGCGTACGTATTAGCGAACCTGGAGTTTGCCAACCATCACAACTAACAAAGGTCGAAATCCCAATATTTGGTGAAGCCAGTGGTGAATTTCCAAGTTCACTCGGAATGGCAAAAATTGCTGAGACGAGACCGGGATATCTAACGCCAATTTATGTGCGACGCCCAGATGCCTATCCGCCACCAACTGGTGTGAAATTTCGCCCGATGTTGCAACCAGATTTAGTACCAGCATTTGCCCTTGAGAAGTCGGTCTATGAAATTGATGCTTGGACGATGGCGCAATTTAAGGAAGAGTTTGCGGCGAAGGATCGCACCTACCTAGTTGCCGAATTTAGCGGGTCGCTAATTGGTTATGCCGGAGCGGTAAACCTTTCTGGCACCTGCGATGTCCTCACTCTTACAGTTGCCCAAGAACATCGCCAAAAAGGGATTGGCCGAGAAATGTTGCGGCGTTTAATCGATTGGGCGCGAACCCAAAAATGTGAGGCAATCATGCTTGAGGTTCGAGTTGGAAACGAAGAGGCGATGCCGCTCTATGAATCATTTGGATTTATCGAAATATCTAGGCGTGCTAATTATTACGGCCCAGAAAAAACTGCAATCGTCATGCGCAAGGAGTTGCAATGATTAACTCCCAAGCTACAGCTCCAATTGTTTTAGGTATTGAAACATCCTGTGATGAAACAGCAGTAGGGATTGTTCGTGGCCGGAATTTGCTTGCAAATGTAATTTCCTCCAGTGTTGATGAACATGCCAGGTTTGGTGGCGTAGTCCCAGAGATCGCCAGTCGAGCACACCTAGAGGCAATGCCGAATGTGATTACCCAAGCACTCGCCGAGGCAAAACTAAAGATTTCAGATGTTGATGCCTTTGCGGTGACGGCTGGACCCGGTTTGATTGGAGCGCTACTCGTTGGAACAAGTAGTGCTTCAGGTTTAGCGCTAGCGTTGGGTAAACCACTTTACGGTGTGAACCATCTATCAGCACACATTGCGGTTGATACCTTGGAATCTGATCAAGAGATGCAGCCAACCATTGCGCTTTTAGTGAGCGGTGGCCATAGTTCAATTTTGCAAGTTAATGATCTAACGAATGATGTCATAACGCTCGGTAGCACAATTGATGATGCAGCAGGTGAAGCGTTTGATAAAATTGCTCGCATACTTGAACTTTCATTTCCAGGTGGCCCCGCAATCGATGTGGCGGCACGTTCTGGAAATCCAACTGCAATTGATTTCCCAAGAGGGCTTTCCTTAAATAAGGATCTAGTCGAACATAAATATGATTTTTCCTTCTCGGGTTTAAAGACTGCGGTATCAAGATATCTGCAAGCAACTCCAAAATTTGTCCGTGCTGATGTTGCAGCCTCATTCCAAGAAGCGGTGGTAGATGTTCTATTAACAAAGGCGATTGCGGCTGCAGTTGAAACTGGTATTGATCGACTTGTAATAGCTGGTGGAGTTGCGGCAAATTCCAGGTTGCGTGAACTAGCCCAGGGCCGGGCGGCCAAATCTGGGATCCAGCTTCGAATTCCACCGACGGGACTCTGTACCGATAATGGTGCGATGGTTGCCGCTCTTGGCGCGCTGGCCGTACAGGCCGGAATTAGCCCTTCTGGGCTGGGTTTTAGCGCCAATTCCAGTAGCGGGATCGAACGCCCCATCTTTTGACCGCCCCCGCGGGCTCTATTACTGTTAGCACTCTAGGGGCCAGTCTGCTAATCGCAGCCCCCTATTAGGTAAGAAAAGAGTAAGTCCCAATACAAGAAGGAGCAATCATGGCCGTAGCCATTAAACCGCTAGAAGATCGCATTGTTGTTAAAGCAAATGATGCTGAGACCACAACTGCTTCAGGTTTGGTAATTCCAGATACTGCAAAAGAGAAGCCACAAGAAGGCACCGTAATTGCAGTTGGACCAGGTCGTTTTGACGATGGCGTTCGCACACCAATGGATGTAAAAGTTGGCGATGTCGTCTTGTACAGCAAGTACGGCGGAACTGAAGTTAAGTACAACAACGAGGAGTACTTAGTGCTCTCAGCTCGCGATGTACTAGCAATTATTGAGAAGAAGTAGTCCCCGTGGGTAAAACATTATCTTTTGATGAAGAGGCTCGTCGCGCAATGGAGCGTGGCGTAAATATCCTCGCCGATACCGTAAAAGTAACACTCGGACCTAAGGGTCGTAACGTAGTAATCGCTAAGTCTTATGGCGCACCACTAATCACTAACGACGGTGTAACGATTGCCAAGGAGATCGAACTTTCAGATCCAGCCGAAAACATGGGCGCCCAACTTGTCAAGCAAGTTGCGGAAAAAACAAATGATGTTGCCGGTGATGGAACAACAACAGCTACTGTTTTGGCACAAGCAATGGTTAAGGAAGGTCTACGTAACCTTGCTGCCGGCGCACAACCAATGGATATCAAACTTGGTATTGAGGCAGCAGTGAAGGCCGTTACCGAGGAACTTCGCAAGAACTCAACTGCGGTAAGTGGTAAGTCTCAGATTGCAGATGTTGCAACGATCTCAGCTCAAGATAAGGCAATTGGCGATCTCATCGCAGAAGCGATGGATAAGGTCGGTAAAGATGGCGTTATCACCGTTGAAGAGTCTTCAACAACTGGACTTGAACTTGATTTCACCGAAGGAATGCAGTTCGACAAGGGTTATATCTCACCGTATTTTGTAACTGATTCTGATCGTATGGAAACTGTTCTAGAAGACGCATACGTTCTTATCTCGGGTGGAAAGATTTCGGCGCTAAGTGAAATTCTTCCAGTTCTAGAAAAGGTATCCCAAGCTGGAAAGCCACTTCTGATCATTGCCGAAGATGTTGAGGGTGAAGCACTTTCAACCCTGGTCGTAAACCGGATGCGTGGAACTTTCACTTCTGCTGCTGTTAAGGCGCCAGGTTTCGGAGATCGCCGCAAGGCCATGCTCCAAGACATCGCAATCCTTACAGGTGGCCAAGTTATTACCGCTGAAGTTGGGCTAAAGCTTGAGCAAGTGACCGTGGACCTATTGGGCCGCGCTCGCCGAATTGTTATCACTAAGGACAACACCACAATTGTTGACGGTGCTGGCGATAAGAAGGAAGTAGCCGCGCGGGTTACTGAAATTCGTAATGAAATTGAGAATACAGATTCTGATTGGGATCGCGAAAAACTCCAAGAGCGCGTTGCAAAACTCGCTGGCGGTGTCTGCGTTATCAAAGTCGGAGCCCACACCGAAGTCGAGTTAAAAGAGAAGAAGCATCGTCTTGAAGATGCAATCTCTGCGACTCGCGCAGCGGTTGAAGAGGGAATTGTTGTTGGCGGTGGCGCAGCACTTGTACACGCAGCAGCATCTCTTGATGGCGATCTGGGATTCGAAGGCGATAAGGCAGTTGGTGTTCGTCTAGTTCGCAAGGCTTGTGATGAACCACTTCGCTGGATTGCAGAAAATGCCGGACATGAAGGTTATGTTGTTGTTGCAAAGGTGCGCACAATGAAACCTAATGAGGGCTTCAATGCTGGTACTGAAATTTATGAAGACCTTGTTAAGGTCGGCGTAATCGATCCAGTGAAAGTTACTCGTTCTGCACTTGCAAATGCGGCATCAATTGCTGCAATGTTTATTACGACAGAAGCACTTGTTTTTGAGACTCCTGAAGATAAGAAAGAAGAAGCTGCTGCCAATGGTCATAGCCACGGCCCAGGCGGACACTCCCACTAATTAAGCGATAACAAGCACTAATTAGCTCAAAAAGGCCCCGGTAATTCGGGGCCTTTTTGTTGCTAAAATAACTTATGGCAAATTTAACGTTGAGCATCGACTGCGGTGGCTTGAGTATCAAAGCATCCGTTTTAGACGATGAAGGCACGATGCATGCCCAAGCGGTTGCCGTACCAACTCCGTACCCACTCTCACCAACCAGGTTGATTGAAATATTTGGCGAGATTGCGGGGCAATTGCCCAAGGCAAATCGGTTAACGATTGGCTTTCCTGGAATGGTTCGCCACGGTGTGGTTGTTCATACTCCGCACTACATAAATACCAAGGGGCCGCGTACCAAGGTCGATCCCGAGTTATTTATGGCTTGGAAAGGTTTTGATTTACAGAGTGCGGTATTGGCTTCTTTTGGCGTCCCAACTCTTGTATTAAATGATGCTGAAGTACATGGTGCTGGCGTTGTTGCGGGTTCGGGTTTTGAAGTTGTCCTAACACTTGGAACCGGACTCGGTTGTGCGGTATTTGATGGTGGAAAACTGGCGCCACATATTGAACTTTCACATGCACCGGTTCGTCGTTCAACTATTTACGATGAGTGGATCGGGGAACATGAGCGCCGGCGTCTTGGTGATTCTTTCTGGTCTCGGCGAATTCGAATGATGGTCGCCGACCTACGTCCAGTATTTTTGTGGGACCGACTTTATTTAGGCGGCGGAAACTCGCGTCGCATTCGCCCAGAAGTAATTGAGGCGCTGGGGGATGATGTTGTAATTGTTCCGAATGCTGCTGGAATTATGGGTGGCGCTCGAGCTTGGACACTTACGAGGCTGTAGAGAACGAGGCCGTACTAAGTGGCTTGCGAGTTTCTAGAATAATTTCGCGGTCATCTTCACTTAAGCCACCCCAGATGCCATATGGCTCAGCAAGGCGTAGCGCTTGTTCACGACAAGCGGTTAAAACTGGACAAGTTGCACAAATTGCTTTTGCGGCATTTTCACGATTCTTGCGACGCGGGCCGCGCTCACCTTCCGGATGAAAGAACATCTCACTTGGCAATTCTCGGCAGGCAGCACTTTCCTGCCAGTCCCAATCAGATGCGATTGGCCGAGGTTGAGCGATGTTCATATATTTCCTTTTCTTGGTCCTGCCGTGTTTGGAACAATCTACAACCGTTTCATAAGTTGTTCAAGCCTCTGACCAAGCCATGGCGCGGTTCGAGTGGCAAATCACACCGTTTGGGGTAAGGATTGACCCATGGCCGGCCCTCGTAATCCCAACTCGGAGCCAATGGCCCAATTCACGGTCGCAGCTGTTGCTAGGCGCCTTGGGGTCGCACCCGCAACGCTTAGAACCTGGGATCGCAGATACGGACTTGGTCCTACTTCTCACAACGCCGGGGAACACCGAAAATATTCCGAGGCCGATCTGGCAAAACTTACGATTATGCGCCGCTTGATTGTTGCCGGGATGGCGCCAGCCGATGCCGCCGTAAAGGCATGTGCATACAAGGGAAAGATCTCAATTGCTAAAACCTGTGCCCCAATTGAAGAGCGCGCTGATATTGTTAAAAAATTATTGGCCGCCGCTAATGGGTTTGATCAAGAAACACTTAGAGAAGAGATTCGTTTTCAACTAAGCAAAAATGGCGTCGCGCGTACTTGGGAAGATTTACTTGTTCCAGTTCTTGTAGAAGTCGGTGCGTTGTGGGCGAGCACTGGTGCTGGCATTGAAGTAGAGCACCTATTAACGGAAATCATTATGCTCACCTTGAACGAGCATAGCTCGGGACAAAAAAATAATAATTTGTCCAGACCAGTTGTCCTTGCCTGTGTTGGTGAAGAGAGCCATTCACTTGCAATTAAGGCGCTCGCCGCCGCGCTGGCTGAATCTGGAATTCCAACTATGTTCTTGGGAGCCCGGACCCCACAACAAGCGTTAAATGAGATCGTCCGAAAATCTGCGCCACCTGCAATATTTCTCTGGGCCCAACTTGAGAAAAACGCGAAGGTCGAATTCGTCACTGAGATCCCAGCTATCCGCCCGACGCCAAGAATTATTCTGGGCGGTCCAGGATGGAGCGAACAGACTTACGCAAATGCGGTCTTTGCCCAAGGCTTAGAACATGCTCATGAGGAAATTAAGCGGGCGGTCGGCGCCTAAATGCCCCACTAGACTTTGCCAATGCTCGAGGGTGGTCGCGAAAAAATCGCAATGTTGGGACTGACTTATGACGATGTCCTTTTACTGCCTGATGCCTCGGATGTTGTCCCGAGTGAAGTTGATACTAAAACCCGATTAACTCGGAATATTTCACTAGCTATTCCACTTGTTTCCTCGGCTATGGATACTGTCACCGAAGCAAAAATGGCGATTGCCATGGCCAAGGCTGGCGGCATCGGAATCGTTCACAGAAATTTAGCGATAGAAGAGCAAGTTAAAAGTGTCATTGAAGCTAAGAACCATGGCCTAGTAGGCGCCGCAGTGGGCGTTGGCGATGATGGCTTTGCTCGAGCAAGTGCGTTAATTAAAGCTGGTGTTGATGTAGTTGTTGTAGACACTGCGCACGGACATCACCGAGCAGTACTTGATGCCATTGCACGGATCAAAAAGGAATTTCCTGATATTGAAATTATTGGTGGAAATGTTGCAACTCGAGCTGGGGCCCAAGCTTTAATCAATGCTGGTGCTGATGCAGTTAAAGTTGGAGTTGGGCCGGGCTCAATCTGCACGACCCGAATTGTTGCTGGCGTTGGCGTCCCACAGATAACCGCAATCATGGAAGCGCATAAGGCCTGTGTGAAAGCCGACATTCCATTAATTGCAGATGGTGGTCTGCAATATTCTGGTGATATCGCAAAAGCGATTGTTGCTGGCGCAGATTCGGTGATGCTTGGTTCGCTTCTTGCTGGTTGTGATGAATCACCTGGTGACCTAGTAGAAATTGGTGGCCGCAAGTACAAGGCTTATCGTGGGATGGGTTCACTCGGTGCTATGCAATCGCGTGGTGAACAAAAGTCTTATTCCAAAGATCGTTACATGCAGGATGACGTTTTATCTGAAGATAAATTAGTCCCAGAAGGAATTGAAGGAAAAGTCGCGTATCGCGGCAGCGTTGCCGATACCGTTCATCAGTTAGTTGGTGGCCTACGTTCTGGAATGGGATATGCCGGTGCTCCTACGATTGCCGATCTAAAACGTAATGGCTTATTAATTCAGATCACAGCTGCTGGTTTGCAAGAAAGCCATCCACAC
>Ga0209084_1004122_pt1 | contig 10320 bp, 4 predicted proteins | sample C_130820_MF_Meta_FD_187309 | JGI IMG/M metagenome (GOLD analysis project Ga0209084, IMG submission 187309) | Freshwater microbial communities from Lake Croche, Canada to study carbon cycling - C_130820_MF_MetaG (SPAdes) (version 2) | ecosystem: Environmental > Aquatic > Freshwater > Lake | place... | reverse complement strand
CTGATCCAGGATCTCTGGCGCATCGCCATGACGGTGGTCGCAGCATTGCTGGTTTTTAGTCTTTGGTTCTGGCTCGATCCCCATCCGATCCTCGTGCTGAAGGATTTCGTGCTACGCGAGAATGTCGGGAAGTTCAATACGGGGAACGAAAACTACTTCCTCAACCTGATCTGGGGACAGTCCAGCCTCTGGCGCATGGTTGTTTCCTATCCGCTGAATGCGGGTTTGCTAGGACTCTTGAGCGTGGCTGTCGTTTGGGATGCCTGGAAGCGCCGTCACCACCTTGGCCAGCTCGAAGTCTTCCTCTGGATCTGGATGCTCGTATTGGCCGCCTTCTTTTGCATTCCGAACCAACGGGATGAGCGCTACCTCCTGCCTGCCATGCCGGCCCTCGCACTCCTGATGGCGATCCGTATGGGTCACCTTCCGCGCTGGGTCTGCTCTGTAACGATTGCCTTGTCGGGGATCATCCTACTAGGCCTGCCTGGACTTGCCCTGTTGCTTCAGCATGCGGCCGGATTAACCCTCTATCCACTCTGGCTACTACTCCCGCTGGCTGGCTCGCTGTTTGTCGTAGTATTGGGGCTTTCACGAAAGGAACTTACCCGACCGCTCTTGCCGGCCTCGGTGCTGCTAGTCTATCTCGGCTACTATCTCTTTCTGATCCCGCTGGATCATGGGCGGGGCCTCTTCAAGGGAGAGGGGATTGAGTCCGTGATCGGCTGCGAGGTCTCCGTCCCCTCCAACTTCAACGCCCGCGAAGAGAGCTACGGATTCCTGCTACCTGGCGCTATGGTGAAACCTTACCGGCATGACATGACGCCTCCGAAGGCTCCGTTCGTCGTGATCAGTCTGCCGCTGGATCAGCCTGCTCCAGCGGGTATCATTCTGGGAAAGCGGCTCAACATGATCGATCGGTTTAACGGAGCTGAAACCCGGGATATTCTCCTGGGAAATGTCACCCATCATTTCTTCCACTGGGACTGGCTTGTACAGAATCAGTAGAGACTGATGTGAACGCGGCAGAGAACCCTGGAAAGGGTCTCGCATAGCCATCCCCGCATGATGCGGCGCTTGAGAGAAGTTCCCTAGCGATTGCTCTTCAGGAAGCGCTCGATTTCCGCCCGACTTGGCGCCGAGGGTTGAGCTCCCAGACGAGTGACCGAGATGGCGGCTGCGGCATTGGCAAAGCGTACAGCTTCCATCATGGACTTTCCTTCTGCCAAGGCGACGGCAAGAGATCCGTTGAAGGTGTCGCCGGCAGCAGTGGTATCGATAGCCTTGACCTTGAATCCCGGCACAAGCGTCCCGCCGGAAGCATCGGCGATGAAGGCTCCGCGTGAGCCTAGGGTAATGATGACAGTCTCGACCCCCTTGGCTCGTAGTTTCTCTGCGGCCTTCTTGGCATCGGTGGGACCCGACACCTTGATTCCGGTGAGTAGTTCGGCCTCGGTCTCGTTCGGAGTCAGGATGGATACTTTCTTTAGCAGGCTACCAGGCAGAGGACGTGCGGGAGCTGGATTCAGAATAAAACGCACCCCCGCCTTGGCGGCAATTTCGGCGGCGGCTTGTACTGTCGGCAACGGTGTTTCCAACTGGGCCACCAGAACGGCTGCGGAGCTAATAGCCTTGGAAGCCTTTTTCACGTCGGAGGTGGAGAGTTTGGCGTTTGCGCCGCCTGCGACCGCAATGCTGTTCTCCCCGCCCTTTGCCACGAAAATAAGAGCGACTCCCGAGGGAGCGGATGCATCCCGGATGACATGGCTGACATTGATGCCATCCTTTTTGAAACCGGCAATGGCCTCGGTGCCGAAGATGTCGGTACCTACCCGGGCGATGAATGTCACCTTGCCGCCGGCACGGGCCGCTCCGACAGCCTGATTGGCCCCCTTGCCGCCCGCAGCACTCGAGAAGTCTCCACCCAGCAGGGTTTCGCCCGGCTTGGGGATCCTGGCCAATCTGATGATCATATCGGTATTGGAACTACCGATGACGACGATGGATTTTGCGCTCATAAGATGGTTTTCTGGAGGACGTTATTAGTGCTTCGATAAGATAAGAACTCCCAGGCCGACCAGATAGAAGAGGAACATCGCCCCGAGAAGCTTGTTGGTTCCTGAGGGTGCTCCCTTGAATTCCTTCCAGATAAAGACACCCCAGAAAGCCCCGATCATCGTCGCCCCCTGGCCGAGTCCATAGGAGAGGGCGGGACCGGCTGTCGTGCTGGCGATGATGCTGAAGCCCATGCCGATATTCCAGATGACACCGCCGAGGATGCCGATGAGGTGAAGGCGCAGGTTGCCTTTGGTGAAATAATCGCCATACGTCACCGACTCACCGCTGAAGGGCTTCGCCATTACGATGGAGTTCCAGAGGAAGTTGGAAATGAGCAGACCGGCGCTGAAGAGAACGAGAGCCGTGTAGGGACTGAGTTTGCCGGCTTCCAATGCATGGGTGGCAGAGTCGATCTGACCCATGGAATTGGCGACGAAGCTGTAGAAGAAGCCCATCAGAATTCCGGCAACAACGGAGAGGACAATCCCCTTTACCGGCGTCTTGTGTCCTGTGGAGACAAGCTTCTTATAAGCCAGCGCATCCAGTACGACCGCCACGACCACAGCCCCCACTCCGAGGGCGAGCATTGGCGCGTTGCCTTCAGGCTTGGCGAGGTAGGTGGTGACGACTCCAAGCACGAGAGCCAACCCCACGCCAACGGGAAATGCAACGGCCATGCCGGCGATGTCGATCGCCGCGACGAGCAGGATATTCGAGAGGTTAAAAATGACGCCACCCAGGAACGCCGAGATAAGCCACTTGCTATCGGCCTGATGCAGGTCGACCATAAAACCGCGACCGCTGGTGCCCGTGCTACCAAGCGTGAATGCCAGAATCAGTGAGAGGAGGAAAACACCGATGGCGTAATCCCAGTAGAAAAGCTGAAAACGCCATTCCTTGCTGGCAAGCTTCTGCGTGTTGGCCCACGAGCCCCAGCACAACATGGTGACGATACACATGGCGACAGCCACGGGATAAGATTCTACGATTTGCATATTTAGGGGGGTCTTTTGTTTTTTGTTGGCTTAGTTAAGATTGTGAATGCCCTTAGTTCCGAGCAAGAAGAAAAAGGCTCAATGCTCGTAGATGGCGAGTCCCGCACAGGAGGAGAACGACTGGTCCGGCTTATTGCCGCAGGCTGGTTTGCCGATGACTCGCACCGCGTAGGCTGTCACCGGTTTGGCTAGGGTGCAGTTGAAGCGCGTCCCCGAACTGTGGGGGTTGAAAGGCTTTGGATCAGTGGCGGTGGTGGCGGGATAGCTTGCGAATTCACCGACCGTGGTCCAGGGACCATCCTTCTCGGTTTGCACCTGCACCTGGGGTTTCCCGGCAGATGTGTCGAACCAACCCCCTTCGGGGTAGGCCCAACCGAAGGTAAAGACCACCCTGCCGACGGTGGCGGGCTTGGCTAGCGTCACCGCATACCAGTCCAGATCCTCTTTTTTCCCATTGTAGGTCAGCACCTCCCCTCCATCGATGATCGAACCCCATTCCCCGGCACGATGGTCGATGTGCGTTCCTGGCTTACGGGTACGGGAGGCACTTTCGGTACCGCCTACAGCGAGATTTCCCCCGGGTTGGTCGAGCAGGGGCATCCACACCCGGTAGACCGCGTTGGTGTTTGCTCCAGCGGTGGCGATTGGTGCAAGCAAAGCATTAGTGCCCATGCTGGTGATGTGGAAGACCTCCGCGTTGGGCCAGTCGTGGAAGACTCCTGTGGCCGGCTCAGGCTTCAGGTTCAATGTGCTGATATTCGTGGAGTTTAGCTGTATCCGATCACCCGCAGGATCCAAAGTCGCATCAGAAGCCAAGACGAGAGGACCGTAGCAGATCGCAGCGCGTCCCATATTGTCATGGTCTCCCGGCACCACCCGGGCATCGGGGGGAAGCACGATGTTAAGACGGTCACCTGCCTGCCAGGTGCGGCGCACCGCCACATACCCGTCATCACCCGGCGTGGTGGATAGGGGCTGGTCGCCGAGTTTGACCGTGGCGTTGGTGCACCAGGTAGGGATACGCAGTTTCACGGCGAAGTCGGCTGACTTCGCAGGCTTGATCTCTAGGGCAATGTTCTCACCGCTTGGGAAGATCGTGGTCAGATTCACATCGACATTGTTTCCATCCTTCAGTTTCAACTCGGCACGGCCTTCGTCGTAGAGGTTCACCACCACGCCGTCTTGGTCCGTTGTCAGGGCCGATGTGGGTAGCAGGACGTAGCCGCGAGGGCCGCTCGAGAGGCAGCAAAATCCGGTGAAGTTGGTCGAGTAGGCTTTGGTGCCCACCAACCCCACATAATAGGTCCATGCCTTGCCATCCGGGATTTGGGCGCTTGCCAGCTGGTTGTAGGCTGTGCGCTCTATTTCCTGAGCGTAACGCGCCTCGCCGGTCAGGCGCAGGAGTTGCGAGTTAAACTGCAGCCAGGTGACCGTGGCGCAGGTCTCGCCCACATGGTTGTTGTTCGGCAGATCGAAGTTATCATGGAAAGTCTCGCGATAGCTGATGGCGCCGGTGATATAGAGGCGATTGGTTGTGATATCTTCCCAAGCGTTCTTCGCAGCCTGAAGCAGGTCCTTCTCACCGCTGATCCGGTACCACTCGAGCAGACCATTGATAAACGAAAGCTGCGTGTAGGCATGTTTTGAATGAACCTTGTCGACGCGCTTCTGCTCCAGCAACGTCGGCACGATGGGGTTGGACCTTGCGGCATAGCACTTCATGAGATACTGGCAGAAGTCCCGGTAGCGCGGTTCACCGGTCATGCGGTAGAGCATCACCATGGGCTCCAGAACGGTGACCTGACCTTCAAAGGGTTTCTGCTTCGTAAAATCGACCTTGCCGGGGCCGTCACCAAACGTATTGCAGAGCAGATCTCCCATCTTCCGGCAACAGTCCAGGGCCGCCTGGTCGCCAGTGAGGCGCGCCCAGGTGAGGAGGGCGAGCAGGTTGTATTTGTGTGACCAGACATCCCACTCCGTCCACCGTTTTATAAACTTGTCCTTGGACTTTGCTAGAGCATTGACTCCTCCCTTCGCGGGCGAGGCGTATAGAGCTAGTCCAGCGCTGGAGGAGAACGACACTTCCGGAGTACTACCGCAGGCCGGTCGACCGACGACACGCACTGCAAGAGCAGTTACCGGCTTGGCGAGAGTGCAGGAATACCGCGTATTGTTAGAGATTTTTTGGTTATCGGTAGCGGTGGTGGCAGGATAGTCTGACAACTCACCCACGGTCGTCCATGGGCCATCTTTCTCAGTCTTTACCTGCACTTTGGGTTTCCCTTGGGAGGCATCGAACCAACCGCCGTTAGGCCAGTTTGCACCGTGGGTAAAGACCACCCAACCCACTGGGGATGGCTTGGCCAGTGTCACCGCATACCAATCCTGTTCCTGCTTGCTGCCGTCATAGGTACTGATCAGCTTTTCTTGAATCAGAGAGCCTTTCACATTACCGATGCGGGATTGGCTTTCGGAGGCGGCGGATAGACTTTCGGGAGCGGGGGGCTGGTTGTCCGAAAGGTAGGTTCCCAGATAGCCATCGGCCTCCTGACATTTGATTAATTCCGCCACGGCGCTGGCGACCTTGGCGCGCAGTTTTTCATCACCGCTGTTGGCCCACGCCAACGTTGCGGCATGGATAAATTTGCCAATGTGCTCACCATCCCAGACCATGCAACCGGGGCGTTTGCGATAACCTTCCAACAGTCGATCCACATCCACCGTCTCCAAGAGACGCGTGTAGGTATTGGCCTTGATGCGGGCGCCGAGCATGCCGCTCAATTGCACCCGGTCGGGAAGCTGTTCCTCCTGAGTATCTTTCACCACCGCTGGTACGACGTAAGGTAGCGGAGTGATGGGGTCGGCAGCTTTGAGACAAAGGGGGGAGAATCCCGCGATGAGCAGGGAGATCGATAAGGAGGGTTTCATAGGGGGGGTATTGGAACTGTTCTCATGAGGTTGAAGTCATGAGATTGCCTTCAACGATTTACCAATTGTTCATAAACGTCAGTGAAGGGGCAATCGCTATTTCTGCTTCGTTCAGAGGCGTCATTCAAAGGTTTGAACTGAAGGAGTAGTCACCCGACCCGATGTCATAAATCGCCCGCCCCGGTTCGCTCCCCACAAAACGAACTCCCGTGGCCTTGTCGGCCGGGCGGCCATTTTCGGTCACCGTTTTCTCGTCCTGTGTGGGAACATAGACCCGCGCGGTCGTGTTAGGTGGGATGGAGATCGTCCAGGTAAAGACCTTGTTCTCACTTCTCCAGTTGCTCTTGATGGAACCATAGGGCGACTCGTGTGTTGCCTCGACATGCGAGAGCTGGTTGTAGCCATGGGGCTTCAGCTCGATCTTAGAGAATCCCGGGGCCGCGGGACGGATGCCTCCCAAGGATTCATGGAACCAAGCCGCGAAGCCGCTCTGCATGGGATGGTTATTCGAGCGGTTGCTCATGGGTTCTCCCGGCTTGATCTCATCCATCTGCTCCGGCCATGTGGTGAACCCCTGCTTCAGGGTGTAGGCATGTCCGGGCCAGGTCTCCTGTTTCAGCGCGTCGATGGCGACTTGCTCATAGCCGTTCTCACAGAGCTGCGTGTAGAGGGGACGTCCCCCGTGAATCCCGACAAAAGCATGCCCCTTGTGCCGCTCCGTGATCTCCCCGGCCATCGACTTCGCCACGTCGGCCGCGCGCTTGTCGGGAGAGAGTCCAAAACGTAGGGCCACGGCATCCCCCGTCTGGGAGCCATAGCCGCCGGTCGACTCGGAGAAAAAGTTCTTATTGAAGGCCACCTTGGTCTCGTCGGCCAGGGCGGCGAAGCGGGTCTCATCCTCCTTCTTTCCGAGTTGCTGCGCAAATTTCTCCATCATGCAGAGTGTGCCGTAGAAAAACGCCGTCGATGTCAGGTTCGGCGGGCATTCCATGTTCTGGTTGCCGCCGGGAGGACACCAGTCGCCGTAACCGCGGACCACAATCCCCCCCTCGCGCAGTCCCGCGACATAGTCGATCCAGTCTTTCAGATGGTCGTAGTGACGCTCGAAAACCCGCGTGTCGCCGTAATAGAGATAGAGGTACCACGGCACCATCACATAGGCCGATCCCCAGTCAGGACGGGCCTCCTGGCAGAGACGGCGTCCGACGGCGATGTTGCAGGGGATGCCCGGCGTCGCCTTCTGACCCCAATAGGTCACGCCACCCCTCCCTAGGACCGTGTCGATATCATCCACGAACTTCGTCCAGAACTGGGCCATGTCGAAGTTGAAGATGGTCGTCTCACCGCTCGCGTGCGCATCGCCGAGCCAGGCGCATTTCTCGCGGGTGGGACAATCCTCCATGACGCTGTGCATGTTGTCCTCAATGGTCCGGAGCGAGGTGGCGTAAATCGTGTTCAACACATCGTCCGAACAGGTGAAGGAACCTTGCCGAGGCGCATCCGTTCTCACTTGGACCCCCTCGAGGAAATTGAGACCCGGTTTCGATGGTAACCCGGCGACCTCGATGTACCGAAATCCATGGTAGGTGAAGCGAGGCTGCCAGGTCTCGACTCCCCCCCCTTTGCAGACATAGATGTCCGTCTGGTCGAAGCCGGTGGCGAACTTGCCGGTGGAGGCGCAGTCGAGCGCCTTTCCATCCGGTGTCAGGAGCTCAGCATACGTCAGCGTGATCTCCGTGCCAGCGGGCGCATCGATCTTGAGTCGCGCCCAGCCCGCGATGTTCTCGCCCATGTCGAAAATCCATTTCCCGTCCAGTCCCGGAAAAACGCGCTGGGGCTTCAGCGTCCTCACGCACCGGATCGGCGGAATCATCTGCGCCTGCATCTTTGTCGTGAACGCTCCCGCCTTCACCGCCGGGGGCCACGACTCATTCGCAAAGCCGGGTTTGGACCATCCTTTCGGTTCCAGGCGCGCATCATTGCTCTCGCCTGCATAGACATTGTCAAACTGCACGGCCCCGGTGCCGGCTTTCCAGCTCTCGTTGGTGACGAGCACCTGCTGCGTGCCATCTGCGTAATCCAGCACGATCTTCGCCCTGAGCGCAGGTGCTCCAAGGGCCAGCGCAGGGGTGCCGAAGGCGATGTTCTGGCCGAAGAATCCATTCCCCAGCATCACGCCGACGGTGTTCTCGCCCGGCTTGAGATCGCGCGTGATATCGTGGGTGACATAGAACGCCCGCTTGTCATAGGTCGTCTGCCCGGGATCCAGCACGGCATCGCCCACACGCCGTCCGTTAAGATAGAGCTCCGAGTAACCAAGGCCACTCACGTAGGCACGGGCTCGGACGAGGTTGGGTTTGACCATGAAGTCGCGGCGCAGGAGCGATGAGGGGAAGGGCTCGACGACGCGAGGCTTCGGATCGCGCTCAGCTTGATATTCGCGCTTCCTGAGCGGTGATTCCCTTGTGTCTTTTCCGAGCCGGATCCAACTGGCATCCTGCCAGTCGGCAGCTTCAGGTAATCCGATCTCCCACATCGCCACGGGCGACCAGGGGCTCTCCCGCCCCTCCTGATCCCAGGCCTTCACCTTCCAGAAACATTGCTGGCGCGCCTTCAGCGGCTTGCCTGCATAGGGAATATGTAGTGATTGCCCGGAAATGATTTTCTGCGAGTCCCAGAGGTCGAATATTCCCTGTGCCAGTAGCTTCGTGGAACTCGCCACGACGATCCGATACCCACTCTGCGTCTCGCTGCGCTCTGGTGAAACCAACCGCCAGCTCAGACGTGGAGTGAGCTCATCAATACCAAGCGGATTCTCCTGGTACTCGCATTTCAGCCCATCTACCGAGATCTTGGATCCATCGGTAGCATGTAGGGCGGTCAGTGATGCGAGCAGAGCTACTGCCAGGAGCGGGATCGTTTGTTTCATCCTGAGGTTGGTTTTTTTGGAATACAACAGAGACTATCTTGGCTGGCAACAGGCCTGTCTAAAGTAAAAAACCTCATTTGGTCTTGGTGCGCTCGGTTCCGCAGTCGATGCCAAAGATGCCAAAGATTCCTAGGGAGATCATTGGTTCTAAACGATCGTCTGTTTCAGACTATTTTTTGATGACCTCGCCGGTGGGGAAAATGGTGCCATCAGGGGAAAAGTCGATGCCTGTGATCCAGAACCGTTGGCTGAAGCCCTTATCCCACATCCACATCGCTGTCCACCACTTGCCCTTCTCGTCTTGGAAGGGGCGGGCGTGTCCCCAGCCGTTGTTCAGGAGCACATACCGTTTACTATAGGGGCCGAAAATATTTTTAGAGCTGGCAACCATCGTGCTGCCCATTTTCTCCACACCCTCGGGACGAAGGAATATATCGGCAGCCATCACGTAGTACGTATCACCACGCTTGATCATACTGACACCTTCGAAGCCGACGAACGGATAGTTCTCGGGAACAATTAACTTCATTGGACCATCGAGTCCGCTCAGGTCGGGTTTGAGTTTCGCCAACAGGCCGTTGTTGCGGATGAGATACAACTGACCATCATCGTCGCGAAAGATATGTGAATCGAAGCCCGGGCAAATCGGCTTGTCGGGCGAGGTCTCGTGATAAGGCCCCTCGGGTTTGTCAGCCACCGCAATGCCGATGCCCCAATCGTGGTTCGGCATGCTGAAGTTGACGCCATAGACGATGATGTATTTGCCGTTGAGGTAATGAAACTTCGGCGCGAAAATTGCCTGTTTTCCATTCTTGAGTGGGTCGTCACTCTTCAGCGGTTCTTTGCACCACGTCGCGTTGTTTTTGAACGTCCAGACCCAGCCGAGGTCGGTCCAGTTTTTCAGGTCAGCAGAGCGATAGAGTTTTACGCCGTCATTGTTCTTCCAGGTCTTGCCCGGTGTGTTACCGAAAAACAGCAGTCCGTCACCCTCGGTGCCGGCGAACGTGCCGGTCATATAATAGTTCCCGTCTCCACCACGAATGATATTTGCGTCGCGAAGAGTTTCTTCGATGAGGGCTTCCGGGTTGATATCCGGGTAGGAGCCCTTCACCCACGGCTCGTGAACCATCTGCAAACTCGATGGGCCTTTACCGTGGAAGGCATAGACGTTTACCCCGGGTTGTTCGTGGCGTATCGGCGTCAGCGGCCATGGCCGCCAACCATTGATGCTGGGATAGCCGTCCCCTTGAGGGCCTTTCTTTTTCCCGTTGACGTAAACCTCCACTGGCCCCGCGCCCTTTACCTTCGCGTAGGTGTTGTTGATCAACTCCCACGGCAGGTCGCAGCGGATGCGAATCCAGACCTCGCCATCTTTCGGCACTGCCTCTGGAATGCTCTCCGCATCTTTGGTTT
>Ga0209084_1004121_pt1 | contig 10321 bp, 10 predicted proteins | sample C_130820_MF_Meta_FD_187309 | JGI IMG/M metagenome (GOLD analysis project Ga0209084, IMG submission 187309) | Freshwater microbial communities from Lake Croche, Canada to study carbon cycling - C_130820_MF_MetaG (SPAdes) (version 2) | ecosystem: Environmental > Aquatic > Freshwater > Lake... | reverse complement strand
AACTAGTAAACAAATTGCAATGGAGAGTTTTGTGAAGTTCGATAAATCCTTCCTAATCGTTGGAGCACTTGTCGTAGCTTGTCTATCTGGCTGTACACCACCCATGCCGCCTGAGGTAAAGGCTGCTCTCTCTGAAGAAGTCTCGGCGTGCGTTGCCGACGGAAATTTGACAGTAAATGCTCCGACTCAATACCAAGATTTAATTCAAGTTTTTGCGGATGATTACACATCTGAATGTACAAATTCCACGGTAACAATTGTCGATGACAATTCACCGGCCGACATTTCATTTTCTGATTTGGAGCTGCCGACAAATTGCGAAATCGTGGCAGGTGGACCTATTGCCTACGATGCGGCAACTCTTGTTTACACACAGTATTCTCTTTCGGAGCTCAATCTAAAGCCACAAACATTGTCAGAATTACTGGCGGGCAAAATCTCAGATTGGGCAGATAAAAAATTACTAGCAGAGAACCCAGATTCGGGCTTAACTTCAGCCCCGATCAAGTTGCAGCAAATAGCAGATAGCCCTGCTTTGGCAGCTCTAAATACTTGGGGCCACCAAGTTGATTCGGCAAACTGGCAAGACTCAACAGCGTTAAAAGCAGTTGATTCATGGGACCGCGATGCTGCATTGACTGCTGCTATGGAAGAAAATTCGGTGAGCGTTATGCCGCTCTCAGTTGCATCAAATAATAGCCTGACCACTGCTTCAATTTTGTTGGCTGGGCAGACGTATCCAACTGTTACCGACCTAGCAGCCACATTTGCTGCAACTGGTCAACTAAAAGTGGTGGATGAAGCATCCAGCGTAATTAGAACAGTGATAGATCCGACCTTGCCACCAAGTCTGGCTGATGGAGCCGATCAGTCTTCACAACCGTGGCAGGCACTTTACCCAGTGAACGAGTACATTTGCAAGGGAACTCAAGAATTGGCAGCTCGAGCTTTTGCCCGATTTATTCTAAGACTTAACGAGCAGACCCAGAACGAGGGCTACAGCGTAGCGCGTGTTCCAGAAGCGATTCGTCTGCTAACCGCAGGGGTAATCGAACAAGGGTTGCCAACACCATCGGCAACTCCTGAGTAATTAATTTCCGCAAAAAGATTGGCCAAGCCGCAACTCGGCTTGGCCAATGTTTTTGTTTTCTACAACAAAAGAGAAAGAAACTTCCAAACTATTTTTTGCCTTGGTTAGCCACAGCCTGTGCAGCAGCGATCGCAGCTTCCGGGTCTAGGTATTGGCCGCCCGGGATGGTTGGTTTTCCATTGGCATCTAATTCGTAAACCAGTGGGATGCCGGTTGGAATGTTTAAGTTCGCGATGTCAGCATCAGCAATGGAATCTAGGTGCTTAACAAGAGCGCGCAATGAATTTCCGTGGGCACCAACTAGTACGGTCTTGCCAGCATTGAGCTGGGGAACAATCGTAGATTCATAATATGGAAGCAAGCGAGTCACTACATCTGCAAGGCACTCGGTTTTAGGTAACTCATCGGCAGAAATATGTGAGTATCGAGGGTCGTGGGTCTGTGCGAACTCATCGTTAGGATCAATCGCAGGTGGTGGAACGTCAAACGAGCGACGCCAAAGCATGAATTGTTCTTCGCCATACTCAGCAAGTGTCTGTGCTTTATCCTTGCCCTGCAGCGCTCCGTAATGACGCTCATTCAGCCGCCAAGTACGTTCCACTGGAATCCAGTGACGGTCTGCAACATCTAATGCAATGTTCACTGTCTTGATTGCTCTGCGCAAAAGTGAGGTGAAAACTACATCTGGTAGGTAGCCCGAGTTTTTGAGAAGTGTGCCAGCATTGTTGGCTTCGCCTAGACCTTTTTCATTTAGGTCAACATCTACCCAACCTGTGAAAAGGTTCTTTTCGTTCCAAGTGCTCTCGCCGTGGCGTAATAAAATCAATTTTCCAGTCATGTTCTTATTCTGCCTGATTGCCGCTAGTGACTACTAACCGCCTTGCGGATTTGAAAGCAAACAAGTACCGGTTGGCATGACTCAGTATTAAATGACTTCTTCGTAGGTCTGTATCAATTTGCTAGCGGTGTTGCTCCAACTAAATTTCGCAGCGTGAGTAAGAGCGCCAGAGCTTAGAGAAGCGTGTAGTTCCTGGTCAGTAACTAACCGATAAATGGCGTTGGCCCAGTTGGCGCGATCGTGCCCATCAACTAACAGCCCACTGACTCCATCTGCAACTGTGGTAGCTAGTCCACCCACACGAGCGGCAATAACTGGGGTTCCACATGCTTGGGCCTCAAGGGCGACCAGCCCGAATGATTCGCTGTACGAGGGGACTGCGCAGACATCTGCAGCTTGAAACCAGGTGACAAGATTTTCGCGATTAATCGGCGGGATAAATCGGACTAAATCATCGATGCCGAGTTCGTTTGCGAGTCGCTGCAAAGCTTCTGGCTCGTCTAATCCGCTACCGGATGGACCGCCGCAGATTGCAACTATTAAATCTTGGCGAAGTTCAGGATTATGTAGAACTAGCTCGGCAGCTGCCTTTAGTAATACATCGGGAGCCTTCAAGGGTTGAATGCGCCCAACAAACAAAAGTATTTTCTTATGCGGGTCGATACCGAGTAATTCTCTTGCGTCAAATTTATTTCCCGGAACAAACTGTTCTAGATCAACGCCAGGGTTTATGACCCTCACACGTTTGGGATCTGCTTGGTATAGCTCGATCAATTCCTGTGCTTCTTGATCAGTGTTCGCCACTAAGGCATCTGCGATAGCCACAACTTGTTCTTCGCCAATTTCGCGTACTTCAGGCTCGGGAGCATCTCCTTGGGCAAGTGAAGCATTTTTAACCCGCGCCATCGTGTGCATGGTGTGCACTAGGGGCACGCCCCAGCGCTCTTTTGCTATCCAGCCGACTTGCCCCGATAACCAGTAATGACTGTGTATCAAATCGTAGAAGCCGGATTTCGCTTCTGCTTCTGCGCGCAGCAGCCCCGCGGTAATCGCACAAAGCTGGGCCGGAAGACTCGACTTTGGCAGCCCTTCAAATGGTCCTGCCGGAAGATTCCGCACTTTTACTCCTGGCGCAATTTCGCTAATTTCAGGATCGGTTGCCCGAGTTGCGCGAGTGAAAATTTCAACATCGATGCCCTGGGCCGCAATAAGTTTGGCAGTTTCAGCTACATAAACATTCATGCCGCCAGAGTCACCAACACCGGGCTGGTGTTGCGGGGATGTGTGAATCGAGAGAATCGCGATTCTGTTAATTTTTTTGTCCATGGTTACCAAACAAATCTAACGAAAAAACCTATTTAGCGCCCTGTGAGAGTGCAACTAAACGATTTAACGACTATACGGTTCGCCAGTAACAATGTGAACCAGTCGGCGAGCCACTGTTACTGCGTGGTCGCCAAATCGCTCGTAAAAGCGGGAAAGTAAGGTCACATCAATTGCAGCTTCAACGCCGTGTGTCCAGTCATCGGATAGCACTGTCGTAAATAGCTCACGGTGTAGGCGATCTAATTCGTCGTCGTAGATAGAAATCTGTTCAGCCAGGCCGGCATCATGCGTTTCAATTACCTCGCCGGTTTTTGCAACAATTTTCGAAGCAGCTTTGCCCATCTGGCTAAAAGTCACCTGTAGTTCGGCGGGAATTGCAGGGTTTGGATACCTGAGTCTTACCTGTTTTGCAATATGTACTGCAAGATCGCCCATGCGCTCTAAGGATGTGGCCATTCGAACTGCGCTCATTACCATTCGTAATTTACGAGCAACTGGCGCCTGGGTTGAGGTGATTTGGAAGCATTCGTCTTCAATTCTGGCATTTAAGTCATTTATCGAATCATCGCCGCCGATAACCTGCTGGGCTAAAGCCAAATCCCCGGTTAGGAGCGCTTGGGTTGCATCCGTGATTGCTTTGTCGACAAGCTGCGCCATCATAATTAAGTCAGCGTTTACGTGGGCAAGTTCGTTGCGATCTATTTCATACATGTCATCAGTTTAGGGTCTTAATTCTTAATACCTCTGCACCTAGCAAATAAAAACACGGGGCAAATACAAGACAAATTTCAGCCACCTACTTGGTGAACACCGCGTTAATGGCGCAGTCAAATGTAGTTATCTTGCAAAAACAACTTATTCTTAGAGGGTGACAACTGCGCTGTGGACCTTGACCCTAGTTGCCATATTTTCTGTCGGCATTTTTATTGGCGCATTGTGGAACCGAAAGCGTTCAACCCATGATGCACCTGAGCCGGCTGATCAAGTTGCGGCTATTGGAAATATTTTGGATGTTATCCCTGATGCAGCAGCAGTTGTAGATTCTGAAGATCGAGTTCTCGCTGCTAGTTCAAATTGTGTTGCCATGGGTCTTGTCTATGGCGACAGGCTCGTGCCTGTTGAACTTCGGGCCTTGAATCGTGAAGCACATCGCCTGAAGAAAACTCTTGGCCGCGAAGTAACTGTTAAACGGAGTCGCTCAGGCTTAGGCGACTGGGATGCGAGGTTGCAGGTTTCACCGCTGGACGACACTCGCGCACTAGTAATAGCTCAGGATTTGAGTGAAGAACGACGCTTGAATGAAGTGCGTCGCGACTTCGTAGCAAATGTTTCGCATGAATTGAAAACTCCGGTAGGGGCGCTTTCCTTATTGGCAGAAGCCGTGCAAGCAGCTGATGGTGACACCGAACGCGCTCGAAAGTTTGCTGCCCGAATGCAAATCGAAGTGCGCAGACTCACTGCGATGCTTTCTGACTTAGTGGAACTTTCTCGAGTGCAGGACGAAGGCCCCTTGCAGAATTCCAAGCCAACTTCAGTTGAGGACATCATCGCTGAAGCGGTTGATGGAACGCAGATCACTGCAGAGCAAAGGCGAATCCAGGTAGTTGTTGCTGATGATGTCGCTGTTGGAAAAATCTTGGGCGACGAGTCACAGTTAGTCGCGGCTTTACGCAACCTAATTTCAAATGCGATCAAATACTCCCCAGTCGGAACTAAGGTCGGAATTGGGGCTAAGAGAGTTGACGGCCTGATTGAAGTATCGGTTACTGATCAAGGCCCAGGCATTTCTGAAGAAGATCAACTAAGAATTTTCGAGCGGTTTTACCGAGTGGATCAAGCTCGTAGTCGCGATACTGGTGGCACTGGACTGGGCCTTGCAATTGTGAAACATGTCTGCGCAAATCATGGCGGGGATTGTTTTGTGTGGTCGCGCGAAGGTGAAGGATCAACTTTCACTTTAAGATTCCCTGCTTATTTAAATGGTAGTTCGCCAACTTTGGAGGTTGTTGCATCATGACCCGCATACTCGTTGTGGAAGACGAAGAGTCATTCCGTGAAGGTTTGCAATACATGCTTTCGCGTGAGGGTTTCGAAGTCGTGCTTGCAAGCGATGGCGCACAAGGCATCACTGAGTTCGATAAATCGGCGCCTGATCTTGTTCTACTAGATTGGATGTTGCCCGAGTTCTCTGGAATTGAAGTTTGCAAATACATTCGGACCAAGTCTTCAGTACCGGTCATTATGTTGACCGCTAAAGACACTGAAGTAGACAAAGTTGTTGGTTTAGAACTTGGTGCGGATGATTACGTGACCAAGCCGTTCTCAACAGCCGAGTTACTTGCACGTATCAGGGCGGTACTTCGTCGTGGCGGCGACATCGATATTCCAAATGCTTCAGTAATTGAAAATGGCCCGATCCGTATTGACATCGATCGTCATGCGATCTCAGTAAATGGCGAAGCCGTTTCTATGCCACTGAAAGAGTTTGAATTACTCGAATACCTAATGCGTAACTCTGGCCGTGTGCTAACGCGTGGCCAGTTAATGGATCGCGTTTGGGGTTCGAATTATCACGGCGATGGTAAAACTTTAGATGTGCACATCAAGCGCATTCGGTCAAAGATTGAGCCAGATCCAGCTAACCCGATTTATCTAACAACAGTTCGTGGGTTGGGCTACCGTTTCGAGTCCTAGGTCAGTCGATCAGGTTAGTTAATAATTCCTTCGGTACTGTGCACAACAATGTCTGAGTAAATCCCATCGTTATTCTCAACGAGAAGGCTTGTAAGGTCCGGCGTATTCGCTCCAGGGACTCCAGGTTTTGGTGATTGGAATGTTATTGGCTGAGTATTTTCAAAAACGAGTTGCACCTTTACGAAAGTTCCAGCGTGTACGTCCGGATTTAATTTGATCGGCAGTGATAACTGTTTCGGCAGACCAAAATGTTTCGGATCTTGAGTCTTAAGAGTGCATACCTTTTGGTCCTTTATGCAATCTGGGCTTTCAAACAATTCATTTGGTGCAGAATCGATAACTAAGCCCAGGAATTTATCTTGTTCAGGCGCTGTGTTAATAATGGTGCCAACAAAAGTGCCCCAGCCTGGCTTTTTCGGATCAATCACGATAAGCGCTCCGCGCACCTGGATCGAGCCGATGTCTGCTGAGCGGCCATTACCGGATGCTTGCTGCTGGTTTGTTCCCGCATTGAAGCCGATGCCACATGCGGAGGTGATTAACGCAGTGGTGATTAGAAGGGCAGCTAATTTGGTGCTCTGGCGTGACACTCTCGGCCTCTTTCGTGGGGAGTAATTAAGTTTGTTGGTTAATTCTACTTAATGGCACTTTGTAATCTGTAATGCGCTATTAATCCTTGGCGTTGTTGTATTTTGGTTGAAGTCGATTGGCATGCTTTCGTGGTAGAATTGGGGTCGAACGTCAAGCAAAAAGGAATTTCATGCCCTACAAAGTTGGAGAAACCGTGGTGTACCCACACCACGGAGCCGCAGACATCATTAAAAAAGAAAAACTAACCATTAAAGGCGTAGAACGCGAATATTTAGTCCTTCGGGTTCATCAGAGTGAATTAACTGTGAAGGTTCCTTCTGAAAATGTGGAACTAGTTGGCGTTCGCGATGTAACAAGCCAAGAAGGACTAGAAAAAGTTTTCGGCGTTTTGCGCCAGCCATACATAGAAGATCAATCAAACTGGTCTCGCCGATTCAAAGCAAACACAGAAAAACTTTCTTCGGGCGATGTAATCAAGGTTGCCGAAGTCGTGCGCGACCTGTGGCGCCGTTCACAGATTAAACCGCTTTCCACTGGCGAAAAGAGCATGCTTGCTCGCGCTCGCACCCAGTTGGTAAGTGAAATTGCGTTGGCTGAAAAAATCGACGATGTGGCTGCGCAAGTAACCCTCGACGAGGTTTTGGCTTCCTAATGTCAGGCGTCGCTGCCAGCCGAGTAGCGGCGATAATTCCAGCCGCTGGCATGGGTACCCGCCTTGGTGTGCATCAACCCAAAGCGTTCTTTGCACTTGCTGGCTTATCTCTGCTAACTCGCAGTGCACTAACCCTAGCTAGTCAAGTTGATGTAATAGTTGTTGCAGTCCCGGCTGACTATGTTGCAATTGCTGCCCAGGAACTAGATAGCGTAGAAGCTGAAATTCACATTGTTGTTGGCGGGACTACTCGTCAAGAATCAGTTGCAGCGGCTTTGTTAGTTGTGCCAGCTGACATTGAATTGGTTTTAGTGCACGACGCGGCTCGGCCCCTTGTACCTGAATCAGTGATTGTGCAAGTAATTGGCGAGTTAGTTGATGGTGCCGAGGCCGTTGTGCCGGTGCTGCCAGTTGTTGACACCATCAAACGCGTGGATAGCAATGGTGATGTGGTTGCAACAGTCGATCGCAATTCACTGCGCCGAGTGCAAACTCCACAAGGCTTCACGATGGAGCTGCTTACCGAAGCGTTTGCTAATTCAAAGCATGTCGCCACTGACGAGGCAGGTCTAGTCGAAAAACTTGGTCTGGCAATTCGCACAGTGCCCGGCAGCGAGCGGGCTTTTAAAATAACAACACCTGATGATGTTGTATTCGCATTGTCATTACTAGGGGAGGCATGATGACCGAACTACGAGTTGGAAACGGCGTTGATGTTCACCAATTAGAAGCTGGCCGCCCAATGTTTCTTGGCGGTCTTGCTTGGCCAGAAGAAACAAGTGGATGTGCGGGTCATTCTGATGGCGATGTTATGGCTCATGCAATCTGCGACGCGTTACTTTCGGCTGCTGGTCTTGGCGATCTGGGTAGCGTCTTTGGAGTGGACGATCCCAAGTACCGCGGCGCATCTGGAACAACCTTGTTACAAGAAGTTGCTCGGCTGATTTCAGGTCACGGTTGGATCATTACTAACATCAGTGTTCAAGTAATTGCTAACTCGCCCAAAATTGGCAAACGCCGCGAAGAGGTGCAGACAGCACTTTCAAATGCACTGGGTGGCGTTCCAGTTTCCGCGGCTGGGACCACTTCAGATGGGCTTGGCCTTACTGGCAGGGGCGAGGGCGTTGCTGCCTTTGCCACAGCATTACTAGAACGCCCTTAATTTTGAGTAATCTTGACCATATGCGTCTATACGACACCGCTAGCCGGACACTTCGAGACTTCACACCGCTGACTCCTGGTCATGTGTCGATGTATGTATGTGGCGCTACGGTGCAGGCAGCTCCACATGTTGGACACATTCGCTCGGGGGTGGCTTTCGACGTGTTAGCTCGCTGGCTGCGCTTCAGCGGCTACGAGGTCACATTGGTGCGCAACGTAACCGATATTGACGACAAGATTTTGGCAAAGGCTGAAACTGAAAACCGACCTTGGTGGGCAGTTGCCACACATTATGAGCGCGAATTCCAAAACGCTTACGCAATCTTGGGTTGCACCCCACCAGCAGCTGAGCCCCGTGCAACTGGACACATCACCCAAATGATTACTTTGATGCAACAGTTGATCGAACGTGGCCATGCGTATTCCGCCGATGGAGATGTCTACTTCGATGTTCGCTCGTTCGCCGAGTATGGCAATCTTTCTGGTCAGCGCATTGACGACCTTTTACCCGCTGGCGATACTGCTGGCGATACGCGTAAGAAAGATCCGCGAGATTTCGCATTATGGAAATCGGCAAAACCAGGTGAACCGTCTTGGCCAACTCCTTGGGGTGAAGGTCGACCAGGTTGGCATCTGGAGTGCTCAGCGATGGCACAGGCGTATCTCGGTAAAGCATTCGACATTCACGGTGGCGGCCTTGACCTGGTGTTCCCACACCACGAAAACGAAGTTGCACAATCGAAAGCTGCTGGGTCAGATTTTGCCAACTTCTGGTTACACAACGCATGGGTAACCACCTCTGGCGAAAAGATGAGCAAGTCACTGGGTAACTCACTGCTAGTAACTGAAGTTGTTAAGCGAGTCCGTCCGATTGAACTTCGTTGGTATTTAGCTAGTGCGCATTACCGCAGCAACCTTGAATTCTCAGACGCTGCGCTAAGCGAAGCAGCTGTGGCATTTAGCCGTGTTGAGAATTTTGTCCAAAGAGCAACGGACCTAGCTGGCTCTATTGATTTGCCTGCACAGGTCGTCCCAGCTTTCGCTAGCGCCCTAAACGATGACTTGAATGTGCCAGCGGCTTTGGCTGTGTTGCAGAACTCAGTTACCGCAGGTAACACTGCATTAGCGGCAAAGGAAACAGGTGCTGTTAAGTCTGCGCTTATTGAAGTACGCGCAATGCTGGATGTTCTGGGAGTTGACCCACTGAACGTAACTTGGACAAGTGGGGCAAACGATGATTCACTTACCGAGATAGCTGATGCATTAATTCAGGCGCGTATTGCGGCTCGAACTACAGCGAAAGCTGAAAAAGATTTTGCGACTGCTGATGCAATTCGAGATGAATTGAAAAACATTGGCGTTGTTTTAGAAGATGGCGCCGATGGCGTGCGCTGGAATGTGGAGCGATAATGGCCGGCAATTCCAAGCGCAAGGGCGCAATTCGTAAAAGCAGTAAAGGACCACTCATTGGTTCGGGTGGGCGCGGTAAGCAGCGTCTAGAAGGTCGCGGTCCAACTCCTAGGGCGGAAGAGCGCACCAAGCACCCAGCAGCAAAGCGTAAGCGTTCTGCTGAGCGGGCTGCAGCCAAAGGTGCAACTGGTCGTGGTGTTGGCAAAGGCGTTAGTCGCCCACGCGATCGCGATGGCATCGAGTGGGTAGCTGGACGCAACTCTGTCCTTGAATGTTTGCGCGCTGAAATTCCTGCTTCAGCGCTTTATGTGCAGCAGTATGTTGAAACTGACGATCGTCTTAAAGAAATTCTTTTACTCGCTAATCAGCAGGGCATGAGTTTGCTGGAATCACCTCGGGGCGAACTTGATCGCATGACAGATGGCGCAGTTCATCAGGGTGTTGCGCTGCGAATTCCAGCTTATGCTTACGCGGAACCTGAAGATATTTTTGATGATGCGATTGAGAATAAAGTGCAGCCGTTTATTGTTGCGCTTGATGGGGTGACAGATCCGCGCAA
>Ga0209084_1004119_pt1 | contig 10322 bp, 7 predicted proteins | sample C_130820_MF_Meta_FD_187309 | JGI IMG/M metagenome (GOLD analysis project Ga0209084, IMG submission 187309) | Freshwater microbial communities from Lake Croche, Canada to study carbon cycling - C_130820_MF_MetaG (SPAdes) (version 2) | ecosystem: Environmental > Aquatic > Freshwater > Lake | place... | reverse complement strand
GATCTCCAAGTCAAACATCGCATGGGCCAGCCAAGCGCCCACCGCCGCACCCAGCAGCTGGGCCACTATATAGCCCATGAGCAACTCGCGGGGTAAATCCTTGCGGTACGCCATGATCATGGATACCGCAGGGTTGAAATGGGCGCCGCTCAGAGGCGCGAATGCCTCAATCAATACATACAGCGCAAACACCGTGGCCGAGGTGTTGGCAATCAAGGCCACGCCGGTGTTTCCGCCCGATAGCTTCTCCGCCATGATGCCGGAGCCGATTACCGCGCACAGCAGTGCTGCGGTGCCTACACCTTCGGCCCCATATTTACGCAAGTTGTTCACTGCTTTGCCAGGTCGCGTGCTGTGGTTTCCAAAGCCATCTTGCTCAGGCTTGCCACCGGCAAGCTGGTGAACAGTTCAAGGCGCCGTTTGATTTGGTGCAGCGTTTGCCTGAAAGCCTCAAGCTTTACCTCATCACTGCCAAGCACTTCAGACGGGTCTGCGTAGCCCCAATGGGCGGTCGCCGGCTGGCCGGGCCAAAACGGGCACACTTCGCCTGCCGCGTTGTCACACACCGTGATCACCAAGTCCATGTGGGGTGCATCGGGCAAAGCGAACATATCCCAGGTCTTGCTGCGCAATCCTTCGGTGGAGATGCCCGCCCTCTCCAGGGTCTGCAAGGCCAAGGGATTGGGGGTTTGGTTTTCTCGGGGACTGCTGCCTGCCGAATAGGCTTTGAATCGGCCTTTGCCCATGTGGTTGAGGATGGCCTCCGCCAATATGCTCCTGGCGGAATTGTGGGTGCACAAAAAAAGCACGTTCAAGGGTTTGGCATCGGTCATGATGGGCTCCTTTGGGGTTAACAGGTTTGGCAAACCGCCTCAGGGACAACTTCGCAGGTCTGCCCTTGGCAACAGTTTTGGAATAGGTAGGCCAATACGGCGTTCATGCGGTCGTACTGCGCGCGGTAAATCAGATTGCGTCCGCTGCGCTCCTGAGAAATCAGGTCGGCATGCATCAGCTCTTTGAGGTGAAACGAAAGCGTGTTTGCCGGCATGTCCATCATCTCGGCCAGCATGGCCGGGGTAAGTCCATCGCCGCCCTTGACAACCAAGGCTCTAAATATTCGAAGGCGGCTTGCCTGCGCCAACGCAGCCAGCGCATCGATAACGTGTTTGTCTTCCATAATTCGACCTTATTGGAAATATTGGCTTAAATTATGCCAGAGCTTGGCGCACAACAGACAGGTACACCAGACGTGCAGCAGGCAACCATACGCGTCCGCACCCGCTGGCCCGGTAGCGCTCGAATCGGGATGTTGGCATCCAGAGCGATGGCTTTGTTGCCCATGCGCCCATTGATCCACTGGCGCCCAAGAATGAAGGCAAATTGACAGGGCAAAAGCGCTCGGGCGCTTCTCCTGCGCGCCACCAGCCCACTGCCACTGCCACCGCCATCCCCCGGCCCCACCGTAAATACACCGGGCGACTTGGCATTGACATTAATATGCACAAGTTCTTGCCCCAGGCGGCCAAGCCGGTTCAGCCGCGGGGTTAGCGGGTTCAAAGCAATTTACGGGACTTCCATGGCATTGATTCAAGACGAGGGCATCCTCATTGCCCAGCGCACTAAGGGCAAGCAAAACATCCAATGCTTTTTGCGTCCCGACAAGGCCAACCGCCATGGCCTGATCACCGGCGCCACCGGCACTGGCAAGACCATTACCCTGCAAACGCTGGCCGAGGGTTTTTCTAGCCTGGGCGTGCCGGTGTTTCTGGCCGACATCAAGGGCGACTTGACGGGTCTTTCGCAGGCTGGCGCCGCCAGCGACAAGCTGGAAAAAATCTTGAAGGAGCGCGGCTTGCCCACACCCGCCTTCAGCGCTTTCCCCACCACTTTGTGGGACGTGTTTGGCGAACAAGGCCACCCGGTGCGCGCCACGGTCAGCGACCTCGGGCCTTTGCTGCTGTCGCGCATGCTCAACCTCAACGACACCCAGTCTGGCGTGTTGCAACTGGTGTTCAAGATTGCCGATGACGACGGCCTGATGCTGCTGGACATGAAAGACCTGCGCGCCATGTGCCAGCACGTGGGCGAGAACGCGTCCGCCTACACCACCGAATACGGCAACATCAGCGCCGCAAGCATAGGCGCCATCCAGCGCGGCCTGATGCAAATCGAGAGCCAGGGCGGCGACCAGTTTTTTGGCGAGCCCATGCTCAATATGGCTGATTTCATGCAGACCGACACGGGCTGCGGCACCACGCCAAGCGGCGGGGGCAAAGGCGTGATCAACGTGCTGGCGGCGGACAAACTCATGAACTCGCCGCGTCTGTACGCCACTTTTTTGCTGTGGATGCTCAGCGAACTGTTTGAGACACTGCCCGAGGTGGGTGACCTGGACAAGCCCAAGCTGGTGTTCTTTTTTGACGAGGCCCATTTGCTCTTTAAGGACGCGCCCAAGGTGCTGATTGAGCGCATAGAGCTGGTGGTGCGCCTGGTGCGCTCAAAGGGTGTTGGTGTGTTTTTTGTCACGCAAAACCCGCTGGACATTCCTGATACGGTGCTGGCGCAATTGGGCAACCGGGTGCAGCACGCCCTGCGCGCCTTCACGCCGCGCGACCAAAAGGCCGTCAAAGCAGCGGCGGACACCATGCGCGCGAACCCTGGCTTGGACGTCGCCACTGCGATTACCGAACTGGGCGTGGGCGAGGCGCTGGTCAGCTTGCTGGATGAAAAAGGCCGCCCCACACCTACCGAGCGCTTGTACGTGCTGCCGCCTGACAGCCAAATTGGCCCCATTTCGGCGCCGCAGCGCAAGGCGCTGCTAGACCAGTCCATCGTGGCCGGGGTGTATGAGAAAGTGCTGGACCGCGCGTCGGCGTATGAGGCGCTCAAGGGCTCCGCGCAAAGCCGCATGGCGGGCTCTGATGCGCAAGGCAGTTCCGCCGCAAGCGATGACCGCGCCCGTAAGGCGTCCAGCCAAGGCGGGGCAGCGCCAGACGCCGCCCCCGAACGCGGCATGCTCGACGGCCTGGGCGACCTGCTGGGCGGCGGCACCCGCAGAACCCGCGCCAGCGTGGGCGAGCAGCTCCTCAAAAGCGCGGCCAGCTCCATAGGCCGCGAAGTGGGCCGCCAGATCATTCGCGGCGTGCTGGGCGGCATTTTTGGCGGTGGGCGGCGGTAGTTGGGCGCTAGCTGGGTGGCTGTGGCGAGCCGTAGTGCTAGCCATGCCGTGCCTTGCGGGCCGTCTGTGTTGCCACTGGCCTTGGTCCGGCCTGTGTGGGGATTCGTGTATCAATGTGAAAGTTAGCGGCTGTAAGCTGTGGTCGTTTGAACCCACACCCGCTCCCGCTTTATTCGCGAGTTGAGCTTTTCGTCCGGCACTTATCTACCGCATATCAATTTACTTCTTAATGGGTTTAAAAAAATGAGTTTGCAAGATATATTGGGTATGACGGAGACAATTCATGTCATGGATATTGGTGCCTCGTGCATTGCCGAAGTGCCAGTGTATAAAAAACTGCTTGACGAAAACCTCGCCCATCTAAATGCCTTTGAAGGCGACAGTCGTCAGATACAGAAAATTCATGAAACGTATGGCCACAAGGTTAGTATATTCAACGACTTCTTGTCTGACGGTACCGAAAAGACGCTCTACTTAGCTTCAGAAGCGAGTGGCATGACCTCGTTATTGAAGCCCAATTTGGCTGCTTTGAAGTTTTTCAACGGATTCGAACAATTCGGCAAAATATATACGACGGAAAAAATTCAGACGCGACGATTGGATGACGTCACCGGAATTCCCGCTATAGACCTCCTGAAAATGGACATCCAGGGGTCAGAATTGAGCGTGCTGGAAAATGGCCTCAATACACTGAAATATTGTCTGGCCATCCAGTTGGAGGTCTCGTATATTTGCCTGTATGAAAATCAACCAAGCTTCGGTGAAATTGATGTTTGGATGCGTAAAAACGGTTTTGCTCCGCATTGTTTTTTGGATGTCAAGAGATGGTCAATTGCTCCGACCATCAAAGATAACAATTTTAGAGTACCGTTTAATCAACTGCTTGAGTCGGATATCGTCTACATCAAAGACCCGCTGAGATTCACGGAACTGACTTCTGAGCAACTCAAAAAAATGGCTTTGATTGCACATTATTGCTTCTCAAGCTTCGATTTATGCGTCCATGTCCTCATGGAATTGATTTCGCGTGGGTCTTTGACGTCAGATGCTCCTCAGCAATATCTGGCACAGCTCAATCCTAAAAGCGAGCCATCGCAATAGCACCCAACATAATCGACATTAATTGATTATGTTGGTTTTACCTACCTTGGTTCGGACATATGTATTTCGGTGAATGCGGGTATTCTTGGTTTTGTAAGGCGACAAAACTTTGTTTTGCCCCACGCGCCGCCCCTGTTCGGCGTATGGCCATGGCCTATTGAAAAGAAACGCGTGACACACCCTTTGTCAATCGCATTCATTGACGCTTTGTGCGCGCTGCTTGGCCCGGCCCATGTGGTGGCTGGTGAGTCAGATGGGGTGGGCGACGGTGGCTCTAAGCTCCACCCGCGTGAGGCGGGCGCTGTGGTGTATCCCGCTACCACGGACGAGGTGGCCGACGTGGTGCGCTTGTGCGCGCAGTACCGCGTGCCGGTATTGCCCAAGTCCGGGCGCAGCGGCCAGGGTAGTGCCGGCGTGTCGCAGCCGGGTGAAGTGGTGCTGTCGCTGTCGCGCATGAACCATATTGAGGCCATAGACCCGCAGGCGCGCGTGGCCGTGGTGGGCGCTGGATGCACTTTGGCGGCGCTGCAAGAGGCAGCCGCTGCGCTGCAGCTAGAGCCTGGCATTGACCTGGCCGCGCGCGGCTCTGCCACGCTGGGCGGCATGGTATCGGCCAACACTGGCGGCGTCATGGCCTTTCGCAATGGTGTGATGCGCCACCGCGTGTTGGGCTTGGAGGCCGTGCTGCCCGACAGCAGCGTGTTCCAGGATTTGACCTGGGCAGGCAAAAAAACGGCGGGCACTGAACTCAGGCATTTGTTCATTGGCGCCGAGGGCACGCTGGGCGTGATCACCCGTATCGTCCTCAAACTCGACCCCTTGCCCCAGGTGACAAACACTGTTTTGCTGGGTTTGCCCTCGGTGGAAGCCACGTTGGACGTGATTGGGCGCGCCCTGCAAATGGAGGTGGGCCACGTGCGCGCCGCAGAAGCGCTGTGGCAGGGCTTGATGCGGCTCAACGCGCAGGCGCTGCACTGGTCAGACGCCGCCATGCCGCTGGACCAGCCCCTGTACCTGCTGCTCAAAATTGGGGGCGCCCGCCACGACGCGCTGCAAACCGGGCTGGAGCAGCTGGTTGCGGACACGCGGCTGCGCTATCCCAGCACAACCGACATCATTGCCAGCTCCGCGCCCCAAGAGGCTGCACTCTGGCACCTGCGCGAAGCGACCGACATCGTCTACCGTGCCCATCCGCAAGCGCCGTCGTTTGAAGTGTCCGTGCCGCTGTGGAATATTCCGGCCTATGTGGCGCAGGTGCAGGCCGAACTCGCTGCCTTGGACGCGAACCTGCGCCCCTACCTGTTTGGCCACTTGGCCGACGGCATGATCAACATCATCCTCAACGAGCCCGGCCCCTTGGCAAGCGCGCGGGCGCGGGTGGTGGAACACGTTTTGTACCGCAACCTCCAGGCGCTGGGCGGTTCGTTTTCGGCAGAACACGGTGTTTACATCAAGCGCTTGGGCGCCCTGAATGAGACCCCCGACGACAGCAAAGACGACAGCAAGCGCGCGCTATTGGAAAAGATCAAAAAACTCTTGGATGCCACCGGTGTGAAAAACCGGGGAAACCTGATTCGGGATTGAGCGCTATCGCCGTGGGTGCCGCGCCGTATCGCAATTCGGCGCCGCAGTTCAGGGTCGCAGTTCAGGGTTGGCGCTGGCGGGGTCGTGGAGCTGTTTACGCGGGCTTGCCATTCGGGTTTTTGCGCGGGCTTGGTTCGCGCGCTACCAGTCCTCCTTCACCGCCATCACCGCATCCTGCCCCGCCGCGCTGCGACCGGACACCCAGGCGGTCGCCGTGCCAGCCACCACCACCGCCCCGGCCAGGGCCAGCAGGCGCAGCCAGGGCACGGTCAGGTCCATGGTCCAGTGAAAGCTTTGCGGGTTGACCACAAACACCAGCACCGCCGCTACTGCCAGCCCCAGCGCCGTGCCTGCGATGGCGCCAAGCAAGGTCCAGGCAGCGCCTTCTAGGGCCAAAAGGCGCAGCACTTGCGCGCGGGTCAGGCCCAGGTGCACCAGCAGGCCAAACTCTTTGCGCCGCGCCAGCACCTGCGCGCTAAAGCTGGCCGCCACGCCAAACAAGCCAATGCCAATGGCCACCGCCTGCAGCCAGTAGGTCACGGCAAAGCTGCGGTCAAAAATTTGCAAGGTGCGCTGGCGAATCTCGCCCGCCGAGCCGAAGTCCAGCAGGGCGCTTGCGCGGGCGCTGTCTGGCGACGCGACCGGCGCGCCGCCTGCCTTGTCACCCAGGCTGTCGGCCAGTGCGCGCAGTTGCGCGGTGACCGCTGCCTCGTCTGCGCCGGGCTTGAGCCACAGCGATAGGTCGTTGGTGCGGCGGTCGTCGCTCAAGGTTCCAAAGTCCGCGCTGTCCATCACCACGGTGCCAAATTGGCGCGCATAGTCACGCCACACACCCGCCACAAAAAAGCGGGTGCCTTGCGCCGCGTCAGGCCGCGCCGCTGCTTGCGAGTCCGAAAAAGCTTGCGGTGGCGATTCAGATGGCGCAGAAGTGGGTGGCGCAGCGCCCTGGCGCGCCAGGCTTTGAAGCGCTGCGCCCAGCGGCTCAAAGTCTTGCCCCAATCGCGCGCCGTACAGGTCCACCATCGCCTCGCTCACATAAATGCCCACGCGCCCCTGCGGCACGGGCAGGGCCTCACCCACCAGGGGCAGGCTGGCCGTGTCTGCGGCCTGGGGCGTGCTGGCCGCGTCACCCTGCGCATTGCGCAGTGGGCGCACCAGCAGCGCGACCGTGGGTTTGGCCGGGTCCAGGGCCAGCGCGATGGTGCGCTGCGCCGCCACGCGCGCCACGCCGGGTATTTGCGCGGCCTGAGCTACAAAGCGCGGGTCAAAAAACGCGGTTTCGCTGCTGCTGGCGCTGCCAGCAGTGCGCACATACAGGGCCGCAGGCAGCACGGTGTCTAGCCACTGGGTGACGGACTGGCGAAAGCTGGCCACCATCACGGTGAGCGCCACCGCCAGGCTCAGCGACGCCACCACGCCGCTGACCGCAATGGCCGCGCCGTGCGGCACGCGGCGCGCGCGCTCTACCGCCAGCAAGGGCAGGGGGCTTCTGGCCACCCAAGGCGCCACCACCTTGAGCAGCAAAGACACCAGCCACGGCAAAGTGCCTATGCCGCCCAACAGCAGCAGCGCCACGCTGACATAGGCCGCCAGCGGCACACCCGCAATAGGCGGCAGGGCGGCTAGAACGGCAGCAGCGAGAAGCAATAACAAGCCCCGGCGCGCGTGGCTGCTGCCATCCGCAGCCGCGCCCAGGCCTTTGAGGGTTTGCGCCGGGGGCAGGCGCGCGGCCATGCGCGCGGGCAACAACGCGCCCAGTAGGGCTGCGGCCACGCCCAGCGCGCCAAACACCAGGGCCGCGCCCGCGCTCCATTGCAGCGCCGGCGTGTCGCCGGAAAAATAGCCGCCACCCAGGTCGCCGCCCAGCAAGCGCAGCGCCACTGCTGCCAGGCCGGTGCCCAGCGCCAGGCCCAGCACGCTGCCCAACAGTCCCAGCCCCAGTGCTTCCAGCAGCACCAGCGCTATGCGGTGGCTGCGCTGCAGGCCCAGCACGTCCAGCAGGGCAAATTGCTGCGCGCGCCGCGTCACGCTCAGTGCCAGCACCGAAAACACCAAAAACCCGCCGGTAAACAGCGCCACCAGCGCCAACACCGTCAGGTTGACCCGGTAAGCGCGCGACACATTGCCCATGCGCGAGAGCGCGTCGCCCGGCGGCTGCAGCACAACGCCTGCGGGCCAGTCGGCCTGCGCTTGCAGGCTGCGGGCAAAAGCCTCGCGGTCCACACCCGCGCGCAAGCGCAAGTCCACGCGGCTGAGCTGCCCTTGCGCGCCAAAGGCGGCTTGTGCGGCCGCCACGTCCATCACCGCCAAGGGCGCGCCGCTGGCGGCCACCGTGCCCGCCACGCGCAAGCGCTGCCAGCGCATGCCGTGCTGCACCTTCAGCCGCTCGCTACCGGGGCGCAAGAGTGCGGCGCGCGCGCTGGCGTTCAAAAACACCGCGTCGGGCGCGAACACATCCAGCCGATCGGCGCCCGCGCCGGGCAGGGGCAGCAGGTCGGGCGCTATGGCCGCAATTTGCAGCGCGTCGACGCCGAGCACGCGCAAAGCCACTTTGCGCTCCACGCTGGGTGCATCAGTGCTGGTGCTATTGGCAGTAGTTTGTGGCGGCGCGGCGCTGGCAGATATTGGGGCGCTGGGTGCCAGCGCGTAGCTGTTGATTTCTAACACCGGCGATGCCCAGGCCACGTCGGGGTGGTGGCTCAGGCGCCCGTACAGGGCGTCATCAATGCGCGCGCCGCTGGCGTTGCTCACCGTCAAGTCCGCCTGCCCCGAGACCGAGCGCACCGCCTGCGCAAACTCGTCCAGCGCCGAGGCGTTGATCACATGCACTGCAAAAGCCAGCGCCACGCCCAGCATTACCGACACCACGGCGGCGGCGTTGCGCCAGGGGTGCTGGCGCAGCTCTTGCCAGGAAAAGCTGGCCAGCAGCGGCCACAGCGGGGAGCGCGGTGCACGCGCTGGGTGGTGCGCTGCTTGGAGCGCTAGAGGAGGCGCTGGAGGAGGCGCTGGAGGGGGCACCGGGGCGTGCGTGGCGTTCGTCATTGCGCCGCCAGCAGGGCCACTGCGGCCAGGGGTGGCAGCACTTCCACGCCCTCGCGCAGCGGGTAGGCCTGGGCCACGGGTGCGACCACCAGCTTGCGCGCGGCGCCCAGGTCGGCGCTGGCCAGGTAAAAGCCCTTGGACACGCTGGGCGCCGACGAGCGTTTGATTTCAATCACCCAGGTGGCGCCGCTGCGAAACTCCAGCACCAGGTCCACCTCGGCGCCGTGGCTGGTGCGGTAGTAGCTGGCCTGGGCTTGCGGCGCGGCGGCGATGAGTTGCTCGATGACAAAGCCCTCCCAGCTGCCCCCGGCCACGGGGTGGCCGAGCACCGCGTCCAGGTGCGGCAGGCCCAGCAGTGCGTGCACCAGGCCGCTGTCGCGCACATACACCTTGGGGGCGCGCACCAGGCGCTTGCTGCTCGCGCCGCTCCAGGGCAGCAGGCGGCGCACCAGCATCAGGTCGCACAGCAAATCGACGTAGCGGCCCACGGTTTGCCCGCTCACGCCCAGGGCGCTGGCCAGGCGGGACTGGTCGAGCAGTTCTCCTTGGTTATGCGCCAGCATGGTCCACAGGCGGCGCAAGGTGGTGCTGGGTATGCGCGGTCCCAGGGCGGGAATGTCTTTTTCCAGGTAAGTGGCCACAAAGGCCTCGCGCCAGGCCAGGCTGGCGCTATCGTCTGCTGCCAGCCAGGCCAGCGGAAAGCCGCCACGCACCCACAAGTGGTTGAGGTCGTGGGCGCTTGCATCGCTGCCCAGCACCTCGCGCGCCTGAAAGGGCGTCAGCTCCAAGGTCGCCACGCGCCCTGCCAGGCTTTCGCTGCTTTGCTGCAGCAGCACGCCGCTGGTCGATCCCAACAGCAAAAACTGGCCACTGGCCTCGCCCGCGCGGCGGCGCTGGTCTATCACGCCGCGCAGCACCGCAAACAGGCCGGGCATGCGCTGCACTTCGTCCAAGATCACCAGTTGCTTGGGGTGGGCCGCAAAAAACGCTTCTGGGTCGTCTAGCTGGCGCTGGGCGGAAGGCAGTTCCAAGTCCAGATACAGCGCATTGCTGCGTGCGGCTTGTTCGGCAAAAGCCAGCGTCGTCTTGCCGCACTGGCGTGGCCCAAGCAGCACCACGGCGGGAAACTGCGACAACAGCGTGTCCAGTGCGGCGTGGGCTTGGCGGGTTTTCATGCGTGCATTTTATCCATCGAAAGTTAATATTGCACGGTTATTTGGCCATGGGCGCGCAGACAAGGCGGAGGTGGAAGGATTCTCACACCTTGGCGCTGAGCCGTTACACTCGCCGCCTCACCGGGGGTGTCTGGCGCAAGCCAGACTGAGAAATACCCCATGAACCTGATCTGGGTCATGCCAGCGTAGGAAGCGTGATGGGGAAGATGCCGTGCGTTCTGGGGCTTTTTTCGTTTCATGGG
>Ga0209084_1004118_pt1 | contig 10323 bp, 23 predicted proteins | sample C_130820_MF_Meta_FD_187309 | JGI IMG/M metagenome (GOLD analysis project Ga0209084, IMG submission 187309) | Freshwater microbial communities from Lake Croche, Canada to study carbon cycling - C_130820_MF_MetaG (SPAdes) (version 2) | ecosystem: Environmental > Aquatic > Freshwater > Lake... | reverse complement strand
AAAGAACAGGCACTAGCCACAGCGGTCAACGTCCAAGCCATCCAACTTCAGAAAGCAAATCAAAATGCAAAACTTCTACAGCAAAAGCGCAATAGTGATATTGACTCTGGTCTGCTCAAGCTGCGGATTGCTGTCAAAGCCTCAGACTGCCCCATACCAACCGCCGCAGATGCCCCCGTTACCAGCGGAGATAACACAGGAACTGCCACAGCCGAACTTGACGGAGAGACTTCTAAAGCTCTTATCGCCCTCACCGCAGAGGGAGATGCTGCCATCAGAAAACTTGCAACCTGTGTTGCCCTCTACAACGAAGCCCGTGAAACCTTGAAAATCAAAAAATGATTATTTACATTCCGGTCTTTTTTGTTTGCATAGGATTGAAATGTCAGTTCTTACAAGCAACTACTTATACTTTGAATGAAAACGCTTGTTTGCAAGAAATCCAAGCCAAAAAAACTGAATTTATAAACAGCAATGTAAAAGTAGAAGCATTTTGTCTAGACATGAAGATTAAAAATGAAATTATCTGAAAATTTTACATTTGAAGAATTAACGCACACAGAACACCGAGAGTTTGACAATACCCCCAATGATGCTGAACTGGCAAATCTGGTGCGCTTGGCTGATTTCTTGGAACAAGTCAAAGTTGTTCTAGGTGGCAAGCCCATTATCGTAAATAGCGCGTTCCGCAGTGCCGAGGTGAATCGGGCGGTGGGTTCAAGTGATAAATCACAACATAGACTTGGGTGCGCCTGCGATTTTCGCGTGCCTGGCATGACTCCTGATGAGGTTGTCAAAACCATTATTGAATCTGACTTAGCCTACGACCAAGTGATTCGTGAATTTGACCGCTGGACTCACGTCAGCATTCCAAACACCGAGGATGCCGAGCCACGAGAAATGGCTTTAATCATTGATAAACAAGGCACTAGACCATATTCTTAAATTAATTTGTCATAAATATATGTGCTAATACGCAAAACTTAGCAAGGCTCATATATGAGATTCACTGACCAAGAGTTTATTGAACTATGGAAAAAACATGAATCTCCGACTGCAATGGCAGAAGCTGTTGGGATGACCATGAGGAATATTCAGCGTAGAAGACGGCACATGGAAATCAAATATGGTGAATCTCTAATAGTCAAAAAACCTTTATTAACTGCTTCAACTAAACCTAGTGCGGCTTGCAAAAATTTGGGGATTTTAAATGGCACTGTTATTGTTTTTAGTGATGCTCATTTTTGGCCTGGTATACATACTACGGCATTTCGAGGACTTTTATGGGCTATTAAAGAGTTTAAGCCTTCAGCAGTTATTGCCAATGGGGATATTTTTGATGGCGCTAGTATTTCTCGCTATCCAAGAATTGGTTGGGATTCCACACCATCCGTAATACAAGAACTCAAGGCCTGTGAAATTGCGATGGGTGAAATTGAGGATGTTGCAAAAAAAACACGTTCTAATATGCAGCTTATTTGGACATTGGGCAACCATGATGCAAGGTTTGAAAACCGTTTGGCAGCAAATGCACCGCAATATGAATTTGTTAAAGGCTTTTCCCTTAAAGATCATTTTCCTGCTTGGCATCCATGCTGGGCGTGTTGGCCTACGGAGAATACGGTCGTTAAACACCGCTGGAAAAATGGTATTCATGCTACCCATAACAATACAGTCAATGCTGGCGTAAACATCGTTACAGGGCATTTGCACAGCCTTAAGGTGACCCCCTTTGATGACTATAACGGCACAAGGTTTGGCGTGGATACGGGAACATTAGCAGAACCTACAGGCCCACAATTTGAGAATTATTTGGAACTCTCACCTACCAATTGGCGCAGTGGTTTTGCTATGTTGACTTACCATGATGGTAATTTATTGTGGCCTGAGTTAATCCATACTTGGGCAGAGAACCAGATTGAATTTAGGGGCAAGATATACGATGTATCTTAAAAGTATCACTAACTAGCGTAAGACATCATATATATGTTATGTGCAAATAGCGAATAAAAAAAAGGGGAGGGGCACAAAGCCTCCCCCCTGCAATTAGCAACTGCGTGGACAGTATATCAGCCCACCAATTCCCAAACAAGACCGTCTTCGTCTTCTACGATGTCGCCAACAGCGTACTCGTCTAATTCGTCTTCAACTTCTTCTTCTTCTTCACTTTGGTTGTCAACATATTCTTGTGACAACTCATAGTCAGCAGCCCAACCATGTTCTTGCTGAAACTCAATGAACTCTTGAATGATCTGAGCTTTCTCAAAATCAACTGTTTCAATAGTCAATTTTTCGTCTTCGTTCCAAGTCCAATCGCCGATGTCAATAACCAATTTGTACATGATATTTCCTTTTTTATGGCATTATCGCCAAAGAAATACTATCTAAAATTTGTGACAATTTTAAATTGGGAAAATATAAATTTATTACTTAACTACTAAAAACATAAAGAAGTAAAACAATTCCGCCAATGCCAATAAGTGCGCCAACAGTCATGACCAATATGGTAATGAACACTTCAATCATTGAGGGTTACCTCCGCAATAAGGGCAACGAGTGATGATGGTCATGATGTGGCGTTTGCATCTAACGCAAATATAAGTTTGTCTCATGCTTCACCTCTGGCTCTGATGGCCTTTGGTAAACCCAACATCCATTTATACATCTTGTCTTTTCCAAAAAGGCTTATCCACTTTTCAAGGCGAGAATCACACATTTCTGCACAGGCTTCACGTTCTTTGGCGGCTACCAGTTTGGCAAAGTCCCACAATGGTTCAAAACCACTTTCTCCATGTGCATATTGCCAGCCAGCTTGTTTAGCCAATTCAATCATTTCATCTTGTGTCATATCAATTCCCGTTGAACAGGCATTAATTTCCATTCGCGTTCTGCTCTGCCAGACCTTGACTTGATAGTGTGTCCAGTTAACTCAACCAGACCAAGCCGCGCCATTTCAGGCAATCGCCTAGCTACTTGATTGCTATCTAGCCCAATCAAATAAGCAATGCCGTCTTTACCTAATGGGCCAAACCGTTCAAGACACTGAACAATCAATTTAAAATGCAAGTCCCCAGATTTAAATTGTTCGGCTGCGGCGTGGCTAGTCACTGGGTCAAGTGACCGTGCGCGATTAAAAAGGAATGTCATCTCTAGCCCCTGTATTTGTCTTTTCCTCCAAGTCATAGCAATTTGCCCATCCTGTCCAGCCACCATCTGCCAAAGGTATGGTGTCTAACTTAATTTTAAAATTTTCACCATCTTCAAACAAGCTGCCAATGGTCTGGTAGCGTTTCTTTTCTTGACCGTCTTTGTTGGTGTATGTGCCAGTAATGACAACGATGTTTTTGATTTTTTTCATGGAAGGCTTTCAAGTTGTTGGATTTTTAAATTTACATCACCCAAAAACTGGATGACTGAATTTTCAAGCATATTAACCATTTCGGGGTCATAGTTAATGCGTTTGATAAATAACTGGTGTTTTTCTGGCAAACGTGGATCAAAACTTACAAAGTCACACCAAGGGCGGTCGGCACAGCACATTTGCCACATCATTTGCGTTATGTATTTGGCTGGCACAGTCTTACTTAACAGCGTTTCAATGTGCGTGGCAGTGTTAGGGCATTTAATTTCCACCATACCCTCCGCAGCCAAACCGTCAGGAGACGCACCAGACATGGTAATCCAAGGGTGATTAATAAACCCTACCTCGGTCACCAGTAAGTCCATTCTGGCCTCATAAGCAGCTCGAGCAAACGGTTCGGTGTCTGTACCCCATTGCATAGCTGAGTTGCTATAGGACTCGGCAGGCTTGCCGGTTAAGCGTTCACAGACAATTTGGGCAAGGTAGTTTTCCCTGCTGGTGCTGTAACCTGTTTTGGTCTTGGCAATGATGTCTGCAACACGGCTTGCGGTGACCTTGCCGCACCTAGCGGCAAACCATTCTTCAGTTCGTTGATCCATTGGTAATCTCCACAGTTTGTTTTAAAAGAATAAATGTTGCCAAATCAATTTGGCTGGCGGCTTTGTATGCACGTTTTCGCATATCAGCAGTGCGATCAAATTCTGGTAAATCTTTAACCGCCCTTTCCAAATGCCATTGCGTCAATTCATCTAAGGCGCGTTTTGCCATGATTAGTGTGTCAAGGGATATTTCGTGTTTCATTTGCCCTCCAACTGTGTTTTCTTGGCATCTTTACGCGCAATGACGTTCTTCTGCCAAGCTGGGTCGCCATTGGCTGCGGCATAAGCGGCTTTGTAAGTTTTTTGAAGTTCTTCTAACGTAATGGTTTCATCCATTGCCGCCATCAAATCAGCCACTTGGTTTTCGTTGACCGTAGATTTAATCTCAGTGCGGCGGCTGGCTGCTACACCGTCATCATCAACCGTGGCAAGGCCGGTGGCGGCAAGCAAACTGTATCTCCGCGCATAAGTCAACGCACTACCAAAACCCATTGCATCATGTTTGCTAGCAGGAACGTGCAGCATTCCGCATTCCATGACTTCACCACTTTCGTGGACAAATACGGTTTCAACCATTACGCCATCTTTGCATTCAAACGTGCGTTGCATAAGGGCTATGCCATTGGCGTTTAAAGCGTCTACAACAGCCTCAACGCAATTAGCCAGGTCAGCGTACTTAGATTTGAAATGAGGGTTTGTGGACGTTTTAAGCGCAGGGCCAAAGGCACGCTGTGCTTTAACAAACGCTGCGGCAATATTTTTTCCAATTGGTGTTTCCATGATTACCTTTTAATAAAATTTTGGGCCACAAGTCACATCCACCAGTGTTTCGGCGGTGTAACCATTGATTTTGCGTTTACCGTAAATCGTTATGGCTCTGAGGCCATTCTTTTCGCATTGCTTGATTGCGTCTATTACTTCATTCCTGCCCATTGGCTGAATGTTTTTGTCCATGACCAATTTTTGGTCTGTTTCTGGATCAAAAGCGCAAGCTGTCATTAACAGTAAAAATAAATATCGCATCAGGGTCTCCAAATAAAAAAGTCAAGCAAAACCACCACAATGGCGGCGGCTAAAACAACCCACAAGGCAATTTGTGACCAGTCTGTGGGTTTAGTGTATTTTTCAATGTCAAACATGGTTATTCCTTATACGCACAAAGGTGCGAATTCACGTTCAAGGGCTGATATAACGGTGGCTGAAAGCACGTTATAGAGTTCAGTAGTGTTAAGGTAAGCGTGCCACAAATTGCCGGTAACTGGGCAGAAATAACAGTCAAGAGGGGTGGTTAAGTCACCATGTTCAACAACAAGGTGCTCAAGACCTTGGTCGATCATGATGCGTGCGTCTGCAGCGGGAAGCGTTGCAATGTGTTTCATATTTACTCCTAAAAGACCCTATGCGAAATTGCTGGGGCATGGATGTATTGTTAAGGATAATTAACAATCATGCAAGCACTTTGTTAAGTACCTGACTGTTTTGTGGGGACTATGTTGTTTATCTGCCTTAACATACAATGCCGCCATGACAAAAGATCAATTAGTCCATCTTGCAGGCTCACAAACTGAGCTTGCCAAAATTCTTGGCATTAATCGGGCGGCGGTTTGCCAATGGAAGACTGTGCCAGAGCTGAGATTGCGCCAATTGAAAGATTTGCGTCCTGAATGGTTTTAATAGATTAAAATGTGGACTTGGCTACCCTTAGCGGGGGAAAAGGCGATTCGTTACCGCCCTGCCATAGTCTCTTTGTAACGACGACCGACAACGTGAGGTTTATATGTTATTAATACCCAAAAATTGGGCTGTTTTCCAGCACTATAAGAATCGACTTCCTCCTTGGATTAAATTACATCGTGAACTCTTAAACGACAGGGTTTATATGAGCTTGCCACTTGCTAGCAAAGCGATAGCGCCTTTGATGTGGTTGCTAGCATCCGAAACTAAAAATGGCAGTTTTGATGGCTCATTGGATGAGCTTGTGTTTCGGTTACACATTACAGAAAAAGATTATCGAGATGGCGTTAAACCATTGATTGATAAAGGATTCTTTATTGATGCTAGCAAGACGCTAGCAGATAGCAAGCAAGCTGCTACCCCAGAGAGAGAGGCAGAGACAGAGGGAGAGACAGAGAAACCCTCTATATGTCCACTTGACGGTGAACCCAAGCCCAAAAAATTACCAGAATGCGACCACAAAGCAGTCATTGAGCTTTATCACCAGAACCTGCCCACAATGCGGAGGGTAGAGGTTTGGAACGAAACTAGGGCTGGTTACCTACGACAACGATGGCGGGAAGTAGCAACAGAGTTGGCGCAAGCAAACGACATTGATGCCAATGATGTGCTTAACTGGTGGGGACAGTTTTTCCAATCTGTCAGCAAATCCAGATTTTTAACTGGCAGGGTTAACGGCAAAGATGGTCGGGCATTTGTTGCCGACTTGGAATGGATACTGAAACCAAGCAATTTTGCAAAAATCGTAGAGGGAAAATATCATGGCAATAACTAAATTTACCCAGCAAAAAGATGATTCTTTTGATGACACACTGCGCTTAATGTGTTCAGTCCACGGCTGCCCAAACCGCTGGTCAGTCCATTCTGACGGTGAAAAACCTAAGTGCTCAAAGCACCAATGGCAAAGAACCGAGAAAAAACCTGCTATCCAAAGTTGGCATGAAGTTGAAAACGAGTTTTAATATGACGCATGAAAGACTTGTTGCCAACAGCATCCTTGCCAGACTTAAAGACGGTGAAGAATTTAGCCAATCTGTCATACGAACAGCGCTTACAGATACAGGAGACCTTGCGCCAATCGGAAGCGAGGGAGTGGATCAAGCGGTATCGGAAAAATGTAATCAAGATTGGCAAAATAGAAGCATTAGCATGGTGGCAGAAAATCTTATCCGACTTAGTAAAAAAACGTGGTCAACGCGCCGTTGATGATTTACGCAGGAGAATGAATATTGAGAGCAGCAAAAGTTGACGCAAATCACGAATCCGTTGTAATTGCGCTACGGGCGGCTGGCGCTTCAGTGCAATCTTTGGCTGGTGTTGGCAACGGTGTACCTGATTTACTGGTGGGTTATCAAGGAAAAACATTACTCATGGAAATCAAAGACGGTAAGAAACCGCCGTCAGCACGTCTTTTGACAGAAGACCAGCTACGGTGGCATCGAGAGTGGAACGGCGGCGCATTGGCGGTTGTAGACGGCCCTGATGCGGCATTACGAATGATTGGGGTATTGAAGTGAATTCATACAAAATTACAGAACCAACGTGCATCAGTTTTAGTGGTGGGCGTACAAGTGCTTATATGTTGTATAAAGTATTAGAGAGCGGGGGGGGGCAACTGCCAGACGAAGCCATTGTTTGTTTTGCTAATACTGGTAAGGAAGAAGAAGCCACTTTGCAGTTTGTCCACGATTGTGAGAAAAATTGGGGTGTCGAGATTCATTGGCTTGAATACAAATACGACCCTATTGCTGCAAATCGTTGGAAAAGGGTGACTTTTGAGACTGCTTCTCGTCAAGGTGAACCTTTTTTTGAATTGATAGACCAAAATGGTTCGCCATATCTGCCAAATCCAGTAGCTAGGATTTGCACTGCCAAGTTAAAAATCAGGGTAATTAACCATTATTTAAAGTCAATTGGTTGGAAACATGATGAAAACTCTGATTGGGTTGGGATTAGGGCTGACGAAATGCGTAGAGCAGCCAAAATGGACAGAAGCAGAACTCCTTTAGTTGCGGCAGGAGTAACCAAGGAAACTGTCGGGCAGTTTTGGAGAAACCAATCTTTTGACTTGGGTCTGCCAAATATGAACGGTGTCACAATGCACGGCAATTGTGATTTGTGCTTTTTAAAACCAACACATCAGATCATGTCTCTCATTGCTGAAAAGCCAGAGAGAGCATTGTGGTGGATGAAAATGGAAGCTCATGCTAATTCGTCAAACAAAACGTATGGCGATGGAGCAAAATTTAGAAAAGACAGGCCAAGTTACAAGGAAATGTATGAATTTGCACTTAATCAGTCGGATATGTTTGGCAATGTTGACCCTAATGAAGAAACCATTGCTTGTTTTTGTGGGGATTAAAAATGAAACCAGAAGAATCAACACAAGCCATCAGGGACAAAGCGCCTAAATACGGCGAAGCCAAAGCCCAGCGGGTCTATCTTGAGGAATTTCGCAAATCCAAAAAAGCCATGCTGATGCGTGATGCTTTGCTTAACGGAATTGATGCCGCCAGCCACCAAGAACGTGAAGCCTATTCCAGCCCTGAATACCAAACCGTCATTAAAGGCTTGGCGGCTGCGGTGGAAAGGGAGGAAACTTTGCGCTGGGAATTAGAAAGCCATCGTTTGGATGTAGAAATCTGGCGTACCCGTGAAGCCACAAATAGGATGCAAGATAGGTCGCACCAGTGAAATGCCCAGAATGCGGGACGTGGACGATAGTCAAAGAAACCAGAATCAGCACAGGAAACACGCGCAGGCGGCGGCTGGAATGTGCAAATGAGCATAGATTTACAACCTTGGAGACAATAATTGTTTCAAAAACATCAATATGTCAGGTCAAAAAAACTTCTAAAGCTAGTGGCGGGGCTTGACTGCCAAGCCTGCGGGTCGGGCAACATGGTGCAGGCTGCACACGCAAATTGGGGCGGCGGCAAAGGTAGAGGCATCAAGGCTGACGACAATTTGGTGGCGGCGTTGTGCCTAAAATGCCATTATGAGATTGACCAAGGCAAAGATTTGACCAAGGAACAGCGCCAGCAAAAGTGGTTGCTTGCTCATGTAAATACGGTAGCCAGATTGCAAGATTCTGAGCAATGGCCAGTTGACGTACCAATTCCAGCGTTTACAATAGAGGCGCAGTTGTCTCCTTTAGAGGGTCTGTGACCCTCTTTTTTTGGAGCTAACACGCATGGGGATTGACTGGTTCATGTGGTTGCCGCTCAAGGGCTTGCGCCACCTCTGGTAATTCCTCATCAATCCCCAGCCGTGTTGGAATGTTAAGCCTGCATTCAAGGATGTTGACGCAAAATGTTTTCTGGCTTTCCATTTTGCTTTGTTGAAAACCGAATTGAGTTCCAACAGCCATAAGGAATAGTATGAAAAAAGACGTTGCCGACTTTATTTCCACAATGTTTCACAGCTCTACTGTGACGCACTTTATGCACTTGAGCACCGATTCCTATGCTACGCATAAGGCTTTGGGAAAATATTATGAAGAAATCATTGAATTAACAGATGATTTTGCAGAGGCTTATTCTGGGTGTTACGAAAAAATCAAGGATTTTCCTGAGAATTTCCACAATGCTAAAGACCCTGTTAAATATTTGACCAGCATTAAGGAATACGTCTACAAAAACCGCGAGGCATTGCCAGACGATTCTCAATTACAAAACATTGTGGACGAAATAGCCGCGTTGATTGATTCAACTTTGTACAGGTTGACGTTAAAATGATTAGGATATTTGCTGGCTACGACCCAAGGGAGGCTATTGGCTACCATGTGTTTTGCCAGAGCTTGATTGAGCGCAGCAGTGAGCCAATTGCCATTACGCCGTTTTTTGGTAAGCAGCGGGATGGCACAAACGCATTTATCTACCAACGGTTTCTTGTACCCTATTTCACCAAGTTTACCGGCAGGGCAATATTTCTTGATGCAAGCGATATGCTGATGCTGGCAAACATTAACGACTTGAACAAGCTATTTGACCCGACCAAGGCGGTGCAGGTAATAAAGCACAACTATCAGACCAAGCACCCAAAGAAATATATCGGTACACCGATGGAAGCAGCGAATCGGGACTATCCCCGAAAGAACTGGTCAAGCTTAATACTTTGGAATTGCGAACACCCAAGAAACAAGGTGTTGACACCAGAATTTGTAGACGACCAGACCGGCGCCGACCTGCATCGTTTCGGTTGGCTGCCCGATTCACTTATCGGTGACTTACCGAAAGAATGGAACGTACTAGTGGGTGAGCAGGACAACAAGAATGCCAAGATAGCGCACTACACGCTGGGCATCCCTGAGTTTGAGCACTATGAAGACTGCGACTTTAGCCAGCAATGGTTTAATACCAAGAGCAGGATGCTCAACGGCTTAATCAAGATGAGGGAGCTAGAACATGGATAAAGAAGAAATGGCTAGAGCCTTAGTTAATTTAGACACCAAAGGGCAAAAAGAACAAGAGCTATACACCCAAAACATGATGGATCAGCTCAACCGCATGAAAAGCAATCAAGTTGAGCAATTGGGCGTAGGTAATGAGTTAGGTTATGCAAATTTAAGGGCATTTGAAAATCCTAATGCTTTGCAGGGAACGCTTGGAACAGACACGCCAATTGGCA
>Ga0209084_1004116_pt1 | contig 10324 bp, 7 predicted proteins | sample C_130820_MF_Meta_FD_187309 | JGI IMG/M metagenome (GOLD analysis project Ga0209084, IMG submission 187309) | Freshwater microbial communities from Lake Croche, Canada to study carbon cycling - C_130820_MF_MetaG (SPAdes) (version 2) | ecosystem: Environmental > Aquatic > Freshwater > Lake | place... | reverse complement strand
CTTGGTCCACCCCGCCACCACCGCCCGCGCCCCCGCCCGACCCCCCACCCTCGGCTCCTACGCCATGATCACCGGCAACCGCACCTACTCGCCCAGTAACACCGACGAGCTCGCCGCCCTCACCTCCCGTGAGAATTTGTATGGGGAACGTGTCCGGGTCGTCCTCATCAGCCGTGCGGGGGCCGAAGGCCTCGATTTCAAAAACATCCGTCAAATCCATATCATGGAACCGTGGTACAACATGAGCCGTATCGAACAAATCATCGGGCGGGGGGTACGAAACCTCAGCCACTGCCAGCTCCCGTTCGAGGAACGTAACGTGGAAATCTATATGTACGCCACCCAGACCTCCGACGGTGCCCCCACCGCGGATACGTACCTGTACGAGCTCGCCTTCAAAAAGGCCAAGCAGATTGGCCGGGTCAGTCGGCTCATGAAGGAGTCCTCCGTCGACTGTATCCTCCACCAAGAACAACACCAGTTCACGGTCGACCACCTCGCCCAGATCCCCGAAAACCGGGTCCTCCACCTCCGTACTTCCCATGGGGACATGGACTACCACCCGGGAGACCGCCCCTATACTGCCGTATGTGATTATCTGGATACCTGCCCCGACCGCTGCCGGCCCGACGTCGCCCCCTCGGACCCCCGTCTTGGTCAGAACCGAACCACGTATTCCACCGAGTACATGAATACCAACCGTATCCGGATTGTGGAGCGTATCCGCCAACTGTTCCTCCGCCAACCCTACTACCCCATCGAGGTCTTGGTCTCCGCCCTCCGCCCCGAGGCGGGCCCACCGTACCCCCTCGAGCAAATCTATTATGCCCTCACCTACCTCATCGAGAACCGCAACGAGTTCTTGGTCGATAGTCGGGGCAGGCTGGGGAACCTGGTCAACCGGGGGGAAATTTACGCGTTTCAGCCGGTGGAAATCACCGACCCAGGTATCTCCGTCTTTGACCGGACGTTCCCGGTGGAGTACAAGGTCCCCAAGATTCGGCTCCAGCTCCCCACCGAGTTCACGCCCGAGGACACCACCGCCCCCGACGACCCGGACCAACCCGTGGACCTCGCGGCCGGCGAGCCGGCCATCCCCGCCCCCGGCCCCCAAGCCCAAGCCCCCACCCAGGCCTCCGCCCCCGTCCTCCTCCAATACATCCAACAACAACTCCAAGAACTCCTCACCCCCCTCCCCACCAAGAATGTCTCCAAACAGCAGTGGACGGATTATCAGCACACGGCGAGCCTCCTCCCTGAACTCCAAAGTGTGTATGGGATCTCACAGGACCAAGTTGTCCGGTACATGGTGGACCATACGGTCGACGGCCTCCCCCTCCATGCCAAGTTGACCCTGGCCAGTGCCCCCACCCCCGCCCCCCCGGCCGGCGCAGCCGGCCTCGGCCATGACGTGACCCCCCTGGTTCAAGCGTACTTTCAACGACGTATCTACCAAGTGGCCGGGGTGATAGGGGCCGGCCCCCGGGGAGCCACGTACCTGGTCTTACCCCAAGCCACGGGGGGATTGGCCGTCTACCGGGCCACCCAAGACCCTGACCCCAACACCCCCACCACCTGGACCGAGGCCGAATACACGGACCTGGAAACCGTCCGGGAGCATGTGGTCGACCCTCTCAAACGCATGTTCGAGCCCTTCAGCCAGAAACTGGCCCTCTTGGTCGGGTTCATGGTCCCCGAACACCCCACGGAGTTCCAGAGTCCCTCCATTTTCAAAGTCAAGGATTATACCAAGATGGCCAAGTCGGGGAACGCCAAGGGGGAGAACATGAAAAAGGCGGGTAAGAAACGGGTGGGAGACGTCTTGGAGATTGCCCACCGCTTCTTGGGCCGCCCCCTCACCCCCACCCGGCTCCAAGACCTCCTCTCCAACAAGTACAGCCAAGGGGCACTCTGTATGCTCTTGGAGCTCCTCCTCCGGCACTCCAGAGAAGCGACCACCTCCCCGGTACCCCCCAAGAAGTTGTATGTGACCCCCGAGGAGGCGGCGATGATCAGGATCACCACCGAGAAACGGGTATAGACCCACCCTCCTATCCCCACCCCTACCCATACCCCCCCCCCCCCGGTCCCCACCCTGTAGGTACCTGCTCTCTATACAGTGCGGCTTAGCGCGCTACCCCAGCATAGGCCATAGGTATACCCCCCCCGGTACCCCCGGTCATAGGTACCCCTGTATTGGGTCCCTCTGTAGATAGTTAGCTTATGGGGTAACTAGTTGTGACATTCCCCGCCAGTGGTGTGGCGGATGTTTCACGTGAAACATTTGGAGTCCGTTGCCCCTTTTGCAGAGCTTCGATGGAGCCCCCGGCACGGACAAACACCAGGCGAATTGGTGTGGTGGGGACCGGCCCCTGCAACAAGCCCGGCCCCCAATGCCAAAGAGGGAGCTGCCAAGCGCTCTCCAGCAAACCCAGTATACCCCACTGGCGGGGATGTTTGAAGCTAAATGATGGGCTGGCGGGCTTCCAACATCTTGATACCCCGGTGCGCACCCAGGATCTCACCGGCCATTCCGGCCATCAACGGTTGTCTACCACACCCAATGTTTCACGTGAAACATCAATAGCAGGTCGTATTGCACATGCTGCCTGTGCAACAAGTTGTGCAGGTTGTTAATTTTCCGTTAACGTAGTAGGTGTGTGTGGTGCATGAAGCATAAGCTATAGCAGGTAGCATTGTCATGCCCAAGATAGCTATGATGATTTTGCGCATTGCATTCCCCCTTCAATGACAACAAGATTATAGTATGTTTTGGCGCGGTGGACTATATTAATCTGGAACAGGGGGCTGCTCATGCCAAAAAATGTTTCTAAACGTCGCTGGAAAGCGCGGCTTATGCTCGGCAAATGGATTCCGTCCATGGTGATCTATCATTACGGCTTTGATGACCTGTACGGAGATGTTCTAGTTCATCACCCCGAAATGCCCTTTTACAAGATGGCCCCAAAGCTATGACAACGCTTACGCTCGACGGCCAGCAGATCGACATCGAGCGGCAGCTTGCTGAACTTGACCGTGTAGACTGTGAAGAGAGCCTTTACACATTCCTGAAGCACTCATGGAAATACATAGATGCGTCACCCTTCACCGAGGGCTGGCCCATTGAAGCTATAGCGGAGCATTTGCAAGCCGTAGCTGATGGCGAGATCCGCAGGCTCATCATCAACATCCCGCCACGTATGGGCAAGTCGTCCATTACCTCGTGTGCGTTTCCTGCGTGGGTATGGGCGCAGTCTCACACCAGTCCAACCTCTGGCGCGGGTGTTCAGTTCCTGCATGCCTCATACGCTCAGCAGTTGTCCCTCCGTGATAGCGTCAAATGCCGCCGCCTCATCGAAAGCCCCTGGTATCGCAGCCTTTGGGGTGACCGTTTCAAGCTGACCTCTGACCAGAACACCAAAGGGCGCTTTGACAATGACCGCAATGGTTCGCGTCTTTCCACGTCCGTGGGGTCCGCTCTTACTGGTGAAGGCGGCTCTATCATTGTTGTCGATGACCCCAATGCAGCGCAAGAAGCCTTCTCGGAAGCTACCATTGCATCGACCATCGAATGGTGGGATGGCGCGCTCTCGACCCGCCTCAACGATCCCAAAACGGGTGCCTTCGTCGTTATTCAGCAGCGGCTCTCAGAAGAAGATCTAACCGGCCATATCATGTCCAAGGACGAGGGCGAGTGGACGCATCTCTGTCTTCCAATGAGATACGAATGGTCCCGGCATTCCGTTACTTCAATTGGTTGGAATGACCCCCGTGGCTGCGATGACGACGGGGAACCTTTGGTTGAGGTGGATGAAGACGGCACCCGCATAGCCATCAGCCCTGATGCTCAGGTTGAGTTGGACGACCGCGAAGGTGAGCTTCTTTGGCCGGATCGTTTTGGTGAAACGGAAGTTGTGATCCTTGAAAAGCAACTTGGCCCTTGGTCTGCCGCTGGTCAGCTTCAACAGCGCCCAGAACCCAAAGGCGGCGGCATTATTAAGCGTGAGTGGTGGCAACCTTGGGAGTCTACGACGTTCCCGAGTATGGATCTTATTATTGCTACGCTAGACACCGCATATACGGCCAAGACTGAGAACGATCCGTCAGCCATGACAGTATGGGGCGTATTTACAAGTGATATCTCCGTTCAAGCGCCCAGTCATGCCGGTAGCCGCCACGGAGACCGTATGGACTACGCCCGGCAATACACAGAGACCGCGCCAAGGGTTATGTTGATGCATGCGTGGCAGGGCCGCTACGAGCTGCATGATCTTGTCCTCAAAGTCTCCGAGACTTGCCGCCGCCTCAAGGTGGACACCCTCCTCATCGAAAACAAAGCCGCTGGTCATTCCGTTGCCCAGGAAATTCGCCGGATGTACGGGCATGAAAAATTTGGCGTCCACATGTTTGACCCAAAATCCCAAGACAAGCTGGCGCGGCTGTATTCGGTTCAGCACCTATTCGCCGAGGGACTGGTCTTTGCCCCCATTCGCCAGTGGGCCGAGATGGTTATTGCTCAGGTGGGCCAGTTCCCCAAGGGCAAGCATGACGACCTTGTTGATACCGTAAGCATGGCTATGAGGCATCTGCGCGAGACTGGAGCCATCATGCGCGGTGACGAGTTCAAAGCTGAACTTAGCGATAGCTTAGCATTTAAGGGCAACAATCAATGGCAGCCGCTCTATCCAATTTAACCAAAATCTTGTAGAGTTTCTGACATCTAATGGGAAATGGACATGAGCCAAGTACTCGCAAGCGCTGTTGTAGACGTTATTACGCCTAATACGCCAAAACGTATTGGCAACTTCAGGGTCGAGGTCTGGGGCCAAGACCCCTATGACTACGTTCGTCACTATGAGATTATGGCCCAGTCTGATACAGTTGCAGCACAACAGGGCATTGCTCGTTTCGTCGCAGAGATGGAAGCTCTTGGTCTGACAGAGGAATAACTTCTATGCCAATGACGCCGGGGCTCATGGGGAATATTCGGCAAACGCAGCCTGAAGAAGAGGCTCTTGGCGACAGCGAAGCCATTGTTGAGATCATTGACGACGGCCAAGATACTGAAAAAACTGATAAAAGTGGCGCTATCCTTGAAATTGAACACGCAGACGGGTCAATCACCATTTCCCTGGATGGGAAGCCTATTGATGACAACCGCGCAGAGCGTGATGAGACCGACTGGTACCGCAATCTGGTCGAGGATGTTGCCGAAAGCCACCTAAACGGCATTGCACAGGAGCTTTTGCGCGGCATTCGAGACGATATCCAGAGCCGAAATGATTGGATTGAAGACCGGGCGCAGGGAATTAAACTTCTCGGTCTTAAGATTGAGATCCCCGGCTTGCAGGGTGCGTCTGACGGCGCGCCGATTGAGGGCATGTCTAAGGTCCGACATCCGCTGCTGCTTGAAGCAGTGCTGCGATTCCAAGCCAATGCGCGTTCTGAACTGCTGCCCACCGATGGGCCGGTCAAAATTCGCAACGACAACAACAACGCAACCCTTCAAAACGACCAGTTAGCCAATGCGTTGGAGAATGATCTCAATCATTATCTGACTTCAACGGCTACAGAGTACTATCCCGACACGGATCGCATGCTTCTCATGCTCGGCTTTGGCGGTACAAGCTTCAAGAAGGTCTATTTCTGCCCGTTGCGCAATCGCCCAGTGTCTGAAAGCGTTGATGCAAACGATTTGATCGTCAATAACAGCGCGACGGACCTCAGGAACGCCAAAAGGATCACCCATCGGTCCTATATGCGTCCCAGCACCGTCAAAAGGCTCCAAATTCTTGGTGTTTACCGCGACATTGACTTATCTACACCCAAAGAGCCGGATCTTGACAGCGTTCAACGCGAAAAGAACGCTCAACAGGGCATTGCAATGGGGTCTATGAACCCTGATGACCGTGATCGTGAGATCTATGAGGTCTATTGCGAGCTAGATTTGGTTGGATTTGAGCATAAGCACAAGAAAAAGCCTTCTGGCCTTGAGATCCCATACATCGTGACCATCGATGTGTCGTCTCAGCAGGTTTTATCGGTGGTTCGCAACTATGCCGAGGATGATCAAGAGCTTCCGGTCGCTAAGCGCCGCTTTGTTAAGTACACTTTTGTGCCTGGGATGGGCTTTTATGATATTGGCCTGCTTCACATACTTGGCAATACGACAAACGCTATTACGGCTGCTTGGCGTGAGCTGCTAGACGCCGGTATGTACAACAATTTTCCCGGCTTCCTTATGGCGGATACCGGAGCCCGGCAGAACACCAACATATTCCGGGTTCCTCCTGGCGGGGGTGCTTTGGTCAAAACAAATGGCATGCCCATCAATCAAGCCATCATGCCGTTGCCGTACAAAGAGCCCTCTGGAGCCCTAATGAACCTTGTCGTTCAGATGGCTGAGACCGGCATGCGCGTTGGCGGCACCTCTGAGGTCATGGTGACCGAGGGCAAGCCTGATGCGCCCGTGGGAACGACGCTCGCTATGATCGAGCAGGCTCAGAAAGTTCTAAACTCAGTCCACAAGCGCCTTCACGCAGCTCAATCTGAAGAATTTGAGATGTTGGTTGAGTGCTTCAAAGAACATCCTGAGAGTTTTTGGCAGAAGCGCCGGAAAGCTGCATACCCTTGGGACGAAAAGACATTTGTGGACGCTTTGGACAATTACTATTTTGTCCCACAGGCGGATCCCAATACGTCGAGCCAGACCCAGCGCCTGATGAAAGTTCTGGCTCTGAAGCAGTTGGTCGCTTCTAATCCGGCTCTTTATGACCCGATTGCGGTTGATACAGCGGCGCTACAAGCCCTTGGCTGGTCTAATCCGCAACAGTTCATGATCCCGCCGTCTGCGCAGGGCAAGCCCCCGCCAGAGCTTATGCAGGCCATGGCGAAGATGCAGATCGACAAGAGCAATGCCGATGCGCGCATGATGGATAGCCAAACACGCGCCCAGGATGCTCAGGCCCGGATTGAGCTGGACCACATGCGTCTTCAGATGGAGTCAAGCCGCGATCAGGGCGACCCCGCCAAGATGGCGCAGGTCCAGACGCAGCAGATGGAAATCCAGCAGCGCAATCAAGACACGATGTTTGACGCCATCAACCGCAAGCGTGACCGCGAAAGCCGTGAGCGTCTTGCCGCCATTAAACTTGCTGAAGAGGTTATGCGTAACCCCGATGGGTTAGCTACAGCTCAGCAGTTTATCGATCCTCAAATGCTTCAGCGTCTGGAGGGCAATGAGCCCACTCTGGATGGCACCAAGACTGGAGAACTGTAATGGCTTTTGGTCTTCCCTCCGCAGAGCAAATGCGTGATTATCTGATCAGCCAAGGCGTTGATCCAGTTGTAGCTACTGAACGAGCAAACGTGGCCGCTCGCCAGAATGCTGCGCAGGCAGCTCGCACATCTGCTCTTAGTTTGGCGGCTGGTGCTGCTCCCGCACGTGCGGCTGGCGCGGCTGCTGCTGAAGCTGCTCCGGCAATTGCCCGCTCTGCCATGGGCATAGGCGAGAGAATTGCTGCTGCTCCGCGCCAGGCATGGGAATTTTTAACAAGGCCCGCAGAGGTTTTAAGAAACCCGTCAACTGGAAATTTGATTCAAAATGTTGCCCCCGGCAAAGGAATGCCATTGCCCCGCCCGGATCTTCCGTGGGGCGTTAAGATCCCTGTATTTACGCCTGCTCAGCGCGCTACGCAGGGCACCGTTGGCGGCTTGGCTCTTGGCGCGGGCGCTACTGGCGTTGGCGCATTGGCTGACCGGCCTACTGCTGCGCCGCCGCCCGTCATACCTGCGGATGGGACTATATCCGGTGAAGGCTATGGTTCTCGTTATGATCAGGCCATGGCAGACGGTTCTATATCTGGTGAGCAATATGGCGAACGCGCCAACATGCTTGCTGCCAGAGCTTTAGGCGAAGCTGCGGGTCTTCCTATGCGGCGTCCATCTGCTGCGCCTTCTTTGGAAAGCCGCCAAGCTGCCGCTCAAACAATGGCTGACAGGGCACCCGCGCCAATGCGCCGCCCTGATGAAGGCATTCTTTCCCGCATTTTTTCTGGGCAAGATTACCAGTCCAACAGCAGGCCGGTAAACGAGCCCATGGGTGGTGCGCCGGTTAACTGGGGCAACTCCGACAGCGCTGCTGATTTCTTTCGTGCTGACAAGGCGTTAATGGCCAAGCGCAGGGAAGAAGAAGGCATGAAGCGTGGCGGGGCCGCCAACGCCAAACCTGATTCGCTTCACAAAGCCCTTGAGATCATCCATCACCTTCTGACCCGCAGTCATTAAGGGCTCAGCCATGAAGCGTCCTACTTCCATCAGCGAAGCCCTGCGTCTAGCCCGCAAGCGTTATGCTGATGGGGGTGGTGCTGATGAAATAGTGAATGTTGCGCCTCCAACACCTTTGGGGTTTCTTGATCGCCTTTTTGGTAAAGAACAACCAGTTTCGTATGGCCGCGCTACGCCAGATCAATCTTGGCCGTCAGAAGAAAAATTAGCTACTTCTAGACAGTATGATCAAACGTATGGGAACCCGGTTGCGCCCACTTTGGCAGAAGGTGCAATGATAGACAGACCGTCTTTTGCGCAGGCTCAAAAACGATATTTAAGCAAATCAGATACCCCTAATCTACAACCTGTTGATCAAGAGCAAAGAGATCGGCTCGAAACAGCGTGGCTTGCCGCTAATAAAACTGCGCTTGGATCTTTAGGATTTGATCCTCGGCACATTGCATCTACGCCTGCAACAAAAGAAGCGACAACCGTGGCTGGTTTTTACAAACCAGAAAACGATAAAATTTGGTATAATGAAAAGTATCCATCTACTATTATCCATGAATCTCTTCATCGTGGGATTCAAGAATTAAAAGATGCTGGCAAATTGCCAGATTGGCTAAAAAGTAACATGGAAGAGACGCTTGTCCGTGGAATGATGTTAAAACATCTTGGCAATATAGAAATGGGCCGGGGGGAAACGGGAAACAAGCAAATTCAATATGCTCAAAATCTTATGGAACCTCGTATGAGCCATGGGGCAGTATGGGCAACTAACCACGGAAAATCTTTCCCTCATATGCTTACAGAGCTGGAAAGCTTAGCTGCTCAACATTTGTATGAAAAGCAACCTCGTGGGCCACGCGCTGATGGCGGTCGCAATGAAGCAGTTAAAATTGCCCGTCAAAGATATGCTGATGGAGGTAGCCCTAGTTACGGCGACACGGCCTATGAGCAGCTTCTGAAAGACATAGCTGCTCAAAAAGCTAAGGCATTGCCTGATATACCGGGATTAAGGCGAGATCCGGCAAAGGTGGCAGCGTCTGCTCCCGCTGCGGTCAAGCATGAACTTGGTGGGTATGAGCCAGTAGCTGAGCCTGTAGTCAAGCCTCCAATCACTGGCGGGGGTTCCGAAGGCGGTGGAGGGCTATCCAGTTCGTATGGATTACCTTCTGCTACCCCAGAAGGGATAATGTCATCTACGTCTACGGGGGCAGCCGCGCCAGCAGGGGCAACGCCTGGGTTCTCGTTTACGGGTGCGCCCATTGGGCATGTAGATGCATATGATCTACCAGCGCCTGAACCTGCTGCACCGCTTGAAGCGCGCTCTGTTCAAACCACTTCTGTTGCGCCCACTCCCGGCATGTTTTCTGGGTCATACACTGGGCAACCAACAGTTCAAAACAATGCAGTGGCAAATCAGGCAGCTCTTGGTGCCCAGGTTGGTGCTCAAGTTGGCAACGCACTGAACACAATAGGCACATCCCCAACGGCGGCGGCTCCAGCGGCTTCTACGGGTCAATCTTCAGGTCCATTTGGGGCCCTTGGGCCGGGACCACAGAACAATCAAGCCGTATTTGACGCCATGGGCAACGTAGCAGTTCCCGGTGCTAACCCTTATGGGGCAGCGCCTTCTGCCGCCGCACCAGCAACATCAATAGGGTCGTCATCCAAAGGCACAACGCCTGGTGTCCAGCAGCCTTCATTTGTTGCAGCCCCAGCGTTTGCTACTGCCGAAGAATTGGGGGATATCCCCGCAGATATGATTGGTCCGACGCCCGCTGGCGCAGCTTTTACAGCAGGCATGGCGGATCAATCCATAAGCGGAGAAACTGGGTCATTTGGCGCTGCTCCTGCTGCGCCATCTGCGCCATCTGCGCCAGACACACCATCAGCCCCCGCAGAAACCGCAGCAACAAGTACTCCATTTGGAATGTCTATATCGGAGGCTAGTCCAGCTACGGCTGCTGCAATGGCAGCAGCACAAAGTGACGATGATGCTGCCGCTGCGGACGCTGCTGCTGCCGCAGATGCTGCTGCTGCTGAAGGGGCT
>Ga0209084_1004115_pt1 | contig 10329 bp, 20 predicted proteins | sample C_130820_MF_Meta_FD_187309 | JGI IMG/M metagenome (GOLD analysis project Ga0209084, IMG submission 187309) | Freshwater microbial communities from Lake Croche, Canada to study carbon cycling - C_130820_MF_MetaG (SPAdes) (version 2) | ecosystem: Environmental > Aquatic > Freshwater > Lake... | reverse complement strand
AAGGAGTAGGGCGGGAAGTGGAGAAGACGGTTGAGCCCAAGGCGACGACGGCTCTTCCGGGGACGCCCGGAGAAGGTGGAAGAGATGCGACGACGCCAGGAGCGTTTCCAGGCGTTGCACTGTGATTGGGACGCGAAGAGGAGTTAACGGAGATGGCTTTGAAGATCGAACGAGGGCGGCGGCACACGCCGGTAAGGGCCGTGATTTACGGGACCGAGGGCATTGGGAAGTCGACACTTGCGGCGGCGTTTCCGTCGCCGGTGATCCTCGACACGGAAGAGGGCACGCACCATTTGGACGTTGCCCGCGTGTCGATCGGCTCGTGGGAGGAGCTGCGTGGCGCGGTGGCCGAGATCGGCAGCAAGCCGAGCGAGTTCCGCACGGTCGTCATCGACTCGGCGGATTGGGCCGAGCGGCTGCTGATCGAAAGCCTGCTCGTTGAGCACAAGCAGAAGTCGATCGAGGGCTTCGGCTTCGGCAAGGGCTACACGATCCTCGCCGAAGGCTTTGGGCGGTTCCTGACGCAGTGCGACGCGCTTATCGGCGTTGGCCTGAATGTGGCATTCGTCGCTCACTCCAAGGTGCAGCGGACATCGCCGCCAGATATGGCCGACGGCTTCGACCGCTACGAGCTCAAGCTGACAAAGCAGACGGCACCGCTCCTGAAGGAATGGTGCGATCTGCTGTGCTTCTGCAACTACAAGACCACCGTCAGCGAAGGCTCAGACGGTCGCAAGAAGGCGACCGGCGGCAAGCGGAGGTTAATGCACCTCGAGCGGGCCGCGGCTTGGGATGCCAAGAACCGCTACGGGCTCGAGGCGGAGCTGCCGATGGCGATCGAGTCGCTGGCCCCGATCTTTGCCGAGCCCGCCAAGCGGCTCGGCTGGCGTGACCGCGTGGCGGCCGCGACCACGCTCGAGGAGCTGGGCCGCATCGGTGACGACGCCGACCAGGCGGTGAGCGACGGCAAGCTCACGGACGAGCTGCGGGCGAAGCTGGACGACGCGATCGAGGCTCGGCATCTCCAGATCGAAGGAGTCGTGGCATGAAGTTGCACCAAGCACACGTTTACGGAGATCTCAGAACGGACGGCGTGTTCGTTCACTTTTCCGAGGCCGACGCCGTGGACGTTCACGGCACGCTTTACGCCGAGGTGGCTGGAAGTCTGCACAACGCCAAGGGCTGGCACGAGACGAAAGAGGCAGCTCGTGAGGAAGCAGCCGTGAAGGTCGCCGAGATGGCTGAGCGGCTGGCCGCCCAGGCGGTCAGGATCAGAGCGGGAGGACGCTGATGACCGACGAATTGCCGACGGTTGCGGCTCGGGTGCTGATGCGTGCCGAGCGGATCAGCGACGAGGTTGCTCGGGTGCCGTTTCGCGGGGCATCTCCACCGGACATGCCGGAAGACGAGGCTCGGGTCTACGGTCCGCTTCTTCTTCAATTCCTGCGGCTGGCGATTGCGGAATGGAAGCGGCCGGAAGCCAGTGCGACGCCGCAGAACTTGTCGCTGGTGCTCATGCGGGCGGGACGGGTGATCGATGACGCGATGCAGGGGGCACCCACACGATGAGCGGGAACAACCGACACCTCCAGGCCAAGCGGCTCGCCGATCGCTCCCGCGATGAGGAGCAGAAGGCGCAGGCGATCAGCGACATGACGGGCTTCGTTAAGAACGGCCAGATGTCGCCGCGGCGGTTCCTCGAGATCACGAGACAGATTCTTGACGGTGACGCCGATCGCGTGGTGCGTGTCGGCGAGGACTTTCGACCAGACATTCAGACAGGGGACCAGCGATGAGGGTTCACAACTTCGACGACGGGTTTGAGGCGGCCGCGGCGGCTGGTGGCGGCGCGGCCGGCGGTGATCGTGAGATGCTGCCGGACGGCACGCACAACGTCACGATCCGTGAGGCAGCCGAGGGGCCGCACAAGTTCCCGGAGAACAACCCTGGCGAGTATCTGCACCTTATGCTGGCCCCGAATGGCTCGTACGGGTTTGTCTGGGTGTCGCTTGGGTCTTCGGCGAAGGACAAGGCATTGGCTGGCTCGCTGGCGACGGCGCTGAACTACACGCCTGACGGCTGGGCCGACGCCGATCCCGCCGAGCTGATCGGCCTCGAGCTGCGTGTCGTGACAAAGCAGGTGCTGCTCAAGAGCGGCAAGACCCGCGTGTTCGTCAACGACTATCTGTCGGTTGAGCGTGCCGACGAGCCGGAGAAGAAGCCGGCCGCCAGGACGCCGGCACAGAAGATCGCCAAGGACAAGGGCGAGGAGGCCGGCCAGGCCGACGACATCCCGTTTTGATCTACCCGGCCCGTCCTGGCCGCGCTGCAGTCGTCAGCGTATTGGGCGCAGCCGCCGGCGGTCTGCACAACACCGGCAATCACGGCGTGGGCTTTCTCCTACCTTTCCCCTGCGGCCGTGAGAACCACTTTCGTGATAGGCACGGAGGCCGATCGACGCGGCCGGGGTGGGATTGTTAGTAACACCCGGCGGCGGGCGGGGATCTAACCAACACCAGACTCGCGTCTGGCTCGGGAAGGCCACGGAAAAAACCGCCCGCCGTCGGGGTTTCTCAAGGAGGGGATGATGGCAGTCGTCGTGTTCGCAACGCACAAGAGATGCACCGTCTGCGGTACGGTGAAGCAGCTTGACGACTTCTACGCCGCCGAGCGGATGCGTGATGGCCGGCAGTCGCGGTGCAAGGCGTGTGCGAATGTCTATCAGGCTGCGATCAGGCAGGAGCGGAAGGACACCCTTCTGCGGAATCGTCAGGCCGGGATTCACGAGGAGATCGGCGACGAGTCGCTGGCGACCAGGCGGGATCAATACATCGTCATGCTCGCGGCCGCGATCGACCGCTGGCGGGACGAGGAAGACGTTCAGGATCGGGACTCGGCGAGAGAGGCTCTCATGTTTCGCGCCCGGCAGCTCCTCGAGGCGGAAAGGCTGGTGAAGCCATGACGACGTTTCAAGGCCAGCACTTCCTGGACTTCGACGCGGCCCCGGCCCGGCGTACCGATCCGCCGACTAGCGTGGCGGCGGGTCAGGCGATGACGGCCTCGGCCGTTGACGAACACGAACGGCTGATCCTGGCGGCGCTGGCGGCGGGGCCGGCAGGAAAGACCGAGCTGGCGGCGCGGATCGGCAGCATGAGCGATCAGCAGGTGATCCGCAGGATGAAGCGGCTTGAGCGGCTCGGGAGGGTCGAGCGGACGGGGCTGGAGGTCATGTCGGCCGCCAGGCGGGGTGAAACGGAGTGGCGGGTGGTGGGTGGGGGGAGGGTTTGATGGCGCGGACGCTACGAAGCAAGACGCTTCGTGCGTCTCTCTGGATCGCCGCAAAAGGTAAGTGCCAGTCGTGTGGAGTCGATCTGCCGTGGCCTTGGCATGCCGACCATGTGGTGGCGTGGTCGAAGACAAAAACAACCAACGTTCACGACATGCAGGCTCTCTGCCCGACGTGCAACCTCAAGAAGGGGACAAAGTGATGGGCGAGCTTTGGGGTCTGGAAAATGAAAACGACGATAGCCAACGAGCCGGGCACGCCGAGGCAATTGTTGGATTTCGTCTCTGGATGGATCGCGGGTGCCCGGGCTTGACGTTCTCGATCTACATGTGCTGCCGCTACGGCAAGTCAGACACCATCCGGAATCTCGCGTTGCTTGCTATCGCTGCCGGCAAGGCGTCGGCGGCTCTTGTTGTGCATCCTTTTCCGGTGCTCGCTCAGCAATTCCTGGACGAATCTCGGTTGAAGTCGTGGCGTCAAAGGTGGCTTCCGGTCGGCCCGCGACTGGGGAAGGTTCAGACGCTTCCGGATTTTGCGCATCAGTCGATGTGTGACGGGCAATGGATCGGAAGTATTCACGTCCAAGCGTTGATGCAGCCAATGCAGTTTGCCCTTTTAATGGCATGGGTTGATCGATGCAAATCAAAAACTGGGGTGCCGCCAATCGTTTTCTTCGACGAGGCTCACCAGTTCTCAAAAAGCAATAAGTGGGGCGACGTTGCTAGGCGACTTCAGGAGGCGGGATGCATCATTGTCGTTCTTACGGCAACCCCGTTTAGGAACGACGGAGACGATATCTTTGGTTTTCGCAAGAAGGCGTCCGGGGGAGTCACGAGCCGCGAGATCAAGTACGTACAGCAGCATGCGGCTGATGAGTCTAAGCTTGAGTTGCATACGGTAACCAGAGATGAAACAGAGTACCTGCTGGAGGCCGACGTTGAGGTTCCTTTTGCTCAGGGCTGGGGCGAAGGGCACATTGCAAAGGCGACATTCGATTTGATCGAATGGAATATGACTGGATGGGGCAAGCGAGAAGGCGACGATCGGCTGCTGTCGCAAATCCCTAAGGAAGACGCTCGATCCATCCTGCCTTCCCTCTACCGTGACCCGTCCGCCATAGCTGAGGCGGTGCGCCGGGTCTTAGTTCACCTCGAGACGTTCCGTAAGCACGTCCACGACGCAACGGTCGTGTGGTACGGAATGAACGACGAGTCATCCGGTGAAGTGGCTAGCGAGAATCAGAAGGCAATCAAGGACGCGATCAAGGCTGCTAGTCCGTCGATGTCTGTCGCTATCGCCACACTTAACACGGACGACGACGCAGACGCTAAGTCTCGGGAGGTTATCCAGAAGTTTTGCGATGTGCGAAAGAAGAGCAACGATTTTCTCGTCCTTAAGCAGATGGGATCGGCCGGGCTCGATTCCGACCGCATCTGCATTGTGGTTCTTTGGAACACCGTTCGGTCGCTCGGCCAGATGATTCAGATGGCAATGCGCGGAGGGAACGCCAGCGGCAAAACGCACTTCGTAATTGTCGGTCTGAAAGACAGCATTACTGAGGAGAAGCTCAAGGCTTTTGTTCAGGGCGAGGGCGGTCAATTTGTGGATGCTATTGAGACAGACCACGGTGTCGAACTGATTGACAAGTCGTTGCAGGCGGATGCCGGGTACATAGCGGTCGATGTTGCAGATGCCGGAATGTCCGACAGCGACGGAAACGTCGCGTCGTTTGATGATGTCCGCCTGGCCCTGCACGTCGTCTCGATGTGGCCGAGCCTCATAGCCAGCGAAACTATTCCGCAGATAGCCGCAAAGGCCAAGGCATTGGGACTCCCTATGCCTAATGTGTCTGACGAAGTGTCGTTCGTTGACACGACTAAGGACTGCAACGCTTACCGCGAGAATCTCAATGAGTGGGTGAAGCGGATCGGGAAGCGGATGTTTTTCAAGAGGTACGGCAGAGCTGGCGATGGCAGTCGTGAGGACAGCGAGGCGTACGGACAGCTCTATCGAGACGTTACCGGACAAATTAAGGGACGAGCCGGTCTGTTTGGAACGTGGGATGCAAAGAGTAAGCAACGGTCGCAATCCGCTTCCGATTACCGGAAATGGACGGCCTCGGCTGAATTGCTTTGGATGGAGGTGACTCGTGAAGAAGTCTCCTGAGCTTCTAAAGCACGACGCGATCCTGACCAACTGGCGTTCTTACCCAGAAGGGTCCGTTGAGCGTGCCAAGGCAATTGGCATTGAGCTTCTAGCAACTGCAACGAACCTTGAAGCGACGCTGCAATTGTGGGAGTCAAAGTGCGACATCGTCTCCCGCGAGCAGGCATGGAAACCGCTGGGCCTGAAGTCGAGCGAGGATTTCATCAAGGCTGTGACCGGTCGCACTGAGAAGGCTGTCGTTAGCAAGATAACCAAGACCCAAGCCATCCGAAGCCGCCGCACCACACACCCACAGGAGACTCAGCAGCAGACGGCAAACGCGGTGGGGTGCGACAAGGGTTTGGTGTCGAAGGTCGTTCGCGGGTTGACTGAATTGTCCGAAACGAACGAAACAGTCAACGTCCCTTCTTGGATCACCCGCCGCGATCTCCAAGCCGCCTTCCGCACGCTGCCGGCCGACGAGCGGGAGCGGCTGGAGGCGCTGCCCGATGACAAGCGACGCGGTGCCGTCCGCCAGGCCGCCATCGCCGCCGGCATCGTCAAGGTGCCGACGGTGATCGACAAGCTGCGGGCCGCCTGGAAGAAGGCGACCAAAGAGGAGCGGCTTTCGTTCCTAGAGGAGATTGCCCAATGACCCTCCCCGCCGACTACGCCGCCCTCATCGCCATCGCCCAGGCCCACGAGCTGGACGGCATCAAGGCCCAGATCCTTGACCGCAACTTTGAGATCGGGGCGGTGGCGTCGTTTGAGTTGCTCAAGGCTCTGGCGATCCGGCGGAAGACGTTGGCGGAGGAGAGGCGGAAGCTACAGGAGCTGTGGGACGCGACGCCGGCGGCGGCGGAAGAACTCGAGGACGGAGAGGAGGACGCGGATGGCGGGTGAATGGATTGCCTACGACATCGGCCTGCCCGACAAGCCAGAGGTGCAGGAGCTGATCGATCTAACGGGTGACCCCGTCGAGGTGATCGTCTTCCGACTCCTGCGGCTGTGGGGCTGGTCGGCGATGAATACGGCCGACGGCCGGGCACGGATGACCATTCCGAGGCTCGTGCGGACATGCGGTGCAGATGCAGCTTTCTGGCAGGCCGTTGCGGCCGTCGGGTGGCTGGAGATCGACGAGACGGACGCCACCGTTGCTATCCCAGGATGGGATCGCCGGTTCAGCCAGGCGGCCAAGTCGAGGCTCCAGCAGGCCGATCGGGCAACGTCTTATGAGGACAAACGCCGACGCGCCGGCAGTCCCGGCGCTCAAGCGCCGGAAGCTCCGGCGCTCAAGCGCGGGAGAGGAGAGGAGAGGAGAGAAGAAGATCCTCCTCCGCGAGAAGCTGCGCCGTGGAAGCCGGAATCCCCGGAAGAGACGTGGAAGGCGTTCCGGGCCGCCTGGAACACCGGGGCCGCTGCCGGCAATCGCCGGGAATGGAAGCCGGCCACGCCGCCGGACGGCTGGTCGGATCGGCTTGTGGAGATCGGCTGGGGCGACAAGGCGGAAGAGGCGGTCAAGCGGCTGAAGACGTGCCGGTACTTCGAGACGCCGGTGACGCTCGTGCAGTTCGTCGGGCCTCGGTTCGTCGATCTGTGCCTCGGCGGGCAGTACGACGCCGCCAAGGCCAAGAAGGGCGGCAGGGAGCCGGAGAAGGCCCCGCCGGCGGTCTGGACGGGCGACGACGCACAGCGGTTTGAGGCGACCAAGCGGAAGCTCGTGGAATCACTCAAGGAGAAATCATGACGACCTGCTCCCGCTGCCCAAACCCGGCTCGCTGGCGAGACGCCGATGGCCGGCAGTTCTGCGGATCGCACGTGCCGGCGAACGGCAAGCCGCTGGCGAGGATGGCGGCACCGCCGATCGACATCGTGGATCGGCTGGAAGAGGGCTGGATGGAAGGCAAAGCACTCGACTTCCACATGGAGGCCGCTGCCGAGATCCGCCGGCTCCGCGCTCTGATCGGGGCCGCCGGAGACAACTCCGGGGCGTGTTAGGTTTTGCGGATCGATGGATCGATGACTTTCTCACGGAGGTGGATATGCGTTTTCTCATGGCAATCGCGGCGGTAGTTGTTCTCTCGGTGTCGGCCGACGCCGGCCCGTTTCGGCGGACGGTGACGACGACCAGGGCGTCGACTTGCGTCGGCGGGAGCTGCTCGTCGTCGTCGACTCGGACGGTGACCCGCGGCGGCGGCGCTCAGGCCCACGCCGAGGCGATGGCGGCTTCTGGCTCGATGGTCCACGCCTCCAGCCACGGGGCGACTTACGAGGGTGTCGGCGTCGGCGGATCGCCCGCGGCCGCCCTCGCGTCGTGCTGCAATAACGGCCGGGCCGTGCTCGAGGAGGGAACGGCTCAGGGGCGTGATGGTCGGTGGTACGCCTGTCGGCGCTACAGCCTGCGGTGATCGAAACGCTCCGAGACGCCACACATCTCGGAGACAGCCCGCGTGGTGTAGGCACCGGTGGCGCGGTGGTGGGGCACGGCCGGCTCAACACCGGCAAGGGCGGACTCGGACTCCGTCGCGGGCGATGTGGCGCGATTCGTCTAGTGGCAAGATCCCAGGTCTACCGGGAGACGAGGGTTCGATTCCCTCATCGCGTCCTGTGAAAGAAATCGGCACCAGACTTTCTTACCGAATGTCGTTATTCAAGCGGCGCGGCCGCGGGAGGGGTGAGGATGGCGATTGCAGTTACCAGCCCGGCTGTCGGGCGTTTGGCGGCGGCCCTCGGCCTGGAGCGTTGCCGAAGCGCGACGATCACGCTCGGCGTTGATGAGATGGTCATGATCAAGGCGGAGCAATACGCCGAAGTCGATCAATTGACAAGGATGTCGGTCGAGATTGAAGCGAACGATTACGTCGTGATCACTCGACACGAATACGAAGTTCTGAAGTCAGAAGCGAGAATGACAGCGCGCGAGCGGAAGGAGGGGTGAGATGCTGACGAAACGGCAACTGCGAAACTCCAGCAGACGCTGGGAGCGAAAGATGCTTCCGGTGAAGGTTCGTTCTCTGGCAGGCATCGCCCACGAGCTGGCCCGCAAGGCCGAGCGTCGTGCAGCCCAAGTGATGATCCAGTGGGTGGTCATTGCGGCTCTCATGGTGTGGATTGTTTATCTGTTGGAGGCCGCCCAATGACCCACAAATGGTGTTGCGATCCGTCCCGCGACGCCGCCGTCCGAGCGGCCGAGGACGGCAGGGATCGGCCGCTGCCGACGCTGGAGGAGGCGATTGTCTTAGCGTTCGGTTTCGACAAGGCGTCCGCTCAACGTGCCTGCGACGAGGTGAAATCGTGGCCGGAGGATGTGCAAAAGGACTGCCGGTTCGTCCTCGGTGATCTGCTGGAGCAAGGCGTCGAGCGGCTCCCGGCGTTGGTCGAGGCGTGGCGGTATGGCAAGGGACTGTTGGCGGCACGTTACCCGGCGATGTTGCCGAAAAGTGATTCGGCGACATCCGGGGTGGAACACGAAAACAAGGGCAACGGCATGCGCACCGAGCGGATCACGCTGGAGGTGACGCATGGCGAGCCATTCGGCGTCAGCCATTGGAGTTGGGTGACGATACTTCGTCTTCAGAGCGGAGAATCCGTCCGGGTCGTCGAGGAGACACACTTCGACGATTTGGCCCAGGTGGCGATGGAGCGATCCGCCGCGATCCGCGAGCGGGAGGAGTTGAAGGCCCGAGTGGCCGAACTGGAGTCCCAACTGGAGTCCGTGGCCTGCCGCGCGGCGACGGCCGAGACGGCGCTGGAAGCCGCCATCGGCGTGGCAATGAAGGAGGTGGGGCGTGAGTGAACGACGAACCGACGACGCAACGCTGATCGAGGCCGTTCGCATCCTGTCGCGCACGATTCAGACCGACGACGGCGTGATCGGTGCGTGTCTGGGTGAGGCGGCAACGCGGCTTGCCGAGTTGGTTGAGGAGAAGCGCTCGATTTCGACACTGCTCCAGAAGGTCGAAATCTTGGAGGAAGACAACAAGCGGCTCCGCGAGGAGCGGCGGTGGGTGCCGGTGGGCGAGAGGTTGCCGAAAGACGAGAATTGGGTCGATATCGCAGGTGAGTGGGGAGACTGCGTCGGTTATTACTCGATGGGGCGATGGATGAACGCAGGCGATGACGATCCCTGCTGGGACGCGATCACGCACTGGCGGAATCGGACGCCGGGGCCGGGGGGGGAGGGATGACGAGCAAGCCATCACGCGAGACGTTCAGCGCCGCATACCTTGACCGCTCGGTGACAATTAACGAGCTGTGTCTGCGATACCGTGTCAGCGACACGACGGTGAAGCATTGGGCTCGTCGCTTCGGCCTTCCGCCGCGTCCGACTGGTGGCTGGCGTGGTAACGTCACTGCCGCACCGATCGTGCTGAAACACGAAGAGAATCACTGCGATCCCGTTCACGACGTTCCGCAATGGGGCGATCCGACGCGAGAAGAGATCGCCGAGCTGTCGGCATACTGCCGAGCCAGGCGAATTATGGAAGGCGCAGCGTGTCACGTGTCTGTCGAACAAAGGGAGATGGCATGGGCGGGATGAGCCGACAGAAGGGCAAGCGTGGCGAGCGTGAGGCAGCCGCCGAGCTGGGCCAGTTGCTTGGTGTTACGTCACGGCGAGGGGTGCAATACCAGGGCGGTCCAGACTCACCCGATGTCGTTCTTGACGGCGTGGCGATTCACGTTGAGGCGAAGCGTACGGAGAAGCTAACGCTATGGTCTGCCATCGAACAGGCTCGAGCTGACGCACCGACGGGCAAGGTGCCGCTCGTGTGGCACAGACCGAACCGTAGGGGCTCTATCGTGATCGTTGAGACAGCGAGACTGTTGCAGCTTGCTAGGGAGCTTGTAAGGGCCGCTGACATTGCAGCGGGTCCTTCCCGGTAATGTGGGTCGAACGG
>Ga0209084_1004114_pt1 | contig 10329 bp, 13 predicted proteins | sample C_130820_MF_Meta_FD_187309 | JGI IMG/M metagenome (GOLD analysis project Ga0209084, IMG submission 187309) | Freshwater microbial communities from Lake Croche, Canada to study carbon cycling - C_130820_MF_MetaG (SPAdes) (version 2) | ecosystem: Environmental > Aquatic > Freshwater > Lake... | reverse complement strand
AACTGCAAGACCAAAGCCAGGAACAATTACTACACGTTGGGCATAGTTAAGAAGAATTGCCACATCATCAGGAGATCCTGATTTAACTGGGCGAGCATCAACTGCGCCAGTACTTGCTTGTGCTTTAGCGGTAAATGCGCCAAACAAAGTTCCAAATAATGATCTACCCATCGCCTCTGCCATAAGGCGAGTAAGAATTGTGCCAGAGGCACCAACTAAGGTTCCAGCCACAATTAATAATGTAGTTTGCAGTACATAGCCAGAGGCAGCAACTGTTAAACCGGTAAAGGCGTTAAGGAGTGAAATAACAATTGGAACATCAGCTCCTCCCACAGGTAGAACAAACAAAACACCAAATAGTAGTGAGAGTAAACCGTTTACTAATAGTGGTGTTGAACCACCGGATGAGATAACCCAACCACCACTTGCCAATACACCAACTAAAGTAAGTGCGATTAATTGACGACCAAATGGAAATATCACAGGCCGGGTTGTCATTAACTCCTGCAACTTCATAAAGGTAATTATTGAGCCAGAGAATGAAACACAACCAACAATTACGGTAAACACTGTTGCAATAACTTCAGCAGTTGTTGCACCTGTTCCTAGTTTTAAATATTCAACAATTGCGACCAATGCTGCAGCCCCACCACCAACACCATTAAATAGTGCTACTAATTGCGGCATCTGAGTCATCTGCACCTTACGGGCTGCCGGTACTCCAACTAATACGCCAAATGCAATTGCAGCAAGAATTAGTCCTAAGTGATTAAGTGCTTTGCCACCGTTTGCGTAGAAGAAAACAATAACTGTGGCAACTGTTGCACCAACTGCACCAATTAGATTTCCACGACGTGCCGATTTTGGCGATGACAATCCCTTTAATGCCAAGATAAAGCAGATACCAGCGGCTAAGCCAATTAGATCATAGAGGTTACGACTCATTTGCTATCTCCAGCATCCTTCTTAACCTTTGGCTTTCCTTTAAACATTTGCAGCATTCGATCAGTTACAACAAATCCACCAACCATATTTATAGTTGCCAAAATAACAGCAGCAAGAGCAAGGCCTAACTCTAGATTTGTATTTGCATGATCTGCCACCACAATTGCGCCAACTAGAATAACGCCGTGGATCGCATTAGCTCCACTCATTAAAGGAGTGTGCAAAGTAGTTGAAACTTTAGAAACTACCTCAAAACCAACAAAGATTGATAATAAAAATATCGCAAGTAAGGCAATCTCATTACTCATAACTTCATTAACCATCACTTACTCTTCTCTCTTTTTGCTCCATTATGTGTAAGAGTTGCAGAATCAATAATCTCATCTGAAAAATCAGGTTCAATCACACCAGTTGGTTTACCATCTGCTGTTTTACTCATAAGCAATAGAAGATTTACTACATTTCGTGAGAACAACATTGAAGCGTGAAATGCTAATTGGCTTGGCACATCTTTTCCGCCCCAAATCTTAACTCCACCACTTGTAGTAGTAATTTCACCAGCAACTGAGCCCTCAACATTGCCGCCACTTTCAGCAGCAAGATCTACTACAACTGAACCAGGTGTCATATGGGAAACCATCTGGGCAGTTACTAATCTTGGCGCAGTTCTACCTGGAACAGCGGCGGTAGTAATTAAAACATCAGCGGAAGCAATATATGGCGTAAGTAGTTCACGTTGTTTTGCCGCACGCTCTTCAGTCATCTCTCTGGCATAACCACCAGCACCCTCTAATGCTTCAAGCTCTAAGGTAATAAATTTTGCACCCATTGATTTAACCTCATCAGCAGAGGCTGGACGAACATCGTAAGCGGAAACAACTGCGCCTAATCTTTTTGCAGTTGCAATTGCTTGCAATCCTGCAACACCAGCGCCTAAGACCACAACCTTTGCTGGTGTAACAGTTCCGGCTGCAGTCATTAATAGTGGGAAAAACTTTGGTGATAACTCAGCTGCAACTAAGGATGCTTTATAGCCAGCACATAATGCTTGTGAGGTGAGTGCGTCCATTGATTGAGCGCGTGAAATTCGTGGCACCATCTCAAGTGAGAGTGCGGTAACCCCGGCAGATACAGCTGCATCAATTGAATCAGCGCCGGTCATAGGAGATAAAAATGAGATTGTAATTGCACCCTTTTTAAGGCTTTTCATTTGGGTAGGAGTTAAGGGCTGAACTGAAAGCACAACATCACTATTTGCTAATACATCCCCAGATTTAATCTGAGCCCCTGCATCGGTAAATTGCTTATCAGAGTATTCAGCAGCAATTCCTGCGCCAGATTCAATTACAACTTCAAGACCTGCTTTAGTTAACTTTGAAATAATATCTGGGACTAGCGCAACTCGCTTCTCGCCAGATTTAATTTCCTTTGGGACACAAACTCGCATTTGCCTACTTTACCGAACTTTGCCTTTATTTATTACCCGTTAAATCACCTTTAGTTAGGTGATAAAGCAGGGCCTGAATAGTGGTGCGACGGTGAAAGGCTTGTCGCCAGACGACAGATTTTTTGCCATCAATAACATCGGAGGCCACCTCTTCACCACGGTGGGCTGGTAGGCAATGCATAAAGATTGAATCTTTTGCAGTTAACTTCATTAAATCATTTGTAACTGCAAATGGGTTAAGGGCTGCCATCTTTTCAGCTCGATCTGATTCCGAATCACCCATTGACATCCAAACATCGGTGTAAACCACACTTGCACCAGTTACAGCATCTTTTGGATCGGTAACCACTTCAATCACAGCCCCCGATTGTTTTGCAATTTTATTTGCCTGATCTACTACTGAAGATTTAGGTGCCCACTTACCACCAGGAGTTGCAACTACAACATGTGCTCCCATTGTTGCACCCATGATTAACCAAGCAGTTGCCACATTATTTCCATCGCCAACATATACAAATTTTCGATTCTTAATATCTTTTCCAAAGTTTTCTCTGATGGTTAGCCAATCAGCAAGTAATTGAGTTGGATGATCATCATCAGTTAAAGCATTAATTACTGGGATGCTTGCATACTTTCCTAACTCATCAACATCACTTTGGGCAAAGGTGCGAACAATTAAAGCACTGCAAAAGCCAGAGATAATTTTGGCAGTATCTGAGATAGTTTCACCCCGACCAATTTGCAGATCATCACCTCTTAAGAAGATTGGTGTGCCACCAAGGTGGGCCACGGCAGTTTCTGAGGCTAATCTGGTTCTAGTTGAGGACTTAGTCATATAAATAGCAACGCTTCGCTTAGCTAATGCTTTCTTTGCGCTGAGTGGTTTTTTTGCAAACTTAGCTGCAGTATCAAGCAGTAATTCAATATCTGCTTTAGAAAGATCTGAGGTGCGAAGAAGATCTTTAAGAGGTGCGCTCATTGGTAAATGGTAGGCGATAAATTTAGATTAAGATTTGCCCATGGGTTTTCTCGATGATTTACGCGGTAAATCAAGTAAAGGCGGCCTGCTTGAAAAAGAGCTGCTCGCCCCAACCGATGAGGGTGATCATGAGCGGTTTTCTCATTATGTAGATAAAAATAAGATCACCGAATCTGCTGTTACCGGCAAATCTGTTAGAGCATTATGTGGCAAGAAGTGGATTCCCAATCGTGATCCACAAAAGTTTCCAATCTGTCCAACATGTAAAGAGATACACGCTCGCTTAAAGTAATTTCTCAGTTAAAACCGATACCCTAAAATATATGAGATCGCACAAATTACTTATTGTTGCAACCTCTTTCATACTTTTACTCTCCTCATTAACCCCCGCCAACGCGGATAACCCACCACGAAAAATTCTCTCAGGCTGGCTACCGGATTACTCTCTAGCAAGAAATCTGCCAACTGTAGAAGGCAATCTAGATTTAATTAGAGATATCTCGCCATTTTGGTATGGGTTAACTGGCGAAACTACTATTAAAGATAAGTATGCAATTGGAAAATACACCACCCCAATTGAACAGGTAATTGCTCGTCTTAAGGCGAATGGTCTATTACTTTTACCAACCATTACAGATGATAATCCTAAACTTGTATTAGCTAACTTACTTGCAAACCCAAACTCTCGAACTAATATTGTTCAAACAATTAAATCATTAGTAATCAAATATAATTATGATGGAATTGATCTTGATTTTGAAACCTTTTATACCCAAGATGGCAGATCTTCTTGGGTAACTTTAAAACCAAATTGGATTGCTTTTATTAAAGAGTTATCCACCGCACTGCATGATCAAGGAAAACTTTTATCTGTTACAACTCCGCCTGATTTTGCACCAGAGACAAAGCGAGCAGGTAATTCGGTTTACTCCTGGGCGGAGATTGGTCCACTAATTGATCGGCTTCGGATCATGGCATATGACTTTTCAACAACATCTCCTGGGCCAATTGGGCCACTGCCGTGGAGTGAGGACGCCGTTAAGTATGCAGTTACTCAAATGCCTGCATCAAAGGTTTACTTAGGAATTCCAGGTTATGGCCGAGATTGGATTACAAAGGTAGATGGTGTTTGTCCCAAGGATTTTGCCACCTCAGTAGTTGTTGGAGCAAAGGCTGCAGTAATTATGCGGGAGGCATTAGCACTTGCAACTAGCAACAACGCAACTCCAACTTATAGTGACCTTAACGCCGAATCAACATTTACTTACAAAAAAACATATGTTGATCCAACTAACTCAGCTAGTTTTTGCACTGCCAGTAGAACAGTTTGGTATCCAGATTAACGCCGAATCAACATTTACTTACAAAAAAACATATGTTGATCCAACTAACTCAGCTAGTTTTTGCACTGCCAGTAGAACAGTTTGGTATCCAGATGAACGCAGTTACACTGCTCGCACAAATCTTGTTGGTAAGTATCGATTAGGCGGGATTGCGGTCTGGACCTTTGGGATGGAAAATGCTGCCGCAATTACGACCATCAGAGATATTGCAAAATCAATTGCCCCAGATCAAGTATTAGGAACAATCACTACCGACTTAGAGCAGATTGGCTATGGCTCAGCATTTAACCTAACCGGCACATTTAAATTGCCAGATAAAACCCCAATCCCATCGCTAAATGTTAGATTTGAAATAAAAAATAGCACCGATAACACCTGGCGCACCTTAGCTGCAGGTGTTACCGATGTAACTGGCGTAATTGCTGTGCCAGTAATAATTGCGCAGAAAAGTCAGGTTCGATTAGTTTCAGAGGGTAGTTGGGAGAGATTAGAGGGTAAGACTGGTGAAAAAGTTATTTCAGTTGTACCAAGTGTTTCACTCTCACTTCCTGCCTCAGTTAAAGTAGCAACCACTTATGCTGTCACCGGCCAAGTGCTACCTAAGGTTGGCGGAATTAAGTTAACTGTTAAACAAAATGGAAAATCACTAGGAGAGTTCGTAACCGATACATCTGGTGGCTTTACCTTCAATATTGCACCTACTGCAACTGGGTTAGCTGGTTATCAGGTAGTAATTGCCGCTGGTGAAAAAAATACCGCCGGCGTTAGTGATGAGATAACCATTTTAGTTAGATAATTTGCCCATGAGTTCTCAGACCCAATTAGATGAAGAGCTAGATCTAAGTAAGTTCTTTGACAATCTTTGGGTAACTATTGTTTGGGATGATCCAGTTAATTTAATGAATTATGTAACCTATGTATTTATAAAATTATTTAACTTCTCACAAGAAAAAGCACATAAGTTAATGATGCAGGTACATACCGAAGGCAAAGCGGTGGTGGCATCTGGAACTAGGGAAGAGATGGAGCGAGCAGTCCAGCAACTTCATGAACATGGTCTTTGGGCAACATTGCAAAGGGATGATCATGGGCGAGTTTAAGGGATCTTCTAAAGCAGGTGATTTAACAGTTGCATTATCAAATGATGAATTACATATTTTAATTAATTTGGTTGAACAATTACTTGAGTTATTAGGGGAGCGAAACTTCACCCACCACTATCAATCAGATGATCCATTTGCGCAATTAATGGCAGCATCAATTGGAAATCTTGAATCTGCAATCGAGCAGCCAGAGGATCCAGTTCTTCGCAGATTATTGCCAAATGCTTATGCAGATCCTGAGAGTGCGGCAGAGTTTCGTAAATATACGGAAAGCTCACTTAGAACGGTGAAGCAAAAGCACTTAATGTATTTGCGGGAGCAGTTAGTTTTCCCAGTAGATCATGAGCTACCAAAGGCTGATATTGCAGTTACTGACCCCACCCAATGGTTAATTGCAATTAATGATCTGCGTCTTGCCTTAGCGGTCCGATTAGATGTTAAGCAGGATGCTTATGAAATGTATGAGTTAATGAAAGAAAGTGATACCCAAAAGCCACTCTTTGCCGTTTACTTCTGGCTGGGCGGCATTCAAGAGAGTTTAATTAACCACTTATAAGTTAGGTATTTAGGCATAAAAAATGGGGCCAATCTCTTGGCCCCATTTCTAATTAGATCAGATAATTAATCTGAATCCTTCATGCCCTCTGCTACGGATTTCATCTTTGCAATCTTTAGGATTGTTAGACCAAATACGCACTTTGCCAATACATCTGCAATTGTGTAACCGATTTGACGGTTAACAAATGCACCTGGTGATGCAGCGTTAGCTGAATCAAGGATTGGTAGTAGGTATGAAATTGGGTAAACGCCCCATGTAGCGATCAATAGAAGACGTAAGCGACCTACGGTTGCTGCAACGCCTGCTGGTTGACGATCAAGAGACTTTGAAAGCTCAACGAATAATACGTAAAGAATGTATAGGAAAGGAATTGTTGAAAGCACACCGAAGATAACCTTGGTGTTGTTAACTGTTGAAATCTCACCTGGGTAACCAAGTGCGATCATCGCAGCAGATGCTGGTACTAAGCGGCTGATCAATGAAGATGAAGCTGCCTTAGCAAGACCTAGAACTGCAATTACTTCTACCAGTAGTAGAGGTACAGTTAAAATCCAGTCAACGTAGCGGTAAGCCTCGTTGAATGCACCCATTCCGGTGCCTGTCTTTAATGTTCCTGCCTCAAATGATGAATCAAATGAGTTGAAAATTCGCATGTAGTGGTAACCAGCAATGAATGTAACCATTGATGACATTACTAATGCACCACGGTACTTAGGTAGTACTCGTGATTGTGAAACTAATGTATACACGGTGCAAGCAAGCATCGATACAAGTCCAAATGAAAAGATGTTGTATAGAATGCCGAACTGGCCGTCTGTTAGTGATATACCCATCTAAATAAGCCTCCATAGGCATTTAGGTTGCTCATACCCTTTTGGATACAAGCCAGCGATCATTCGTAATTTCATATGCAAACTACGATTAACCGCCTGGCTATATAGTGGCTGTTACCGGCCAGTCAGACAATTGCATCCACGCTCTTTTCTCATTAATTCTTAAGTATTTTTCCCTTAAAAAGGGGTAAATCGGACATTTTCCGCTGGATTGGCTTGGTCGGGTGATATCAGCGCTCGCCATTTACACTTACACAAATGGCTACTAATTCAACAGATAAGAAGAGCGCCCCAATTGGCATCTTTGACTCCGGCGTTGGTGGCCTAACAGTTGCCCGGGCAATTATCGATCAGCTGCCAGGGGAATCAATTCTTTATATTGGCGATACCGCCCGAGGTCCTTATGGACCAAAATCTTTAGCCCAGGTTCGCACCTATGCCCTTGAGATTATGGATCAATTAGTTGCAGCTGGCGTTAAAGCAATTGTGATTGCTTGTAATACTGCAAGTGCGGCGATGTTAAGAGATGCTCGCGAGCGCTATCAGATCCCAGTTATCGAAGTAATCCAACCTGCTGTGAGAAGAGCGGTAGCCGCAACTAGAAGTGGCAAGGTCGGTGTAATTGGAACTGCTGCAACTATTGAATCAAAGGCATACCTTGATGCATTTGCCGCCGCCCCCCAATTAAAAATTACCGCCAAAGCTTGTCCATTATTTGTTGAGTATGTTGAAGCCGGCAAGACCAGCGGGGATGAGATCACCAAGATAGCCCAGGATTACTTAGCAGAGATGAAAAAAGCAGATATTGATACCTTGGTTTTAGGTTGCACTCACTACCCACTTTTAACTGGTGTGATCTCCTATGTAATGGGAAATGATGTCACTCTCGTTTCAAGCGCAGAGGAGACGGCAAAGGATCTATATCGCAACTTAGTAGAAGCTGATCTTCTAAATACCCCAGGTGCTCTTGTAACCCACCGGTTTGTCGCCACCGCAGATGCCGATAAGTTTGCCACCTTAGCCCGCAGGTTCTTAGGCCCTGAGGTTTTAAAAGTTACCACAAAGATTTAAAGGAGAGATATGAGCAGAGTAGATGGCAGAGGCAATGATCAACTGCGGACAGTTAAATTCACCCGTAATTGGTTAAATAACGCTGAAGGCTCAGTCTTAGTTGAGTTTGGTAACACCAGAGTTTTATGTGTTGCCTCTTTTACCCCAGGAGTTCCGCGTTGGTTAGTTGGCAAGGGTGAGGGTTGGGTAACAAGTGAGTATGCAATGTTGCCAAGAGCAACACACACAAGAAGTGATCGCGAAAGTGTTAAAGGAAAGTTGGGCGGTCGAACACAGGAGATCTCAAGATTAGTTGGTAGATCTCTCCGCGGTGTGGTTGATATGAAAGCCTTAGGAGAGAACACAATTGTGATTGATTGTGATGTTTTGCAGGCAGATGGTGGCACTAGAACTGCAGCAATTACTGGTGCATATGTTGCCCTGCAAGATGCAATCTCATGGGCGAAGGAAAAAGGACATATTGCAACAGGTGCTAATCCGCTTAAGCAATCAGTAGCGGCCGTCTCAGTTGGAATTATTAATGGCAAAGCCCTTCTTGATCTTTGTTATGAAGAGGATGTAACAGCTGGCACTGATATGAATATTGTCTGCACCGGTGATGGTAATTTTATTGAGGTGCAGGGAACGGCAGAGGGTGAACCTTTTGATCGCGCACTTTTAAATCAACTTTTAGATTTAGGAGCAGCCGGGTGTGCCCAACTGACCAAGTTGCAAGCAGCAGCCTTAGCTAAGTAATTTTCGTTAAAACAATTTTAATATGCGCCAATTAGTACTTGCCACTAAGAATTTAGGAAAGATTGCAGAGTTTGATCGCCTGCTTAATCAATTTGCCAGTGATATTAAAGTTTTAGGGTTAAGTGATTACCCGGATATGCCAGCGGTTGAAGAAACGGGTGTAACTTTAAGTGAGAATGCCAGACTTAAAGCCAAGGCGATCTCGCAATTTACTAATCTGCCAGCTTTAGCCGATGACAGTGGCTTATTTATTGATGCCTTAAATGGACAGCCTGGAGTTTATTCAGCCCGCTTTAGTGGATATGCCGGCAATAATTCCAAAGAGCGCGATCTTGCCAATATAAGAAAGGTGCTTGAACTATTAACGGATGTGCCGGAGCCAAAAAGAGGGGCGCAATTTAAAGCGGTGGTCGCATTTTATAAACCAAATCCAGATGGAACAGTTATTGAAAAGGAGGAGCTTGGGGTATTAACAGGTGAAATAATTTCAAGCCCCCAAGGTGATGCTGGTTTTGGCTATGACCCAATATTTTCACCAGATGATTTTGATCAAACTTTGGCCGAGCTTTCACCAGGGGTGAAGGATGAGATTAGCCATCGTGGTATCGCATTACGGGCAATTGCACCTTTTTTACGTGATCATCTCTAATCATTAGCGTAAATAAGAAGTTCGGTGAGGTATCCTTTAGCCATCCTTCCCTGGAAAACCCAACTCACTAGTAAAAATAACTAGTGCTGAACAATAAGGAGTTCTAAGTGGCCGCAAAGAAGAAAGCAGCTAAGCGTTCGACAGCTAAACGCTCTAGCGCAAAGCGCAGTGTTAAAAAAGCTGCAAAGCGTTCGACCGCTAAAAAATCAACTGCCAAGCGCAGTACTAAGAAGAGTGCAAAGCGTTCTTCAAAGTCATCATCTCGCTATTCAATTCCAGCTGTACCAGTAAGCGGTTCATCTCGCTCATCTGTTTCAACAATTTCAACTACCCCAAAATCTTCAGGTAGTTCATACTCTTCAAAATCAAGTGGCAGCAACTCAGGCTCATCAAAGGGAATTATCACTGCAGTTGTAGTTGGTATTTTAATTCTTGCGGTAGTTGTGATCTCAAAGAACTCATCTTCAGATACTGCAACAGTTACGCCAACACCTGCTGCATCTGAGAGCACTTCAACCTCAGCTGCGCCAAGTGCTGCACCAAGTTCAGCACCACTTGCAGCTCATGAAGCACCAGTAGGAATTGTTTCGCTCTATAACGCGAGCGGTGCAACTGTTAACTGGAAGGCACCTGCTGCAACACAAGGAATCACCGGTTACAACGTT
>Ga0209084_1004112_pt1 | contig 10331 bp, 23 predicted proteins | sample C_130820_MF_Meta_FD_187309 | JGI IMG/M metagenome (GOLD analysis project Ga0209084, IMG submission 187309) | Freshwater microbial communities from Lake Croche, Canada to study carbon cycling - C_130820_MF_MetaG (SPAdes) (version 2) | ecosystem: Environmental > Aquatic > Freshwater > Lake... | reverse complement strand
TTGCCTACTACCTCAACTGGGAGCGCAAGCACGCGCCTGTAAAGAATACCCTGCCTGCTCTGCTTGTCTGAAGCTGACGGGTGTATGCGGGGGTCGGCGACCCCCATTTTTTAAACCAAAGGAGAAGTAACATGAGATTATGTATGTATAAAGCAGGCAAGTACACATCGTATGCCGAAGCCGTGAAGATGGGCGGGATACAAGAGATAACAGGGATTGAAACTGAGTGCCAGACACTGTTTGATATGGGCGGTGCGTTGGCGGATATTCTTGAGGCTGTACACGCCACCGCCACCCTGTTCGATAGTAGCTACGCCATTCGTTACGTCTTGTTTGACAACGATGGTGAATTTTTAGACGCAACTTAAAGGAGAAGTAAATGAAAAGACCATCAACCGAAAGCATACGCAAAGCGTTTGCTGAACATCTGACTGTTAGCGTAGATGGATACGAAGAAACAGTTTGGGACATTTTGAATTGGCTAGGCATTGACGATGTAGTTTTGTTTTTGCAAGACTGTGTCCATGCGGGAGAGAGCGTCGGAGTTCATGCCGACTACGCGCACATGAGTACACACAACATTGAAGAATCAATTAAACAAATGGGAGAAGCAACATGAAGAAATACCAAGTTCAATACGCTCGCATAGAGCACCACGTTTATGTTCTAGAAGTCCTTGCGGATGACGAGGAACACGCAAAGCAAGTAGCAAAGGAGGAGTACACAGGGGATGAGGACTCTAAGTTAGTCCACGCCGAAGAATTTATTTTACAAGTGGAGGAAGTATGAAAATTAAAGTTTATTTTGAAGCGCCAGCAGGCGCGCATGAGGTGGCAACCTTTTACGATGAGAGCGCATACATCATGTGTGCGCCTGCGCTTGAGTCCCTAGCCAAGACGCTGGGGTATGTGTTGAGTGAGTCAGTAACTTATGAGGAGGAAACAGAATGAAACGATTTGTAATCTTTGGGGACATCGAGTTCTTTGATGACAACCATGCCTTGGTGCATAACATCAAGAGCGCCGAGTTCATAGCCGATGCTGACATCGAAGCTAGGGCGATAGCCCTTGACAACTGTGACTTCATTGCACCCCACTACTGCTCATGCAGAATTACGTTTGCTCAATACCACGAGGAGAATTAAATGAAAGTACAAATGCGAAGTGATTTAGCGGAGGATGGGCTTGCTGTCCCTGCGTTTGAAGATGTGCTTGAACATGAGCAATATGTAGGTGAGCATTACATCGGTGCTGAAGAGCTACTCGGTGCTAAGCTGGAGGGCAACACCGAGAACTGCGATGACCCACGCTACAACTACACACGACTGCGATTGAGTGACAACAGATTGTTGTACTTCGTTGGTGTTGATTTAGATTTTGAGGAAACAACCCATGAAACTAACCTACCTGTGCGCCATCCTAGTGCTGGCGCTTGACCTTTTTGTATGGAGACCTGACACAAATGAACCAAACCAACTACGACCTGAACACCCACGAGGGTATGGAGAATTCAAAGCACTGGCTGTCGCTCGTTCTGACGAGTCTTTCAGACAACGCCACTTGGGGCATCCCTCGTTCCAACACCGTCGTGCGTATCAACAAGCAGAGCAAGACTGCAACAGTCACACACCAAGACTTACCCGACGTCAGTATCGAGCTTGTATTCGAGGCGCTAGGCTGGGCAATTGAGTACACCGATAGTACCCGCTAACTTGTCTAACACTTGACAACCTCGCTACGGCGAGGTACATTTTTTAACAAAGGAGAACGCAATGACAGACATCAAAACTGCACTGAGTGGAATACTCAGCGAATGGGAATTAGATAATCAACAACAGGAAAACCAAGTGGAAACAAAACCATATTTCAATGTCACTAACAACGTGACACGCGCAACATTCGAGTACATCAAAACCAACCCCAAGTCAGCATCAGGGGATGTGTGTAGGGCGTTAGAAAAGCGGGGGTACAAGGCAGCCTCTGTTGGCTCATTGCTTACGCAGTTCATTAAAAGTGGGCTATGCACTAGGGATGAAAATAACCGTTACTCTGTAGCGGTAGCCGAGTATGTTCCTATGAAAGCAAAGGCAAAACTTAAACCGATACGCGCCAAGCAAGTTATAGAGAAAGCCAAAGCTACACGAGGCGAGGGCATTGCCGCGCTCAGTCCGCAGCCTACGGTGAAGCTGGTGTGGGATGCAGATACAGTCATCAACAACATTGGCTTGAAGCAGGCACACGCCCTGTACATAGAGCTTGGCAAATACTTCGGAGGCTGATATGTGGGATGTAGCTGTAACATTTATGTTGATGATGTTCGGTGCGTTTGTCGTAGTGGCATTCGGCGCGGTGTTAATTTGGACGCTGTACGTATTTCAGAAGGGGGTTGATGATGAATGAGAAAGAAGAAGCATTGGTTGATGGATTTGCGATGCCTATGTGCATGATTGGTATCAAATCATCCAATCAACGCATTGAGTTCAGCGCAGAAGATGGATTTGGAAAGTTACTGACCAATCCGTTGAAGACTGACAACGGGCTAACTGTAGGTGAGCGCAACCGAGCCTCATTGCATAGGCGCTTGGACGCATGGCTTGATGGCACATGGATGGAGGACAAAGATGAATGAAGAAGACGAAGCGTTTAACGAGATTGAGCGCAAAGCCAAGCAACGCATGGAGGCGGTGAGAGCGGCAATGCGTGTTGAAGACGATGACATCCAAGAATACAAGAAGCCGTGGGTAGGGCTGACGGATGAGGATAGGTATGAATTTGCGGCGGCTCAATATAGTTGGGAAGAATTGCTTGTTGCGGCAGAAGCCAAACTCAAGGAGAAGAACACATGACACAAGCTGAAGCATTACGCACAGCTATTGAAACCTTAGAAGCTATAAAACAAGACCCAAAGATTATTCCGTCCTTTGGTTTAATCAAGGCACTCAAAGAAGCTGAACAACCTGCATGGGCGGGGCTTAATAAAGGTGAACACCTTCTGCTTGCTTGGAAATACAGTGACACACCGCTTACTTTGATTTACGCAGTTGGACACATGCTGAAGGAGAAGAACAGTGCTTGAACAAATCAAAACATTTTTTGGGAAACTGCGCGGCATCTACGGTGAGCGCAGCGTGGTAGTAGAGCAAGGATTGCTTTGGAAATGCACCAAGTGTGGCTTAATTTTTTTAAACAAAAGAGAAGGAGAGAAGCATGATAGTGAAAACCGTTGTTGAGAATGAGGATGGCACAATGACCATCATTTGTGACTTTGAACCCGCAGAGGTACGCGCTTGCGTAGAGGTAGGCTTTTTGAAGCTACTCAAGGACTACCTTGATGAGCACGCACCATTCCATCAGAAAGGCATAGATGCTGAAACCAAAGAAGCGTGAGATGACCAAGAACGGCAGAGGCGTAAGCGCGCAGTTAACACAGAGCGAGTACGAAGAGTGGGTAAAACTTGGCAAAGGTAAATGGCTGCGGTCATTTTTGAAAGACAGTAGATTCGAGAGGAAAGCAAATGGCAATGACACCAGAAGCCAAGGTTAAGAAACAAGTCAAGGCAATCCTTGATGGGTTAGATGTATACCACTTCTCGCCTATGCAAAATGGTATGGGTAGGGCTGGTATACCTGACATCATTGCGTGTCACAGTGGTAGATTCATTGGTATAGAGTGCAAAGCGGGTAACAACAAACCCACAGCACTACAGGAGCGCGAACTCAACCGCATACTAAACGCCGGCGGGGAAGCGTATGTAATTTATGAAGAAAATATAGAACAACTTAGAGAGGAATTGATATGGATGAACAAACACTCGAAAGACGACTTGCTTTGATGAACGACGAAGAGCGCGAGCACTTCAAGATGGTAATCATGTGTCTGTCGAAATGCTACGGCCCCGACCCAGACCAAGCGGTGCTGCTCGTCAAGTCGAAGGGGGAGATGGCAGGACTCATCACCATGAACACCGATGACATGGAAGCTGCGGAGTTACTCATCGAAGCAAATGAATTTTTTGGCCATTTAAATATGGTTGGCGCACCACCGAAGGAGGCATTTAATTGACGAAACCATTTGACAGGATACTGACCATCGACTTTGAAACTCGGTGGGACAAGCGTGACTACACGCTATCCAAGATGACAACTGAGGAGTACATACGTGATAAAAGGTTCATATCTTTCGGCGCTTGTGTCCATGAGTACGGAAGCAGCGAGGCAATTGAGTGGGTGGGAGGAGATGGACTACCTGAATTCTTTTCGGGAATCGACTGGGGACGAACAGCCGTGCTTGCGCATAACGCACAGTTCGATATATCCATCCTTGAGTGGGTCTACGATTCTCACCCAGCCTTTATATTCGACACACTATCAATGGGACGCGCTCTTCGCGGCGTGGAAGTGGGGAACAGTCTCGCGAAGCTGGCGCTCGACTTCGGACTTCAGCCTAAAGGAACGGCTGTCAACAGCACAGATGGCCTCGCATCAATATCGCCTGAGATTGAGAGAGAACTTGCCGAGTACTGCGCCCATGATGTGTACCTGTGCGAAGAGATTTTCAAGCGACTCGTTGTTGGATATCCAAAATCCGAACTGCGTTTGATTGACATGACGCTCAAGATGTACACACGACCGTACCTTGAGCTTGACCACAAGATGCTGATACAAGCACTGACAGAAGAAGGAGAAGCACGTGAAGGTTTATTACAGAGACTCGGCATACAAGAAGTTGAGCTTGCGTCGAACCCGAAGTTTGCAAACATACTTCAAAGCCTCGGGGTTGTTGCCCCGACTAAGGTTAGTAAAACTACCGGCAAAGAAACCCTTGCTCTTGCGAAGAATGATGCCCTCTTCCAAGCGCTGCTCAACGGTGAACGTGAAGATGTTGCCCTCCTTTGTGAAGCACGCCTTAAAGTTAAATCAACAACAGAACGTACAAGGGCGCAACGCTTCCTTGATATTAGCCAGCGCGGTAAATTACCGGTTCCGCTTTCGTATTATGGCGCTCTCTCGGGACGCTGGACGGCGGCAAAGGGAAGTGCAATCAACATGCAGAACCTCAAGCGAGGTAGTTTCCTACGCAAAGCAATTATGGCTCCCGAAGGGTACAGTTTGGTCGTCGGTGACCTCTCACAAATTGAACCGCGAGTACTCGCGTGGCTTTCGGATTACCATGAGATGCTTGACATCTTCAGGTCAGGTGGTGACCCTTACGCGGCGTTCGGAGCGCAGATGTTTAACATACCCGGACTTAGTAAGGACTCGCATCCCGACCTCCGGCAGTCTGCGAAAAGTGCGCTCTTGGGTTGCGGGTATGGTCTCGGTTGGGCATCGTTCGCGTCCCAGCTTCTTGTGGGGTTCCTTGGTGCGCCGCCAGTCCGTTATGAAAAAGCTTTTGCCAAGACGCTAGGTGTAGATCAGGAGTACGCGCAGCGGTTCATTGATTGGGAAGACAACGTGACCAAGATGCTGGAGATTCCACACACCTGCACCGACCAAGAGCTACTGACCCACTGCCTTGCCGCCAAGAAAATCATTGACATCTACCGCGCCACTGCCCACCCCGTGGCTACTTTTTGGGATATGTGTTCCGGCCTGATTGAGTCCAGCTTATACGGCGGCAGGATATACAAGTACAAGTGTTTGACATTCAGCAAAGAACGTATAGAATTACCAAACGGGATGAGCTTGCTCTACCCGCAGTTGCGACGCGAGAAGGATGAGAAAGGTAGGAGCCAGTGGGTATACGGGCCAAACGCTACCAAGTTGTATGCAGGGAAGATAACGAATAACGTAACACAGGCTGTTGCGCGTATCGTCATGACTGATGGAATGTTGCGGGTAACGAAGAAGTACCCCGTGGTTGGTACTGTGCATGATGAACAGATCGTGTTAGTGCCGGATGAAGAAGTTGCTGCTGCTAAGACTTGGGTCTTGGCGCAGATGACTATGGAGCCGAGTTATATGCAGGGGATACCCCTCGCCGCTGACGGTGGTGCGCACCGTAGATATGGAGAAGCAAAACAATGACAGAACTAACACTGCCAAAGAAAGTACGAATTGGGGAGAAGTGGTACTCAGTCGAAGTTGTCGAAGCTATGCAAGACAAACTAGACATGGGGCGCGTTATGTATCTTGAGCAGAAGATTAAGCTTGGGCTACGCAACGGCATGACTGGGCGCAAGTTCAGTCTCGATGATGTCAGAGAAACTTTTTGGCACGAGCTAGTCCACGCTATTCTGCGTGACATGGAAGAACACAAGCTCAACAAGCGCGAAGACTTCGTAGAAGGATTTGCTAAACGCTTAAGTATTGCAATCAACTCAGCGAGATTCTAATGAAAACAGTAACGTGGAGCCACAGTGCCCTGAAAGACTTTGAAGGATGCCCACGCAGGTATCATGAGGTCAAGGTTCTCAACAACTTTCCTTTTCAGGAAACTGAGGCTACATATTACGGCAAGGAATTTCATACTGCTGCTGAACTGTATATCCGAGATAGCACGCCCCTGCCCCCACAGTTTGAGTACGCCCGAGGAGTACTCGATGCGTTGATTGCCAAGCCCGGCAGGAAGCTGTGTGAGCATGAGATGGGGTTGACCAAGGACTTACAACCTTGCGACTTCCACAGTAAGGACAGATGGGTGCGAGGCATTGCCGACTTGCTCATCATTGATGACGAAAACCTTACAGCGTGGGTGGTGGACTACAAAACGGGCAACAATAAATACCCTGACCGCGACCAGTTGAAACTCATGTCTTTGATGGTTTTCAAGCACTTCCCGCATATCAGGAAGATCAACTCAGCGTTGCTGTTCGTGGTTAAGAATGATATGGTTAAGCACAGCATGGTGGTGGGCGATGCGGAGGCTGAGTGGTGGAACTACCGCGAGCGTGTAGCCAAGCTAGAAGCCTGTGTTGCATCCGGCGTATGGAACCCCAAGTCATCTGCGCTGTGCCCGTGGTGTCCAGTTAAAACGTGTGAGTTCAACCCAAAACATTGAAAGAAAAATTATGACAGCTATAAACCCTAATCAACTCGCTCTTGGCAATGCAACACTGTGCCATGTGTGCCACAAACCTGTAGGCATAGCAGACTTTGCGGTGGAGCACGATGGCCATGTGGGGATACGTAATAAAACATTTTCCGCTGAAGGATACGGGCATATCATCATGCACGCAGAGTGTGCAACAGTGTTGGCACTACGCTTAATCAAGGACGTAATGAGTCAAAACGAAAGCACCGCGCAAACCCCACTACGTGTTGTAGATTTACTGAACAAAGTCAGAGAGGCAAACAATGGCTACTAAACGAGTTAGAGATTACAAAGCTGAATACAAGCGTGACTTGGAGACCGGCAAGTCCGGCCCCGGCTCCGACCAATCAGAGCGCCAACGAGCACGCAAGGCTTATGACGCTAAAGGCATCGACCGCACAGGTAAAGACATCGACCACATCAAGCCGCTAAGAGCAGGTGGTAAGTCCACGACAGGTAACTTGAGACTGCGTGCTAAGAAAGCCAATCAAGGCGACAACAAATAAAACAATGGAGAAGCAACTTGGAAATCCTTGAAGACAAGGCACTGATATTCCGAACTAGAACCCCCGAAAAGTACAGCATCATTCCTAAACACAAAGTCATTGAACGTGATGACGGTGGGTACGATGTCGCTGTCTATTGGGGACTAGACGAGTGCAGGGTGCTACGCAACCTCGGCGTGAAGGATGTGCCCTCGCCAATCACACGCAAGTACAAGTGGCCCGGTCGTTACAAACCTATGGCACATCAGGTGGACACTGCGGCGTTCTTAACCATGCACCGCAAGGCGTTTGTGTTCTCCGAACCCGGCACAGGCAAGACACTATCGGCGCTGTGGGCGGCTGACTATTTGATGCAACGCGGTGAAGTGCGTAGGTGTTTGGTGTTGTGCCCTCTATCCATCATGCAGTCTGCATGGCTGGCTGACTTGAGTAACAGCATCATCCATCGCTCTGCCGTTGTCGCGCACCACTCGCAGGCTAGTCGCCGCATCGAGATGATTCAACAAGACTATGAGTTTGTCATTACCAACTACGACGGCTTGAACTTGATAGCTGATGAGATCAACGCTGATGGCCGCTTCGACTTAGTTATTGTTGATGAGGCCAACGCATACAAGACAGTGACAACAAGGAGATGGAAGTCTCTCAAGTCAATCATCAAACCCAACACACACGTATGGATGATGACCGGCACACCTGCATCACAGTCACCAGCAGATGCCTACGGCTTGGCCAAGATCGTTAACCCCGAAGGCGTACCCAACTTCTTTACATCGTGGCGCGATAAGGTGATGAACAAAGTCACGCTGTACAAGTGGGCGGCAAAAGCAAACGCTGCTGATCTGGTGCATGAAGCCCTGCAACCTGCCATACGGTTCAGTAAGGCGCAGTGTCTTGACTTGCCACCAGTACTGACCACCACACGCGAAGTGCCACTCACACCACAGCAAGCCAAGTACTACAACTTGCTCAAAGACCGGATGCTGGTGCAAGCCGCAGGCGAGACGATCAGCGCAGTCAACGCTGCCGCTGGTGTATCCAAACTATTACAGATCAGTTGTGGCGCTGTATATACCGACGATAAAGAAGTGGTTGAGTTCGATGCCGCCCCACGCCTTGGTGTATTGGAAGAGATCTTGGATGAGACTACACGCAAGGTAATTATCTTTGCGCTGTTTCGTTCTAGCATCGACACCATACAGGCCCACTTGACCAAGAAGAACATACCCAACGAATGTATCCACGGCGGTATCACACCCAACAAACGCGCTGACATCATTCACCGCTTTCAACACGAACCCGAGCCGCGCGTATTGGTAATGCAGCCGCAGGCTACGGCGCACGGGATCACGTTGACTGCTGCGGACACGGTGGTGTTCTTTGGCCCACTGATGAGCGTGGAGCAATATATTCAGTGCATTGCACGGGCTGACCGCAAGGGTCAGAACTCCGACAAGGTGACTGTCATACACATTCAAGGCTCACCCATTGAGCGCAAGATGTTCAAAGCATTGGAGGGAAAGGTAAGTGATAACTCACTTCTTACCCAAATGTTCGAGATAGAAATAAATTCATGAAAGGGGGTTGCAAACTAAACGCAAACGTGTAAACTGTCCAACCTTAGACAAACAACAACAGGAGAAGTAAATGAGTGAAGACTCAATCCCAATAGATAAACTGGTAAAGATTTACCGCAAGATCAAACTTGAAGTTGACACGCTGACCAAAGAGTACGACACCAAACTGGAAGAACTCAAGTCCGCGCAAGATGAAATTAAGTTTGCACTCAAAGATCAAATGCAGGCACTTGGTGTCTCGTCTTTGAAAAGTCCCTTTGGGACTGTGTCCATGCGTCAATCGACGCGCTACTCTACAAACGACTGGGGTTCATTCAAGGAGTTCATCCTTGAGCATGGCGCTGTTGAGTTGTTGGAGAAGCGTATCGCGCAGACCAACATGGTGCAGTTCCTCGAAGAGAACCCGGGGGTGTTACCACCCGGACTGAATTCCATTTCGGAGTTCAACATTGTTATTACCAAACCAACCAAGTGAGTTTTATATGTCAAACATAACGATTTTTTCGTCTGCAAACGTACCTGCATTTGCTCGTAACAACGAGTTGTCCGACACTGCTAGAGCCCTCACAGGCGGCAGCGTATCCAACACCAAGCGCATCTCTATCAAAGGCGGCGTGTTCCGTCTGGTAGCTGGTGGCAAGGAAGTTGCCTCTATGGATGATCGCCATCTGGAAGTCATCATTGTGAAAGCTGCCCCCAAGGTTAGCCGTATCTTCTACGCCGCCCAGTACGATGCCGACAACATCACTGGCCCTGACTGCTGGAGCAATGACGGCGAACGCCCCGAGGCTTCTTCTCAGAACAAGCAAGCTGAAACCTGCATGAGTTGCCCCAAGAACCAAGCCGGTTCAGGTCAAGGTAATAGCCGTGCTTGCCGTTACCAACAGCGCTTGGCTGTGGTGCTGGCTGACAATCCATCAGGCGATGTGATGCAGTTGACCTTGCCTGCCACTTCGGTGTTCGGTAAAGAAGAAGGTGACAAGCGCCCATTGCAAGCGTATGCACGCTACTTGGCGGTGCAGAACCCTCCTGTGAATCCTGAGCAAATCGTGACCGAGATGCGCTTTGATACCAAGGCCGAGTCTCCCAAGTTGTTCTTCAAGCCTGTGCGCTGGTTGACTGACGACGAGTATGAAATCATCAAGGCACAAGGCGAGAGCGATGATGCCAAGCGTGCAGTCGTGATGACCGTGGCGCAAAGTGATGGCGTAAAAGC
>Ga0209084_1004109_pt1 | contig 10335 bp, 13 predicted proteins | sample C_130820_MF_Meta_FD_187309 | JGI IMG/M metagenome (GOLD analysis project Ga0209084, IMG submission 187309) | Freshwater microbial communities from Lake Croche, Canada to study carbon cycling - C_130820_MF_MetaG (SPAdes) (version 2) | ecosystem: Environmental > Aquatic > Freshwater > Lake... | reverse complement strand
CGCAGGACTTGCGCCGCGATATGTCGGCCTACGACCGTCTGGCGATGGTCAAGAAGTGCCGCTGGGCCGAGCGCAACTCAGGCTTGTTCAAGCAGATCCTCGGCGACGTGGTGCTCTACACGGTCGGCGATGGCATCAAACCGCAGTCGCATTGCGACGACCCTGAGAAGGCTAAACTCTACGAAGAATACTTCCTCGAGAAAGCCAAGCGTATCGACATCACCAGCCGCTTTTCTTTCTGGCAGGCCCAATCCATCATGATCCGTGCGATGGTCCGCGATGGCGATGCGTTCGTGGCTAAGGTCCGTAACGGCGCCGGTGAAGCCAAGTTGCAACTGATGGAAGGCCACCGCGTCGGTAACCCAATCCAAGGTGAAGTGCCCCCTGTCGGTATGCACGACGGCGTGCAATTCGGTCCCTACGGTGAACTTATCTCCTTCAACGTCTACAAGTCAGACGGCTCAGACCGCTCCATCCTGGCTCAGTCCATGATGCACATCGTCGACCACGAGTATGCGTCCGGTGCCCGCGGCGTCCCGGTACTCCAGCACGCGCTGAATACCATCCAAGACGAGATGGACATCCTCGAGCTCGAGAAGCTCGCCGTGAAGGACAACGCCGACGTGACCCGCGTCATCAAGAAGACCGGCGGCTACGTCGACGGCGACCTCGCAGCCGAACTCGGCGCAGGCCTGTCCTCGAACTATGAGAACATCCACGCCCGCATGGGTGGAAAACTCATCGCCCTTGAGCCTGGAGAAGACTTCCAATCCTTTGCCTCAAACCGTCCCTCCCCTGCCTTCACCGGCTTCCTGACCGCCTTGCGTCGTGAGATTGCGGCTGGCGTGCTCCCCTTTGAGTTTGTCGACGATGCCTCGAAGATTGGCGGCGCCACCGTTCGCCTCATCACGGCCAAGGCCGCCCGCGTCTTCGGCAAGTACCAGAATATCATCATCGAGCAGATGTGCGTCCCGACGTGGGGCTATATCATCGGTCAGGCCATCGCCGACGGCGAACTCCCCGACGATCCGAATTGGGCCCGCACTTCGTGGACGACCCCCAAGAGCGTGACGGTCGACGCAGGCCGCGATGCCGCCAACGATCGTGCCGACGTCGAACTCGGCCTCATGTCCATGTCCGAGCTCTACGCCCAGCGTGGCCTCGACTTCCGCACCGAGATGGAGAAGCGCGCAAACGATATGGCCTACATCACGTCCCTCGCCAAAGAGCACGGCCTGCCCTTCGAGCTTCTGTACAAGCCGCAGAACGTCCAGCCCGGCACGGTCGACCCGCTCGCCCAGGCTCCGGTCGAAACCCCTCCTCCCCCTTCCAACGAATAACATGAAGTTCCTCCTCAACGGACTGCAGGGTCGAGAAGCCCTGCTCATCGAGCCCTCCAAGGCCAAGGCTCACTCTGAACTGTCCGAGAAGTTCGGCTTCACGGACATGCTCTCGCAACTATTCGGTCAGGCCCCTGCGGCCTACGTCACCGAAGACGGCATGGGCGTCGTCCCCATCGTCGGCGTGATTGGTAAGGGCCTCACCCCAATGGAGAAGATGATGGGCTCTTGCGACCTGAACGACATCAGCATGACGCTGGACGCAATGAAGGCTGACCCGGCTGTTAAGTGCATCGCCCTGCAGGTCTCCTCCCCGGGTGGCACCGTGACCGGCGTTGAGGAAGTCGCCAACCAGGTGCGCGCGATGGGCAAGCCTACGATGGCTTACACTGACTCGGAAATGGCCTCTGCCGCCTACTGGATTGGTTCGGCTGCTGACCGTGTGGTCGCCAGCCCGTCCTCGACCGTCGGTTCGGTCGGCGTCTACATGAACGTAGTCGACCTATCCAAGGCCTATGACATGGCCGGAGCGAAGAGCATCCTGATCAAGTCGGGCATCTACAAGGGTGTCGGCGCCGAAGGTACCACGATGACCGCCGAACAGATGTCCAATTTACAGGCGGGCGTCGACGCTATCCACGCCGATTTTAAAGCCGCGGTGAACATGAAGCGCTCGATGGTCAAGGCCGACGCCATGGAAGGCCAGACCTTCTCCGGCAAGCAGGCCGCCCAGAACGGCATGGTCACTGGTCTTGCTGATAATTTCAACCAGGCTGTCCAGACGTTCAACCCTGGCACGGGCTACAACCCGAACCAGAACACGATGATGAAAGGCAAGAAGGCCAAGGCCATGTCCGGCATCAAGGCCGACATGGGCGAAATGGAGAACGGCCCTGTTCTGACCCCTCGCCAGAACGCGATCAGCGACGAACTCTGCGACATCGTCGAGACCTTCGGCCAGTTCGACCAGACTTCTGGCCCTGATGGCGCCCACTACGCGGCCCCTTCTCCGTTCGCCGACAAAGGCCTGATGTGCCAGAACTGCGTCTTCTACTGCGGGGGCCGCGCCTGCGAACTCGTCAAGGGCGACATTGATCCCGCCGCGGTCTGCAAGCTCTGGGTCATCCCTGCCAATCTGGTGAAGGAATAGTTGCCACCCCCTGCAAATCCAGAATGACCATCGAAGAACAACTCTCCGCTGCTGTTGCCACCGCCTCCGCCCTCACCGGCGAGCGTGACGATCTACGTGCGACCATCGAGAAGCTGACTGTCGGAGCCTCCTCGGAGCTCGAATCCCTTAAGGTCGAAGCCGCGTCCAAGGACGCCAAGGTCTCCGAACTCACCGCCGCCATGGAAACCATGGGCATCGAACTGGCCGCCTTCAAGGCCAAGGCCACGGAGCTCGAGCAGACTCAGGTCAGCGCCTCCAAGCAGGCCGCCGTCATCGCCGCTTCAGTCGGTATCACTCCGACCTCCCTTCCCCAGGAAGGCGAAGCCACCAAGGAAGCCGTAAACCATCTCGCGGTGTTCCTCTCCATGCCCCTCGGCAAGGAGCGCTCTGATTACTTCGCTGCCCACAAGGCGACGATCATCAAGGCCGCCATCTAATTTCTTTCACCCCCTAATCTCCTAATATACTACTATGGCTAATTCCATTGTTGCTGCTCCAGCCGTCCTGGCTGAGAGCGTTATCCAGGCCATCCGTGGCCGTCTCCCGGCCCTCAACGGTTTCTCGAGCGTGTTCAACGCCCTCGAAGGTTCCGCTGGTAAGGCCGTCCAAGTGCCTCTCGTCGGCGCTGGCGTCGCTTCCCAGTTCTCCACTGGTGGCTACCTCACCGGCGATGACGCGAACCTGACCGCCGCCACCGTCACCCTGAAGCACTTCAAGTATAGCGCCCGCTTCTCGCCCCTGGACGTCAAGTCCTACGGCGCCCAGTACCTCGTCAACGCGTTCTCCCCGACCGCCGCTGTCGCTATCGCTGAAGCCTGCCTCGGTGAAGTCGGTGCCCTGATCACCGCCGCCAACTACTCGGCCTCCTCGACCACCGGTGCCAACCTCAGCTACGCTGAAGTCGTCGCTACCAAGGGTACGCTCGACGCCGCCAAGGCCGGTGACCCCCGCTCCTTCGTCCTCGGTGCTGGCTACGCTAACGACCTCCTGACCGACTCCTCCATCATCGGTGTCCGCGGCCTCGAAGCCCCGGTCATCGCCACTGGCAAGATTGGTCAGCTCGTCGGCTCCAACATCTACCAGTGGACTTCCCTCCCTAGTAACTCGGAAAATCTCGTGGGCTTCGCCGCTGGCGCTGACTCCATCGCGGTGGCCTCGGGTCTGCCCTACTCGGAAATCCCGGGCTTCGATATGGCCGTCGCCACCGACGACCAGAGCGGTCTCTCCATCCAGATCCTCATGGGTCAGGAGCAGAGCGGCTACTACAACGTCACCGCCACGCTGCTCTTCGGTGCCGCTGTCGGTCGCGCCACGAGCCTCGTCCGCCTCAAGTCCGCCTAATCGGACCTACAGGCTCCAAACGGACCCCCAGCAATGGGGGTCTTTTTTTTGCCTACCTCCGCAAGAGTATGAGCCTTTATGGTGAATTCCTGCAGGACGCCAAGGATATGGTGGCGGACTTCGGCATTGATGGCCGGACCTATGACAGCACCCTGACCTTCAAGGCGCTGCTCTCCGACCCGGCCCAGACTCAGGTCTTCCAAGCAGGGGGGTATGTGGAGCAGACCCAGCACTCTGTCCGTCTACCCGCTGTAACAGCCTCCTGGAGCCTCCCAGACGGGTCTATTGGGGCATCGGGAGCCACCCTGACATCGGGGGCCCCCATTGCCAACTTTGCCATCGGCAAGAAACTGGTGGTCGGTGGCCGCCATCTACGCATCAATGGCCGGACCTATAAGCCCGGTTCGGCTTGGATCACCCTCGTCGTCATCGACGATACCCAGTAAGGTCGTGGGGTTGACCCATGCCACCGCCGCGTCGCTCAACAAAGCGTTGGACGCCCTGGCTAAAGAATGCCAGTGGACGATGGAATACACCGTCCTACGTGAGGCTGCCCTCATGTGCCGCGACGCCATCATTTTCACGCCCCCCTTTGTCGCGGGCGGGGGTGGAGGTGAAACCAAGCAGGCCGAGCTCGTTGGCAAGGCCGCCGTAAAGCGGGACATCAACAAGCTCTTCGTGGCGATGAATGATAAGGCCAAGATTTCCGGAGCCCTGATGCTCAACCAATTAGCCTCCGCAGCCAAAATGCGGGACTTCGCTTCATTCCAGAACGCTCGCCAGCAGCTGAGCAGCCGAACCATCAATTTCGACTCCCTTATTGCTAACAAGATCGCGGCAGACGGGGACGACCAGCGAGCGTACCTGAAGGCCCAGAACTTCTTCAACAAATACAAGGTCCGTCCAGCCAACGCTCCGGTGGAAGACCTGCGGGCCGTACACGACCGCTTTAAGCGCCTGACGCGCCAAGGTAAGACCAAGATTGAGACTGGCCGCGGGGATTATCTCGGCAAGTTTCTCGTCAAATCCAAGGGCGAACTGAATGCCTACATCAAGCTACGCCAAGAGGAGGTGGGCAAACTTAAGTCAGGCTGGTGGAATGTTATCGAGGCGTTGCCCAAGCCAAAGAAGAACGGAGTGGATCAGGAGTTCGGACGGCGCAAGGTGGCTGGCTACGTCAAGAAGTTCCCGGGCAATAATATGCAGGTTTTCTACGCAACCTCCCGCGCCGCGTCCATCAAATGCGGTAACCTGATTGGCAATGCGGATGGGGTCGCCGACCGCAATAACGTCCTGAACCTCGTCATCGGCAATGCCGTGGCCCGCATAGAAAGAGACCTTGAGCAGATGCTAGCTCGGGACGCTCAGAAATTTAACTCCGGAGAAACCCGCTGACCATGCCATCCATTCCCTCCCCAGGCACCCTATCCATCCGCCAAGTCGTGGAAGGCGTCTTTGCGTCCTACCTCGGCGCCGAGTCCGCCCTGGCTGGCGTGTCGGTCTACACCGGGGACAGCAACAACATCAACGTCCTTCCCAAGGTCGTCGTACTCTGCGACTCGGCCCGCCCGACCCCGCAGCTAGGAGATCCTGCCGGGAACTACATCTGCTCGGTCCGGATGACGCTCTTCTCGAACGCCGACGATACTACCCTGACGGTCCACCGTACGCGTTGTGCGGCCATCGTGGCCCTGATGCGGGACACCAATAGCATCCAAACCGCCTTCCTCACGGACGGTAAGGCCTCTTGCTATGATTGCGGCATCACCTCTGAAGACGAAGGGGTCGACGAGCGCTCCTGGGCGACGGCCTTCGTGTATGAGGTCTGGACCTGTCTGAACCCTGCTTAAGGCAGTTGCCACCCCCCGCAAAATCAAATGGCCGCCATCTCTAACGGAACCACCTGCCTCTACGGAGTCGCCGGTACTGTCACGAACCTGTTCGTTCAGTCCTACAACATCGCCTCCTCGTTCAACGCTGAGGCCACGGTGTCCAACGAAGACGGTATTACCAAGACCCACCGCCTCGACGATCGTAAGTCCGAAATCACGGTGGAAGGTATCTGCAAGACCTCCTCGATGCCGGTCCTCGGAGCCGCTCTCAGCTTCACGCTGAACGCCCAGACCGCCTATCCGTCTGGCTCCCCCTCGGTCTCCTTTGTCGGCACCATCACCAAGATTGACGAGAAGGGCTCCAACAAGGGCTTTACCGCGGTCACCGTGACGGCTATCGACTACGAAGGCATTACGCCTGTCTAATTGACTTAGCCCCAAGTGGGCTAGACTAGGCGTATGGATAAACGGTTCCTGAACGCCTACATCGACCCGGGGCCCTTTCGGCTGCTGGGTCGAACTCTTTATCCCTGGTGCCTGAAGTACCGGGTGCGTCTGATGGCCCTCGAGTCCGTCCTCGTGACGAACGCTCGCGAAATCACGCCAGCAGACCTTCTCTTTGCCTGTCAGGTGTGCGCCGAGGAACCGATGGGAGGCCGCATCGGATGGCTCGACCAGCTGCGGATCATCAGCCTGCAGCGCAACCCTGCCAAGTTCGAGGTGCTGCTTAACGCCTTTGCCGGGTACATAATGGTCAGCCATTGGCCCAAGTTCTGGGAGCAGACGGCCAAAAAGTCGGGTGGCAGCAGGGGTGTGCCTTGGCCGCTGTCGGTCGTGGCAAACCTTGTGGCTAACGGTATCCCAGAGCAACGCGCTTGGGAGATGCCGGAATGTCAGGCCATCTGGCTCAACTCTGCCCTGGCTATTCACAAGGGGGCGGACATCGCGATCATGTCGCCCGAGGAGGAGACCTTCATGGCCGAGGAGGAAGCCGCGGCCAATGCCGTTGCCGACCCGGCAAAGGTAGACTCATAAAGCCATGCAATCCGCAGAATTTGAACTGAAGGGAAAGACCACGGTGCCAGAGGCCGTCGATAAGGCCAAAAAGTCCGTCGTGTCTTTTGAGAAACAGGTCGAAGATATTCAGAAAAAGTTTAGCAGTGCGTTTAAAGACATCTTCTTAGGTTTTACGGCGCCAATGGTTATCGTTCAAAATATCATGGGCATGATTTCTGATGCTATCGCAAAAGCCAAACAGGACACCCAGGACATTTTGGACCTTTCTAAAAAAGGTACGTCGGTATTTGCGGACAAGCAGGCCGGAGAAATGGCCCGCGCAGCTGAGACCATGGCAAGTACTTCAAAGGAAAACAAGATGTCCAAGAAACAGCGTTCGGTCGCCGCTCAGGCTTTTATGGACGCCGGTGATGACGGCACAATCTTTGGCGACAACGAAGCCAATCGTGCGCTTAAGCAATACCTTGACGAAGGCATGAACAAGCCGTTTGCAGAGAAAATGCGTCGCAAGGTGAAACATATGGCCATGATGCTTGGGACCATCAACATTGCCGAAGACCCTGAGATGCAAGACGTCTTGGGTCGTCGCGCAGCCCTGTATAATCAAAGGAAAGCGTTATTCAGCGATAACCCAAACGCTCCCTTGGAAGCCAAGCCATACGTAGCTCCGCAAGGACTTAATGCCGTTGTGGGAATGGGCAATAACGCTGCCGTACAAGCACAGATTGACCAACTGGATGAAAGTCGAAAACAAACGGTCCTGCTAGAGCAGATTGCTTCCGGAGGTTCCCATACGCCTCCCGACTTCACCAAGCCGCATCAGAACACTTCCCCCTCCCGCTCCGCTTACCTAAAGAAATAACATGGCACGCAAAGACCAGGGTGACACCCTAACCTCCGACCTTCTCCAATCCGGGTGGACCACCACCTCGGACGGCTATGGCCTGATCACCATCAGCGCCACGTTCAAGACGGACCGCACCTCCGGCACGTTTGCTCCTTTTGTCCGCGGCACGGCGTTCCCGGTATCGTCGTACTCTTACTGCAAATCGCACAAGGGCAGCATCAGCTGGGACTCCCTGGGCATTGCGACCCTCAAGGTGGACTATGTCGGCATCGACCCGACCATCAACAGCGGCGTCATTACCAACGCCAACACGACGGTCGCAAACGGCCTGAGCGCCGAGCACATCACCAGTCACCCGAACTTCTTCGTCTCGGCTGGCGGCTACACGGGCGGACCGATTGCCGGATTGCCTGCAGACTTTACAGGCGGCGTCTATCCGGACTCGACCCTTGGCCCGGTGGTGAACGTAATGAACACAGCGACCCCGCCGGTGGCCGTCCCTGTTCCGTCTTGCGAGGGCCACCATGGCGCCTGCTTTGAGTCCAGTAAAGGCGGACGCTTCATCGGCTTCGTCGACCCGGCTTATCCCAACTTGTTCGGTAAGACCCAATACCTTTCTCGCACGACGACTTACAGCGGCGTAATTTATACAAACAATATCACCTATGTTCAGGCTCTTTACGGACTGCTTGGCTCGGCTACTGCAACAACCTCTTGGGGAAGCATCAATCTTATCCCTGCCTGGGCTCCGGTTGGTACGGTCTCTGGTGTTGGTCACAAGAACTTGCTTTCACAGGTCAACGTCGAGGAGTACGGCCTGCTGTACAAGGTCATCTACGAGGTCCGCTACTCGATGACCGGATGGGACAAGATGATCTACGCCAACATCTGACCTGCCATGCCTACGCAGCCCGGAGTCGGTTATACGTTCACGACCTCCAGCCAGGGCGAGAACTTCAACATAATCCAGCCGTGGCAGCCCATTCCGCTGGTGGCGAACGCGCCCGCCTTTGTCTGCTCTCCGTACAAGGTCCACAGCGTCACCCCCAAGACGGGCGGTGGCGGCGACTACGTAACCTTCGACATCTGCCCGGGCACGTTCAATAACCTGATGCCGCAGAGCTATGACTCTGTAAACGAGGAGTGGGTCTACATCGACGACCAATATGTGGACACCGAGTTCGTCCTAAACTTCGCCTCGACGACCACGTCCATCGTCTACCTCCGCGTCGGCCCTGACTCGGGCTCGCACGCCTTCCCGCCTGCCTCCCCTGGAAGCGGCAGCGATGACCCTTATCCGCGGATCTACTCGACAGGCGGAGCACTGCCTACCGACAGCGATACGTTCGGCTATGTCGCCATCGCCAAGGTCACTGAAGTCAGCGCTACGGAATACACCGTCGAGCAGTACGTCACCGGCTCCCTCTGGGGCGACCGCCTGAAGACGGGTACGGATACGGCCCGTTACTACTACGCCCGCATCTGATGGCCTTGCTGATTGGAGTCGGATTCGGCCCGTCAACATGGGGGTCTCTACGTAGCATCGTCTTTAATGGCACGCTTTCTGGGTCTCCCCTGGCAGCTGGCGGCTCACACAACATCGAGTACGCCCACGGTTTTAAGACCACCGCAGGGAACGGCTTTGTGCGCACGGACTACAGCGCCTTGTATCAGAACGCTGCCACCCCCTATTACGGCCCTAACTTCTCAGCTGATGCGATTACGTCAGTACCCCCTAAGAGTGAGTTTTCCTCCCAATACCAAACCTCTAGCAGCGGTATGCTTGTTAACGAAGACAGGGCGCAGTTCATAGGCGAGACCGCCGTGCTGGCCTCTGGCTCCCGTACGATCACGGCAGACGCCTTTGTTGGGCCCCACTATCAGACCTACGCTGCCTACAATGCGAGCGAGTCTATCACCTCCATCGGCAAACTGACGGCTTTCTGACCCCCTTTGCCCCCCTGGGCATAGTTATGGCGACGACTGTCACGATGAAGCGGGGGACTACCCTCGCGGGAACGGTGAACTATACCGCAGGGGCTGGCCCGGCCAACCTGCTCGGCACCACGGTCACCTCCGACGTCATCGACTCGGCTGGCACGACCTACCATCTGACGGTCACCATGGCTGGTGATGGCCTGTCCTTCGTCCTGCGTTATAACGGTAGCACGACCGACTGGAACACCGGCACTGGCCGCTGGGACATCAAGTTCTCGACGGGTGGCACGGTCTTCTACACCGAGACCATCCGCATCCTCATCATCGACGAGGTTACCCACTGATGAGCAGCATCACGATCACCACGCAATCCTTCGGCGCCATCAATTCGACCGTCACCGGTCAGGCCCCTGCGACCATCGTCCTCGAGCTCGGTACGCCCGGGCCGCAGGGCATTCAGGGCATCCAAGGCATTCAGGGTATTCAAGGTCCCACCGGGCCCGCTTCAGCGTGGGGCAATATCCCGGGCACCCTCTCGGCCCAGACTGACCTTCAAAACGCCTTAAACGCGAAACTAGCCACCTCCACGGCGGCTTCCACGTACTATTTGCAGACGAACCCCGCAGGCTATATCACGTCCTCGGCGCTGGGGCCCTATCTCACGTCCTCGACCGCGGCCTCGACCTATGCCGTCATCGCCGCCGGCCAGCCCGTCTCGGGCACGGTCGGGCAGGTGCTGACCAAGAACTCGGGCACGAACTACGACTCCTACTGGGCTACCCCTGTCATCGGAGACAAGTATTACACGACCTCGACGACTTCCTTGGCGATTGGGACCGGCACCAAATC
>Ga0209084_1004105_pt1 | contig 10348 bp, 15 predicted proteins | sample C_130820_MF_Meta_FD_187309 | JGI IMG/M metagenome (GOLD analysis project Ga0209084, IMG submission 187309) | Freshwater microbial communities from Lake Croche, Canada to study carbon cycling - C_130820_MF_MetaG (SPAdes) (version 2) | ecosystem: Environmental > Aquatic > Freshwater > Lake... | reverse complement strand
CCCAATCGGCTGGTTTCATGTTTGCCATCAGATCCTGCACCGACACAAACAAGCTCTGTTTTCTTCCGCACACAAAATTGTAAACGGATTCAATTCCCGCGTTGTTTGCCATGTCGTTAAAGTCTTCGCCTACGATTGGTGGATAAATAACCTCAACACCACACTTGCTTGCTTTCTCAACGCCTACGCCAGACGCATCGTTATCCGCGCAGATTAAGACGCGACCTTTGTATTCTTTGCGGATCATGTCGCAAACTGGTTTAAGATTGCCTGCGTTGAATGCAACGACAACGCAAAAGCCTGTGGCTTCATGTAGCGTCATTCCAGTGGCAAAACCTTCAGTGATTAAAACCGTATCGCCTAGATTTCCTATCACATAGTAACCACCTTGCATCTTTCCGCCAGTGTAGAAACGCTTATCACCATCTGCTGAAATAAACTGTAGTGACTGGATTTCCTCGTTTGCGCCATAGACGGGAACCACCAAGCGATTATCATAAAGCCGCAATCCAGAATCAGACTTGATGTTCTTGCGTATCAAATAGTCATGGTTTTCAATCGTGGGCAACTTGGCGTACAACTCTTGCGCATTAAAGGCAGCAGAGGCATATGCAAAGTCACGCTCCTCCTTGGCTTTCTTTAATGCTTCTTCACGATCATAATCGCTCGCTGCGGCTTGACCATTAAGAAACCAATAGTGAACTTCACCAGACTTCCAGTCGCCAAATGCTGCGCCTTTACCGTCAGCGAACATGGATACCCATCCCGACTTGTCCTTGCCAGTCGTTTGAAATCTTGTGATGGCAGATTGCTTAATATATGGCGGTGGATTAAAACCTACCGCACGAATTGCGTCGAGCAGTTCTTGACTCATAAAGATTCCAAGTAGTCTGAAAGTTTTTTGATCATGTCGTAAGTAGTACGCTTTTCAATGTCATGGATAAAGCGATGTAGCGTCAGACGTGAAATGTCTGTTGCGCGTGATACTTCACTGATGTTCATCGGCTTTAGTTTGGTTTTAATTTCGTCTGGCGTAAGCATTTTAATTCCTCTTGTTTATTTTTTATAAAAATCTGTTGACATTATAAACAGACTACGGATAATAGCAACCGCAGTAGAGAATTTTTTTTAATCCCAATGTGGAGATACGACAATGAGCTTACTTAATAGCATTACAAAACCCGTAAACAGATACCGTTTGTTCACAATTTACGGTGGAGCTGGTACAGGTAAAACGTCTTTGGCTAATACGTTTCCTGCGCCAATTTTTATAAGAGCTGAAGATGGCTTGTCTTCAATTCCTGCTGATGCAATGCCAGACGCATTCCCAATCTTAGAAAATGGGATAGACATTTACAATCAACTTTTAGCGTTGATTAAAGAAGACCATCAATACAAAACATTGGTAATTGACTCAGTAAGCAAACTGGATCGTTTGTTTATTGATGACATTACAAAAGGCGACAACAATGCCAAAGCACTTGCCACAGCATTAGGTGGTTATGGTGCTGGCTATCAAGCTCTTGGCTCTATGCACGGACGTGTGCGTAAAGCCTGCCAAGTTTTAACCGACAAAAAAGATATGAACATTGTGTTTTTGTCACACGCAGAACTTAACACAATAAGTCTACCAGATGCTGATCAATATCAGCAATTTGGTATGAAAATGGAAAAAAAATCGCAAAGTCATTACATCGATGATGTGGACTTTGTTGGCTATCTGCGTCTTGAAACTTTTGTTATGACCGATGAAAAGAAAAAAACAAAGGCAACAAGTAGCGGTGAACGCATTATCCAATGCACAAGCCAAGCGTCATCTGTTAGCAAAAACCGTATGGGTTTAGTTGATGACATTTTTGTAAAATATGGCGTTAATCCTTTAGCGCAATTTATTAATCAAGCAGGAGTATAACAATGAGTTTTTGGACAACAAGCGAAGGTAAAAGCGCAACAACAGAAGCGACAGGAAAGTTTGAAGCGTCAGCATCGTATGAATTAATTCCAGACGGCACGACTGCGCTGGCTATCATCACCAAACCATCAATTGAACAATACAATGGCGATGAGTACATCAATGTCGAATGGACAGTTGCAAAACCCGAAGCGTACAAAAATCGCAAGATCTTTCAGAAAGTGCGCGTGTGGGATAGCAATCCCAAAAAAGCAGACAAAGCTAAGGCGATGCTTGCAAACATTGACAAAAACGCTGGTGGCAAACTTGCCAAGTTGGATAAAGATCCAACCAATGAGTCACTTGCGGTGCTGACTGGTAAAACTATGCTGATTAAAATTCTTATCTGGAGCATTGATGATAAGACGGGAAATTATATTGGCGCAGTATCACCACGCACAACAGAGGAAGCAGCACCTGCACCGACTCCTAAGCCAGTTGAAATTGATGATAATAATTTCGATGTCCCTTTTTGATAATTAACCAATAACCGCACAAGGATGTGCATCTTTACGAGGAAAAGAAAATGATTGAACAAAGAACAGACGAATGGTTTGCGCTAAGACGCGGACGTGTAACAGCATCAGCAGTGGGAGCCATACTTGGATTATCACCACACCAAAAACGAAAAGATGTCATGCGTGCAATGGTGCGCGAATGGCACAATGCAGAAAAAGAGTTTAAAGGTAACAGTGCTACAGAGTACGGTACGTTCCATGAAGACATGGCAAAGCTAGATTTTCAAATGGAAACAGGAAGCACTATTGAAGAAACAAGTTTTCATCCGTTTGACGTGTGGCTTGGTGCATCACCAGATGGTTTTGTTGGTGATCATTTGATTGAAATCAAATGTCCATTTAGTTTGCGCAATGCAGAAAACCCAATGTTTAAAACGATTGCAGATCAACCACATTACTATGCTCAGATTCAAATTCAGTTGTTTGTGACACGCAGAAAAACGTGCATTTTTTATCAATGGAGTCCGTTTGGATATAAAACCGAGATGGTTGAATATGACGATGCATGGATTAAAGAAAACTTGCCAAAATTGCTGGCGTTTTATGAAGACTACTTGTTGGAGCGTCATCACAACGCGGCTGTGCATTTGGCACCTAAACACACGAATGTTGATGGCTTGGACGACAAGGTAAAATATTACTTTGAACTCAAAGCGCAGATTGCATCGCTTGAAGAATTAGCCAAAGCAACACTGCAAGAGATTATAGATGGCTGTGACAACAAAGATAGTGAAATTGATGGTCACAAGTTAACCAAGGTGGTTAAGAAAGGATCCGTTAGTTATGCCAAGGCAGTAAAAGAATTGTTACCTAATGCAGATTTAACGCCATACATGGGTGAAGCGAGTGAGTATTGGAGGTTGTCTTAAATAAATGTTATAATTAACGTGCGTCTAGGGATTGCAACCTGAAAAGACCTTCAGTAAGTCTGACGCATTCTTCTACTGATAACTTAACTGGAGTTAAACATCATGAATTATCAAAAAATATATAATCAATTTATTTCTGACAGACTTAATAAAGTACCAGTTGGATATTTTGAAAAACATCATATTTTACCTAAATCATTAGGAGGAAATGATGATAAATCAAATCTAATTAAGCTAACAGCTCAAGATCATTATTTTGCGCATGAATTACTTGCCAAAATTTACGGTGGAAAAATGTCAAACGCATTATGGATGATGACAACATCAAAAAAATATAAAAAAAGCAGAATTATTTATGAGCAAGCAAAAAAGAAACAATCTTTATTTTTATCAAAACAAAAATATCGTTTAAGTAAATCACCATCAAAAGAAACACGAGAAAAAATATCAAAAACATTGACAGGTAAATTTTGCGGAAAAAATAGTCCTTCTTTTCAGAGAAAAATTAGCGATGAACAAAGAAAAAAATTATCTGAAATATCGAAAAAAAGAGCATTAGAATTTGGTGGGACAATGACAGGTAAAAAACATAAACCAGAGTCATTGCAAAAATTGCGCGAATACATGTTAAGCGATAAAAATCATTTTAAAGGAAAAAGAAAATCATTAGAACATGCTAGAAAAATAGGTAATGCTCAAATAGGAATAAAAAACCACGCTTTTAAACATGATGTTTTTAGTTTTGTAAATGATGACGGTAGAACATTTACAGGCTATCAAAATGACTTTTACAAAATATTTGGATTAACAAAAAGCAACGCATCAAAACTCGTAAAAGGAAATGTAAAGAAGACAAAATCCGGGTGGAGTGTAAAATGTCGCTAAAACTTAGAAATTATCAAAAAGATTGCATAGATACAACTATTGAATGGGTAAAAAAAACAACGCAATCTTGCGTATTAGAACTTCCTACAGGTGCTGGAAAATCTTTAATTTGTGCTGAAATAGCTGTAAAAATAAATCAATTAAGTAAAGGAAAACACGTTTTGTTAATAGTGCCTTCGCTTGAGCTATTGCAGCAAAATGCAGAAAAAATAAAAAATACTGGCAATGACGTATCTTTATTTAGTGCTAGTGCAGGCGAAACGTGTTTAAAACATTCTTTGGTTGTTGGAACTCCAATGAGTATAAAAAATCAATTAAATCGTTTTGGAAGTCAATTTGCAGCCGTTATTATTGATGAAGCGCATAAGGTTTCAAATACTATTGAAATAATAATTGAACAAATGAAAGTTTTTAATGAAAATTTACGAGTAATTGGATTATCGGCTACCCCTTATAAAACTTCTCGCGGCTATATTTTTAAACATGATTTGCGCAATGTAGTATTGAATGAAAACAAAAGTCGTGATCCCTACTTTCACAAGTTGATATACAAGGTGACAGCACGCGACTTAATAAGCCAAGGTTATCTGTGTCCGCCTGTTGTGGGAGAGATCCACAGCGAACATTATGAAACGCTGGGCATGCAACTTAACAGCATGGGTAAGTTTTCCAAAGAAGACGTTGATCGTGCGTATCACGGCAAAGGCAGATTGACTTCCAAAATTGTTGCGGACGTGATTGCACAATCACAACACCGACATGGCGTAATCTTGTTTGCTGCAACAGTTCAGCACGCTGGTGAAATTATGGAGTCACTACCACCAGAGCTGTCTGAAATTGTCACTGGATCCACACCTGCTGGATTGCGTGAAATCATTTTAATGAAGTTTAAAGCTAAGATTATTAAATACCTGGTGAATGTTGCAGTGTTAACCACAGGATTTGACGCACCACACTGCTCGGTTATTGCACTTTTACGCGCTACCGAGTCTGCATCACTTTTACAGCAAATGATCGGACGAGGTTTGCGTCTAAGCGACGGAAAAGAAGATTGCTTAGTTCTGGACTATGCAGAGAATATTGACAGGCATTGCCCAGACGGTGACGTTTTTAATCCAGATATTAAGACGATCAACAGCGTGGAGTTTGACGGTGAATATATCATTGCACGTTGCGAAAAATGCTCAACGCTAAATGAATTTAAACCACGCGATAACGATGCTGGATTTGGCATTGATGACAACGGTTATTTCTTAGACTTGCAGGGAAACCGAATTGTAACGGAGTATGGGTTTTTCCCTGCGCATTACGGCAGAGCTTGCCAGTCAGATTATTGCGAATACAAATGGAGTTGTAAACTATGTCATGAATGTGGTGAAGGTAACGACATCACTGCACGGTATTGCAGATCGTGCAAAGAGGAGTTAATTGATCCCAATGAAAAGTTAGTGCGTGAACATCGTAAACGCAAGAGTGATCCCTACTTGATGCAAACCGATGATGTGCTAGACATGAAAATAAAACCAACAATCAGCAAAGCCGGTAACGAGTGTTTGCGCGTTGAATTCACCACACCTTGGCGCACGTTTACAGTTTTCTTTATTCCCCAATTAGCACGGGAATACGGTAGTTTTATGGCTGTTACAAAAAAAGGAACAAAAATGCCCGAAACCGTCACTTATCTAAAAGTAGGCGATTTTTATAGAATATACAATTACAACGCGAGGCATTTAAACGATGAAATTCCCCCCTTGGCTTAAAGTTTACGGTGACACATCGTATCGTGGCGACTGCCCAAGCGAAACGCTTGAAGCAATTACGTTCTTTGCGCAACTTCGACGTGAATATCCAGATACTTATGGATTGATTGCCACGCACATCAGAAACGAAGGCAAGCGATCATGGGAGCAGGTAGCACGACAGAAAGCAGAAGGGATGACAAAAGGCGCACCAGACATTATTATTCCCACCAGGAAAGCATTTGTGTGCGAGATGAAACGACGCGATCATACGAAGTCAAAATGGCAACCGATGCAGCTCGAATACCTCAAATCCGCACACGATGCCGGAGCGTTTGTTTGCGTTGCACTGGGATATGACGCGGCTTACAGCGCATTTCAAGATTCTATTGTTTAAAATATAAAAAAATATGTTTACTTCGTGAACAGGTATGCTATTATTTAACCACGCTTTCAAGAAGGCGAAACAATAATAAAACTAAACCGGAGAAAACAAAATGAAAAATTCATTTCAACGCGCCATATTAAGAGCGCATCGTGGTTGGTCAGCCCCATGCAGACCATCGAGATTTGCTTTTAAGCCAATGGATGGCTTCTTAAAAATCGACAAAGACGGTTTAGCAACGCTTTGCAACGGTATGTTGCAAAGACTATAGTCCAGCGCATAGCTGAGCGCCTTACACTTTTTAATTTAACCGGAGTAAACAAAATGAACATGCAACAAAAACTAGATTCCGTAAAAGGTGACGCTATTTTATTAATAATGGCAGCACAAGATGACGCAAGTTTAGGATTAATGGAAAACGGTGTCGACCCTCACCACTATGACAATAAAGAGTTATTACTCATTAATACCTTAAATGGTATCCGGTATTTACTTTCAAGTAATGAATACTCAGCCGATGTTGCTAAAGAGTTTGCAAGAATCGGTATTGAAGCATAAATATAAAAAAAGTTGGGCGTAAATATGCGCCCAGTCCGCCCAATTTTAGGAGTAAAAATTATGAAAAAATTTAAAGTAGCTGTATCAAACATGGGTGGTTGGAATCACCTAGGTTCAATTGCCGTTAGAGGGGAATTTATCTCTAACGGTTTAATCGGTGGAAGTGATTTCATTGCTTCTAAACGCGCTGATGCAAACCAAAAAGCACAGGATTGTGCTGACTGGGCATCGCAGTTTGATGATCAAATCGGTACAGCATTCTTAGTGTGCCGCAAAACACCTCGTAAGGGGTGGGTTGTTGTGGCTCAATTTTAGGAGGTGTGTTATGTATGAACAAATCACTTTCCAAATTGTCACGCATGACAATTATGAGTTGACCGCTGAGGTCAAAGTGCTAATTACTGGTACATTAATACCAGCAGATTTTTACGAAGACGTTGACGACAATCGTGAAGTTTTGATTGAAAATATTGCCATCTTTGATGAAGATGGTGATCCAGTTAACAAACCATCAAAAAGACTTATTGAAATTGTCGAAGAACATATCGACGACAATTTTTTAAACATTTATCGTGGTGCTACCACAATTAATGATTTCAAGTCAGATCACAATTTAAGTGATTTGCTATAACAAATACTCCTACTCTGCCGCTAAGACAAGTGGCTTTTTTTGAGGTTACAACATGTACGAATTTATAAAATTCCTAGACGACTCGGATGTTGCCTATTTAATTATGCTTGCGCTTTTTTTAGCGATGGCAAAACTGCATTCCAAAGCAATGGAAGAAAACACAAGACTCCGTAAAATACTTAAAAAGGCAATGCGATGATTAATCCAGTTCAACAAATGATTGCTGAGGCAATCAACTCAAAAAATCCAGCACACAATGTTGCGTTGGTTTGTACAGAAATCGTGCGTGGTTTGAGCTTTATTGCTAACGCCATTCCAGATAAGGATGAGCAGGATGCATTTATTGAAACGGTCAGCAAACAGATCCGTGCTGAGTTGGAAATCCTACAACAAACAACACAATTCGAGGCATAAGACGATGAGCGCAACTCTTTTATTAACTTTAAGTTTCTTGACTGTCGATACCACAATCGACAAGAAAGGACGTACAACCACACATGAACGTATTGAATACACTACGAGTGTAATTCCCTACGATAGCCGCCAGGCCTGCGCTAATGCGCAACAGGAATGGCAGTTTGCTGTTGGCGCGTATCAAATGTCAAAACGCCCCACACGGGTGATTATGGCGGTCTGCAATGACAGCGCAACGGGAGTGGTAGAATGAAAGACAACGCAATAATTTGGTGCTTAATCGCATCATTTGTAGCTGGTGGCTTGACTGGATTTGTTGCTGTGGCAACTATGCATCGTCATTACCATGAGGTTATTAAAACAAGTATTGGTGAATTTATCATACATGACAACAAGATTTACTCCGTGTATGAGATGGAAAGAAATGTTCGTGGCGAAATGGTGACGAGATGATAAAATTTGGATCAGTATGCAGTGGCATCGAAGCCGCAAGCGTTGCATGGCATAAACTTGGATGGAGCGCATCTTGGCTTGCTGAGATAGAACCATTTCCATCAGCAGTATTGGCACATCATTATCCAGATGTGCCTAATCTTGGTGATATGACTTTATTACCAGAGAAAATTCTTTCTGGTGAAGTTGAAGCACCTGATGTTTTCTGTGGCGGTACGCCATGCCAAGCCTTTAGCATCGCAGGTAATCGAGAATCACTCGATGATGCAAGAGGAAATTTATCATTAACATTTTGTGAGATAGCCAATGCAATCGACTCAGTTAGAAGCATTCCAACCATCATCTTCTGGGAAAACGTCCCAGGAGTTCTCAACACCAAAGACAATGCCTTTGGATGTTTCTTGGCTGGACTCGCAGGGGAAGATGGTGAGCTTAAGCCATCAGGGAAAAAATGGACAAACGCTGGTTGTGTGTTTGGACCCAAAAGAGCAGTCGCGTGGCGCGTCCTCGATGCCCAATATTTTGGACTGGCCCAACGACGCAAACGTGTGTTTGTTGTCGCAAGTGCTAGAGACGGATTTAATCCCGCAGAAGTTCTTTTTGAGTTCGACGGCTTGCGCAGGGATACTGCGCCGGGCAGAAACAAGAGGGAAACAACTGCCGCCAATGTTGAAGAAAGCGTTGGAGCATACAACAAACAACGCATAGGTGAATATAGCACTGAAGATGTTGCAAGCACTTGCGCTGCGCGTGATTATAAAGATGCGACTGATTTGATTGCTTACAACATAACTTTTTGCGATGCCAACGGCACACGAAAAGACCGACCAGATGGCGGTTTGTATGTGAATGAAACAGATGTGACCAATACATTAACTAACGCTGGTGTTGGTACGAATGTTGTTCATCCAGTTTTTTCCGAGCATTTTAAATCGGTATATGAGATGCACGCTCAAGACGCTAGAGTTCAAAATGTAGGTGATGTGCTACCAACGATGTCAGCAACTTATGGTAGTGGTGGTGGGAATATTCCAGTTACTTATGGCATTGCAGAAAACATTATCAATCGACAAGACCATAACGGTGGAAATGGCATAGGCAGTCAAGAAGAATTGCAATACACATTAAACGCAACGGGTGTGCATGGTATAGCGTATTCATTAGATAGCTTATCAAGTAATAGCATGAAATCATCAAACCCTTACAGTGGATGTAATGAAGTTGATGTTGCAAGAACATTAGATACTAGCTGTTTAAATCCATCGTGCAATCAAGGTGGCGTAGCTATTCACCAAATGGCAGTCCGCAGATTAACGCCAACAGAGTGCGAACGCCTCCAAGGATTTCCAGATGGTTACACACAGATACCTTGGCGTAATAAATCCGCTGAGGATTGTCCAGATGGGCCACGATATAAAGCATTAGGCAATAGCTGGGCAGTACCAATTGTTGCGTGGATTGGTGAGCGTATAACAAAGGAGTTATTAAAATGACAAAAGAAGAATTATACAAGCGCCTGACAATGGCGCAAAAAAACAAGAAGGAGCTGAAAAAGATTAAACTTCAGATTCTCAAAGAGATTGAACAACTTAAATTAATGCTTCGTGCATTAGAGGAGGAGGAACAATGGGCGAATTGATTTTTTGGACAGGCATTGTGGTTATGATCGTCTGTTTTTTGGTGGAGTACGCTGATGGGAATTGATGACATTGCAGAATTAATATTCTATGTATTAGCATTAATATTGGCGGGAATATGGATCTACCATTAGTTAAACCGATTGAAGCATTAACGCCAGTCCCAAACGCAACAAACTGTCAGCACAAAACATGGCGGCAATATGTCAGCAGAGGCATTAGGGAGTGTGATTCGTGCCATGAAATACGCCCTATTTTTGATTTAAAAATTGAACATCAAAGGTAATTATGAAAAAAAAAGCAATCAG
>Ga0209084_1004104_pt1 | contig 10350 bp, 11 predicted proteins | sample C_130820_MF_Meta_FD_187309 | JGI IMG/M metagenome (GOLD analysis project Ga0209084, IMG submission 187309) | Freshwater microbial communities from Lake Croche, Canada to study carbon cycling - C_130820_MF_MetaG (SPAdes) (version 2) | ecosystem: Environmental > Aquatic > Freshwater > Lake... | reverse complement strand
AACAAGGCATGACAGAAGGCGTCTATCGCGGCGACTGGGTAAGACATCCAGAGAATCCATGGCAAGTTGGCCAAATACAAAGTATAGACAATGGCCAAGCCGTGGTCACATGGAAAAAGACTGATAAAAGAAAGAAGGCAGTGTCGTCAACTCATGCAGTTGATGCCCTACAACATGCCAGGCGTGAGTTCTCTCAATTGACACAACCCACACATACACCGGGCATGGCGGAAGACAATGCCTTGACCGAAATTGCAGCCATGCCGGCCCATCAGTTCGCAGGCGGTAAGGACATGCTGGGTATGTATCAAAAGCCGGCAAAAAAAAATCTAAAGCCTTTGCCCGGCGGCACTGATCTACAGTATGCAATTGTAAAAGGGACACATTTCTATGGTACTATTGTGCAGATTGTGGATCCAGGCATGCCAGGTATTACCCGCCCTGAAGTGGTGGCTGTGCTGAACCTAGACTCAAGCAATTTGCCCAACACAGTGCAGGTGGGATCGATCACAGTGGACGAAGACTATCGCGGCCGCGGCCTGGCCCGAGCCCTGTACGGCATTGTGTTGACCATCATGCAAAAGAATCTTGTGAGCGGTTCCGGTCAAACGCCCGGAGGCCGCAGAAACTGGATGAGTCTAGCCAGCATACCTGGCGTTGAAGTGCAGGGCCTGGTGCGAATTCCCAATCAGATCTTTGACATGGCACGAACTGCCACGGTCTCCCCGCAATGGCGAAAATATGCTGAGCGAACCGTGGACCAGATCATGGAACTGGGCGGTCAGTTCCACAGTAAAGACAACAACAGCACGTATTGGCTGTTTGATGTTGTACCTGGCAAGGGCAGTCTGCAACCGGCGGTGAAGAATGCTCTCAGCCGACTGTATGGATACGATTCCGACAATCTGCTGTTGGCAACCTGGACCGGAGCATAGCATGATCTTGACAGACTTGTTTGAATCCCGGGAAATACACAATCAAGATCGTCTGGATCAGGTGCTGGCACGTTGCATTGAAATGGTACAAGAAAAAAATCAAGCCAATCCCAAAAAATATGGTAAGGTAGCGGCCTGCATCATTGACATGAAAAATCGCAAGGTGTTTGGCATTAACTCGCCCGGGCCCAACGGTACACGTCGTCACGCTGAACGCATGGCCATAGACGCCTATCACAAACGCTATGGCAAGATCTTGCCTGGTGCTATCATTGTCACAACCCTGAGTCCTTGCAATAGGGATATGGAGGAACGTGATGGGCCCAGTTGTCAAGATCTGTTGTTGCAGGCCGGCATCGAAAAAGTCTATTCCGGCTACATGGATCCCTCACAACACAGTGATCATCCATTCACCGAAGAAACAACTCAAAACGATGACCTTTGGAGACAGTGCAAAGAATTCAGCGACAGTTTTGTACATGATGATTTAACAGAAAGTGAGCACAACACCATGGCGGCTGACCAGGTGCTTGACTATGTGAAACAAGCACATGCACCCGAAGCATTTGACATTGAATACAGCATAACTGATCATCCCAAGTGGGAGTTAAAAACCATTCCGCTGTCACAACTGAACTTGGACCCTGATGGTGAAGCACGGGATCCTTACAATCGTGTGAACTGGGTGGATGATGACAAAGTTCAAGAATTGATACCCAGGATTGGATCTGTATTAAAAAGCCTGCCTATTGTGGTTGATTCCGAGGGCTGGATCATTGATGGCAACCATCGTGCCATGGCTGCGGCAGAAGCAGGCTTGACCAGTGTGCCAGCCTATGTTCCTGTCAAACCGGTTGTGGCAGAAAACTTTGCAGATGGAAAACATCCTGAAGACAAAGGCGATGCCAAGCGTCACGGTATCAATACCAAAGCCAGCGTAAGCAGTCTACGTAAAACTGCCAAACAAGGTGGCCGCAAAGGACAACTAGCTCACTGGTTGGCCAACATGAAAGCCGGGCGTGCAAAGGCTCGCAAGAAATGAAAGTCACAGACATCATTCTAGAAGCATTTGACCAACCCTATGCGTTTCATTGGGACAACAATGACGACCTTGATCCTGATCTTGATCGTAGATATGATGCCCTGGCGCGACTGCCAGATGGCACCAATCTAACAATCAATTTCTACACTGATTCTAACTATGCTGACAATGAAGATTGGATGGTTGAATTTTGGCGTGGGAACCGTTTGGACATTTCCGGAGCCGGTGATGCTCAGCGTGTGTTTGCCACAGTGCTGACTGCCATTGGTCAATTCATAGAAATGGAACAGCCCGAAACTCTGCGTTTCACAGCCGACAAAGATGTTGAGTCCGGGCAAAAGGCCATGAGCCGAAGCAATCTGTATGATCGCCTGGTACAACGCTATGCTCAGGCCTGGGGTTATAGATTGGATCGCAGTGACATGGCCAATACAACAGTTTATTTACTGCACCGAATAAGATGAAAGTCACAGAAATCATTGCTGAATCACATGATCTAGATGAGCGCAGAAGTCATCCGGAGTTAAACACTGGACGTGAAGGGTTTGAAGGTGCCATTCAGTTCTTGCAACAAATTGCACCAGCACAACTGGGCGAGTACGGTGTTACCATGACCACGATCCCTAAAGTAGGCGTTAATCCAAATGCACAGGATCCAATCACTCCAGCAGGCGTTTATTTTTACCCAGCAAAGTATTTTATCACAATAAAAAGCAAAGGCGCAAAACTGCCATTTGCCGACAATGCTCCATATATCAACATATTAAAACTGACACACGCAACTGAAGTTGGTGAAATGCCACTTGAACAGTATCAACAAATGAGACAAAAAGTTGTTGATTCTATACCACAACTGTCACAAGAGTTTGGTGTAAGCGAACGTTCAATAGTATCATATCTCAATGCAAACATGCCTGATATTAAACAAAGTGCACCTGGTGTGGCATTTGGTAGTACATTTTGGAAAGCACTACAAGGATTGTCTAAGAGCATGCTGCCATTTTGGACTAAAGTTGTACAACAGTTCAAGGGGCAAAAGCCAAATGAAAATCAAGCGGCACGCTCTACTTTAATCTTCAACAAGATGTTGCGTACAATCGGTATCTCTACTGCAATCGACAGCGGAAAAGCCGCAATTCATGTTAACGAGCCGACCCAGGGCGTGATACTTAATCCACGTGATGTGCAAGTTGTGCGTCAATTCTCAAACAATCAAACAGTCAAACAAGCGTCTCAACAGAGACTAAACAAATATCAAAGTAAACAACTAGACGATTTGTTATAAAAAACTATTTGAATATACTATGAAACAATACGCAAACCACGCACAAGGCTCACAATACAATCTACAAGAATCAGTCATACCTGGATTCCATGTATACCAGGCTCGAGTCAAAGTCAAAAACGAACTGTACACCAACAGCATGGACGTGGCCATATTTGCCAAGAATCCTGCCATGGCACGCCAGTTATTAATGACGCAGTACGGCAAGGACAGTGTGATCACCAACGTGGTACAAATCGCATAATAACACCTTGTGAGTGGTTTGTCACTAATTAAGTACAATGACTGAAAAAATCCATTTAGATAAACTTGAATTTTACATCACCAACGTGTGTAATCTCACTTGTTCTGACTGCAACAGGTACAACAACTTTCACTTCCGAGGTTGGGCTGCCTGGGATGACTATGCTGACAACCTACGTGAATGGTCTCGCCATGTTCATGTACAAAAACCAGTTATTTTAGGTGGTGAACCACTGCTGAATCCTGACATTGTAAAATGGATCAACGGCCTACAGAGTATATGGCCCAATAGTTATGCTCCACAAATTCAAAGCAATGGCACAAGAATTGATCGAGTACCAGGATTATACGATGCTATAAGATCTATCAATGGCAGTTGGATTGGAGTCAGCATACACCGACCCGAGGACCGAGAAGAATTGTTTGCAAGAATACGTAACTTCTTGCAAGGCGATACAACAATGACTCAAGATACCAACAACTCTATGGGTAGTGTGTATCAATTTAAAGACAGCAACGGAGTTGAGGTTCATGTGTGGAACAATGATCACTTTGGTACCAGCAACATTATTAAAACAGCCGATGGCCGATATACTGTGCCACGTAGTGATCCTACAAAAGCACACAACAACTGCTCATTTAGAATGTGGAAGAATTATCACTGGATTCGCGGGCGAATCTACAAATGTGGTCCGGCTGCACTCATGCCCGAGTTTGATGATCAGTTTGGGTTAGATATCTCTGAAGAAGAACGTGAAGTGCTACACGGCTATCATGGCCTGGGCGTGGAAGAATGGGCCGAACGTGGCCCCGAGTTCTTGGCCACGATAGACAACGAAATTCCACAATGCAAGTTCTGTCCAGAAAAAACAGAATATGCACCAATTACATTTGACAAAACCAAAAAAGCCTGGCGATTAGAATTAGTTGGGAACTGATCCGCAACTGGTCACACAGGTGTAAAGTCTACCGCCAGTAATGCTGGGCTTGCTCCAAGTTTCATCCACACGATCAAACCACTCTAGGCAATGTACTAGGTCATACTCCAACGCATTGTTCTCTTGCACTAGGTCTTTCAGTTGTGCATTGCCTGCGTGATGCATTTGTTTAGGATAAAAACCTGTAAAGCAACAAGGGTACACTGACCCGTCGGCAGCAATATAAATTTCTCGATTCTTCAAGTGTTTGCAATTGTATTCAATATTGGGTTTGTCTTGTGGAATTGAATCTTTGCTGACTGCAAACCAGGTCACGTGTCCTTCAAGCAGGTTCTTCACAGGCGGCACTCCGTCAGCATATTCATTTTTTCCCAAGTAGTGGCTGTATTCTCCTGCTCTGGTAAAAACAGGACCTGTGTCTCTGCCATCATAGATGTTTTCAAAACGCCAAAAGCCCATCTTTTCTGCCAGAGCCCTACACTCTGCTTCTTGATGACGATTGTGCTCAAACGGCACAAAGCGCCAGATGGCACGCCCACCTGCATTGATATATGCCTGTGCATTTTCTATTACACGATTCCAGTCTGTGTCCTGACGATATAATCCGTGCGTGTCAGCAAGCCCGTCTATGGCAAATCCAATCTGCACACCCGGTAAGGCTAATCGTGCCCACCATGCAGGACTACGCAAACTGCCATTGGTATTGATGTTTATTGTGACTCCGTTCGCTACCACATATTCAACAATTTCTGCACCATCTTTTGCTAGAGCAAAGTCGCCCAGGTTACCATTAAAGTTAATACCCATTATTGGGCGGTCAGGATTTAAACTACTGCCAACTAGTTGTTTTAACAATTCCGGAGCAAAGATATGACGGAATTGGTCTAAGGAAAGTTCAACATCAGGATATCCACTGTTATAGTCATAGCCTCGGTAGTTTCTCATGCACATGGGGCATCTGGCATTGCATCGAGTGGTCAGTTCCACATGTGCTGTGCGTATTTGATTGAGTTTTAGCATTGTTAGATATTTATAGGCGTAGTTTTTGCTAAATATTATATGCGCACCGAATTTGTATTGACCTTGATTGATGTCCACTGTGAATGGTCGGGAGAACCTCCACGCTACAGGTGTTATGTGAATGATGAATTGTTCACCGAGCGCACCTGGATTTGGAACAAGCATTACCTAGAAGAACAATTACAGATACTAGCAAGGCCTGGCGAATACCGTATACACTACGAGTTGGTTGACACTGAAAATGCTCTTATGAAAACTAATAACTTTAGAATTACACATGGTCCTGCTAGTGTGGATCAAAAAGGCAATATAACTATACAGGGGTCAACTCATGAGAATGCATGAAATAATGGAAACCGCGTCTGCAGGCGCCAGTTGTGCAGGTGGCATGGCGCCTGTTGCGACTCCTATGGGCATGATCGCAAGATCAGGTGGAACTATGTTGACAGGTAAATATACGACCAAGTCAAATCCAACTCCAAACACACCCAATTGGATGAAAAGACTAAAAAAGAAAGCGCCGGATGTTAGTAGATAATTTAAAAATTTTATTGGGAACCCAATTTGCTTACTATGTAAAAGCACATGCCTTTCACTGGAATGTGGAAACACCAGATTTTTATCAATATCACAAGTTCTTTCAAAAGATCTACGAAGATGCCTACAGTGCTGTGGATCCCATTGCTGAATACATTCGTAGTCTAGATGAGTATGCGCCGGGCAGTCTTGAGAGATTTTTAGAACTTTCAATCATCAAAGGACAAACAAAGGTGCCACGTGCTAGACTCATGATTGAAGAACTGCTGGCCAACAGCGGTCAACTGATAGAACTATTAGATCAATGCTTTGCTGATGCCACACAAGAAAACAAACAAGATATTGCCAACTTCATTGCTGAACGACTGAGTCAGACCAACAAGTTTGCATGGCAATTGCGTAGCAGTTTGAAAGACGAGCGAGCATGACCGATCCCATTTACGGCATAATTGAACGCCTGGCCTTGATTGAGGGTAAAACTACCCCAGTCTCGGTCCGACACGGCTTGAATGCCCAACAAAAATCAGCAGGGCAGTTGCCGGCCTTGTTCAAGCCGCACAACATTTCGCCCACACTGACCAAAAAGCCTTATCAAAAGAATCCACTTGCAGGCAAACTGGTTGGCGATTCAGTAGAACCTCGCAAGCCCAGTCTTGAAGAAGCCATGCAAGAAGTCGAAGAAGACATGGTCAGTCGTGTAAAAGGACAGTTTGCCGACTATTTGGAAAAATTAGAAAAAGAAAATCATCTTGACAGCCACTTGGTAAACAAAGCCAAGCATGATCTTGACATTGGTGATGATCAGGAAGTGGATGAACAAGACGAAGAAGATGCTGCCGATAGTGAAGAAGAATTTGGCAGTGATGTCAGTGATGAATTGGACGGCGATGACGACGGTGAAGAAATGGATGAAGCCACCTGGGATCATGATGTACAACCCATTGGACCAATGGTACCAATGAGTGAATCACCAGCACGAACATATACCCTAGAAGATGGCACATGCTTAGAGTGTTGGGGTGATGATGAGTCGGGATATGAAGTTCGCCATGGCGAGCGCAGTTTGCCCACACGTTTTCCCCGTATTGACCATGCTGACATGGCAGTGCGACTGTTTCAAAAGCGCAGACAGCGACAGGACCAGTTTCAAGATTACATAGAAGAACGATAACATGATAATAGATCAATTATTCACGCCCAAGCCCCTCCAAGAAGGTGGCCCATACGACCTGCCAGGCAAGGACTATGACCGTCCTGGTGACACGTCACGCAAACCAAGACCACAGGGTAGTACTAGTCCAAGACGTCATGACGATGATCCTGACTTCATGGATCCAGACCAACGTAGAATCCGTGCCGACCAGGCACGTGTTAAAAAAGCACAAGATGAATACCACGCAAAGAAAAAGTCGGGCATGGCGGAAGGCTCTGCTCAGCAGTTGGGCATTCAACAGTTGGCCACCATCAGTGATGAGGCCTTGGACAAAGCATATGGCTACGGTCGTAGTAGCCCAGGTAATACATTTGGTTGGCAAGCAAACTTGAAGTCAGCGGCTTATGCCAAACAAATGATTGACAAAGGCGTTACCGACATCGAAGCCATCAGTGATGCCATCCACAAAGGTTGGAATGTCACTGCCCGTGCGTTTGTGAATAATCCAGAACAATTTGACGATACTGCCAAGTTACAATCTGCAGGTAAACTAGAAGCAAAACTTCAACAGCGAGCCAAGTTAATGAACGTTGAGTATGCTCAGTTGCCAGATGACGAGCAAGAAAAAGATCGTGTGGTCGCTAGAGCATTACTACAGGCAATCAAAGGTGGCCAGCAAGACATGGCAGAAGGCAAGCGTAATAAACAACGTCAACTAAACGAAGCCCTGCTCATGGAAGATCCCCTTTACCGCAGATTCAAACGTGTGGGTCGGTTTATTGCGGAACAAAAACTAACCGAACCAGAAATCCTACAAATTTTCTCCGATGCCGAAGCCGGCATGACCGATCGGGCCACAGGTGCCAACCGCACCTTCCTGGGCCGGGGCAAAGATGTCACTGTAGATTTTGCCAAGGATGTTGCTGGTGCATTAAAAGGTGTCTGGAGCGGTATACAAAGTTCTGTTCCTGTGGCCGCAGTTGATGTAGCATATGACCAAGCCACTGACGCCTTGGCCAATCTAACAGGTGGCCAAAAAGGTGCAGTAATGACTGCGATCAACAAGTATCGCAACCTTGCAAAACAGTATCCCAAGACCGCTGGCCTGGCCAAGGCGGCCTTGGTTGGTATCGCTGGTCTTGCCACAGGCGGCGCAGGCCTGCCAGCGGTGGCTGCTTTGGTCTATGGTTTAGATAGTGCAATCAAGGGCGAGAAGTTTTCAGATATTGTACTCAAAGCCGGCGGTGCAGCCGCAACAGCCTGGGCTGGCCAAGCCATACACGGTGGTGCCACACAACCCAGCACAGGTGGTCCTGCTGACACTAACGCATTTACCAATGTGAATCAAATGGGCGATCACACAGGCGAATATGTTGACATGCCTGATGGTTCCGATGCAGTAAGTCCATTGGTTGACCCAACACCAGATCTTGCCACATATACTGTGCAAGCCGATGATAATTTGAGTAAGATTGCCGATCGTTTCAATACCTCGGTGGCAGAATTAAAAGGATTAAACCCACAACTGGCAGCGGCATCGGGTGCTACAGGTGGTCAAGGCATGAATGTAGATGTAATATTCCCCGGGCAACAAATCACATTGCCGCCTGGCACACCCGGTGCAGATGTGTATGCAGGTGGAGTTGGTACCAATGCCAACACCATGGCTGACATTGCTCAAGGACAGGTTCCCAACAGCGCAATCACACAGGGTATGGCTGCCAGAAATGCAGTGAAAGAAAGCATCAAGTATCGTGCAAGAATTTTGCCTGCTGACCGATTGATTGATCAGAAAGCCACAGTGCTGAATTGGGCCTTGAGTGAAAGCGTTGGTCGTAAGAGCAAGAGTGTTAATTTAACCACTATTGGAACTTACACAGTGTTTGAAAACATTGATCGATATCGCCTGGCTCTGCTTGAAGCAACACAACCGGGTCGTCCAGACTTGCCAGATCAATATGCTCCTGCCATGTCAGGTGGCGCAGGGGTACCGTCCAAGCCCGGCTTGATCGGTCGTGGTCTCAACTACCTGGACCGAGGTGTTAAAAAAGTTGGCGGCGCATTAAGCAACTTTGGACATCAATTTACCACCAACGTCACCAAAGAAAAACTCAAGATGAACTGGCACCAGGCCGGCAAACCCAGTGACTCAGATCAATTGGCCGCATGGTTGGTTGGTCAAGGCGTACCACAACCGGTTGTGACCAGTGTATTTGGCAAGATGGGTATTCCTTACACAGCACCAGCCGCCGAACCCACAGCACAGCCTGCCGCTCCTGTAGGTCAAACCACTGCGCCGGCGGTGGGCGGTGCGCAAAGAACATCCAACAGTGGCAGCATCAACCCTGCCACTGGTCGTGAGTACACTGGAGATGAAATACGTGCCAAACATGGTTTTACGGATCCTGCACCAACTACTGCACCTGCAGATACAGAACAACCTGCCGCTCCCGCAACCACTGCACCCGCAGTAGCATCAGCCGGTGGCAAGTTCCCCGGAGAAGATCCGCAAGGCCCTGGCTATGTTGGACGCAGAGAAGCGGCTCGTCGTCAGGCCGCACGTGCCTCACAAGCCAACACTGCACCTGCAAAACCTAACTTTGCTCAACAAGGCGGTGGATACAAGAGTGTGAACTACGCACCCAATATCAAAACTGGTGTGAGTTTGCCCAAGTCAACTGCTCCTGCGACACCAACAAAGACACCAACGCAAGCAGAAAAAGATGCCTACGTTAGATCAATTGGCGCACCTGCCATGGCCGAGACTCGCATTGCCACTGCTCTGAAACGACCAGTAGCAGAAATGTTGCGCATGGTCGAAACCAAAGAAGATGTGCAACGTATCAAACAGTTTGTAGATGACACCTTTGTCCGGTACGGTGCTGTGAATGAATCAGCATTTGCCATGCGTAACCAGATAATTGAGCATGTGACACAAGTCGGGGCTCAACGTCGTAGAGAACATAGCCAGCGAGTGGCCCACTAACTCAGCCTTAGGACCGAGTGGGCGGCTTCTGCCTGGGCCAAAAGATTCGCTACCTGGCGGCCCAAAACGAGCATATACAAATTGACATCTCCTAAATATCTGTTATAATAGTATTTTAGGAGATTTCTATGACAGCAAAAACATTCAATGGCGATCAAAAGATCAAACTCACCCAAATCATCAACGAAGGCATGCAGGTCATGCACGAAAT
>Ga0209084_1004098_pt1 | contig 10369 bp, 21 predicted proteins | sample C_130820_MF_Meta_FD_187309 | JGI IMG/M metagenome (GOLD analysis project Ga0209084, IMG submission 187309) | Freshwater microbial communities from Lake Croche, Canada to study carbon cycling - C_130820_MF_MetaG (SPAdes) (version 2) | ecosystem: Environmental > Aquatic > Freshwater > Lake... | reverse complement strand
CAACAGTATTGTGATGCAAAGGATAAGATGGAATCTTTAAAAGAAATGATTAAAGAACTAAGCTAATGTATATAAATGATATAGTTAAGTGGAAGTATCCGATGGATGATGAAGCTAATGACGTATTCAAGATTATATCTATTACTAATAGTATAGCTACTATGAGGTTATATATTACGTGTCTTGATGAAATGGTTTATGAACCAATAAAAACCAATATAGATAATCTAAAGTTGTATTAAATAAAATAAAGACACACACACCATATGGCGTTGCCTTTGATGATCGATGGCAACTATGGGTTATAGTCACCAATTTTCACAGACGTTATTGGTGGCGACAAGTTGGTAGGGAGATAGACGGTACTCTCCTATTTTGTTTAATATGAATAAAAAAAATTAAATATGAAATATCTTTTATTATTAATATGTTTATTCTTTATAGGATGTGATAGTGATGTAAATCAAATCGTAACTACTAATGACGGGAATACATATGATGTATATACGTACTCTACCGGTATGTTTAATATCCCAAAAGAAGCTTTCAATATAGAATCTTCTGGATTAAAAATCGAACAAATAGATTCGGTTAAAAAGGAACATATGAAATCTTGGGAAGTCTTTAAAAAGGTTTGGTAGGTTAAGATATATTACTTATCTTTGTGGTATGAATATAAAAATGAGAACTACCGGATTAATTATTTTGACCTTTTTAATTGATTGATTCTGATTATTAATATGGAGAAGATAGAGCAAATATACGATTGGTTATACAAGACATGTCCATCAAAAAAACCATTTGACGAACTTGTGGTTGAAATGAAGAAAAAGTTTATTGAACTTGAATTGCCTTTATCTACTGAAAAACGACCATCGGCAATTTGGCATCTTGCTCTAACTCATTTAAGCCTTTTCCATAAATCGGCAACTTTTACTTTTACTTACGATGCGACTATATTGAAATATGAAATTCAAAGAAAATAAAAATTTACTGGGATAATAATAAGGCTCCCATTTTTATACCGACTAAAAAGTTGAACTAATACCATATCTAAATAAAAATAGGGGATTATGAAAATGATAAAGAAAATAAGGTTGATTATCTTATGAAGATTAATATCTTCACCCTGATGATTAAAGATATGTTGCTTCATTCTTTTTATATTACGATGATGATACCTAATAGATATAAATTTGAAAGCTATTTTCAAAATTAAAAACCTCAAATAGATTTGGTGATTTGAAAAAGTTGTCTTATCTTTGTGTAACAAATGGAGGGGGTTTGATATCAACCGAATAGTAAACACTCTGAGTGGAAAAGGTGCGAATCCTTACTCTCCAACAAAAAAAAAGATTTGGTGATTTGAAAAAGTTGTCTTATCTTTGTGTAACAAATGTAACAAATGAGTGATAGGGAGTACGTTGATTGGGTCAACCAGAAGACAAAATCATTATTTTTCGAATAATAACAAAGACAAAGTAAAAAGCTCGTTTCTGACTGAAACCTGAGAAACATCGTTACTAAAGATGCAGGGGAGGAGGTTACAAGTTTATTTAGAAGGCAGGTGAAGCTCCTGAAAGTCTTTGTCTATAAATATGGCGCTTTCGTCTAGTGGTCTAGGACTAACATCTTTTCCGATGTGAAACAAAGGTTCGAATCCTTTAAGCGCTACCAAACATTGCGGGTCAGAGAAACGGTTAACTCGTTTGGCTCATAACCAAAAGATAGTGGGTTCGACTCCCACACCCGCTACTAATAAAACTTGGCCCGTTCGTCTAGCGGACTCCCTAATAAGGAGAAACAAAAGGTCGGTAATATACTTAACCAGTAGTTGGTTTCCATATGGTCGACCATATCGGAACAGTCCCTCTAAAGGACGGAAGTGGGAGCATCACCCACATTAAGTATGACCTAATGTTTAGGACGTATCACTATTCGGTGATATGACAGTGGTTCGAATCCACTACGGGCTACCTTGGAAGTCAATAGGGACTTTAATTTTCTAAAGCGTCCGCCGTGAATACGTTGGTTCAATCCAACTCACCCACTAGAAAAGTGTAGAAGAACTGTAGAATGAAAGAAAGATGGGCAGTTAGATAATCCATTTTTCTCAGGGGTGGATAGCCAGAATCATTCCTCATTTGACTAATAGATTCAAGGGAAACTGCCCCGTAGAGGGTGGGAGGTGGTTCGATTCCATGATTAGTCACAAAAATAAAGAATATTTAGATTCATTATAAAAGAAAAAAGATTTGGTGGATTGAAAAATATATCTTATCTTTGTAAAACAAATGGGGGATATGTTAGTATAACTTATCAACCTGAAAAGAAAAAAGATTTGGTGGATTGAAAAATATTACTTATCTTTGTAAAACAAATGACGGGTTAGTTAATATAACTTATCTGTAAAACAAAAAGTTCTTTGATATTGAGGTTCTCTTTAAGAGACGTAAGTTGATAAACACCGAGACCGTTAGGTGGTGAGTTATCAAATCTCAAACGATATACTTCCGTAAGGAAGTTATACTGAAACACTAGGTTCGCCTAGTATGGATGTATCGGCCGCTTATGGTCGTCAAATAACAGCCGAAAGGTTTAATAAAGTGACTACAATGCTAAATGTGGTTGCGGCTTCAAAAGAGCTCGAGTAAGCAAGCAGGATATCATTAAACCTGAAGTAGTGAGGGTAACTCCGTAGCGAAATGGTCTAATGAACAAGCAATGTGGATTGTTTGTTTGAGTTCGGAAGAACAATAAGAATAACCTGTAGAGATATTGCAAGAAATGTTGACCCACCAGTTAATATGATTGCGTTTCTCAATCCAAGAGGTTACTTAAAGTCGAAAGACAATACTAAGTACAGGTGGTGCTGTTAGAGTACACGAAATCAATCTACCAAGGTTGACAAGTGAAGTAGTCTTAAAAGGTTGTGATAGAGGTATCACACTGACCAGTCCAGTATTTCTGAGGCCAAAAGCTTTGGAAGCTGAGAGGAAACCACTGGTTAGACATAATCCACAGCACTCAAAATTTGAAATATGCTTCAAAAACAAATTACAAATCGAAAGTGTTTCCTAGTTATTAACGAAAGGTGATCTACATAGTTACGAGTTGTTCGTAGCCACATAAGCCCGAAAGGCGGATGTGATATCACTGAAAAACTTATAGGGGGTCGAATCCCGAACTAGCCTGCGAGGGTTGGATAAGCGGAGTAGGTGGTGAGTAGTTGATAACTCAAGAAGTGGTTAGTCTAACTAACCGTCACTGAGAGGTACTCGCCAAAAGCGAGTGGATACGTTGGGAATACATAATCCAACTAAAGACTTCTCACCAAAACGTATAATCTCAGCGTTTTCATTTTTGGGGTGGTAGCTCAACGTAGAGTGTCGGTCGCCGAGACCGAAGGTTATTGGTTCAAATCCAGTCTACCCCGCTGATTGTTTGTTATGGTTTCATACCATAAAAAGTCCGACATTTCTATGTCGGACTTTTATTATTTTAAATAACCTTTTTATCTTTTAATAACATTAAAAGTCCTTCCCACTGGTCACATTTATAATAGGTTATTCCCTCATCTTCATTTAAAATACATACGAAATAATCATCCTCTAGCTTATACAAAAAACGAAACTTTCCTGAACCATTACTAGATGCTCCAATAGCTATATCCCTCGAAACATCACTAGTTTCAACTATGTCTTCATTACTACTATATTGCCAACACTCAATAGGAAGATTCTTTTCAATCCACAACTTCTCCTTATCAGTCAATAAACAATCATAACCTTCAGAACTCTCATCACGCAAATCAGAATACTCGTCAAAAGTAATCTTTATATAATATTCATCTGTATTAAACCCTTCAAATAATCTTATATGTTTCATTTTAAATAATCTTTATCTTTTAAGAATTTTAATAATCCTTCTATTTGGTCACACTTATATTTTTGAAAATTTATATCTCTAATAGAAGAAATCCTAACAATAAACCAATCATCATCTAACTTATTAATCGTCATACTTCCGGACTCTGGAAAGATAACCAAGACTTTACTACGAATATCTTTAACACCCGGTATTCTACCAAGATATCCACAAATGTCCTCATCCCATTCATATTTTATATCCTTTGTTATTATCTCAATATCCTTATTAGTCATATTGATAGTATCAGATAATAACTCATCATAAGTAGCACTATCTATATTAGTATAATAGTCTTCTGTATTAAACCTAAACCCTTCAAATAATCTTATATGTTTCATACGTTAATAACACCTTTATCTTTTAATAGTTTTAATAACCCTTCTATCTGGTCACACTTATAAAGTGTTCTGTTGAATGGTCCCCAATTTACACCTACACGATAAGTAAGATTAAAGTCAACTAAAAACCAATCATCTTCTAACTCTATGATAAGTACCCATACTGATTTATTATTAGGGTCTGGATATATAAGTAAAGCTTTATGTAATCTATCTTCCTCCTCCTCCCAAGTAATATCCACTACTTCAAATTCATACTTCAAATCTTTAGTTATCTTCTCAATATTACGTTCAGTTATAGATATAGTATTAGATCTGAAATTGGTATAAGTATTCTGATCTATCTCTTGATAATACTCATTAGTACTAAATCCTTCTAATAGGACATTCATGGAATGCCAAGTCTTTATATGTTTCATATTATTCCTTTATCTTTTAATAACATTATTAAACCTGTATCTTGGTCACATTTATAATAAGAGTCTTGATATAAACCATTCTCACTATTAATACATACCCAATACCACTCATCACCTGAAGTATAAATAGAACAAGAATACTTACCATTTTTAGGTAACATATTTGGACTTCCAATTATGTGAATAGCACTTTTATCCCACTCACCATATCCTAATCTAGTAGAATAGATAGACTTATCAACAAGAGAATCAATCCTTTTATAAAAATTCTCAGGTATACCAAGAGGTTGAAAACTATCCCACTCCTCCATACCAACTTCTTGATAATACTCTTCCTTATTAGATTCGTTAAAATTCTTTATATGTTTCATTTTATAACCATTTTGTCTTTTAATAACCTAACCAATCCTTCAAACTGATCACATTTATATAACTCATTTATGTTAAAGCTAACAACATAATAACTATCTTTTAACTTAGTTATATAGATGTTTTCTCCCATTCTTTTAAGTCTACGCATTTCCATTTTTTGTTTAATACGAACCTTATATGAATCATCAAATTCTTCCGTAGTACTTACCCAATGACAAATAACTGTATTTTTTTTGAGAAAATCAACTTCCTTAGAATCAAAGGATTCCTTATTATCATAAGTATCCCATGCTACTTTTTCATATTCATCCTTAGTTAGATTAACATAATAATCATCAATATTAAATCCTTCATTTATATGTTTTATATGTTTCATATCTTTACTTATTATGGTAATAAATTGCTTGTTTTAATAAGTCCATTACTTGATCACTTTCATCATAGTTAAGTTTTTGCCAACCAGATTGACCAATCTCTTCATTAAGTTTAAACTTATTTAAATGTTTCATATAAGTATATATTAATATTTTTTTAGTATATTTATATATGAAAGAAAAGAAAGTAAAAAATGAAAAAGGATTAACACTAGTAAAAGATGGTGTTAGAGATAAAAATGGATACTTTTTCAATCACGATGACGCTCCAGAAGAACTGGGGGATGATTATTTTAAATTTATGAAATCTAAAAAAGAAGATGAAGAGTAATCAATAGATTTTTTTATTGGGGTATTTTTTGTATCTTTGTATTATATGAAACGATTTATTCTATTAGCTCTCTTCGGATTGAGCCTTACTTTCGGTGTTAAAGCACAAGACACACTAAAGAATACACAATTAAAAGCGGGAATCTATCTAAAATCCTATAGTAGAACATATACAGCGGGTAATGTATTCGAACTAGTTGGTATGACTACAATTATCTGTAACGCTCTTATACCAACAAACGCAACGTCCAATACAACTGGACTACCACAGAATAAAAACAAATATGACCCAACCGCGTTATATGTTGTGGGTGGGGCATTCACATTGACCGGGTATATTCTAAAACAATGGGTATCTCCGGAGTTTATTAAAAAGTCCGGACTTGTCTTCATGGGAAATTCCGCAAGTATGGATATACGATGGAGACACAAACATTTTGTTAAATCTGTACCTGATGATAGAGGTTATAAGGAATTTCGTAAAATTGAGCTTTAAGTTAAAGGAGAAATCATAGATTTCTCCTTTTTTTATAAAAAAACACTTTTTATTTTTAATATATAACTATGTTAAGATTTGAGTCCATATGACCAGTACGAATGCGTTCCGAAGCTCATGACAAGAGTAATCTATAACACAACCCTTTGGAAACCATTGAGGGGTAAAATCAAAGTTTCTTACAAACCAACCAATCACCACCGGTTTTAAAATAAAGGTGATTAAGTAGAATTTATTCTACTCTTATTAAAAAAAACCTTAATAACTCTTTCAGGTTATAATAGATCAGAGTTTAAACGGCAATTAATAAAAAGAATACAACAGCAATTAATAAACGGAATACAACGGGATCAAATACAAATCAAATGTTCATCACGCCGAGAGGGTGATTGGTTAGGCAAATAAAAGGAAATAGAAATCAAGGAAATTCTAAAAAAATAAAGGTCAATAAAACCTTAATACTACTGTATTGCTAATAAAAAAGAAATGACTCCGGAAGGAGATATACTTGTTTATATCTATATAACCAACAAAAACTTTAATAAATCCCTAACTCCAAACTCCTGATCACACATATAAAATCTAATCCTTTTTCCACCCATAAATGACGCTAAAGGCTCAATAACCTTTACCTTAAACCAACCATCATCTAACTGATAAATATCAATCTGGAAAATACCCGACCTTATAACAACCCAACCGGATTTATTTGACATAGAACCCTTACGATTAATAGTAATCCTAGTAGAACTACTAGCAATCCATAATCCCTTACCCAATAACATATCTATAATCCTCTTCTTAACAGAAGGATTATAATGAATATAATTATACATCTCTTCTTGAAAAGTAGAAGAGTCTATTACCTCATACCAAGTATCCATATCCACAAAGATACAAATAATTTTATTTATATATACCATATGAAACATATTAAACCCTTTCTAGAATCTAATAACGAATACTATCAAGAGTTAGACCAAACCCAATTCATTAGATATATTAAAGACTATGATAAACGCATTCCTTTTGATAAAAATACATACGAAAAAATAAAATCCCTATTCTCTATAGAAAATAAAAATCACCACCATTACTACATAAATCTATCTCATTCACTAGAACTTATCTACCAATGTTCTCAATCCCATCATCCCTAAAGCGAATCTATTGATATAGTAATGACTGATGACGAATGGTTTTATCTGTTAGATGGGAAACATAGTAAATACTATAGATGCGATCAATTTGAAGGAGTAAAAAAACTTATAAATGATATAAATTTTTTAGGAAGATAACCAAAATTTTCGTATCTTTGTAGAGTCAAAGAGATTGAGATGCGGCCCAATCCAGACGGGCGGGGGTTAAACCTCGGAGTAAATCAAAAGTAGCTTATAATAATATCTCATCTATCATCCTATCCCTATTAACTATCTTATACGATATAAAACATTCCGAAGGAAACCACCCCATAAAATACTTAGACTCATCCTGCCTAGTTAAACATTCACTACTATATACAGGTATCTTTCCCTCTAGTTTATCTCCCTTAACTGATAAAAATGGAAATGATGGTACATAATATATCAGGTCAGTATTTATATGGTCGAAATTAGAAACAGTATCTACAAAAACTACCTTAGTTATAATAGGTTTCATATTAATCCTTTTTTTTATATACTATATACTCAATAGAAGTCCGACCAATCGCCATGTCTTTATAAGTCTCCGACCGCATCTTCATTCCAAATCTATATGACAGTTCTAACCCTATACGAGACGAATCTAACCTATATGAACCATTAACCCTATCATATACATGAGTAGACCTTATACCTTGTAACAATAACTCAAAAGAATAAAACGGTAACTCCTGATAAAATGGATCAGTCCCTAATCCCAATAAAACCAAATCACTTACCATCCTCTCCGAACATATAGTTATACGATATAACTCCCTCACACGATCAAATACTTCTATCTTATAACCACTATTCATTTTAGTATTTATATCATCTAATGTTTTATAATCACTTACTATATTAAGAGTCTTATAATCACTATGCCATCCCGATACTATAATCTGTCCTAATGTAATATACTTCGAATCATCCATTTCCGAAAAATACCACTCATTTAAATTAACTAATCTTGCTCTACAATTGTTAGAACAATAACGACCATCAGATAAATCTATATTGTATTTAGATTTGTGAAAGATAAACTCTCTCCCACAACATTTACAATTTATCTTAATGTCTAAATGTACTTTTCTACATTCTTTACCACAATACTTTTTATTCTTCGTCATCTTACCACATTGTTCACACGGTTTTTGTGGATTAGTGGCATGAGAATGTTTCCATAAATAAAAACATTCTCTAGAACAATATTGTAATCTAGTCAATTTGACCGGATTTATTTTACATTGTTTACATATTTTTTTAGTATTTTTCATATCGTTGGAAAGTGTTGATAACATTCGATTTTTTAAATGTCTTATAATATCTATATATTTCTAATATCGTGTTACCTATTTTACTTCATCGTATTATCAAAATTTTTGAAATTTCGAAGATTTTATTTTATATTTGTGATATGGATTTTGATAAACTTCGTTTAGAGTTGATAGATAAGTTAGTTTCTGGTGAGTTAGTTATTCGTGAGTGTAAGTTACTCGAAGAAACTTCGAGAGTTCCACTATTAGTCTTATTTGATGTTAAGAAGAATATAGTGGTGTCTCATTGGATGACTGGGAAGTTGTCTAATCGTTTATCAGCGGTTGATACTTTTTTAAATGATATATTGTTGTAATGGATTTGTATTTGGTTATAACTGATGGTGATTATAATTGGATTGGAGTAGTTGAGAAAAAGCCTGATAGCTATTGGGTTGATTATGAGATAGGTTTGGGGTATAATCCGAATGGTGTTCTCTCTTGGAATGAGAGGACTTTGTATAGGTATGATGGTTGTTTACATAGGGGTCCTTCGTATTTGTATGATATGGATGTATTTGATTGGAGGAGGGATTATCCTAAGACATCGTTAAATTCGGATTTTTCGATATGGTATAGGGTTATTAATCGTGATAAGGTATTAAATGAGTTATTATTATGAGGGTAAAATGTATAAAGGATGTTTATTATAAGTCAGGTTATAATAAGGAGATGTGTTATTTTGATAAGGATAGGGTGTATGATGTGAATGAGGTGTATGCTTATGGTATAAGTGTGTATGTAACGTATAATGATCCGCCTAGTTCTTTTATGTTTTATTATGATAATGGAAGGTATATGGGTTTAATTTATGAGGATTATTTTATATCTGTGGAGGATTATCGTGATAAAGTTTTAATGGAGTTGATATGAGGTATGGATAGAATGGTTTATATTGGTGGGGATAAGGATTATAAGTCTTTTAGTATAGGTGTGGTGTATGATGTTATTGAAGAGACGAATGGTTATTACCGTGTAAGGAATGATCTTCTGGGTATTGTTGGTAATTATTATTATATTGAGAAGTATTATTTTATATCGATAGAGGATTATCGTGATAATCAATTAAAAGAGTTGGGTATATGAGGTATAGGTGTATTAGGATAGATTATCGAGATGGTTCTGGTGGGTTGTCGTATTTGCCTATGGAGGTTGGTTGTGTGTATGAGATAGTGTCTACTTGGTCGGATCGGGTTTCTGTTGGTGGTTATTTATTTTCGATGGGTGAGAATAAAATATATTTGAGGAATTTTGATGATTATTTTTTATCGATAGAGGATTATCGTGATTTATTAATAGATGAGATATTATGAGTGAATCTTTGGTGTGTGTTAGTGATTTGGGTTATGAGGGTAGGTTAACTATAGGTAAGGTTTATAGGTATTCGGCTAAATCTCGTGTAGATGATAGTTTATTTTATTATCATATGCTGGATGATTTTGGTAGATGGTGTATGGTGCGTACTTCGGTGTTTCTGTCTATAGAGGATTATCGGGATATTAAATTAAAAGAGTTGGGTATATGAAGTATAGGTTTCGGGGTGGTAATGTTGATTTTGAGATAGATAAGATATATGATGTTAGGTTTGAGAAGGGTGAGGATGGTAATGTAGA
>Ga0209084_1004096_pt1 | contig 10370 bp, 30 predicted proteins | sample C_130820_MF_Meta_FD_187309 | JGI IMG/M metagenome (GOLD analysis project Ga0209084, IMG submission 187309) | Freshwater microbial communities from Lake Croche, Canada to study carbon cycling - C_130820_MF_MetaG (SPAdes) (version 2) | ecosystem: Environmental > Aquatic > Freshwater > Lake... | reverse complement strand
GTGAGAAGTTAGTCCGAGATATTCTAACTGGCGGACTAACAGTAGAAGTTAAAAGAGATAGGCGTTGGGTACAGACAGGCAACATCTATATTGAGACTGCCTTCTACTCACGTTCTACTTACAACTGGGTTGAGTCAGGGCTGATGAAAACTAAGGCTGATAGGTGGGCGTTTATCCTTGAGGATTTAGTTATCATCGTACGCACTGATGATTTGAAGAAAGCGATTGACAAGTACGGCAGACCCATTAGCAATGAAAAGGAACCTAATCCAAGTAAAGGTTTCTTACTCACAGTTAATGACTTAATGGATATACAGCGTGCCTAACTATCCAACGTTTATGTACGGCCCTAAGGATGGGGCACCAGTACCAGCAATGTTGTGGGCGCTAGATGAAATTGAACTACAAGAAAAGAACAGTCGTGGTATTATCATTCATAAGTACCTAATAAATTATGATGACAAGTCCTACTACTACACAGGTGCAACTTCAGAGGAGGAGAACAATGAGTGACAGAAGACATGGAGATAGCGTTGCGGCTTTTACAACAGGCGGGGATGCTGATTGTAAGTGTGGACAACAAGAGCAACCAAGTGTTAGTACAGTTACCACTGACAAGGAATTCGCCCAAGCCGTCTGGGAAATAATGGATGAGTTGGGTAACTTACTTATCACAAAGCAATTAGATTACGGCAGTGGCAATGTCAACAACGCACACGGTGGACCGCTCAATGGATTACTTGTACGCATAGGCGATAAGTTTGAACGGCTAAAGAACCTGACCAAGAAACAAGGTATCAAGCCACAGCACGAGAGCATTGAAGATTCGTTTAAAGACTTAGCAAACTACGGTGTCATCGGACTGATGGTACAGAGGAACAAGTGGCCGAAGAACTAACCAAGTACATAGAAAAGATTAAGTCTGCCAAGACTAATCTCTCGCCAGAGGATAAAGATTTCCAATGGATGGAAGGTTTTAACCATGGCCTTGAGTGGGCTGTTCGTATCCTGACAGGAGACAAGAGCGCATCGTGAGTAAATATGAGGCTAAGCGTCGCAGTAATTACAAGTCGCGGTACAAGATTACACTTGAAGAGTATGACGAATTGCTAGAAAAGCAGGGTGGTTTGTGTGCTATCTGTTCACAACCAGAGAAGTTAACTAAGGATGACAAGTTGCATAAGATGGCAGTAGACCATAACCACGAGACTATGCAGGTGCGTGGGCTATTGTGTATGAATTGCAATACGAGGCTTGGATACTTTGAAGGCAAGGGGTTACTTACTCGTATGGTTTCCTACTTGATGAGGCAACTATGAGTAGATGGTTTGATGACTCGCACGAGATAGCAGTTACAGTAGCGCGTAAGGTACACCGCAAGTACCACACCTACTTTGATGTGGCTGACTTGGCACAAGAGTTAACAGTGTGGATACTCAAGAGGCAAGACAAGATAGCCGAGTGGCTTGACCATGAACTTGAGACTGAAGAGTACAAGATGGGCGTGCGTAAGTTAGGCAAGACACTTACTCGCCACGCTGATAAGTATTGCCGTCGTATCAAGGCACAGAAGTTGGGCTATGAGTTACGAGATGAGCAGTTCTATTCTGCTATTACTTTAACTGAACTACTACCATTTGTTTGGTCTGATGTAGTTGAGACAAGGGACGCCAGTAAGCCACGTGTATCAGGTGGTGGTGCACCCGCAGAGGGTGGCAACTACGTCATCCAGTTGTTTGATATACGCCGCGCTATGCTAGGACTATCAGAGATGGACCGAGATGTGTTGCGTCGTAAGTTCTTTGACCAACTTTCATATAAAGAATTAGCCGAGGCACTGGGCGTATCAGATACAACAGCACACCGCAAGGTAGATAGTGCAGTAAAGCGTTTAACTAACTCACTTGGTGGTGCTAATCCTTGGGAGAAGGGCGAGAATGACTGAGCCTATACACCACGCTGATTGTTATACCGAGATAGTGCGCGTTGAGGATAAGTCATACCACGTGCTTGAGTGGAATTGTGTTGAGGAGTGTAAGTTAAATGCCGACGTATGAGTACAAGTGTAGTGTTTGTGGTGGACAGCGTGAAGTTGAACGCTCTATCCACGCCGAGGCAGATACACCTACCTGTTGCTCTGTCCTGATGACTAAAGTGTGGGGTATACCCCCCGTTAAGTTTAATGCCTCTGGGTTTTACAGTACCGACAACCCAAAGCGATAGGTTTGCGTAAGGGGAAGACGCAAAACAAATAAAGCCCGCCGTAATAGCGGGCCTTAAATGTTTTATTTATTTCTTTGACATTTATCACAACGCCATTCTGCAATGGGTGGTGTTACAGAAACCGAAGACCAAAGCCAGCAAGTTTCCATTTGGCATTTTTCGCACCATCTTAAATCAGTAGATTTCATATCAACTCCTTCCAAGTTGTTAAAACTATTATACCATACCTGTCAAGTCCCCTATTTTTTGATTGACCATTTGCAAACGGACGACACGCCGATAAAATAAGAAAACCCCCGCTGGAGAACGGGGGCTTTACTTATGTCGCTACAACCAGCGGAAGGTCTGGGAGCAGACTAGGACGCAGGATTAGGACTGCGCCACAGTTGGGTCTTGAACGTAGGCTATCATACCATAAGACTTATCGTCAATCGCAGATACGTGCTTCTTATAGTCTTTAATTAAGGCGTTGCGTGTTGGGTATGGACCGATAGCAACAGCCACCTCAACGCTTGGGTGTACAACAATAGCCATAAAGGTTTCGCGTTTAGCAATTAGTTCCTCAGCCAACAGCCAGACTTGCTTAGCCATATCCTCGCTGCTCTCAGCCTCGCTCTCTAATAACTGAGCCATCTTTTTAATCTCACTAGGCTTGGCTCTCACTCCAACTCTTTCTCAATAGCATAAATAGTTGGGCACGGATAGAGGACTGCGGAACATTCCGAACAAGTCATTGCTGGGTCAGACAATGGCTTATGCAATTTCACTGCTGCGCGAAGGGCGTTCCAACCTAACGTATCTAACATAGATGTTCTAAGACTGTATCTATTTATTTTTTTTAGCAATTCATCGTGGGTCATAACAACTCCTCAATTTCGTGAGATAAATTTGAACAACAATCTTTACAAAGTTCTTCGTGTTCTTCGCATAATCTATCTACAGGTTGGTCGCAACCCTCACAAAAAGCCTTGGTATATGGGCCACTCATAACATCACCTTTTCTTGGGTCATTTCATTTTCTCCAAAATCGCAGACAAATTTTCTCTCGTTGATAGATAACCATACACCTCTTGGTTGTCTAGGTACTGCGGTATGCCAAGGGCACGCAGGTTGCGTGAGAATATGACGTACTCGTAGTCATCAGTCCCATCAAGGTATCGTATATGTTCAAAGGTATCTGCTCGTAGCAGGTAGGTACAGTGCACCACGTCGCAGACTATCAAGCCTTTAATCTCTTGCCCTAGCACTTGGTAATAGCGCATATCATCTAAGAAATATCCATTAGCGTTAGCCAATAGGTGGTAGTTAGAGTAGGCGGGTTGCTCTGGGTCTGCCATACCTAGCATTGGTGCCACCACAGGCAGGTTGTGGCTCACCATACGGCGCAAGGTATGCGGTTTAACAAAGTTATCTACATCTACCACCCAGTAGAAGTCAGCGTTTGCTTGCCACGCTAACTCAATACTGCGTTCTCTGATAGCACCAAGTGCCTTAAACCTAGTCGGGTTCCACTCGTGTACCCCGAAGTCCTGAACAGGTACATCTATGTCGGTGTAGTCCTCAACGACGAGGCGATACCACTTGCGGTTTTTTTCTACCCAATACTTAAGTGTTTCGTTTGTTTTATCTGTTGAGTTATTGGCCCTAATATAAATAATCATCTTGTCGCGTGGGTAATCCCATTGTTCTAAAGACGTAAGCCAGGCAGGTAGCATTATCTCTTTCTGCTTGGCTAGTATCGCAACGAATACAACAGGCTCAGTCATCATCTATCTCTATCTCATTCTCATAACCACAGGCACAGGTAACTACTGCCACACCATTAGATACCAGCACCTCGCTGTCCTCGTGCTCCCCGTCGCAGTCCCGACAAGTCCAGTCAATAGTCTTTTCATATTGGTCTGGGTAATAATGCTTCTCCATACTCATTACTCTACCTCCTTGTAGGTTTTACGTAAGGCTATCTTACGTATGGTTTCTTGCTTCACTCCATACTTTATTGCAAGTTCCATTACATTCGTGGCACTCTTTCCTTTTGCTGCCACGTACTCCCTGCGAATTGCCCTGATTGTGTCGGCGTCCATTAGTACCAACCTTTTCTCATTTCGTGCTTCCAAGCATAGCAAGGCTTGCCTGAGTAGCGTGTTTCTATATATTTCTTTTGCCATACCACTTGGGTCATTGGGTTAGCCTTCCAGTCTGTGCTTATCACATTGTACTTGGTAGGTGGCAAGGCTTGTGCTATGCCGTATGCCCCGCCTCTAGGGTTGCGCATAGTCCAACTCCATTGGCTCTCGTGTGTGTTCAGTTTGTCCAGACATTTCCACTGCTCTGTATTGGTGTGCCAGAGTAGTTTTGTCCAGTATCTCACCTCTGTCTTAGTCCACTTATGCGCCCCAGAGTGCCCCTTAACGGGGTCTAGGAGGGGCGTAGGGGCTAGGAATATCATTCCTGCGAGAATACACGCACAAATGGCAAATATTCGCTGTAAGACACGTATTCTTTTGTCGGTTTCGGTAATGGTGGGCATACTAAATCCTTTCGTTTTGCTAATACGGCTCGCCGTAACTTAGTGTAAAAAGGAAAGGCGGTAGGAAAACCTTTCGGTAATGGTGCGGTGGTATTTCTCTCGTGAGGCATTGTGCCTCCAAATATACCAGCAATTTCTCGGTTGTTGATTGCCTCTTGTAAACAGGCAGATTGGAAGGGACATCTAGCACAGGCGTCTAGTGCCACAACGGTTTCGTCCACCATATTGAGGTGTCTGTTCCCCTTCATACGCCCTGAGCGCATTGGGTCGGGAAAGAATATCTCAGGGTCTAGGTCAGTACAGGGTGGTGGGTTATCAAATCGTAGGGTCATTGTTGCCACTTGCTTAGCAGGTTCTCAAGTGTAACCCCCGCAAGTGTAGCGATTAAGGCGTAAACGATTATCATTGGCTCACCTTCGTTAGTGTATGTGCGTCGCATAGTGAAACCACTAGCGGAATAAACTCTTTATCATTTTCATACTCAAGAGTACAACCACACTCGTCCTCAAATATCATTCGCCGTCCCCTAAAATAAATTCGCCATTTATCATACGGCGCAGTATCCGCCCGCCTCCGAAGTCTTGCCCCTTGTTTATATCGGTTAGGGCTTGGTCATATCCTGCTTGCCACGCGATACGAATTGCTTCGTGTAACGCGTCAGTGGCTCGTTCCCCTAATTGCTCGGTCATTGACTTAGGCATTAGTTACTCTTTCCTTTTCTAGTAAATAGCGGGGCACAAGCGTGCCTCTATTGGTTTGATTAGTTCGTGCCGTCCATATTGATATTGTAAATCATACTTGGTTGGTGCGTAGATAGTTTGACGACAGGCGGTGCAAGTGAATTGCCACTCGCCCGCCTGCTCGTCGTGAATAAATCCGCTCAAGCGGCGTCGCCCCCTCCTAGCCAAGAGTAATTTACCCCTGATAGTAGTGCACTTTCCATATTCTTTGCGTGGATAAATCTCTCCAAGTTCTTTATCGCCTCGCCCTGTTTGTCTGCTTGCTCCACTTGCTCGGCGAATAACTTTTGTGATAGTTCTGCTTTGGCTTGCCAATAGGCTAGGCGTCCTGTATTGGACATTAGTTAGCCCCCTTATTTAGTTTAGACTTGACGGTTAAATAAATAAACCTAGGTTTAATTGTAATAGGGTTAATAAAAATCCCTGTTTTATCGTAAAAGATTTTGAATAGTTTTAGCATTATGCGTTAGCCTCCATTACTAGTTCTGCCACGCCGTCGCAACCTGCGCCGTCGTCCCCTGCCTCATCACACACGCGCATACACTCGCCTTCACACTCGCAGTTACTTTCGTCCCCTGCGTGTAGCACGCGCCAATTACTAGACCCGCATAGTTCACACTTGCGTATTTCCTCGCTCAATAGTGTGTTAAGTGCTTCGTTCATTTTGTTACTCCTTCCTTGTTGGTTGGTCTTACTTGGTAAATATCTACTATCTGAAATTTTGTTGGAATATGGTCTAAACAATAATAACCGCCCCAACCACTAGGGCAGGTGTCCATTGCGTAAACCGCGGCGTCTACGCCACAATTTTCACACTTACGCATTGACTTTTCCTTCCTTTTCTATTTCCTCTTTTAGATAGTCAATAGCCACCTGCCTTGCGTTAATATAGCCTGTTCCTATAATTACACTTGGCGCAATTTCTCGCGCTAGTAGTGCGTTTAGCATTTCCTGATTAGTCATTTTTGCGGTATCGCCCAAGTTATATTTATATGCCATTATTTTCCTCCTTAGATAATTTTTCTGCCTTAATATCCTGCTTGATTAGATAACCGACTAATGCAGCGTAATCGCCATAATTTTCCATTATTTTTCCCATTCCTTGTTTATATATGCCACGCTGATTTCCCTTTTTAATTTAGTTATTTGAGTGTTTATAGGTAATTCAAGTGTGGCCTTAGACCACGCTTCGTTTTCGTTATCTGCGTCTAAGTAATAAAAAAAATCTACTCTCCATTTACTCATTTTTCCACCACTTAGCACACCATTGACATATAAATATATTTTGGTATTGGTGATAGATAACCTCTCCACTTTTTTTACAATTTGTATTTATACAAGTGTTATTTTCATCGTAAGAGTTCATTATTGTATTAGGTAATTGGTCAATTTCCATTTACTTTTCCCCTTCCTTGTAGGTTTCGTATGCTTCTTTGACGCTATCGGTTATCGCTTGTCCCGCTAGTTCGCCCCAATAGTCTGACCTATCGTGAGAGATTTCAAGCGCCTTAGTCCATACCTCGGCGGGAATTTCCTCGCCGTTAAAGATTTCCTCCATACCTATTGCAGCATACTCCTTATCCCACCACGCTATAAAAATCTCCTCGTCGGGGTTATATTCTGAGAGGTACTTAATCGCGTTAAATACTTTCATTATGCGCTGACCTCCACTTCGCTCAAGAAACTCTCGGCAATTTCGCGCCAATTAACACGCCATAAGGAGCCAATATCTCGGCTCATATTTATTAGTTCTTGCCGTTGCGCAGGTTCTGCCGATAGAACTATCTCCATATCCAATAGTTCACCGATAAAATCCTCCAACGCGTCGCTTAAACAATTAAGCGCGTCATTATCTTGGCACTCTCGCGCCTCTTGAACTAAATCTTGCGCTTGGTTGTATAGCCCTTGGTCATTGTTAATCCATAAAGCGGTTGCCCAAGTTTCGCGGTTAGTCCACCCGTTATAGTCTTGTTCCATAATCTAGTCTCCTAATCTAGTTTCACCCTTGCGGGTGTCCTCTCGGTGAGAGGTTACCTCGGAGGGTACTACGCCCCTCCGAGATAATCAAGCACCGATTACTTAAATTCCCCCTCGACGGAGGGTTGGTTGGCTTCGTAACAAGTGAAACAAAGATACCCGTCTTGATAAGTAAAGACGTCTATTCTTTGCTTCACTCCGCAGTCATCACAAGTCAAAAACTTAATCTCCTCGTTAAGCATTAAACAGTTACTCCTTCCCATATTGTGCGCCAAGTGCTAACGCCCTCGCCGTCGGTATCTTGTGCTTCTAACTTAGTTAAAGGGTTATTATAGTTTAATAAACTCCACCACCTCCGAGACTTCCACGTGTAGCGGATGCCTAGCCAAACGCCTTCGTGCTTGTACGCGTATCCCGTCTTAGGCTTAAGCCCGTGAAAGGTTACGCGTATTTTCTGCCCTAAGCGGATAGTTTCGCTAGGCTCCCCCCACCCGTTAAGGGCGTCGGTATAGGCGCTAGTGCTTAACAATTTAGCCGTGTCTAGTTTCATTACTCGTTCCCCTAATCTAGTTAATACCCTCCTGAGTGGAGGCTATAAGGCAGGGTACTAAGCCCCTGCCCTATCGTCAAGCACTCAGAATTTCGTGTCTAATAATGCGCCACTCCATTACCTCAAGGTAAGAGGTTAAAAATTCCATATTTTGAAATCCCTCCACCTGCGTGTATTCCACGCCCGTGTTGTGCCACTTTGGTGAGTAGGTTATCTTTGCATTAAAGTGTTCGGTTGCCATTACGCCACCGCCCACTCTTTAATGTTTGCGGTTTCAGGGAAGCCACAAGGGCATATTTCGCACTCTTGCCCTGTCTTGCGTATAACTAAATTAAGTTCCACCTGCTCACAATTAGGGCAGACGATTAGATATTTACTCATTACTTATTCTCCTTATATCCGATAAGGGGGCAGGTTTGCCCCTCGCTTGTTTGGTAACACTTGCCATAGACGCGGTGATGCGTTGCGAGATAGTGCCCCGTCCACCCCGCCCCGATAAGGGCGAGGAGGAGGAGGATAGCGCGGGCTTGTTTGCCCCGTCGGGTGAGTTTCATAGTGCCACCTTGTCGCCCTCAATAAGTGCGGAGAATTTATTAAATCCCGCTAGGTCATTATGAGAGAGGCACAAGTCCGCACAATGGCGGGCGCATAGGTACTTGTAAGGCGTAAATCCTGAAACGGTCATCCTCGCCATATTGTCGCACTTGTCGCACTTGTCGGCTTGATTAAGCATTAGATACCCCGCAAGCCTTAAGAAAGGTTGAGCGGTTGAAACGAGGGTTAGTGTTCGCTAGGGCGGTGGCGAATAGGTTAGCCTTGTCTTGCCTGTCTTGCGGATAATCGTTTGCGGTTATTTCTTTCACCGCTTGAGCGATTAACTCATAGTCTTTCTTAGTCATATTCTTATCCTTATCCTAATCTGCCTTTGAGTAGTTTCGCGGGCTAGTAATTGAAAGATACACGCGGGGAATTAGAAAGTCAAGTATCCGACACGCCTTTCTTTTGTGAGTTATGCCACAAGGTAAAGGGGCAAGCGGGGGCGCAAGTGGATGGGAATTAGGTAACGATATTGTTGCGTAAATAGATTAGGGCGGGTGGTGAGTGTCCCCTGCCTTTCAACCTATAACCCTCACCAAACACGCCCGAGCGCGTTACAACACCGTACAACAACACCGTAACGCCCCACAACAAGCCGATAACGGGGCGATATCCGCCCGCCGTACGCCCCGCAAGGGGCGCAAGGGCGCCACGCAACAAGCGCCCGACGCGCCTAACGGGCACGTTTCAACCCGCCCCCTTTTAACGCGGGCAACGCTATAACAGTACTATCCACCACAATATTTTTTCTAAATATAGGGCGGCAGGCCAATTATCTAAAAATACTTTTTAACAAAGTAGGCGTAGAATACTGACTATAGAGCGTGTGACTAACATCACACACCTAAGGGCGGGATAAACGACTCTTATCCCGCCTTAATATATATAAGGGATTAAATAATACAGCCCTACCCGTTCGGCTCACGGCAGAGTGAGCCTCAAGCGAACGATGCTAGTGTGACGAACGGTGCGACAAATACTAAAGGGCGCTTCCAGCGCCTGCTTTTGTAATCCGTATAACAAATGCTTTTGTAACAGGGGCGCTTGCGGCGCCCCCTAAGAAATACCTAACATTGCCCACAGGCAATGCTTCGCAGTGGGATACTTCTGTCCACAGGCAGAACAACCCCAAGAGGAGAGTTTTTCACCCAGATGAGCAAAAGCAGAAACAACAAATACGATTTGGCACCAGGTGCCAGTCTTAACCCCAAGGAAGCCAAAGAGCGCTTAGTCGCGCTCATCAATGATGGGGTAACTGTTGAAGATGCTTGCCGCGCAGTCGGCAAATCTGTAAAGTCATATGAGTACTATCGCGCCTCTGACCCTCAGTTCAAAGAGGCTATAGATTTAGCAAGAGTTATTAAGCGCCGCCAAGGCGTCGTAGCAGATGAAGATAAAGACATCACCTTTGAAGACTTCAGAATGAAGTACCTCTCCAGCCAGACTTTCCCACACCAGCGAAACATCATTTCGCTTCTGGAAGAGGGGGAGCCAGCATGGCTCCACGGTAATATGATTTATGAGCCAGGGTACAAGAATTACGTGCTCTGCAACATGCCACCAGAGCACGCAAAATCTATGACAGTCTCTATAGACTATGTGACTTATCGGATTGTGACTGACCCGAACGTCCGTATCAAGTTGGTGTCAAAGACACAGCAGATGGCTAAAGAGTTTTTGTATGCGGTCAAGCAACGCCTGACTGCACCTCAGTGGGCAGAACTACAAAGGCGCTATGCGCCAGTAGAAGGCT
>Ga0209084_1004081_pt1 | contig 10390 bp, 7 predicted proteins | sample C_130820_MF_Meta_FD_187309 | JGI IMG/M metagenome (GOLD analysis project Ga0209084, IMG submission 187309) | Freshwater microbial communities from Lake Croche, Canada to study carbon cycling - C_130820_MF_MetaG (SPAdes) (version 2) | ecosystem: Environmental > Aquatic > Freshwater > Lake | place... | reverse complement strand
TAATTTTATGTATTTTGTTAAATCCTGTTAAATTATGAGTCATTAATAATATATTTTATAATTTATTTCAAATAAAAAGTTGTTTTGCATTTTTACATAATCCGGTTTTACACTTTTTCTCCAAGGTATAATTAGAACGATTATTATTATTTATATCTAATGGCTCCGGACAATTTATACAGATATTACTACCGTCGGAGTATCCTTGTATAAAACAGTCTGTGTAATTTTGGTAGCAGGGTATTTTAGTAATATATGCGAAATGCATCAAAACACACGTATTTAATGGTTCAAAATAATTTTTATAACTAATCATAAATTTAACCGTCGCTTCTGTGTTTGAGTTTCCTATGATTATATTCACATTATTTAGTAAAGAACTGACAGCCTCGTCTATGCTTAGTCCTAAACAATACTCTTTTACTGATGTCAAACTTTTGGTCAAAAATCCCGTCTTATTAAGTATTATATTTATATTAGCCGGTATAAATGCCTCATTTTTTGCATTCTTTTTTGACCATGCTTTTCTAATTTGGTCTTGTAAGCTAAATTTTACGTATTTATTTTGGGTAGTTTCATATGTTTGATTGAGTAGTGTTAAAGCTAATGATGATGAACTAGATGGAATACCAAATACGCCTCCAGGGGTTCTAAAAAATAATGCTATAAAATCACACCATTTTAAACATATCGGATTTAAATTAATACTTACATCAGAATCGTCCGCTTCTGCCCCATCTGTTATAGATACATTTGATAAAAATGCTAAATCAACTACTGGAATACGGGTAATATCTATGCTCGGATTATTTTTTAAAAAATCATCTACCGAAATGCATGTTATATCTATATTTGATTTATTTTGAAAAAATCCTTGGTCATTATTAATAATACCAGGTATTTTGGTTGAGCGGTTGTTTATTTTATCTGGATTATTTATTTTTGGATTATTTATTTCTGGATTATTTATTTCTGGATTATTTATTTTTGGATTATTTATTTCTGGTCTGTGGGTAATGCGTTCTAGTGGGTCATTAATACATGTTTTATTATCGGCACACCATTTATTCATATCTAGTTTATAAGGGAAATATAAATTGTTTGATTGTTCAGGCATATATTGACCATACGGATATAACACATTTGAATTACACACATAAGGCGGGTCTTTAAAAGCATTTTGATTATGCTGAACATAACTTATATTTGCGTTATATAAATTTCTAACAGGTTCGTTTTTACATTTATTTATATTTGTATGTTTATAAAATGCTTTTGATAACGTGATAAATTGATCATAATTTACAAATTTATTTACGTTAAGGTTTTTGGTATGGTTGTGAGAGTTTACGGTTTTTAAACATTCAGTTCCTTGTTTTATTTTTAAATAATCATCATAATAAATTTGGTTGTCATTTGAAAATACTCTTTGTTTTGTAACCATTATATAGTTATTATATTTTAGTATTATAATAATTATACAATAAATTATTATAATATACTAAAAACAACTGGCTTAGCGTCTACTTATTTAATGATACACTCTGTGAATTGTTTGACCATTTAGATGAAGAATTATCACTCACTGATGCACCATTATATCCTTCTTTAAGAATATTAGCTAATTCATCTATAGTATCTGAACCATTTATTGAGCCGGTCTCTAATGTGACAATGTTTTTACTAGTAATTGACATTAAATCATCCTCAATTTCTGTATTAAATTCTACTTGAGCTTTATTTGTTGGTAAATAACTAGTTTTGGTTTCATATAATTGTTCATCGCAAGTATTACAATCGTTACTATAAGGATTGCAAGTTATAAAACAGTCTAGGTTATTTTTGTAACAGGGTATTTTGGTAATATATGTAAAATTTATTAAAATATATGTGTTTAATGGCTCAAAATAGTTGTTAAAGCTAACAATAAATTTAACGGTCGCGCTTGTATCGGAATTACCGGGGACTATCTCATTATTATTTAATAAGGTACTAATTACTTCATCAATACTTAATCCTAAACAATACTCACTAACCGACGCTAAACTCTTAGTCAAAAATCCAGATCTATTTAGCAATATATTAACATTAGGCGGTATAGATGTTTCACTTTTAGCATTTTTCTTAGACCAAGCCTTTCTAATTTGGTCTTGTAAACAAAATTTTACTTGTTTGTTTTGTGTGGTTTCGTAAGTTTTATTAAACATGGTTATAGCAATTGACGATGAATTCGCAGGGTTTATCCAAAACGCACCCCCCGGCGTTCTAAAAAACAATGTAGTAAAATCACACCATTTTAAGCATGTGGGATTTAGATTAATAATTACATCTGCTGGTGAATCTACCGCACTTAAACTTTTAATATCACTTACATTTGACAAATATGCTAAATCAACTATTGGAACCCGGGTTATATTAATACTTGGCTCGTTTTTAAAAAAACCTTGATCATTGTTTAAAACCCCATTTGGTATGGGATTTAATGCCCTATTTAATGTGTCTAAAGAAGACAACTTATTTGTAGAGTTCATTTATACTTATATCAAATAATATAAAATTACAAAATTTAATTATTTAATTTAATATTTCATTAAATAATTTCATTAAATAATTTCATTAAATAATTTCATTAAATAATTTCATTATTTATTTTTATTCTAATTATATACGTAACATACAAAAATAAATTAATTATAATTTTTATATTATATTTTATATAATAATGACAAAAAACTTATTAACCGAGGTTTTAAAATCATATAAAGTAAAAATGATACATATTAAAAATGTTGCTACATCAGATTTAAACGAACGAGTTGAGCAAATATATGTAATTAATATGATACAAGATGTCCGAAAACGTAATTATATAATTGTTTTAATGAAGAAATATGGGATTAATTTTACATTGGTTTTGGTTGATTATTTACCAAATAGTGTTTATAATACTATATATAACACACATAAAATTAACATATCCAAAGAAGAATTAGGGTGCTGTGTAAGTCATTTATGGTGCTTAAATCAAGTAATTATAAATAAATATAAAAACGCAATAATATTTGAAGACGATATTATTTTACACAAAAATTTTATTACTAGATTTCTTAAAATATATGTTAAAAATCCTACTATTGATTTTTTATTACTAGGAGCACAGGATCAAATGTTTTCTACTATAAATCATAAACATATAAATAAAGGACTGTATAAACCAGAAAAATCATGTATACAATTGTATGGCGCTCATGCTAATTATTATTCATTAAATGGTGCGCAGTTTCAATACGATATAAGAACCGAATCTATTTCTTTTTTTGATAAAGAGTATGGTAGAGTATTTAACCACTTTCAACAATCATATATATGTTACCCTAATTTAGCCGTTGCAAATATAACCTCTAGCGTATTAAATCATACTAGACCAATTTGTGATGATATTGAAAGCGAATATTATAATAGATGCTTTTTAAATTTTAATTTTAATCATTATAATTTTTTATATGTAAATTTACTAAGCAACGCAATTATTTTAAAAACAGATACCTATAAGACCTTTACAGAAAACTATTTATACGAATATTTTCACGACTTTAGCAAAATAGATATTGTAAAAAACAGATTAGTCATGAATTTTTTTACCATTGATGATATTCAATGTATTCTTAAAAATTAGATATTATGTTTTAATGATACCAAATACGCGTTCTAAAAAGTGAATGGGGGAATAGTCTTTATTAATAGAATTATTTTCATATAAATTATTTAAGAGATATTCTCTATAATTAGTTGTTTTTATAAAATGTAACACACTATTAAATACAGTGCCTGTTGTATAAAATATGGTTCCTGCTACAAAAGTAGTCAGTTTCATGTATGATTTATAACGCGATAAAATAGTTTTATTATAAATATCATCGTTTAAAGATATGTAATTTTCTGGAAACCCAATACAATTACAGTCATTATGCTTGTTGGTTATTAATGTTTTCAGAGGCGTAGATAACAAATATGTTGTCAAATTTACATAATGTGCTTTTACACGTTTTGTATGTAGTTTTATTATATGTGAAAAATAATGAGATTTGATAATATCGTTATACATTAACATAGTAGGAATAATATCTGTACCAAATTCATTACATTTATATATCGCATAAAACTCAAAATTATCTTTTATTATTTGTTTTATTTTATTAATACTTGGTATTTTATTGTTAAAACAAAACGCAACATTAAATTCAGATTGAATTTTTTTATATCTAATTATGTAGTTAATCAAATCTATTCCAAGTTCTTCATTTCCTATAAAAACTAGAATAATTATATCATATTTATCATTTAATGTATCAAATTTTTTGGTAATTAATAAACTAGATAAATAATCAAACGAAGCATTGTATATATATTTTTTTATAAAACTTGGTAAATAATGTATTTTGTTTTCATGAAATATATAGAATTCTTTCAAGAATTTAATGAATATCATATTCGGGAAAAAATTTAGTAATTGTTTTGGATGATATATATAACCCTGCATACATTGTTTTTGAATAGTGGATAACGCGGAAGTTTTATTTACATATTCTATCTTGTTTACTTTACAAAAAAATCGCAAATCAATATCAAACGCATTAGGAATACTTTGCGTTTGAGCCGCTTCCTTTGATAAATTGCTAAACTCTAGATAATCTATAATATTACTCATTGGTGTATATATTTCATATTCAAATATTTTTTTCAAATGTTTTTGCCATTTGGTTGTACAAACCCATAGTTGATGACAACCAAAACTATTGTTATTAAAGGTTGATTCCGAAGAAAAATGATAAGCAGTATTCCAGTCTGCTACATTTCCCATTTTATAGTCCTGTAAATTTTTTGAAAAATATACATCTTCTGGTACGTTATCCATTCCAACCATATCCATGTATTTTTTGGTAGAATTACCTATTTTAAAATTTTGAATAGGACATTTTTTTATTACTTCAAGCATTTTATTTTTACTCCTTAGACTTAGACCACCATTACCAACCCCATTTGGTGTATCATCTGTCCCTTTGGGAAAAGGAGCACCTACATAATCGTACTCTATAAAATCCATAATATTTTTTTTTAAAATCAATGAATCTTCTTGAAATATAAGAATTTTATCGCCGTCTAATAAATTCCAAAAATGAGATGTCATTAAATAATTTGAATATTCGTTACGAGTCATATTGTCGTAATCCAGTTTTATAATATTTATATTTTCTGACAAAGTGTTAGATATTTCTTTAATAAAATGATAGTTTTTGTTACCACACACAATCGTAAAAGACCACGAATTTCCTAATTTTAGGATAGCGTTTCTAACTACAAATTCTATATTAGGCAATATTCTAAATTCTATAAACACCGCTTCATATATTAAACTTAATTGAATAACCGGTAAAGGAATATGTTTCATAAATTGATTGTATTTAAAACATATATATCTAAATTTATTTCTATTATTATCGGATAATTCATTATAATGTATATTGTATTCAGTACAATATATTGTTAACAACGACTTATTAATGGTATTTTCAATGTCTAGCATATTATAATAAATATATACTATAATTTGCGTAATTTATTTAGCAATAATTCTTATTTATTATTGATAATTTATAATTAATTTTTTGTTATATACTTTATATATAATATGAAAATTATAGTGTACGGGTCAAAAGGTTGGATTGGTGGTCAATTTATTGAGTTGCTAACACAACAAAGCATTTTATTTTTCGAGGGAAAATCACGCGTAGATAATGTAGAGGATTTAGAACAGGAAATTGCAGAAATTATGCCAACCCATGTTATTTCCTTTATTGGACGTACTCACGGTAAAATAGGTGATAAAGTGTATCCAACCATTGATTATTTGGAAGAAGATGGTAAATTATTAGAAAATGTACGTGATAACTTGTATTCCCCCTTAATTCTTGCTCACGTATGCACAATGCGTAATGTCCACTATACTTATTTGGGCACGGGATGTATTTTTAAGTTTGATGAGGACCACCCTTTTGAGCAGGAAATAAACGGATTTCATGAGGCATCCTTACCTAATTTCTACGGGTCTTCTTATTCGGTAGTAAAAGGATTTACCGATCGTTTAATGAGTTTATATAAGGATACTGTGTTGAATTTACGCATCCGCATGCCTATTACCGGGGAGAAAAACGCAAGAAGTTTTATTACCAAAATAGTCAATTATGCAAAAGTATGTTCCGTCGCCAATTCGATGACCGTGTTACCAGAATTACTACCCTTTGTTCTAGATATGATGTCAAAAGGTGTCACTGGAAATATGAATCTAACAAATCCAGGTTTAATAACCCATAATGAAATCTTACAAATGTATAAAGAAATTGTAGACCCGACGTTTACTTGGAAAAATTTTTCACCCGCAGAACAACGGGCTATTTTATCAGCTGACCGTTCAAATAATTTCTTAGATACCCGTCTATTAGAAAGCTTATATCCTCAAATTAAGCCTATTCGTGAATCCGTTCGTGAATGTTTAATAAAATATAAAACGACATTTGTAGAAGACGTCAATTTATTGGTGACTGGAGGATGTGGTTTTATTGGGTCTAATTTTATAAATTATTATTTTCCCAAAGGAAAATTGAAGACATTAGTCAATTTGGACGCCATGTATTATTGTGCGTCAGAAACAAATGTTAGTGAATCAATTCGTAAAAATAAACAGTATGTATTAGTGGAAGGAAATTTATGCGACGAATCGTTGATGCGAAAAATAATAGTAGAACATAATATTACACACGTGGTTCATTTTGCCGCACAGTCACATGTTCAAAATTCATTTGAAGATTCACTTAGTTTTACCAAAGATAACGTATTAGGTACTCATGTATTATTAGAAACATGTCGAAAATATGGGCGTATTAAAAAATTTATTCATGTATCTACGGATGAAGTATACGGTGAATCGATGAATGCCGTAGACGAGACACATAAAACAGAACATTCCATTTTATGTCCAACAAATCCTTATGCCGCGACAAAAGCAGGAGCGGAACTTATCGCGCAATCATATAACCACTCTTATAAGATGCCAATTATTATTACGAGGGGAAATAATGTATATGGGCCCAATCAATACCCGGAAAAAATAATTCCTCGTTTTATTAAATTACTGAGAGAAAATAAAAAGCTTACCATACAAGGTGTGGGAACAAGTGTGCGAGCATTTTTACATGCGCAAGACACGGCTAGTGCGTTTGAAGCCATTTTAGAAAAAGGACAAATAGGCGAGATATACAATATTGGATGTGACGAAGGCATGGAGTATTCAGTAATGGAAGTAGCAAAAATCTTGATTAAAATGATGAAAAATACGGAGAATTACGATGAATGGATAGAATATGTGGAAGATAGACCTTTTAATGACCAACGATATTATATTAGCAATCAAAAGGTGAAGAATTTAGGCTGGAGTATAGATGTGGATTTAATGGATGGATTGAAGGAATTAGTTTAATAAATATGGCTAATTTTTATAAAGTCTGTTGAATTTATATAATTTCTTAAAAATGTGTTGTTTAATAATTATATTAGTCTACAACAGCCCTACCTTTATCATTAGCCCAATCTTTTTCAGGTCTATCTACTTTTTCATTTCTCTCCATTATGGCTTCCATAATATAAGGTTTCATTCCACTTTTAATCATTTCATATTTCAATAAGGCTGTATCCTTTGGAAAACACTGTGTCCCAAAATCTTTTTTTACCATCATGACCAGGTACGATTGTATGACTATGTAATTTTTAAGCCGTTACCACGAGATGACACAACCAATAGACGACCGGATATATCCTTGGATAAAGAAATACTTATGTGGGAACCAACATATAATTTAGAAGACGGTATATTGAAAACAAATTAAATATTTTCAATATTTGAATAAATAAAATGTTGCGGTTTGTATTATTTATAGTCATTAAGTAAACATTTTAAATATGTCTAATTAATGAACAGTAACCAAAAAATATAGGATGGTTGTATTAGCAGTTATTAATAAATATAAAATTTACAATTTCATAAGATATGTTAATAACAAGAATGACAATTAAAAATAATTTTACTACAATATAAATTAGAATAAAAATCTTTCTACTCTAAATTCAAACACATAATCAGGATTTATTTTTTCTATAATATCCGTATTATATGTATTTTTAACCAGATATACCTCATAAAATAGTTCTAAATATAAAGACAACGAATTTAATAAAAAACTATCATAAAATATAAGATATTTATATTTGTTGACTATGTTTACATTTTTTCTATAAATAATGTAATTTGATATTATATCCCATTCATAACATCTGTTTTGTTCAATTAATTCTGTTGTTTTATCTTGTAAATTATAATTAAAAACAAATGTAATATTGTCATTTGTTATTTTATGATTTGGAAATAGGGTTACAACATCATTAGAATAATAATAAGTGTCACTTATGTCAGTTAATATTTGTTCACCTAGGTTAATTTTAAGTGTTAAATCACCAACCCCTAATTCTGGTGAATTTGATTTGCATAAAATTTGAATATCTTTTTTAATTAAGTTCAGATCATACAAAGCATTTATGTTATCAATAAAATTACAATATACAATATAATTTCCCTTAAAATTAATATGTGTATCGGTTTTAGAATAAACATCTGTTTCATGTTTTAGAAAATTATATGCATCCATTATTTTATTATTAAATTTATTTTTATAAATATCTAATGCAGGCCTATATTGTACGTTATAATTATCTGGTAAAAAGTTTTTATATACTAATGATTTATTTGGGTATACTGTAATAAAATAGTTTGTAAAATTATACCTATCTAACTCTTTAATATTTACTAAATTTAAATTATTGCAATGAACTTCTAATTCTCTACATGCGTCATTTTGTAAAAACAAGTAATTTTGCTTGCCGATAAGGGTTTTATTCATAATATACATATGGTTATTATTTTATTATGAAGATAATATTATATTTAATATATTTTATTCAAGAGGCAATTTTAAAAAAACATCAGACAATTGTAAACTAATGAAATTATATCTCAATTTTAAATTCACCAACATAAATATTGGAATTAAACAAACTGTTCAGTGGTTTGCCCCATTGAAGATTTAAAATGATACAAATTATGAGTAATTTTTTATGTTTTTATTATAGTAATGACGCATCAAAAGTGAGGATTATAAAATTTCTGCTGTAAAATATTATTTGAAAAATAAAGATAATATAAGAAAAACCTGTAAAATATTGGATTGTAAGAAATCTACATTACAAAGATGAATATAACGATATAATTCTGATAAAAATCTTACAAGAAAAATAGAAAACCAATATCTTACAAAATTTCTGAAGCAATTGATTTACGATAGATACCTTATGGACATGTTATTTTATTAGGCAATCCGTACCAACTAATATTATTTGTTTTGCACAAAAGAGTGCGATTAAACTTAAGGTGTATAGTATAACCCACCTAAATGTTTAACCACATATAACCATATTCTTTCAAATAAGTGCTCTATTTGACAATCTCTTAACTGTTTGTTTAATGCGCAAGTAAAATCTGACCCAGCCAATGACGCGTTTGCTGTAACTGTATTGTACAATTTTAAAGGTGAGCTATCAAAATCCTTATAGTTATATTTTGCCCAATTTAAATCAAATGAATTAGTATAATTATTTAAACTATTATAAAAGATAGTTGTGCGGTCACTAAATATAAAATCTAGTACAGGTTTTTTCAACAATAACACATTTCCCTCGCTAAATTTTGTTTCGCAGTTCGGGTCTATATTGAAGAAATGCAGAAACTCTTTCACATACGCGTTCGTCCCATAATTATATCGCGAATTTTGTTTGAAATCAAATAATAAATCAGAATTAATTACCGCCAATATATTACTATTATTTTTAAGTTTTATTAATATTTTTGAAATTTTCTCTCTGGTATCAACAAATTGAAAATATTCCTCTCTTTTAGTAAGATTGTTTTTGGAATGGAGAAACAAAATATATTCATATTCAACATTATTGTTGTATAAATAATCCAATACACATATTTTGGGTCCAATATCAGCACCCATGTTATCACATTTTATTAGTGAAATAAATTCATTTACTACACCCGGGTCACCAAATATGTATGTTATAATAATATGAAAATCATGTTTTAATACATTAATATAAGATATATATTCATTATAAGTATTCAAATTATAAATATGTAAATGTGTTATATTTAATTTATCTACATTTTTGTTATTTATTAAAGAATAATTTATTTCATTATAAGGAGTTGCTATTTTTAGTG
>Ga0209084_1004080_pt1 | contig 10394 bp, 8 predicted proteins | sample C_130820_MF_Meta_FD_187309 | JGI IMG/M metagenome (GOLD analysis project Ga0209084, IMG submission 187309) | Freshwater microbial communities from Lake Croche, Canada to study carbon cycling - C_130820_MF_MetaG (SPAdes) (version 2) | ecosystem: Environmental > Aquatic > Freshwater > Lake | place... | reverse complement strand
CGCCTCAACGCTGGCCTACTTGGTATTGCTGCGCGCAGAGATTGCCCGTTTCACCCGAACTCAATCGGCTCGTCTCTGTTGCTCTGATCCTCACCTTGGGGCCTTGCGGCCTTTCGGTGGAGAGGTGTTACCTCCTACGCTGTCCTGTGCAGTCCGGACGTTCCTCCAGTGCGACATTTCTGTCCTTACACCAGCGGCGGTCTGGCGAGCTCCACACCTCAATTATCGCTTGCATGCGTCAACATATACCTGAAACAGTTTCAGAAATGCGTCAAAATAAACCAGACATTACGCAAAGACAACAAACTCAAACAGGAGACTCCATGAAAGCCCAGAATATTCTTGAGACCATCGGCAACACCCCCCACGTGCGCATTAACCGACTGTTTGGTGCCGCAGCCAATGTGTGGATCAAATCGGAGCGCAGCAATCCCGGCGGCTCGATCAAAGACCGAATAGCTTTGGCCATGGTCCAGGCTGCTGAGAAATCCGGCGCCTTGAAACCAGGCGGCACCATCATTGAGCCCACCTCAGGCAACACTGGCATTGGCCTCGCCATGGTGGCGGCCGTCAAAGGCTACAAACTGATTCTGGTCATGCCCGACAGCATGAGCGTTGAGCGGCGTCGCTTGATGTTGGCCTATGGCGCCAGCTTTGACTTGACGCCCCGTGAAAAAGGCATGAAAGGCTGCATTGCCCGTGCACAAGAGTTGATCGCTCAAACTCCTGGGTCCTGGATGCCCCAACAATTTGAAAATCCCGCCAACATCGACGTCCATGTGCGCACCACCGCGCAAGAAATTCTGGCTGACTTTCCCCAAGGCGTTGACGCCTTGATTACCGGGGTAGGCACTGGCGGTCACTTGAGCGGTGCAGCACGCGTTTTGAAAGCCAAGTTCCCCAACCTCAAGGTGTATGCCGTTGAGCCCTCTGCATCGCCTGTTATTTCTGGAGGCGCCCCCGCGCCACATCCGATTCAAGGCATTGGTGCAGGATTTATCCCCATGAACCTGGACACCAGCTTGCTAGACGGCGTGATCCAGGTGGAGGCCGAAGCGGCGCGTGAATATGCCCGCCGCTCGGCATGTGAAGAAGGTCTGTTGGTCGGTATTTCTTCAGGCGCGACTTTGGCCGCTATTGCCCAAAAATTACCGGACCTGCCTGCAGGTGCGACGGTGCTGGGTTTCAATTACGACACCGGTGAGCGCTACTTGTCCGTTGAAGGTTTTTTGCCTAACGTTTAAATCAAACACGTCGCGCTGACCCTTCTGCGACATCTTGGATAATGGGGGCCTCTGCTTGATAACCACAAGCCTGCGAGGCCACCATGATCCGAATTTCAGAAATCAAACTGCCCCTGACCGCGCTGCCGGTCGAGGCTCTTCGAGCTGCCGATGCGCCTCACGAAACCGAATTCGACCGCATCCCGCCGCCTCATCCCGAAGAAGCTCTGCGCCAAAAGGCGGCGCTGGCGTTGGGTCTTGATCCCACTGAGTTGATCTCTTTGAATGTCTTCAAACGCAGCTTTGATGCCCGCAAGGCCGATATCCTGGCGGTTTTTATCGTCGATGTGCAGTTGAAAGACACTCAGCAAGAAGCTCGTGTGCTGGCGCATCATGCGGATCACCCGCACATCCAGGCCACGCCCGATATGGTCTGGACCGCTCCCTGCCATGCCCCTGCCCACTTTGGCGAGAACGAGGGCGAGCGCCCGGTGGTGGTCGGCTTTGGACCTTGTGGCATGTTTGCCGCCTTGGTACTTGCCCAAATGGGGTTCAAGCCCATCGTGATCGAACGCGGCACCACTGTTCGCCAACGCACCAAAGACACTTGGAATTTGTGGCGCAAAAAAACACTGAATGCAGAAAGCAATGTGCAATTCGGCGAAGGCGGTGCGGGCACCTTCTCGGACGGCAAGTTGTACAGTCAGATCAAGGACCCACGACATTTGGGCCGCAAGGTGATGAACGAGTTTGTTCAAGCCGGCGCACCCGCTGAAATTTTGTACGCAGCGCATCCGCACATTGGCACCTTCAAATTGGTCAAGGTGGTTGAACACCTGCGCGCACAAATCATCGCTTTAGGGGGTGAGATACTTTTTGAACACAGGGTCACTGATGTACACATCGACCAGACCCCGCATGGCCGTCAATTGAGTGGCTTGCAGGTGCTCGATTTGGAGAGTGGCCAAACCCGACTTCTGCCCACTCGGCATGCGGTGTTGGCATTGGGTCACAGCGCACGCGACACCTTTGCCATGCTGCATGAACGCGGCGTGTTCATGCAAGCCAAAGCGTTTTCGATTGGCGTGCGCATAGAGCATCCGCAAAGCGTGATCGACCAAGCCCGTTGGGGCCGGCACGCGGGTCACCCCTTGCTCGGCGCAGCCGACTACAAACTGGTGCACCATGCGCAAAACGGCCGTGCGGTCTACAGCTTTTGCATGTGCCCAGGCGGCACCGTGGTTGCCGCCACCAGCGAGCCGGGCCGCGTCGTGACCAATGGCATGAGCCAATACTCTCGCAACGAGCGCAATGCCAATGCGGGTTTGGTGGTGGGCATTGAACCCAGTGACTTTCCGGTGGATGCGTCGGCCTGGATCGCCGCCTTTGGCGAAAACACTGGACCCGCTCTGGCCCAAGAGGCCATGCAATTGGCCGTTCAGCAGCCCGAACAATCGCATCCTTTGGCGGGCATCGTGCTGCAAAGGCAGCTCGAAACCTTGGCTTTTGCTGTGGGCGGCGGTGCCTACGAAGCCCCTGGGCAATTGGTCGGTGACTTTATGGCGCAACGGCCCTCAACCCAACTGGGCAGTGTGATGCCCTCATACAAACCCGGTGTTCGGCTCGGTGACTTATCGGATGTACTGCCCTTCTACGCGGTCGAGGCCATGCGCGAAGCGCTGCCGGTATTTGGCCGCAAGATCAAGGGATTTGACATGCCAGATGCGGTGATGACCGGTGTGGAAACCCGCACCTCTTCACCCCTCAAAATCAGTCGGAATGATGATTTTCAAAGTGTGAACACGCAAGGTCTTTACCCTGCCGGGGAGGGTGCCAGCTATGCAGGCGGCATTTTGTCGGCAGGTGTTGATGGCATCAAAGTGGGTGAAGCACTGGCCCGCAGCCTGATGCATCACCCTGATTAGCCTATGCAGTGACGCCCAGCATGGTCCCTCGGCATTTTTTAGCACCGCAGCGACAGGCATAGCGGGCCTTGAGGGTGTCCGTCATCGGCTCGTCGCTGAACAAGTCGTAATCAAACGTCAACTCCTCACCTGGCCAGATAAAACGCAAAGCCTTGATGACAATACCGCCACCCACCTCATCTGGCTCGCAATTAGGGCGGCACGAATGGTTGATCCAGCGTGATGCATTGCCGCCATACAAACCATCGATGACATGTTCATCGTTGATGTGAAAGTAGAAAGTATGGTCGGGTTCATTCGGGTCATGTGGATGGCGACGAATCGCCTCTTGCATGGAAATCACCTCGCCCGCATAGTCGATCAGAATGTCGCCCTCAGCGAAACTGCCCACTGCAAACACGCCTCGACCATGGACAGCGGATTGTCTGACATCAAGATGGGGCGTCATCTCATTGAGCATGTTGCATCACAAGCAAAGTCGTCAACTGTACATCGACGCTTTGCGGAATCCGAATACCAACGCTTTTTCACAGTAGATCATGATGTTTCAACCACCATCGCCATTTCTAATCAATCCATATCCCATACGAGTATGTATTGGTGTCAGTCACTGCAGACAACCAGCTTCCCTCAATAGCGAGATAATATGTTTTCACCAAGTTATTATCTAAAGTATATTTAAGCGTGGTATTGCTCCCAGGAGGTGCGTCATAGGTATTTGCCAACGATCCAATAGGTTTTCCGTTGGTATCCAATTGTGGATTTCCAGTCTTTAAAATATCATAATTAGCTGCACTTTTACCGTTTGCCAATTTAACGATAATGGTTATTGTCTTTGCGGATTTAAAGTTTGTAATGTTAATTGGAACAAAAGTCCAATTATGCTTGCCATTGGGCGTACCTTGAAGGGCGCCTATCCCTGTCAAATCGGCTGGCTTTAAATCCATTGAATTGGATGAATAGATTATATTCACCTCATTTCGATTGGGATTTTTATAATTGACAATCGTTTGAATAAGATTGTAATTTGGATCTGTGGTCACCGTGCTTTTACCGTAAGTATCCAATGCCGTATTCAGCACATTACCACCGTTATCAAAAGTCTTGGACATGATCTGCAAAAATACCGACTGCGATGTATGTGGCAGAACACTGTATGAGACTTCTGTTTTCCCTTGTTTAGCTGATCTCGAGATGTCCGAGTAATTGGTAATAGAGGCTATTTTCCCAGAACTACCTGATTTCAATGTGCCGGACGGAATGGCAAAAGTTCCGTCCACAACCGAGTACATTCCCCCTACGATATCTTGCCCCAAAGGCGCGAATTTTATATTTTCACCAGATGAAGAAATACCATCCGTGAAATACTTATAGGTTGTGAAGTTACTTTTTTCTGGGCTACAGCCCATCAAATTTGTATTGACTGTGAAGGCTACGCGTATTGCAGAAACAATGCCAAATTTCAGTGATGTTACTGAATTATCAGGTGGCAATTGTTTGACACTTTGGTAACCCGTGCATTCTTTGTATTTGTAAGTCACATCAGCAATAAACTCGGTTGCCAAACTGTTTTTTGCAACATATTTTACATTGATGGAATAATAGTCAGGAGTGACATCAAATAATTCAAAATATCCATTCATTGATTCATTAGAAATACCATGCGGCATAGAATAAATTTTCGAAAAATTGACTACATCTCCATTATTAGCTCCATGTGCTACGTGGTTAATCTTCAATGTGGTGAAACCATTTTCAGTGCTCAACTCTTTGACTACCGAACTTAATTTTACCGATGCAAAATCTTTATATTTGAAAGCGGTCAATCCACCGCTTCTACTGTATCCTGTCTTTATATTCTCATCCCAAAATTTAGCAAAATCAATAGAGTCTGTACTTTGTGCAACTGTCGGATTTGTGACGACTGGAACTGTCGATGTATTGGATGTTGTCGAACCAGTGGTGATGGTCGACGGCGCTGGCCCATTGGACATGGACCCACCGCCACATGCTGTCAGGACGGATACGCTCAGCGCAATGAGAATTAATCTGGAATTCATTTTTTTCGCAAGCCATATTTCGTATATTCAGTCTTAAATCGGCACCAATTCAGGCTTCTTGAGCAGAGACCGGTTTGGCCGGTAAGGCAAATGGCTATCAGATCATCAAAATGACTCACTAGCTGAACTACTCCACCGTCACACTTTTCGCTAAATTCCTCGGCTTGTCCACATCTGTCCCCCTTGCACACGCGGTGTGATAGGCCAGCAACTGCAGCGGCACCACGTGCAAGATGGGAGACAGCACCCCGTAGTGCTCAGGCATGCGGATGACGTTTATCCCTTCGCTGCTCTCAATCTTGGTATCGACGTCAGCCAGCACGTAGAGCACGCCCCCACGGGCACGCACTTCTTGCATATTGCTCTTGAGCTTTTCGAGCAGCTGGTCGTTGGGCGCCACGGTCACCACGGGCATGGCGCTGGTCACCAGGGCCAGCGGGCCGTGTTTCAGTTCGCCAGCGGCATAAGCTTCGGCATGGATGTAGGTGACCTCTTTCAGCTTCAGTGCGCCTTCAAGCGCAATCGGGTAGTGTGTTCCCCGGCCCAAGAACAAGGCGTTTTCCTTACTGGCAAATTCTTGAGACCAGGCCATGATCTGCGGCTCCAGCGCCAGCACAGCTTGCAGCGCGGCGGGCAGGTGGCGCATGGCTTTGATGTGTGCGGCCTCTTGGTCGTCGCTCAAGTGGCCCTTGGTTTGCGCCAGCGCCAGGGTGAGCAAGAACAAACCGGCCAGCTGGGTGGTGAAGGCTTTGGTGGAGGCCACGCCGATCTCAACCCCGGCACGGGTCACATACGCGTGCTTGCACTCGCGCACCATGGCGCTGCTGGCCACGTTGCAAATCGTCAGCGTCTGCGTCATGCCCAGGCTTTGCGCGTGGCGCAGCGCGGCCAGAGTGTCGGCAGTCTCGCCGGACTGGGTGATGGTGACGATCAGTGTCTTGGGGTTGGGGACCGATTCACGGTAGCGGAATTCGCTGGCAATCTCGACCTGGCAAGGCACTTTGGCAATCGCCTCGATCCAGTATTTGGCCACGCAGCCGCTGTAGTAACTGGTGCCGCAAGCCAGGATCAACACGTTGTCGATGGCCTTGAAGGTGCTGTAAGCGCCGTCGCCAAACAACTCGGGCGTGATGCCTTCCACACCTTCGAGCGTGTCAGCAATGGCCCGGGGCTGCTCGAAGATTTCTTTTTGCATGTAGTGGCGATAGGGGCCGAGTTCGGCCGCGCCACTGTGCGCGTGCACGGTCTTCACCATACGGGTCACGGCTTTGTGATCGCGGTCCACCACCCAGTATTTGCCCAGCTGAATGTCGACCACGTCGCCCTCTTCCAAATAAAGGATCTGGTCGGTCACACCTGCCAGCGCCATGGCATCGCTGGCGAGGAATGTTTCGCCCTGGCCCACGCCCAAAATCAAGGGTGAGCCGGCACGCGCGCCGATCACGCGGTGCGGCTCGTCTTTGTGAAACACCGCAATCGCATACGCGCCGTGCAGTTGGAGGGTGGCAGTTTTGACGGCTTCAAACAAATCGCCGCCGTACACGCTGTCCACCAAGTGGGCAATAACCTCGGTGTCGGTCTGGCTGGCAAACACATAGCCCTTAGTTTGAAGGGCTGCGCGCAGTTCTTCGTAGTTTTCGATGATGCCGTTGTGCACCAGGGCGACACGCCCCGGCCTGTCCGGGGCGCTTGACAAATTCGTTTCCAGCTTGGTGTCGGCAGCGCCCGTGCCATGGCTGAAGTGCGGGTGCGCATTGTGCACTGCGGGCGCGCCGTGCGTGGCCCAGCGCGTGTGCGCGATGCCTGTGCCCCCTTCAATGTGATCGGCAGTGACCTGGTCCATCAGCTCGGCCACACGCGAGGTGCTGCGGGCACGTTGCAGGCCGCCACTCACGCCGTTCAAACTGGCCATGTGCACCGCCACGCCGCAAGAGTCATAACCTCGATATTCCAGTCGCTGCAAACCCTGCGCAAGTATGGGAACAATGTTGCGGGAAGAAACGGCGCCGACGATGCCACACATAAGAAGACTCCAAAAAGGGGATGCACACCATGGTAGGCACGTTCAATAAAAATATCCGATCAATTTTTAAGTTTTATTGGTTTTTTATTTCATATAATTCAAATTTAAAAATTTAATTTCATTAAAATAGATTTTATGGAACTAAACGAACTCGATGCCATAGACCTGCAGCTGCTGGACAGCCTGCAACGTGACGCCAGTCTGAGCAATGTGGCGCTGGCCGAGAAGGTCAACGTCTCACCGCCCACCTGCCTACGCCGCGTCAAACGCTTGGTTGAAGGCGGCTGGATCGAACGACAGGTGGCCTTGCTCAACCCCGACCGGCTCGCGGCCACGCTCGGCCACGGCCTCACAGCCTTGGTCGAGGTCTCGCTGGACAAGCAAGGCATCGAACACATGGAATCGTTTGAGGTCCGCGCCGTGGCCATGGACGCAGTGCAGCAATGCTGGCGAGTCTCACCCGGGCCGGATTTCATGTTGGTTGTGCAGGCCCGTGACATGCCACATTACCTGAGCTTCAGCCAGGCCCTGTTCACCCAAGACGCCAATGTGCGCAATGTGAAAGCGTTCTTTGCCACCAAGCGGGCCAAGTTCACGACCACCTGGCCTTTGCTTAAGCCTTAGGCTTATTTTTTCTTCTGCGGCCGCGCCCAGTTGGCAATGCTCACCTGCTTACCCCGCGCTACGCTCAAAGCGCCGGGCGCGGTGCTCTTGGTAATCGTCGAGCCGCCCCCCACCGTACCGCCCGCGCCAATGACCACCGGCGCGACCAAGACACAGTTGCTGCCGATGTGTACATCGGCTTCAATCACGGTACGGTGTTTGTTGGCACCGTCGTAGTTGGCTGTGATGCTGCCGGCGCCGTAGTTCACGCGCTCGCCCACGGTGGCGTCACCCAGGTAGGCCAAGTGGTTGGCTTTGGCACCCTTGGCCAGGCTGGAGTTTTTGATTTCTACAAAGTTACCAACGTGCACTTCGGGCCCCAGTTCGGCACCGGGACGCAAACGGGCAAACGGACCGACCAGGGCGCCCTCGCCTACGGTGACGCCGGTTTTTTCACCATCAATGTGGGTAAAGGGGTGAATTACAGCACCTGCGGCAATGCTGCAGTTGGCAATCACACAGTTCGCTCCGATCGACACGCCTTCGCCCAATGTCACCAGGCCTTCAAAAATGCAATTGACGTCGATCTCTACGTCCTGGCCACAGTGGAGTTGGCCGCGCACATCAAAGCGGGCTGGGTCCATCAACCGGACGCCCTGTGCCATGTAAGCATGCGCTTGGCGAAGCTGGTGCGCACGCTCCAACTCGGCCAACTGCAATGGGCTGTTGATACCCGCCACTTGCAAAGCATCACTGGTGGTGTGGGCCACCACCTCCACGCCGTCGGCCACCGCAAATTTGACGATGTCGGTCAGGTAAAACTCAGCTTGGGCGTTGTGGTTGTCCAAGCGGGACAGCCAGGGTTTGAGCAAGCGGGCAGGCGCGGCCATGATGCCGCTATAGACCTCTTTGATTTGGCGTTGTGCATCGGTAGCGTCTTTTTGTTCCACGATGGCTTGTACCTGATCGCCCTGGCGCACGATGCGGCCATAACCTGTGGGGTCGTCAAAGGCAAGGGTCAACAGCGCCAAACGCGTGTCACCGCAAGCCGCGATCAAGGCTTGCAGCGTATCGGCCCGGATCAAAGGCACATCACCCGACAAGACCAGCACCAAACCGTCGTCTGCCAATGCGGGTACCGCTTGCTGAACCGCATGCCCTGTGCCCAGTTGCGGCTCTTGACGTACAAAACGCAAAGTGGTTTGAAAGGCAACGGATGTCAAAGCGGCCTCCACCGCCTCTGCCCCGTGTCCGGTGATCACCACCGCCGAGCGGGCCTGCAATTGCGCCGCAGTGGCCAGCACATGCTGCACCAAAGGCACGCCGGCCAGTCGCTGCAAAACTTTAGGCAAGCGACTTTTCATGCGCGTGCCTTTACCGGCGGCCATGACCACCACATCAATGGGAAGAAGTGCTGAATTCATACAGTTCATTACGAGGTTGAAGACCTGTCGGTGGCCCGGCTAAAGCGAATACGTTCACAATCGTGCTCACAAGTGGCCCTGAGCCTCATTATCGTTCCAAGAATCCTATGCGCATTGTCTTATTCTCCCTGCTCGTCTGCCTGTTGCAAGGCTGCAGCGCCATCAAGCTTGGCTACAACAAAGTGGACGATCTGGCCTATTGGTGGCTTGATGGGTATGCTGATTTTTCCAAATCCCAGTCCGAAAAACTCCATGTCTCTCTAGAGCAACTTCTGCGCTGGCACCGTGAACAAGAGTTGCCCGCCTACGCTTTAATTCTGCAGCAAGCACAAGGCTTGGTCAGCGAGAATATGACCCCCTCCCAAGTCTGCAGCATCTGGGATGCGGTTCAAACCCGCTCCGACGTTTTGGCTGCCAAGGCGCTTCCCGCCCTGACCGAGGTGGCCATGGATATGTCCGCCCGACAATTGGCACACATCGAACGTCAATGGGCTAAAAAAAATGCGACTTGGCAGGACGATTGGCTCAAAGGCACGCTGGCACAACGTGAACAAAAACGGCTCGATGCACTGGTCAATCGCTACGAATATTTTTATGGTGACCTGAACCCTGCACAAACCAAGCTGTTGCAGCAGCAAATCAAACAATCACCCTGGACGCCTGAATGGGGCTGGCAAGACCGCTTGCAAAAACAGCAGCAGTTAATGACCGTTCTGCGCACATTCCAGACCCAAACTCCCACGCCAGCTCAAGCGCAAGAGACACTGAAAACGGTCTACCAAAACTGGACATCCACCACCGCAGGACCTGGATTTGAAATGCGTCAGCGCTTGATGCAGCAAGCGTGCGCCAATATCGCGCAATTGCACAACAGCACTGTTGCGGCGCAGCGGCTCAAAGCCGCTCAAAGGATCAAGGCCTACGTCAACGACGTCAAGGACTTGGCCGCTCCCTGAAGACGAGAAAAAGCCCCTCGAAAGGGGCTGGGCTCTGGGGCCGGACTCAAGGGCTTGGTTTTCAGGCCTGCAACGCCTTCCACATTTCCATGTCACGCTCGGCGGTCCAAATACGCGGATTCTTGATCCCCGAGGCTTCGTCAAATGCGCGGGTCACGTCAAACGGCAAACAATGTTCGT
>Ga0209084_1004079_pt1 | contig 10394 bp, 6 predicted proteins | sample C_130820_MF_Meta_FD_187309 | JGI IMG/M metagenome (GOLD analysis project Ga0209084, IMG submission 187309) | Freshwater microbial communities from Lake Croche, Canada to study carbon cycling - C_130820_MF_MetaG (SPAdes) (version 2) | ecosystem: Environmental > Aquatic > Freshwater > Lake | place... | reverse complement strand
GTTTGGAAGCTATGGCATGTGGAGTACCTGTATTAGTATCTAACACCTCCTCCATGCCAGAGGTTTGTGGTAAAGCGGGACTTTATATAGATCCATTGAAGGTAGATTCGATTACAGAGGCAATGACTAAAATATTCACAAATCCAGATTTAAGATTAACTTTGATTGAAGAAGGATATCAACAGATTAGAAAGTTTTCTTGGGACAAAACTTCCGAATTGGTATGGGAATCCGTTTTAAAAACAATAAATACAAATGAATAAACCAAAAGTACTGATTATCAACGGACCAAATCTCAATTTAGTAGGGGAGAGAGAACCTGATGTTTATGGTTCTTATCCAATGATTACCTATATAAATGACTTAACAAAATTATATGAATCGGAATTGGAGTTGGCTTACTTCCAAAGCAATTCCGAAGGAGAAATCATTGACATTTTACAACAATCCTTAGGAAATATTAAAGGATTAATAATTAACGGAGGAGCACTGAGTCATTATTCCTATGCCATTGCAGATGCACTATCCTTATATAATGAGCCAAAAGTAGAAGTCCATATTTCCAATATTTATGCACGGGAAGAGTTCAGACGAAAATCAGTTTTTTCCTCAGTTGTAGATGGAATGATTTCTGGCTTAGGATTATATGGTTACAATGCTGCTGTTGAATATATTTTAGTAAAAAATGCTTAGGGGACTATTAATACTGTCTTTAATTATTCTCCTGGTAAATACCATCTTGCTAGGACAAAAGCCTACGATGACTATAACGGTAGATAAAGGCCAAACATTTACCTCCATTTATAAAAAATTCCAAATGACCAAGCAGGAATTAATGGATTTGAATCATTTAAAGTCTGATAATCTTAGATTGGGGCAAAAACTATTGGTTTATGCAAAAAATCCAACATACCTTGTTGAAAAGGGAGATAATTTGAAAAGAATTGCAGAGAAATTCAAGATATCCAAATCTGATATTTTAAAGCTGAATAAGCTAGAGAATGAAAATATTAAAATTGGTCAAAAATTATTGATTCCTATTAATTCAAGTTTTGATTCAAAAAAAACAATAGAAACAAATGAAAAACCATTACATGTTAATAGTAAGAAACTTATAGAAGTAAAGGAAAAGTGCATTGCCACATGGGTGAATGATGATGACCTAATCCATACTAAAGCTATTGCTCTGCATAATAAAGCCCCATTTGGAACAATAATCAAAGTCATCAACGTAATGAATGGCAAATCTTTTAATGTTAAAGTGGTAGGGACAATTCCCTCCTCTCAATTTCAAGAAGATATAGGGGTGGAAATCACTAAAACCATTGCAGAAAAATTAGGGGTGGTTGATAAATATTTTAGAGCTGAAGTCCAATATGTTAAAGAAAGTACTAAATAGCCCAGTTAAGGATCAAATTGTACTTAGTTTAGCTATCTTGGTATTTGCAGGACTTTTCTTTTCTCCAGCATTTCAGTCCATAGGGATTTTTTTACTTTCGATTATTGGATTACTTTCCATTTCAAAAGCTAGCCTTAAGCAAGTTCCGATTTGGATATTTGGGTTAATTGGCCTATACCTAATTTCTCTAGTTTCCATATTTTATTCCACTGATATCTCTCGCTATTCAGAAAAGATATTGGTAAAACTTCCATACCTTCTTAGTTTACCTTTATGTTTGGCAATAATTCCTTTAGAAAATAGGAAAAAAGAGTATTTGGTTTTAAGTTTTGTGATTTTTTCAACCATCACAGGTTTAATATCTCTAATTTATTACTTCATCCATTTTTACGAGATAAACGCGTCAATTGAGCATTCAAAACCTATTCCTATATTAATGGGGAAGTTGAATCATATTTATTTTAGTGTCATGAGTGGATTTGGAACTCTGCTTTTGTTTGTTAGAGTTTTAAGAAGGGATAGGTACTTTTGGTTCAATATTATCTTTTTATTCATCAATTTGATCATCATCCATGTAATCGTTTCTAGAACAGGCGTGTTTGCTTTTTATTTTGGACTAGGATTATTGTTTATTTCAGAAATGATTAGAACAAAGAAGGTACTATTATTTTTAGGCTTTGGATTTGTCTTTTTATTGATTTTTGGATTGGGCCTTTATTTTGTCCCATCTTGGAATAGTAGGCTAAAAAACACTATAGAGGATGTATCTAGAATTGGCAAAGGTTCAACAATGAATAATTATTCTTTGTCTATGCGTTCGGAGGCATTAAAAATAAGTAAAGAGGTTATTGAAAAACATCCAATTCTTGGAGTTGGAGAAGGTAGCCTAATTGAAGCAATGGAAAAGGAATATGTTCTTCAAAAAAGTGAAATCACCAAAGAAAATTATACTCTTCCGCACAATCAATTTATTCAGAATTGGGCGACAACTGGGATTCTATCACCTATTATCCTCTTTTTAATTATAATTAGCTTCTATATAACCGCATATAAAACAAAAAACTTACAACTCCTATGTTTTGGCTCTATACTATTGTTTTCAATGAATTTTGAAAGCATTTTAGAGCGTCAGGTTGGGATTACTTTTTTTATCCTATTTGGATGTTTGCTTTATTCACTCCCAAATCAAATTAAAACGGAAGCACCTCATCATCCTCATCATTTGATTTAGAAGCGATGGTAAAGGTTCCGTCTTGATTATTGACCCCTGCGTTGCTTCCAAATGTGGATAGACTTCCAAGACTATTATTGGAGGAATAATTACTGAAGTCGGTATCAAGGTTAGTGAATTTGTTATAGCGCCCTACAAATTTTAATCTGACTTCACTAATTGCACCATGTCTATTTTTCGCCACAATGATTTCTGCTTCCCCCATTGTAGGGGTTCCATCTTCCCAAGCGTCAATTTTATAGTATTCTGGTCTGTAGATGAATAACACTTGGTCGGCATCTTGCTCAATGGATCCGGATTCTCTTAAATCCGATAGTATAGGTTTTTTGGACCCTGAGGCACGGGATTCTACTGCTCTACTTAGCTGTGAAAGTGCAATTACCGGTACATTAAGCTCTTTGGCAAGTTGCTTTAAAGCACGTGATATTCCGCTGATTTCTTGTTCTCGATTTCCACTATTTTTATTGTTGTCCTTAGCTCCATTCATTAGTTGGAGGTAATCAATAACAATCATTTCTATGTCGTATTGATTTTTTAACCTTCTGCATTTTGCTCTAAGCTCAAAAATGTTTAGGGCTGGGGTATCATCTATAAAGATTGGAAGATTGTTGAGAGTTTGAACCTTGGCATATAATTGAGCCATTTCATGACTTTCTAAATTTCCACGTTTGAATTTTTCTGACTCAATTTCTGACTCAGCACTTATAAGCCTAAGCATTAACTGGAGACTACTCATCTCTAAAGAGAAAATAGCAACACCTTTATTATGAGCCGCTGCATTTCTGGCTAAGGTCAAAACCATTGCTGTTTTTCCCATCCCGGGACGTGCAGCAAGTATTATTAAATCAGATTTTTGCCATCCTCCAAGCATATTGTCCAATTCTTTGAATCCTGTGTTAACACCAGTAATGCCTCCTTCCATATCCTTCATTTCTTCTATTTGGGCAATAGCTTGACTAGCTAGGACATCAATTTTGGAATAAGATGTTTTAAGGTTATTTTCAGTAACGGAGTAAAGATTTTGTTCTGCTTTGTTTAATAGCTCAAAAACATCAGATGTTTCATCATAGGCTAGATCTTGGATTTCAGTTGAAATTTCGATTAGTCTTCTAAGAATATATTTTTCTGATACTACTCTACAGTAAAACTCAATATTTGCAGCTGAACCGACTTTATTGGTTAATTCAGATAAATAAAGTGGACCACCTGCCGCTTCTAGATTTCCTTTTGAACGTAAATGAGCTGTTACAGTAATCAAGTCTACAGGTTGACTCTTACCAAACAAATCTTTAATAGATTCAAAAATGAGTTGATGTTCTGGTTTATAAAAGGAATGGGGTTGCAAAATTTCTATAGCAGTATTAATGGCATCCCTCTCTAGCATCAAAGCTCCGAGGATAATTTCTTCTATATCAACAGCTTGAGGAGGTATTTTACCTAATTGTTGTACCTGATTAGTTAGTTGCCCAATAACTGATTTTCTTTTGTTTATAATACTTGTCCCGATTTCCATTTTACTGACCCGTTTTGTTGGGAGGTCAAAGTTAGTACGGCGTTTTAATTGTTTTTTTACTTTTAACAACTTTAAAAATGCACAGAAATATCAACATCTAATCTCAAAATTTGTTGGAAAAATTATTTTAAAATGTGTTTATTCAGAAACAAATGGCAAACAGATTTGGTAACAATTTCTTAACCAACTAACCTTAATTTTGCAAGTTGTTAATGAAAAAAAACTTACTTTTTTTAATATTTATTGGGCTTTGTTTAAATTCAGGAGCCCAAATTCAGTTTCAAAGAACCTATACCAATGTTGGTAATCTAGGACTGGCCATCACAAATGTAGGAACTGTAGGAAGACCAAATGTAAGAACAAGTCCTAAACTTGGTGCTTCTATGCGTTACCCTTTATCATCAGGAGTAGAGCACTTATTTGAAGGTGGTCTATGGATAGGAGCTCAAAAAGATGGTCAAATAGTGGTTTCCAGTGGTGCTGTTGATGCTTCAAACGGATATCAAACTGGTGCAGCTGGTTTTGAATTTACACAATTGAGCGGCTTTAAACAGAGTTCCAAATTAACTACATCTCCTTTTTATAGTTCTTCTGCCATATCTCATCAAGATTATAATGTTTCCTTTACCGATTCCAATATCATAATACCAGGAACGACTCAGCTAATAAGTGGACATAAAAATCCATTGAAAGCTGTAGTTAATCTGTCTACCTATGCTTGGAATTATAGTTATGCAGACTATTATGTGATTTTAGATTACAAAATCAAGAATTATAGCAATACCAAATGGGATTCTGTTTACTTAGGAACTTGGACAGATTTGGTGGTTAGAAATGTAAACGTGACTATTGAGTCTGGTACTGCTTTTTTCAATAAAGGGAATAATGGATACATAGACTCTTTAAAGGCGATTTATTCCTCTGAAGTAAGCGGGGATGACATTGCTTATACTAAGTCTTATGGTTCTGTTCAAATTCTAGGCGTCATATATAAAGATAACTATTTTTACCCGAATAATGATTCTGCATTAAATGCTAAGGGATATAAAGCACCAACGGTATTTCCTAATTTTTGGGACTTTACAGGGGTAATTGAACCATTCAATAAACCAAATTCAGATTTAGAGCGCTACTCTAAAATGAAAGGTACTAAAATTGATTTTAATAATCCGAATCAAGCAAGGAATTTAGCCTCTGCGTCCAATAAGACTCAAATGATTAGTATTGGCCCTTTACCTAGTATTGCTCCTGGAGAGGAGATTGAATACGTGATGGCTTTTGTTTGTGCTCCTCAATTATCGGATAGGACAGATACCTTAGATACTAAAAATGCAAGGGCTACATTGGCTTCTAATCTATTATCCGCTAAAAGGACATTCCTTGGAGAGGATGTTAATGGAAATGGAATATTAGATAAAGGAGAGGATGTAAACGGAAATAACAAACTTGATAGATATATTTTACCTGAACCTCCAGCAACACCTAAAATAAAGGTAATAACTACCAATAATCAAGTCGATATATATTGGGATAAGAGGTCAATCGAAAGTATTGATCCGATAACAAAACAAAAAGACTTTGAAGGGTATAAAGTTTACAAATCCAATTTAGGAGATGATTTAGATCAAAGTTTATCCAACGACTTAAAATTGATTGCTTCTTTTGATAGTACAGGCAATAAATATGGATATAATAATGGATTCAAGGAAATTGAATTACCAAGTCCAGTGATGTTTGAAGGGGATACGAATAAATACTACTTTAAATATACCTTTAACAATATCCCGAACGGATGGCAATTCCAGTACGCAGTTACAGCATTTGATAAAGGAAATGAAAAATTAAAAATAGGAAGTTTAGAATCGTCTATTACAGCAGGAAGTTATAGGGCCTTTGCTGGGACAACTCCAGTGGAAATTAAAGATGGTTCACCGGAAATTGGAATTTATCCAAATCCATATTCTACCACAGCTGCTTGGGATGGATCATCCTCAAAAACAAAAAAGATATATTTTTATAATCTTCCTAACTCTTGTACTATCAACATTTTTACGGCTGGTGGAGAACAAGTGGCGCAATTGGAACATTTAGGAAATGATTATAATGGCCAAGACATCCAATGGTTTATAAACTTTGCCAACGATAAAAATCTAGTAACTTCTGGTGGAGAACACGCTTGGGATTTATTGTCTACCAATAATCAATTGGTATCCCAAGGATTATATATATTTTCTGTCACTGATAAAAAGACAGGAAACATCAAAACAGGCAAATTCACGGTATTAAAATAAAAATTAAGTATATGCGTAAGTTATTAACATTATTAGTCTTAGGATTGCTTATTAGCATTTCCTCTTATGGACAACAACCGTCCCGTTACACCCCAATTGATAGTGTACAATTTGTACCTATGTCAAAATTAAAAACTGGTGTTGACTCTCCATTCTATTACAAAATCGGTGACTCCGTTACTATTCAAGGAGTTGTTACCTTTAAACCGACTTTATATGGATTATCGGCAAATAGAAAAGCTGCATGGCTTCAAGCAGACACTGGAAACTTTAAAGGTATCTTAGTAATGATGGATTATGCAAGGTTAAAAACATTGAGATCAAATACATCTTCTGCAATTACTTCTTTAGCAGATTTAGAAAAAGTATTGAAGTTCTATCAAAACATGGTTCCTGGTAAAACAGTAAGAGTAACAGGAATTGTTGATGAATTTAATGGAGAAACTCAGTTATTGTTATTACCTATTGAAACTGAAATCACAAAATTAACAAGTACAACTATCCCTCCAAGAGTTACCCTAATAGATTCATTTTCACAATTAGATGCATCTAATAATCAAGTTAAACAAGTTGCATCAGGTGAAAAATACGAAGGTTCTATCATTGAGCTTAAAGATGTAGCGGTTACTTCAAACAGTTATAATGCTACTTCTAAAAGATACACTTGGAGTGTAAAAGATTCAAAAGGTAATATTATGAATATTAGAGATGTTTCTCAATATTTTAGAGGGGATCAAAATGCTGCCGATACATTAAAAGGATATACGTTAAACATTCCAACTGTTGGTACAGCGTTAAAGTTTATCAGAGGAATGGTAGTTCAAAATGGTACTGGCGCTGCAAATGCTTACTGGTTAGCACCTAGAGATACGAATGATATAGGAGTTGCTAACTTTTCCTACCCAGTAATATCAAAAGTTTTCAGAAAACCTACTTTAGCAACTTCATCTGATAAAGTTGATGTTTATGCTACAATTACAAATGCCGGAGGAGATGTAATTTCTTCTGCAGTTATTAAATATGAAGTCGGTGGAGGATCATTTTCTACGGTTTCTATGACAGTAGTAGATGCTACCAACTTTATTTGGAAAGGAACAATTCCTGCTCAAGCAGATAAATCAGTGGTTGGTTTTAAAATTATTGCAACCAATAATAAATCAAGACAAGATTCATTAAAATCAGAATTCAAATACTTGGTAAGTAATACTGTCTTGAGTAAAATATCAGATTTACATTATAGAATAACTGGAGCATCTTCTTCTATTCACAGATCTATTAAAGGAGTGGTAATGTCTAAATTTTTAGATGGTAGTTTTTATAAGGCGACAGTTCAGGATGGTACTAACCCATATAGTGCGGTTATGTTAGATGATGATGTTGCGGCTGGAGTTGTTAAAAACTTAAAAGTAGGTGACTCCATTACCATTACTGGAGGATACGTTGCAGAAAGAACAAAAATCACTTATTTAGACAATCCAACTTATACAAATAATGGAAAAGCAAATATGATGTTTAAGGCAGTTGAAGATACTGCTGTGACAAACAAATTATTGGATAGTAATTATACCATGTTGGATAAATATCAATCTATGTTAGTTAAATTCAATAATTTAGTGGTAAGCTCTAAAAATGCTGACTTTCCATCTGCTTTTGGTGAATTCAAAATTAACGCCACTACTAAAATCCAAAAAGGATTGAGAGTTGATGATTTAGCTGATGATATTTCCGCTAATTATGGAGATACCTTAACAGTAGGACAAAAAGTTAAATCTATTGCTGGAATTGTTTATGGAGCAAATAGTAACTATAAATTAGAGCCAAGAAGCAAAACAGATATCCTTTTAGCTACTGGATTAGAAACCGTTACATATTCTAACAATAATTTAACTATGTACCCTAATCCTTCAACTGGGTTATTAAATATTAATTTAGAAAATGCAGGTACTTTATCCATTTATGATATGAATGGAAGATTGGTTTATCAAACAGCTACTAAAGGTGGATTAAATCAATTCAACTTGAATTTGACAAATGGTCTATATAATGTTCAATTTACTGACAAAATTTCAGCAAAAAATCAGAAATTGATTATTTTGCAATAATCTATTCAAAATCTATAATTAAAAGAAAAGCTAGAGTAAAATCTAGCTTTTCTTGTTTAAGGGGTCTTTTTACTAAAGGTTATAAGGATAATTTATACACATTTGTAAGACAATATGTGATTGTCAATGAATCATAATAAAAAATTGTACGTTATTTGTATTAAGAATCAATTATAATCTTAAAAAAACATTTCAAATAAAATGGATGCCAAATTTTCCCCTCGTGTGAGGGACGTAATCAGCCTCAGCCGTGAAGAGGCTATAAGGTTAGGTCACGATTACATCGGCACAGAACATTTATTGCTTGGTTTAATCCGTGAAGGAGAAGGGAAAGCTGTACAAACCTTAAAAGTTTTAGACGTTGACTTAATCCGATTAAATAAATCAATTGAAGATTCTATAAAAAATACTTCCTCCGTACAAAAGAATATTGCAGGCAATATTCCATTGACAAAACAGGCGGAAAAAGTATTAAAAGTAACTTACATTGAAGCAAAAATTTTCAAAACTGACGTCATTGGGACTGAACATTTGTTATTAAGTATTCTAAGAGATGAGGATAATGTGGCTGCACAAATCCTACATAACTATGGAGTGAATTATGAAATGTTCAAGGAACATTTGGATGAACTTTACACAGGAGGAATCAGTGGAAACTTCCCTAAATCAGAATTCCCTTCGGATTCAGGTGATGACGACTTTGGAGGTTCAGATAAAGGATTTGGAGGTTCTGGGACTGGAACTGGTAGAAAAGGAGATATCAAATCTAAAACTCCTGTTTTAGATAACTTTGGACGTGATTTAACAAAAGCTGCGGAAGAAGGTAAACTAGATCCTATTGTAGGAAGAGAAAAAGAAATTGAAAGAGTTTCTCAAATCCTATCCAGAAGAAAGAAAAATAATCCAATATTAATCGGAGAGCCTGGGGTTGGTAAAACAGCGATAGCTGAAGGATTGGCTTTAAGAATCATTCAAAGAAAAGTTTCTAGAGTATTATTCAGTAAAAGAATTGTTACCCTTGATTTGGCTTCCCTAGTGGCTGGTACAAAGTACCGTGGTCAGTTTGAGGAAAGAATGAAGGCTGTTATGAATGAGTTGGAAAAAAATCCAGATGTTATTCTTTTCATAGATGAAATTCATACTATAATTGGTGCTGGAGGCGCAAGCGGATCTTTAGATGCTTCTAATATGTTCAAACCTGCGTTAGCAAGGGGAGACATCCAATGTATTGGTGCAACTACTTTAGATGAGTACCGTCAGTATATTGAAAAAGATGGAGCTTTAGAAAGAAGATTCCAACAGGTAATGGTTAATCCTGCTACAATAGAGGAGTCTATTGAAATTTTAACCAACATCAAGGAAAAATACGAGGATCATCATGGAGTTAATTTCACCCCTCAAGCCATTGAGGCCTGTGTTAAAATGTCCGAAAGATATATATCTGACCGTTATTTGCCAGATAAAGCGATTGATGTTTTGGATGAAGCAGGGGCAAGGGTACACATTACCAATATCCACGTTCCTAATAACATATTGGAATTAGAGAAAAAAATCGAGGAGGTTAAACTCCAAAAAAATAAAGTAGTAAAATCTCAACAGTTTGAGGAGGCTGCCAATTTACGCGATGAGGAAAAGAAACTCATTGATGCTTTGGAAATTGCTAAAAAAATCTGGGAAGAGGAAACTAAAAAACAAAGATTCACTGTCAATGAAGAAGACATTGCTGAAGTAATCGGAATGATGACTGGTATCCCGACCAAAAGGATTGCTCAGTCAGAAGGATTAAAACTTCTTGGAATGGATGCAGAGTTGGAAAACTCCGTAATTGGTCAAAATGAGGCAATCAAAAAATTGGTGA
>Ga0209084_1004077_pt1 | contig 10395 bp, 16 predicted proteins | sample C_130820_MF_Meta_FD_187309 | JGI IMG/M metagenome (GOLD analysis project Ga0209084, IMG submission 187309) | Freshwater microbial communities from Lake Croche, Canada to study carbon cycling - C_130820_MF_MetaG (SPAdes) (version 2) | ecosystem: Environmental > Aquatic > Freshwater > Lake... | reverse complement strand
AACACCCAAGAAATTGAAAGCACTGCTGGCTGTAGAAAAGCCAGTAAATGGCTGAGATGAAAATAACATGGGGCTTGGATTGATACTGAGAATCGTCGTCTTGAAAGAAGTCATAAAAGAGCCAACAACATATTTGAAGACCCCCTTTCCAGGAGGCCCAGGAGACCCCTGTGCGCCTGTAACGCCAAAGCCTTGCGCCCCTCTTTCTCCTTGCGGCCCTGGAATGCCTTGCGCTCCCTGAGACCCGAGGAGACCCTGCGCACCTCTTGGACCCATGGCTCCAGTAGATCCAGTAGAGCCAGTATATCCTGTCTCACCACCAGCTCCAGTAACACCCGTCTGTCCAGTAGATCCAGTGTGGCCAATTAACCCTGGCGGCCCCATTCTGCCTTCTGGCCCACGCGGACCAATAAAGCCCATCTGACCCGCGCAGCCCACTGGGCCTTGTTCACCTCTTGGCCCAGGGGGTCCAGTAGGCCCAGGCGGCCCAGTGGGTCCAGCAGGGCCTGTAGGTCCAGTAGGCCCGTCTGCTCCTTTTACTCCAGTATATCCAGAGCCAGGTAATCCCTGAGCGCCTCGCGCACCCTGAGGGCCAGTGTATCCCCCAAGACCCATAGGTCCTTGAATACCTTGAGCGCCCGTGGCTCCTTGCGCACCAGCAAGACCTGTATCTCCTTGCGCACCTGTAATACCTAAGCCCGGAGGACCCATGAGACCTTGAGGGCCAGTATGATGTTGTATTGTTGCCATTTCTACTATATAGGTTATATATTTATGAGTTTCTCATCTGAGTAGGTAAAAGTTTGGTTCTGAAGAAATCTCCGTTGACTTGATCCAAGACAAGAAACCAGTGATCATTTGTAAGTGCGCGATAATATTTAATCTTGTCTGACATGTTCATCTCACGAGGAAAGTAAGATATACAATACTCTTTGACCACCTTCTCCACTTCGGCATCAGAGTTCAGACGGCCCAAGATTACAAAATTAATATTACCTCTGGCTGTCTTGTTAAACATTGAGATACCCTGGGCAGATACAATACAGGAGATTCTTGAGTTTCTGTAAATTGTGAGCAGACGCAGATATTCCTTGTCATTCTTGACATTTGTTAAATCATCTAAGACAATACAGAATTGGTAATGGTTTTGAGTAGCGTGGTTTATCTTATACATATCTTTGAGCATCTCAGGATGATACAGATCGGTAAGAACACAATACTTCTTAATAAAATCGTAGGCATCTGAATTGAGAGAGTTAGACATCACAGTAGTCGCATGTTTTCTGAAATGGCTATCATAAAGATAGTTCAACATAGTTGTCTTACCACTGCGAGTTGATCCGCAAAGCAAGATTGAAAATCCAAACTTACCATCTGGCACTTGTAGTTCATCAATATTCTTTGTGGGTATCGGCTCCATCTAATCTAATTTAATCCACATATTTTATAGATAGAATGTCTGCGATGAACTCTTTTCTGAATGAGTTTATCAAGATGCGCAAAGAAATGACCCCGCCCAGGAATGCGGCAGATGCTCCGGGAGCAGTAAAAAAGACTGGGACCAATACCAAGCATAAGTCTACGCCGACCCAACAAGTGATTGATACATCCATGCAAAGGATTATAGACAATAAACCTCATAAGAAGGAAGTTATTGAATATCTACAAGAGAGAGCTAATGGTCTAACGGTTCAAAAGATGAGTGTCTAACGGCGCATCTGGTCGCTCTCCGGGCCTGAGAAGCCGCCAAATTGGCCTACGGCATTCTTGGTCGCCGAGGGCTTTACATTTTTGATGTCAGAACCCACTTTCGGGTCCATCATCTTCCGGACTCCACAAACAATGCCATCTACAACCGGCTTGTGTGATTTTCTCGGGGTGCCACGAACAATGCCGGCCATTATTTGATTCTTAGTCATATCCATTGTATTATACTAGACACCTATATTTTTTTTATTAAACTCTAGTATAACAATGCAGGACTCTTTAACCTCCAATGTGCAGTCGTCTATTCGTCCAGGAAGTGAAAAGGATGTGTACTATTACGGTGATACTAATTCTCAGAAGCAGGTATTCAACTGCGTGGTGAACAATCGCTTCTTCCAGAACTTCACAAATCTGGGAGCGGGAACAAGCCAATTTATTGTGTCGCCCTCGCAAGGGGTGTCAGATATCATCTTAGCTTTCCAGATTAACACCGTCGCCGCGGGCGGATCTCCTACGGCCAATCTGCCTCAGGGTTGGGGATACTCTCTCATCAATCAGGTCTCAATTCGCTATGGATCTTCGGCCCAGTACTTCTTCACAGGACAGCAAATCTATCTCCAGAATCTGATTGATTCTGAGAACGCCACGAAGGCCTACAATCTGTCCACGCTGGGCGGCACGAACTCAATCGGCACCCAGGCGGCCAGCCAGTGGGCGTATGTATATCTGAATCTCCCCCACTCGTCACCTGCCGCAAGTGGCAAGCCTCTCCCCTTCCCGTCTGATCTTCTCACTCAGCCAATTGTAATAACTGTCCAGCTCAATGACCCTACAGCGCTCCAGTCCGCGGGAGGCATCTGGGTGCCTGGATCTGGATCGGCCACGATTGTAGCCCCTCTGGCCGCGGCTTTCATGCAGGTAAAGCAAGAGATGATGGCCGACTCAGCGGACCTCTTGGCTCGCCGTGTGGACATGAACACAAATGCTTATACTTTTCCTCTAAAATACTTCCCACAACAAATGACGAGCATCAATCTGCCCCAAAGCTCTACGCTGGACAGCACGGGCGCGAGCTATGGTCCTATCTCTGTCAATTTAACTGGCTTCAGAGCGGGAGAAGTGAAGGGTATCTTGCTGTTCTTGACGAAGGGAAGCATTACGGCGGCCAACGGCAATCTGGTATGGCCCGCCATCTCTCAGCTCCAGCTGACCTACAACGGCGAGGTCTTCTATCGCGCTGACTCTGGCTCTTTCGCCATGTGGAATCTGCTGAATGACACGAAGCCCAACACAGTAAGCACGCTCTTACAGAACGGCGCATCTACCCCGAACCCGACAGTGACCAGCTGGATCCACATCCCCTTCGCCCAGACGAACATCCCTTGGGATCGTGAGATGATGTTGGTCGGTGGCAAGCCCATCTTGAACGCCGTCGTGAATCTGTCGCTCTCTGTGCCGACATCTGCCACGGACTATGTATTGAACGCCGTCTATTTATACAATAGCTCTCTCTTATGCTCTCGCGGTGGAGCTGAGTATGTCTTCTAAAGATACGAGAGCCTCTATAAAAATAAAAACATATCAAAAAATTGATTTGTTTTTATTTGTTTTTGGAGAGGTCTTCAAGAGCTATGCGCGCAGTTTCTTCAAGACATAGATGACATGCTCATACACTGAGACACCATACTTGTTCTTTATCTTTTTCTCCACTTTGATGCCCTCTTTCAAGAAAGCAATTCCCTCGTTAAACTCCTCTTGTGTGCTCGTGGTTGCTATCACTATTAGCGCTCTTACTTGTACGTCGTTCAACCTAACCGCATACGCCACCACATTGGGAGAGATTTCTATCTCAAGCGGGAATAAAATGCGCAGGTCTTCATAAATACTAATAACGAAAGAGCGTTGAGGCATTTTAAGAGGCTATTACTTGATGGGGGTGCCGTCATTAGCATGAGCGGCGCATTCAATTTTTTTTCCAAATTGAACGGGTCTCCAAGTTACAGACCAAATCTTTTTTTATAAGAGGCCACGTTGGTCTGGAAAGACGTGCTATCTCCCCAGAGCAGATAGTAAGATAAGAACCCAGCTCTTGTCGGGTCTCCCGTCTTCAGATCCTTTGAATGCCTCTTGCGGTATCTATCTCTCTGCTCTGTATCTTTGGTAATGGTATAATCGTCCATCCCAGAAGCTCCAAACTTGGTTGTCTTCTGTCGTCCATCATTATCAAAGATAGCTTGGTATTTGTGTTTTCCATCGGAGACCTTCTCTACCTTGATTAGCTTCATTCTACTATGTCTCGGAACATAATAATGTGAATTGATACTCAGATCCTATTTGAGGAGTCCAAGGAACTAAAGAGCCATATTCATCATAGAGAGTAATATCAAAGTTGCTGATGGCCTCTTCGGGATTCCAGTGAAGTTGCTTGGCATTTGTAAACTCTTGATTGATTACAAAGGGACGAGGGGCAGTCCAGATTATATTGCCTGATGCGTCTGCGGAAGATGGGGGGAAAGGATAAGCAATAGAACCTCCACTAGCAAAGGCATACACGCGTGCCAAGATGTTCTGAGAGTTATTGACAATCAGAGTCGTAGTGTCTTTGACGCGCTGGAACTTTGTCAGATACTTGGAAGTAATGTCTATATAGCGCGTGGGTAGAAGACTGGGCGGCGCATTGGTTAGAGTATAGATTGATCCAGATGAATTGGGTGTCATAGGATAATTGGGTAAGATGCCGCTTGTCTGAAAGAATCTTCCCTCGGCAGATGTTCCATAAGTATGGGGAGCATCAAAGACAAAATTACTGCTTGCCGTAGTAAATATCAGATTTCCACCGTCACCCACTGTTGAAGATGTTAAGAGGGTAGATCCAGCAGCGGCATTCACTGCGCTCTTGATAGCATTAGAGAGCATTGAACAGCTATAGAATCCTTGAGGGATGGTGGCGCTATAACTTCCAGAAGCATTCGTGAAAGAAAGACTATCATTGTATCCAGCAATAATTGTGGGCAAAGACCAAGTGAATTGAAATTGAGTCAGGGCAATACGAGTGAAATAACCATTGAGAGCATAGTTATTACCATTCAGTTGCCATTGGCTTGAAGACGTAACATGATCAATGCTATCAGGAAATCCCTGGGGATATCTATCCATGCTGTCCACCATAAGAGCCGTGTATGCGGGCTGACGAATAGTCTGCGCCATTTGTTGCCGGGACTCCATTCTAATACTCTGTATATATTATGTTTCAGAAGCTAAGACGGTAAGTTGGAACTCAAAGACTTCAGTTGTATATTCTTCAGCATCAGTTGGTTGAATAATTTTAGCGTTCCAAGGAACTAGGTCTCCAAACTCATCTACAACTCTAATATCAAAGTCAATTATTGATTGTCCAGGATCCCATTTAATATTTTTGACTGTATTGGGTGAATAGTTTAAGACGAAGGGTCTGCTTCCAATAGCAAAGGTATCAAAGGTAGTAGTGCCAGTTTGAGATAATAGAGGCGCAGATATGCCATTGGTATTGGATAGGTATACTCTTGTTATTACAGATGTATCTGGACTCCAAGATGTCTCACTGTCTTTGACGCGCATGAACTGAGAAAGTTTATTAGATATAATATCAATATAAGATGTATAGATAAGAGTAGGATACGAAGGAATCGTCGCAAGTATATTGTAAGGAAAACTGATCAGAGCATCTGTAATTCCAAGCATATTATAGAACTTATACATAGCTCGTGTAGCCTGGCCAATATTACCATTTATGGCACCACTGGAATTGACTAAGCCAGTATTGAACTCAATGACAGTATCGTTTTCTGTATTAAATATAAAAGTATAGCCATCTCCAGAATATTGAGTTGTCCATTGAACCGTTAGAGCATTTAGATTTGGAGTCTTAGAAGAGAAAGCGCTTCTTATTTCAGTTTCCAAATGAGCTGCCAACTCTGTATATGTATAATAATCAAAAGTCAATACCACATTGCTGGAAGATATGTTACCACTTGAGTCATTGGCTGTCATAGAAAAAATATAATTCTGAGAATTGATAGTAGGAATATTCCATTGGAGATTGACTTCACTGACGGTTAATCTGTGGAAATAACCCGAGAGCAGATTGCGTTGTAGAGACATATTGAAATTGCTGGCAGGTATGGCAGTTTGTCTGGCTACTGGCAATAGAATCTTGGCAAATTGGGCCGTGGGAGTCAGAGCAGTCGCGTAGCGATCAATGCTATTGATATTGAAGAAGGCAGATGCGGGGTAGCGAATAGGAGTTCCAGATTCTTGGGTAGAGCGAGTTACCATGTCCATTATATTTTTTTCTTGAGACTTCTCAAAGTTGGGAGGCTCTTCTTCAATTACCGTCTCCTCTACTGATTCAATATCTGATTCTTGAATCTCATTTACTAAATCAGTGGTTTCATTCTCATCACACGAATTACGACGGGGAGGTCTTACTTTAGATTCTTTTACTTGAGAATCAAGACCATCAATGGCCTGCTTGGTCATGCTCGCTTGCTTCTGAAGCCGTTTCATCTATAATAGTATGAACTTTATTTTCTTTCAAGACAATACATTCACGTAGTGAATGTTTTCTGGGAGTCCTCTTCGGATAGTGAGAGTCGGAAGAGTATGTGCAGTTGCCGTCTTTGTCGTAGCGCTTTTTTACATCTAAGAAATCTTCTTCAAGATAAAGTTTTTCATCGGACCCAACAATAATCTGATACTTTGGAATCTCAAGGAAGATTGGTATCGGACGATGAAATACCAGTGAGTATCTGTGGCCAGTGTAAGGAGCAGTTGAGTGAGTGTGCAAAGAGCCATCAAAATAAACTAATCTATATTTGATATTTACTGGGACCTCTTCAATCATTAAGTTTCCATTTTGGTAATCTCCAAACCCTATGATGGCACTCTCACCACGATTACCTGTGTCTTTGTGTGGATTCGTAATATAATTATCATTGACTTGACATGACGTATATTGGAAATCAAGAGGGAGTATCTTTTGGGCAATTGCTTGAAGTTCTTTGTAAACATCCATTCTTTCAAAGTTGAGTCGGGACCCTGAATACGATCCATTCCTCTGCCTTACGATGCCAAAACATTGAGACCGTCCGACCCCAGATTTGGATCTATATCTATTGACTTGGATTCTCCTCGTCTTCATAAGTTCCAGTAAATAATCAAAGACACGGGGGTCTATGTCGTTTCCAATTCTAAACATTCTACTAGATAAATAGATTTATAAATAATTTCTTTTTTAAAATAGAATGACAACTGTGAGAGAATTGAGAGATGCTATTCTTGCGATTCGTAAACGTAATTCACCGCCCCTAAGCACTCTAAATAAGACCCAATTGACTGCTCTTTTAGCAGAGCTAGAAGGTAAAGCTCCGGCTAAAAAAATTGAAACTGCGAAACCCGCTGCAGCCCCAGCACCTGCTAAGAAAATGGAAGCTCCGAAACCCGAACCCAAAAAGGAAAGACAACTTTTTTATGGGGGAACTTACGGCTGGCTAACAGATAAAGAAGCAAAAGCCGCTGGATTAGACCCTAATAACAGACGCAAAGGAACAAATATATATGGCTTTCATCCAACTGCAGCCCCAGCACTCGCCAAGAAAATGGAAGCTGCGAAATCTGCTACACCAACCAAAGATCTAACCAAAACTGCTCTGAATCTGCCTTATGTTTATAAAAAAAGTAATCCTAAATCTTGGTTGAAATTAGGTAAAAAATTATTATTATCTGCTAAGAAATATGCTGAAAAACATCCTCCAAAACCAAGAACAAAAGCACAAATGAGAGAAACATTTGGGCTTGAACCTATTAGTTTTACTGACATTCCTTACATAAAAAAATTGGGTTTAACTTCTGCATCAGACATTATATATCTTGGAGGCGAAGATGGTAGTTATAGAACTGATGTTTGGAATAATGATACTATGATAGAATGGGAATGGGAAATAAAAACAGAAAAGAACAGAGAGGTATTTTATCCGGAAAAGGTGGTAGGTGGTAGAATTGGTTTTCGGTGGTTATATCCTACAGATAAGTATTCTGAAGAACACGATGAAGATTTTGAAGATGAAGAGTTTGAAAATATCATTAGATTAACATTGGAAATAGATAATGATAATAAAATGAAATGGAGTACTCACGCAAGGACTAATTATGAAAAAGGAGACGATGAAGAAGTAGACGCGGTTGTTGAAAAAGCTTTGAAGAAGATGGAATCTAAGTAATAGATGAATAGACTTATTTTGATTTCTGATTTACATAATATAGCCCATCAGCTGGAGAAGAAGGTATTTCAGATAGTTTATCTAAACCATCAGCGCGTGAATACAAAAGTCTTAGTGAGTCCTGAGACGCTACGTCTCCATGGCGAGATTGACAATCTTTACAGCGATTTAGCAACTTGGAAGAATCATGTTGAAATAAATCTGAGAACAGACGGAGGCAAGAATCTAATATTCCGGTGAATCTGAAGTAATTTCTTTCCTGATTCATCTATAGATGAGTCAGATAAGAATCTTAAGTGAAATGATTAGCGGCGATCCACGTATTTTCTTAAGAAAGGTGCCGGAAGATTTGGTTTTAAAGTTCTTTGAACCTCTTGGATACAAGACTCTCTTAGATGAGATGATGTTTACCAAGCAGAGTCTGACCGATAAGGTCAAAGAACATTTGGATGAGTATCTGCTGATCTTGTATCCATACTTCAGAAAGTCCAAGCGCTACCGCCTGTACAAGACTATGGACAATATGTATTATATCCGAATCTTAAGAAATCTTGCGAGGAACTGTGGATACGTTTTAAAATCTTACCAGTCTGATAGACTTCAGACGGTTTTTTATCGTCTGATCAATCCAAATAAATATGCTAATCTGATGAAGCAAGAATCTGATTTTCCAAAAACAACAGTGGGTCCAGAATTACCAGAGGTCCAAATCTTGTCTGAGCGAAATCTTAGAGTTACGTTTGATTAGACCAATGAACATTTAGAACCGGCACCTCCCGATAAAAATTGATTTAATAAAATCTTATAAATATGTAGCAGAAAATGGATAGAGTAAAAGATATTATATGGACTGGATTTAAGAATACGGGTGTTGCTATGACTTTTGGTGCTTATCACCTCTATGTAATGGATGAAAAATGGAAACTCCAACAGGAAATACATAGACTACAAGATGAGAAGACAAAAGCTATGTTAGAAGAAATGAAAGAACTTGCCAAGCGAAAATGGTGGTAAAAATGCCGGTTTGGAATGTTGATTGGTCTAATACTGGAAGACGCAGGCAGCAACCTTGAAAGACGCGGGAGTCACAGGCGCGGAAGCTAATCTTATGGTCAGTGTATTGGTTGTGGGGGTCGTGGACATCATCCAGCTATTTGTTACATCTGCGAGAGTGCCGGCTGTTACAAAGCCTCCTACGACAGAGGTTGCTGCGAGGCCGGGGATTGTAAGAGCATTAATTACTGTTCCAGAAGAGTCTGCTGACCACGTCAGATTCGTGAAATTGGCATAGTATTCATTGCCTCCATGGCTGAGAGCATAGATGGGGTTGCCAGGAGACGAGTGGGTATTAGTGGGTAGAGTGGACATTTATACTTATAGGCACTAAAAAAATTGACTCGCCGTAATTTAAATAGGAAGTTAGTTCAGAAGATGATTAATGCTGCTAAGAAGGGATATTCAGACAAGTGGGCAACACCGGCAAGCGTCTATGACCCGCTGCACCAAGAGTTCAATTTCAATTTTGACCCGTGTCCAATTACCTGGAAAGAGGGAGACCCAGATGCTCTTAAAATTGAATGGGGGACAAGAACTTTCTGTAATCCTCCTTATTCTAAAGTAGGCCTCTTTGTCAAGAAGGCGCATGAAGAGGCAAACAAAGGTAAGATAGTGGTCATGCTCATCAACGCCGCAGTAGATACGAGATGGTTCCATACGTATATTTATAAAAAGCAAGAGTACAGATTCCCCATGGGGAGAATCTCATTTATCAATCCAGCACAGCCAGACAAGAAATGGCCTTCTCCAAGACCCTCTATGATTGTGGTCTTCAGAAAAATTGACTGAGCGGCCAGTCAATTTGGGAAAAAAATTGAACGCGCCGCTCACGCTAATGACGGCACACCAACAATAGTGGATAATATGGAACTCATTCATTCTCGTGCTTACTACAAGGGAAGTTCTCTTCCTTGCCTCAAGGAAGATGAAACTAAGTTCCTTCAGACAGCTATCAAGTTAGGGCATGACCAAATTGCAAACATGCTACGGAGTAAGCAAACGCTGAAGAACATTATCGCATTACTTACCGAGCAAATGGACCGCCTGGAGGAGGGATTGCGTATGATGGAAAAGAAGAACGGAAAGAAGTGGCAAGCAATGTCTTATAGTGAGTGGATGAAATATTTGTCAGATGCCTCTCTTGGCTGCTTGACGGGTGATCAATTTATGTGTTGCTGGTGGATTAATATTGCTTCGCTCTTGGAACTCAAGGCTATTGAGAATGACGAGATGAATGGGTGGTTGCTTACTCAAGTGTGGAACAAGAATAAAGATATCCGAAAGACCGCATAGGTCTTAAGAAGTATGATGTAAAACAAGAGGTCTAAATAAAAAGTATGATGTGTCTGCGCACATGATATTTTTTATGCGCGCT
>Ga0209084_1004075_pt1 | contig 10397 bp, 7 predicted proteins | sample C_130820_MF_Meta_FD_187309 | JGI IMG/M metagenome (GOLD analysis project Ga0209084, IMG submission 187309) | Freshwater microbial communities from Lake Croche, Canada to study carbon cycling - C_130820_MF_MetaG (SPAdes) (version 2) | ecosystem: Environmental > Aquatic > Freshwater > Lake | place... | reverse complement strand
ATTCCAAAATCCAAAGACACGTACTGACCAAAGGTCAACGGGTCCAAGCTCACCTGGATGTTGCCTGGATGCATATCGGCATGGAAAAATCCGTCCCTGAAAACTTGCGTAAAAAAGATCGTCACGCCATCTCTTGCCAACTGCTTGATATCAACACCAGCCTCCAGCAAACGCGACAAGTGACTGATGGGCACGCCGTCCATTCTTTGCATCACGATCACATCTTGGTGACAATAATCCCAATACATCTCTGGAATCAAGACCAAATTGAGCCCATGCATGTTCCTTCTGAGTTGAGCTGCATTTGCCGCCTCCCGAACCAAGTCCAGCTCATCGTGCAAGTATTTGTCAAATTCAGCCACCACCTCAATGGGCTTGAGGCGCCTGCCATCCGCAGAAAATCGATCAAGCCAAGTGGCCATCATGCGCATCAAGGCAAGATCTTTTTCAATGACCTTCTTCATCATCGGTCGAATGACCTTGACAGCTACCTCCTTGATCTCACCTTGGCGATCCTCGATTTGAGCAAAATGAACCTGCGCAATCGATGCGCTGGCCACAGGCACTTGCTCAAAATGCTTAAAGATCTGCGCCAAGGGTCGACCAAATGCACGCTCAATGGTGGCCACAGCAATCTCTGAGGCAAATGGCGGCACGCGGTCTTGCAATTTGGCCAACTCGGTGGCAATGTCCATGGGCAACAAGTCGCGTCGGGTGGACAGCACCTGTCCAAATTTCACAAAAATAGGCCCCAAACTCTCCAGCGCGGTTCGCAGTCTGACACCTCTTGGCGACGAGAGATCTCTTCCAAGCCGAAGCAATCGACCAAAAGCACGCAACCAAGGCTGCTTAAAGCTGGAGAGCACCAAGTCATCGAGACCGTATTTCCACACGACCCAAGCAATAAAAAAACCTCTGAAAAAACGACTCATTGCGTTGGACCCTCGCCTGGGACCTGGGAAGAGGCTTGATGGGGCTTGTTGCGCTTGAAGCTCTCGGTGGCTAGAACCACAAATTTACCCAAGGATTCTTTGACATAGCTTGCCACTTTACCCAATTGATGGGCGTTCACATCCCCTACGATCTTTGCCAAGTCGTCCTCCAAATCCCACTTCACATGATCAACCAACCAATTGATCTCTGCTGCCAATTGAACATCACCCTGAATGTGAAGGGGCGGTTTTACAGCATTGGCAAACATTTGAATCAACGAGATCACCGAGGGCTCCATCAACTCAATGGCCAAATCAGGCGCCTTGGGTAAATGGGTCTGGGCTTGCAAAGGCACTTGCTGGGTCAACTCAATCAGTCCCGCTGGCGTACAGTTGACCCTGCATGCAAATTGATGCCACTTGATCTCAATGGAGCGACCCTTTTGACGCTTCAAGCGCTCCAAGGCCTGGGGTTCTTTGAGTAAAATATGATTGACCAGCAAGATCAAACGTCCCATGATCTCTTGCACCATCCACTGAGGGGGGTGCCATTGCAGGGCTTTTGTTTCCAGCGCCTTGATGCTTTGCAGCACCGATGACAACAAGTCCTCCTTAGAAAAGGACATGGCACCCAAGCGGCCAAAGCTTGAACTGAAAAAGGGTCTCTGGTTTGAAAACATATGCTCCTTGCCCCTCATTGCAAAGGCTCAAGGCCGCACACCAACCAGCCTGAGTGCTCTTTTGCCACAGGACGCGTCCAACTCCAAATCTCTCTAAATGGGGTGAACGAGGCCTCTTGCGCCTCTCGGCTCATGCCAGAGAGCTCAACGCTGGCAATGCTTTGCCCCTGCACTTGCTCTATGCCTAGCCACTGGGCTTGCAGCATCATCACCTCGGTCTTTTGCGGGCCAGTTGTCCGTTCAGCAAACTGCGCCTTGACCAAAGCGAACATTTCTGGGCTCAAGAAAGACGCCAATCGGTTCAAGTCCAAATGGTCCCAAGCATCTTGTAAATTCAAAAACTGCTCCTTGGCCATCGCTTTAAAAGCCTCAACATCTGGCACCGCTTGGTGGCTCTCGTCGGCCTCATGTTGGCTGCTCTCCCGTGAACCCAACTGCTGAGGCTCAAAGGGCTTGAAGATGGCCTTTTGTGCCAAGTCAAGTCCTTTTGATGAATCCGCATGGGGAACGTTGCCTGTCTCCCAAGGCCTGGCAGAGGCATCGTTGCCCACATTTTTGGGGTTGTACATGGGCCCAAAATCACCACTGGTTTGTTGCATACCCGAACGACCTGCCATGCCTGTCCCAAAGCGTTGGGCCTGGAAACGCCTTCTCCACCTGATCCATAAGGTCCAAGCCAAATACAAACAAGTGCCCATCAAAACCAACAACAACAGTGACATCATGCCTTGGGCATCTTCTTGCCCTAGACCCAAAGCATGCGCCAAGCTCATCACACCCACGCCCACTGCCGCCCCCATGAGCACACGTCCAACCCAGCCACCGCCCCAAGAGGTCGAAGGCAGAGGTGCAGACGTCTGTGCGGGCGTCGAGGACTTCAAAGGTGATGCTGGGCCTCTTTCTTGAGCAAGCGAGAGAGGATTCATAGGACCCGCAGTTGATACGGGTGAGCTTGAATTGGGATGCACACTTGAACGCTCACCTGAGGGCAACGATGAGCGTTGGTGGCCCATGGCACGCCCGCCGCCCAGTCGAGAGCTCGCCGCCTCACTTTCTTGAAGGGTCAAAAGAGCGCTCAAGAGAAAGCAACACATCTGCATGAAGTTCAAGCCCCAAGAGGACTTGATGGGCGAACAGTTCAACATTTGATACCCACATGCAAGGCCACGACACCAGCGGTTAAATTGTGCACATCCACGTGGCCAAAACCACAAGACTTCATGAGCGACCTCAAACTTTCTTGGTCCGGGTGCATGCGAATGGATTCAGCCAAATAACGGTAACTGCTTTCATCCTTGGCCACCAAGGCTCCTAATTTGGGTAGGATGTTGAAGGAATACCAGTCGTAAATCTTCTCCAGGGGCTTGGCTACTTTGGAGAACTCCAAGACCAGCAATTTACCCCCCGGTTTGAGCACGCGGCACATTTCTTTCAAAGCCTGGTCTTTTTTAGTCATGTTGCGAAGTCCAAAGGCAACGCTCACACGATCATAACAATTGTCTGCAAATGGCAAGCTTTCCGCATCACAGACCAAGGTCGGCAAAAAGACGCCCGCATCGATCAAGCGGTCTCTTCCAGTGCTGAGCATGGCAAAATTGATGTCCGTGTGCACCACGGTACCGTGGCTACCCACTTCTTTTGCAAAGGCCAAGGCCAAGTCGCCCGTACCTCCAGCAATGTCCAAGACCTTCATACCCAAGCCAAGGTCTGCAACGGTCACGGTGTACTTCTTCCAAAGCCGATGCATACCCGCGGACATCAAGTCGTTCATCAAATCGTAGTTCGATGCAACCGAATCAAAAACCGAACGGACACGAGAGGATTTCTCCGACTCTTCAACGCTTTGAAAGCCAAAATGTGTTTTACTCATCTTGCGATATTAATTTGCTTTGCACTCACTTGAGCCCAGGCACTCAAAAGAAAGGGCAATAACGTTGGAAAAATCCCAACCTCTCGCCCCTCTCGAGGCACTTAAGGTCGCGCCTTTTGTCTTGCCCCCGAATGCATGCATCACCACTGGGGCTTGATCGATCTCCTGAGGCGCAATCAGTGCTCGTGTCCACAACCCGCGTCTGCCGCACCCTTCAAGGCCTTTGTCTTCATGGGCGCATCTCGATCTGTCTTTGCTGCACTCAAACGCGATTCATATTGGGCCCACAAGGCGCTTTGCTCTGAGCCCAATTGGTAGAGGTAGTCCCAAGTAAAAATACCGCTGTCATGCCCATCATCAAAGCGCGGTTGAACAGCATAGTTACCCACTTGATCCAGGCTCAAGATACCCACTTGGCGCTTTCCAGTTTGCAAAACCTCTTGGCCCGGCCCATGCCCTTGCACCTCAGCGGATGGACTGAAGATGCGCATCAACTCAAAAGGAATTAAAAACCTTTGGCCATCGCTGTAGGCGATCTCCAACTGCTTTGACTCTTGGTGCACGGTCAAATCAGTTGGTAAGGGTGTGTTTTTTTGTAAGCCAGCCATGAATGAACTTTCAACTGAATGCAGCAAGTTTGAATGAAAGCGGATCTTGCAAAAATCCCCCAGACTTAGAGCAAGACCCTCTCAATGCCACCGGCGTTGGCCTGTTGAACAAAATCCTCCATCCACTGTTCACCCAAAATTTGCTTGGCCATTTCAACCACCACATAATCGGCCTTCAATAGGCCAGACTTCAAATCCCCCTCAAAACGAGAGAGCCCTTGCAAACAACTTGGGCAACTGGTCAAAATCGTCACATCCGCATTGGCGTTTTGCGTCAAGGCCTTGATGTCGGCCTCACCTTTTAAAAGTTCTTCTTCTTTGCGAAAACGAATTTGCGTCGATACATCTGGCCTGGTCACGCCCAAGGTGCCCGACTCACCGCAACAACGATCCGATGCAAGGACGTTCTCGCCCACCAAGGAGCGCACTGTTTTCATGGGGTCTTGTAACTTCATGGGACTGTGGCACGGGTCATGGTACAAATAGGCACCTTGTTGAGACTGGTTCAAGGTGATGCCTTTTTCAAGCAAAAACTCGTGGATATCGATGATCCGGCAATCTGGAAATATTTTGTCAAATTGATAGCCCTGAAGTTGGTCATAACACGTTCCACAACTCACCACCACGGTTTTGATATCCAAGTAATTAAGGGTGTTGGCCACACGGTGAAACAGCACCCGGTTGTCGGTGATGATTTTCTCGGCCTTGTCAAATTGACCGCTGCCCCTTTGAGGGTAACCACAACACAAGTAACCTGGAGGCAACACCGTTTGCACGCCAGCGTGCCAAAGCATGGCTTGCGTGGCCAATCCGACTTGTGAAAAAAGCCTCTCCGAGCCACATCCAGGGAAATAAAAGACAGCCTCGGTGTCGGCCGTGGTGGATGCATAATTTCGGATGATTGGAACGTAATTGGAGTCCTCAATATCTAGCAAAGCTCGAGCGGTTTTTTTAGGCAAGTTACCAGGCATTTTTTTGTTCACAAAATGAATCACCTGCTCCTTGATGCTTGCAAGGCCCACGCTTGCGGGAGGGGTCTTGGTTTGCTTTTTGGCCAAATTCACCAACACATCATGCGCGATACGTTGTGCTTTCATCCCCACATCGACCATCAACCCTCTGGCCAACTTGATGGTTTCGGGATTGGTGGCGTTCAACATGAACATGGCTGCTGCATTGCCAGGTCGAAAGCTTTTTTTGCCCATCTTTCTTAAAAGATTGCGCATGTTCATTGAAACTTCGCCAAAATCGATCTTCACAGGACAAGGTGACAAGCACTTGTGACAGACCGTGCAATGGTCCGCAACATCCTCAAATTCTTGCCAATGTTTGATCGAAATGCCCCGTCTGGTTTGCTCTTCATACAAGAAAGCCTCTATCAACAAAGAGGTTGCGAGTATTTTATTTCTTGGGCTGTAGAGCAAATTGGCTCTGGGCACATGGGTTGCACAAACGGGCTTGCATTTGCCACAACGCAAACAATCTTTCATGCTGTCTGCAATGGCTCCAATGTCCGACTGTTGCATGATCAAGGACTCGTGCCCCATCAGCCCAAAACTAGGTGTGTAGGCTTGCGAGAGGTCTCCAGATCTGAGGTCAGGATCGGTGACGTCAAGCTTTAAAAGTTTCCCTTTGTTGAAGCGCCCATGTGGATCGACCTTGGCCTTGTATTGCGCAAAGGGCAGCATCTCTTCATCGCTTAGAAACTCCAACTTCGTGATGCCAATGCCGTGCTCTCCAGAGATCACGCCATCCAAGGACCTGGCCAAATCCATGATCTTGGCCACTGCGCGGTGCGCCGTTTGGAGCATTTCATAATCATCGCTGTTGACCGGAATGTTGGTGTGCACATTGCCGTCTCCTGCATGCATGTGCAAAGCCACCCATACGCGGCCTTTGAGGACGCGTTGATGCATGGCGTTGAACTCGGCAAGCACCGGCTTGAACACGTCTCCCGTGAAGATGTTTTGTAAGGGTGCGCGCAATTGCGTTTTCCAACTCGCGCGAAACGAGTGGTCTTGCAACTGGGGAAACAACACATCGCATTCGCGCAACCATTGGCGCCAAAGCTCTCGCACCTGTGAGACGATAGCTCGGGCTTCGGCCACCCGTTCTTGAACCATCTCTTCAGAGACTTCTTCCCCTTTGCCAGCGTCTTGAGCCAGGGGTAAATGTCCTCTGACTAAAAACGCATCAAGCTCATCGCACAATTCAATCTTGTTGGCCAGAGACATCTCAATGTTGATCTTCTCAATGCCATCGGTGTATTCAGCCATTCGAGGCAATGGGATGACCACGTCTTCGTTGATTTTGAAGGCGTTGGTGTGCTTGGAAATCGCAGCCGTTTTTTTACGGTCCAGCCAAAACTTCTTTCTGGCATCCGCACTGATGGCAACAAAGCCTTCCCCACTTCTAGAGTTGGCGATCCTCACCACCTCCGAGGTCACACGGGCGACTTGATCGGGATCATTGCCAGCAATGTCTCCAAGCAAAACCATCTTTGGCAAGCCACCACGTTTGCTTTTGGTGGCGTAGCCAACCGCTCTTAAATAGCGATCATCCAAGTGCTCAAGACCAGCCAAAACTACGCCTGAGCGCTTTTGCTCGGCAAACATAAAGTCCTTGATCTCAACGATACTTGGCACCGCATCTTTGGCGTTACCAAAGAACTCCATGCAAACCGTGCGCATGTGGGAGGGCATTTTGTGCAAGACAAAGCGAGCACTGGTGATCAGGCCATCGCATCCCTCTTTTTGCACACCCGGCAAACCACTCAAAAACTTGTCCGTCACATCTTTGCCCAAGCCTTCTTTTCTGAACTTGTTGCCTGGGATATCTAGCCTTTCTTTGCGAATCAAGCTGGTCCCATCGGCCTGGTAATAGGCCAACTCAAATGAGGCCATGGGTGCATCGTGAATTTTGCCCAAGTTGTGATCGATGCGCGTGACCTCAAGCCACTGCGCATCCGGGGTCACCATTCGCCAACTGACCAAATTGTCCAAGGCGGTTCCCCAAAGGACGGCCTTTTTACCACCTGCATTCATGGCAATGTTGCCACCAATGCAAGACGCCTCAGCAGACGTGGGGTCCACCGCAAAAACAAATCCCGCCTCCTCAGCTGCGTCCGTGACACGTTGCGTGACAACGCCTGCCTCGCACCAGATGGTTGGCGTGCTTTGGCTGTGTCCCGGCAAAACCAAGTGCTCAAGGGCATGCATGGTTTCGAGTTTTTCAGTGTTGATGACCACACTGCGCCAAGTCAAGGGAATGGCTCCTCCCGTGTACCCCGTGCCGCCGCCTCTGGGGACAATGGTGAGAGACAGCTCGATACAAGCTTTGACCAAGGCCGCCATTTCCCGCTCGGAGTCAGGCGTCAAAACCAAAAAGGGATATTCCACACGCCAATCGGTTGCGTCGGTCACGTGCGAAACTCTGGAGAGCGCATCAAATTTGATGTTATCGGCTGGGGTGTGCTTTTTTAAGGTTTTGAGGGCTTGTTTTCTCAAAACATGTACAAGCTCGAATTGGGCTTTGAATTGTTCAATGGCTTTTTGAGTTGCCGCGAGCAACTCTTGCACCCAAGCATCGCGCGTAGGGTCATCGGATGGAGTTCTTCTTTGCTCAATTTCATGCAAACGATGGTAGAGGGCATCCACCAACATTTGTCTTCTTTTGGGGTTGTCTAGCAAGTCGTCTTGCAAGTAGGGGTTTCTTTGAACCACCCAAATGTCCCCCAAGACTTCGTACAACATGCGCGCTGACCGCCCTGTTTTTCTCTCTTGGCGAAGTTTCTCTAAAAGCGACCAACTTTGCTCGCCCAAAACACGATTAACGATCTCTTGATCAGAAAAAGAGGTGTAGTTGTAGGGGATTTCTCTCAACCTCGGTCCGTGTTGGGCCGCAGTCAACAAAAATTCCTTTGAAATGGGAGCGTTCATATGTAATTTTTTGTCAGTGACTTTAAAGTCATTAGAGGGAACCCTGATATTACTCTAGGCATGCAAACCTTTTAATTTCTGTGTGTTTGTTTTGTCCCAATGTCTAGGAATGGATCGGTATCAGCCGCGCTTGAACTTCCATGAGCAGGTCAAAAAGAAGTGCCCCAAGCCCATGACCAGTGCCAGCAAGACGTAACCAAGGACGGTACCGTCTTTTTGCAGGGCATAAAGAATGGCCATCTGCGTCAGAAAGCCCAAAAAGAGCATCGCCAAAGCATACAAGGGCATCTTGGGTGTGGTATTTTGTCTACCCTTCAGAGCTCTTTTTGACCCTTCAAACAGCACAAACCCCAAGCCCATGAAGGCCTGGGGCAAGAAAAAATGTAACAGATGGTTGATAAGGCTTGTCCAAGTCATCCTTGAATTTTATAATCGAATGATGGCAGTCTGGGCTCTAGGCCTCAATCACAACACAGCTCCTCTGGATTTGAGGGGTAAATTTGCCTTTGCGATTGAACACATGCCCCCCGTGCTATCGGGTCTTAAAAACATCATCAAATCCCAAGGTGAAGCGGCCATCCTGTCGACTTGCAACCGAACAGAGATCTATTGCGCAGCCAATCAATTGGCCTTGTCGGAGACTTTTCAATGGCTTGCTCATTCTGGTGGTGTCTCTCCTGACGTTTTGCAGGCTCACGCTTACACCCTTCAAGATGCTGGAGCGGCAAGACACGCCTTTCGCGTCGCAAGTGGACTCGACTCCATGGTTTTGGGGGAGCCACAAATCTTGGGTCAAATGAAGGATGCGGTTCGGGTGGCGTCTGAAGTGGGCGCTTTGGGCACGACTTTGCACCAATTGTTTCAGCGCTCTTTCTCAGTTGCCAAGGAAGTCAGGACCTCCACAGAGATTGGAGCTCACTCTATCAGCATGGCCGCCGCCTGCGTGCGCTTGGCCAGCCAGCTCTTTGAAGACATCTCCAAGGTCAACATTCTTTTCGTGGGTGCCGGCGAAATGATTGAGTTGTGTGCAACCCATTTCAGCGCCAAAAACCCCAAACACATCACCATCGCCAATCGAACCCAGGAGCGTGGTGAGCGACTTGCCGAACAGTTCAAAGGCGAATCCATGCGTTTGGCCGATCTACCTGAACGTCTGCATGAGTTTGATATCGTCATCAGCTGCACGTCAAGCACTTTGCCTCTGATTGGACTAGGCGCGGTAGAGAGAGCGCTTAAAAGCAGAAAAAACAGGCCTATTTTCATGGTCGACCTGGCCGTGCCTCGCGACATTGAGCCCGAGGTCAAGTCCTTGAGCGATGTGTATTTGTACACCGTTGACGACCTATCCGGTGTGGTCCAGACAGCACAAGCCAACCGCCAAGCTGCAGTGGCTCAAGCGGAATTGATCATTGATGCTGGCGTGCAAAGCTTTGTCAAGTGGATGGACCAAAGAAGTTTTGTGCCTTTGATTCAGCAATTGAATTCACAGGCCGAGCAGTGGCGAGCGGCCGAATTGCAAAAGGCCAAAAAGCTTTTGGCCAAAGGCCAAAGCATGGACGAAGCACTTGAGAGCCTGGCCAAAGGTTTGTCGCACAAAATGCTGCACGGCGCCATGGCCCAATTGAACGCGACTGACCCCGAACTCAGAGAGCGGGCCAAGGAATCGGTTGAGCACTTCTTTCTCAAGCACAACCAGACGCATTAGCTGTGCCGGAACGGCCTAGAGGCCTGTTAGTAAAAACTCCAAGCTGACAGAACCATTCCAGTCCTTAGGGTATTTTTCTTACAAAACCCGCGTCTCTTTCCCTCAAGCACACCACTGCCGTCCCAAAAGGACTTTGCCTTGAGTTCATTTTCAAAATTTTTAGTACCACCGATTTTTCATGAAACCCTTTATGCACGCGCAACTTGAGCGCTTCACACAACGACTGGCCGAGTTGGATTACTTGCTTTCACGAGAAGACATCATGAAGGACATGACGCAATTCATGGCCTTGTCCAGAGAGCATGCAGAGGTTGGCGTGATTGCCTCACGTTGGCAGCGGTTTCAAACCTGTCAACAAGAGATCCTTGCTTCACAAAAGATGGTGGAAGAAGCGCAAAAAACCCTCAAAGACGGTCAAAACACTGACGCTCAAGACATGCTGTCTATGGCTCAGGAGGAATTGATTGCATTGCAACAAGAAACCTCGCAACTCGAACTTGAATTACAACGCCTGTTGCTCCCCAAAGATCCCGATGATGCACGCCATGCCTACCTTGAAATCAGAGCCGGTACTGGGGGAGATGAGTCGGCCCTTTTTGCTGGCGACTTGCTCAGAATGTACACCCGGTATTGCGAAAAAGTAGGCTGGCGTTGTGAACTCATC
>Ga0209084_1004074_pt1 | contig 10399 bp, 22 predicted proteins | sample C_130820_MF_Meta_FD_187309 | JGI IMG/M metagenome (GOLD analysis project Ga0209084, IMG submission 187309) | Freshwater microbial communities from Lake Croche, Canada to study carbon cycling - C_130820_MF_MetaG (SPAdes) (version 2) | ecosystem: Environmental > Aquatic > Freshwater > Lake... | reverse complement strand
ATTAGGTGATTGTTATCACATCCTTTTATTCAGGATTGGCGAAAATGAGAATGGTGAAATTTGTAAACTAGAAAAGAATGAAGCTATTTTAATTTCACCGTTGGAGTATATGTCGATGTTGATTCCACAAGAATTTTATGGGATCATTTGCAAAAAAACAACATCTTCAGACAAATTTGTAACTAAAGTATTTGACTTGTTGCAAAAGTTTTGTTAGGATGGACTTTTAAATTATGGAATTACACTATGATCCTCATTGACCTGAACCAAGTTCTCTTGGCTGGGCTAATGGCTCAACTGTCGAACCAGAAGAACGTCAAGTTAGAAGAAGACTTGGTTCGCCACATGGTATTAAACATCCTAAGGATGCACATCAGAACTTTTCGCCAAGAATACGGTGAAATTGTCCTCTGTTGTGACAATCGTAAATACTGGCGTAAGGAATTCTTCCCTCACTATAAGGCAGGCCGAAAGAAGTCCCGTGAAAAGTCAGTATTCGATTGGCATTTGATTTTTGATTTGCTAGGTAAATTCAAGCAAGAATTGAAAGATAACTTCCCGTATAAGGTTATTGATGTTGAAGGCGCAGAAGCTGATGATATCATTGGCACGTTGACTCCTAGGTTTGCACCACATCAAAAGGTTCTTATACTTTCTAGTGACGGCGATTTCTTGCAGCTACAGCAATACGGTAAAAATGTCAAGCAATACAATCCAGCACAAAAGAAATTTCTGAAATCTGAATTTCCTTTGGCTGAGTTGAAGGAAAAGATTATCCGCGGAGACAAGGGTGACGGTATACCTAACATATTTTCACCTGGTGATTGTTTTGTTCGTGATTTGAGACAAAAACCTATCACAAAAGGCATTTTAGATAAATTCTTAATTGAAGATAACGAAAAATGGACGGATGACTTAGCTTTGATTGGTTTTTCTCGTAATCGCACTTTGATTGATTTGAAATATATACCAGAAAAAATCAAAGATGAAATTATAAATACCTATGAAGAAATTAAACCGGCGCCCAGAGGTAGGCTATTGAACTATTTCATGGAATATAAACTAAAGAACCTAATGGATGTTATTGAGGAATTTTAATGAAAAATATATATGAAATTTTAGATGAACTTGACATTGCAGGCAACAGAAAAGCCAAAATGGATGTTATTGGTAAAAATCTGTCTAAAGTGTTGACCGAAGTGTTAGAGATGGCTTACCATCCAAAATATGAATGGTTTTTCAATGAAATGCCTCAAGGATATAAGATTGTTGATATTCCAACAGGAATGGGTTATTGCCAATTAACAACTGAGCTTCGAAAGATGTATATGTTCCAGCGTGGCAATGCTGTTGCTGAGACTTTGAGCCCACACAAGCGTGAACAACTCCTTGTTGAATTTTTACAGAATTTAGAACCAAGAGAGGCTGAAGTTGTTATAGGAATTTTCAATAAAGATTTAGGTGTCCGAGGTTTGGACTATAGATTTGTAAAAGAAGCATTTCCTCATCTTTTGCCGTAATGAGACAGATAGAGAAAATTGTTATAGTATGTGGCGCTTTTGATCCGTTATCTTATGAGGATCTTAGATTCTTACAGATATGTAAAGCAAAAGGCGATTGGTTGGTTGTCGGAATTCATTCTGACTTTTATCTGGCTGAAAAGCACGGCGGGTACATGCAAGATTATGCAGAACGCCGGGCTATTATAGAAAATTTAAAATGTGTAGATGAGGTTTTTTCGTTTGATGACACGGATGGCACAGTAACTCAATTATTGAGAATAGTGAAAACTTGTTATCCTATGTCATACATTTTTTTTGTGTCCGACGAGGACATGGTTAATATGCCCGAAACAAAAGTACGCGGCATTACGTTTGTAACAATGAAACAGGAGTAGTAAGGTGTCAAAATTTGTAGGTAAATTTCCAAAAGAAACTGACCAAACAGAAGAGTATATGTTCAAGACGAACACATATGATCGGAAACAACGGGATAAGAAGAAAGATATGACTAAACAGTCTAAATATTTCGATTCTTATGAGTCTAATTTGAATTCGAATTCAAAACGACAGAAAAATCAATATTAATTCTTATAATTAGTCAAGGTTTAATTATGCACGAACAAGAAACAACACAAAAAATGCCGGAAATCGTATTCCGTAAGGAATCTCTAGATTTAGTAGATACGGTTACACGGAAATGGGCGGTAATGTCACAATTTGAGAGGGACTTGGAAAATTATGAAATCCGAAGACGAGAAGCTATCTGGAGTTAAATTCTTCAGCACAATCGAAGAGGCCGAAGACGGTTCAGGTGATGGAATTTTGACTTTTCCTCCCGAAGTGCTTGAGGCTGTCGGTTGGGCTGAAGGTGATGTATTGAACTTGCACGTTGATGATCTCGGTTGTTTGATTATTTCGAAAAAGTCATAAAACTGTCTCTTTTTTACAACAAAAGACTTGACTTTTGGTTCGGATGTAGTAAAATACGTTATACTTTTAGGAAATCACATGGAACTCATTCAAACCAAGTCACTTCTAGCCAAACTGATGGCTACTGAGAACCTCCACATCGAGCAGCGACCTGTTGGTACTGCATCATTTGATGTGGAGTCTCGGATCTTGACTATTCCGGTCTTGGACAAGAACCTTTCCTCTTATGAATATGACCTTTTCATGGGGCATGAGGTTGGTCATGCACTTTACACGCCGTTGGATGGGCTTAAAAAGGCCCACGACTTGAAATTGTCTATGTCTGCTATGAATGTTCTTGAGGATTCCCGCATTGAGCGTAAAATAAAGGCCAAGTATCCTGGGATCCGGCAATCTTTCATTCGTGCGTATAAGGAATTGATAGCCAAAGACTTCTTTGGTACCAAAAATTACGACATAAACCAACTGAATTTCATTGACCGTGTCAATTTGTATTGTAAGGCGGGTCAAGAAACAGGAATTGTGTTTTCTGAGGTCGAACAAGTGTTGCTAATTGAGATTGAATCTACGCAAACGTATGATGAGGTTATCGAAGTTTGCAAGAAGGTCACTTCCCACATGAAGGAAGAGCGTAAAAATGACCGGGAGAAAGAAAGAGTCAAGCCCAAGTTCAGTGATTATGATGATTTCACTGATGAGTATGATGAAGAAAACAATTGTGGTGAAGATTCTGATGAGGATGCAGAAGAATACATTGGTTCGAAACAAGGCCGAGCTAAAAAGTTTGACGAGGAAGAGTCCGATGGTAATGGAACAGATAAAGTAGAGACTGCGGCTGAAGATTTTGACGAGGATGAAGATTCTGGTGGTGATGGAACTGCAACCGGCGGTTCAGGTGCTGGCGGTTCAGGCAAAAGAGACCCAGAAATTGTATCAGAGACAGATAACGCATATCGCCGGAATGAAAGTCGTTTGTTTTCTGAAGATTCTCGTAGGTTTTTCTATGGTAATGTTCCTGATCTCGATTTAGATGAAATCATCATAGACCATAAGTTTTTGTGGAATCGCTATCGTACAGATATGGCGCTCCGGAAAAAAATGTACGCCGACAACATCAATAATGGTATTGACACTAAGGCTTTCCAGAAGTTTAGGGAAGATTCCAAGAAGGTTGTTTCGTATCTTGTCAAGGAGTTTGAACTCCGGAAGAATGCAGAACAGATGAGTCGAGCTACTATTGCCAAGACTGGTGAATTGAACATGAGTAAGATTTTTTCTTATCAGTTCAGTGAAGACTTGTTCAAGAAGATTAGTGTTGTTCCTGGTGGAAAGTCCCACGGCCTGGTCATGTTTGTTGATTGGTCTGGATCCATGTCCGGTAATATGGAGAACACGATCCGTCAGTTGTTGAATTTGGTGATGTTTTGCAAGAAGGTGAACATTCCGTTTGAAGTATATGCATTCACTACAAACTATGATGGTAGTGGTTACAGTTCTTATCGACGCCCAGAGCAAGCTGCACACAAGAGGGACGATATGGTCATTGGTTCTTTTGCACTGATGAATCTTTTGTCTAATCGGATGAATTCTGTTGAGTATTCTTATGCTGCGGCCGCGTTGTTGAATTTTTCGAATCGGTACAATTACAAACCAGACTGGTTCCAACTTTCTGGCACGCCGTTGAACGAGGCTATTATTTCTGCGATGAAGATTGTTCCTAAGTTCCAGAAAGAAAACAAGTTACAGGTAGTGAACACTGTATTTTTGACTGATGGTGAAGGCACCAGGAATTTGGAGATACACAACGGTATTGGTGGTTATCATGTGCAGACAGGAAAGAATTGTTGTGTTGTTATTCGTGATCCAATCACCAAGAATGAAGCTCGGGTCGAATCTAGGAATGCAAGAGATTTGTCTGCTGCGTATATCAAGTTGTTGAAAGGTCGAACAAACTGCAACATTGTAGGATTTTATATCCTAGGTTCTAGGGAATATTCATCCCAGTTCTATAACCTTGGTGTGTTCAAATATGACTATGAGAACAGAGACAACAATGACATTATACGAGAAAAGCTGAAAACAGAATTCCGAAACAACAAGTATCAGGTGGTCACTTCTGCTGGGTATGATGAATATTATCTCCTCAGGTCAGAGAGCCTAGACATAGGAGATTCAGAATTTGAAGTAAAGGAAAATGCGACTGTCAGAGGAATTGCTACCGCATTCTCTAAATTTACTAACAGTCGAAAAACTAGTCGGGTCGTATTGAACCGTTTTATTGGTATGATTATTTAGTAAAGGTGTATAACATGGAAGAAATCATGGTAATTTTCTCATTGAACGACAAAAAAGGGGAAGTTGTTCGTTGCAGCCCCAACATGTATAAGGTGAATTATTTCACTGGTGGTATACTAACCCACTCAGTAGATTCATACAACATCAATGAAGCGCGCCGGCTTGCTGAAGGTTATGTTAACACTCCAGGGAAGCCGAGTTTCTTGACAGAGTAGCAGTATCAGAAAATATAAGATTGTCTTTTTCTATCGTATTCTTTGACCAAGTATTCCATTTCTACTACTGACTTTGGTTTCTTGCTCATAATGTAAAGCTCCAGATCAGACGAGTATGAAGAAGTAGAAATCATGCGATTGAATAAAGATTTAAGACGGTAAAACATTGTATCTCCTATAAGTATTAACGATAATAGTATTTATACTATGCTGCAGTGCAGTACCGGTGCAATACCGATGTTGACACTTGACAACCAGAACTGGATGAGTTACAATGACTCATCGACTAACAAGGAAAGATTTTATGCTGACTCCAATTAATAGCAAGATGATTGTGAAACTGATTGAAAAAGAAGTTACTACTGCTTCTGGGATTGTTCTTTCACGCGCAGATCCTGTAGAGGCTAACCGGGGCGTTGTGGTTTCGGTCGGACCTGAGGTGAAGGATGTTGTTGTAGGTGACAACATTCTACCCAACTGGGCTGCTGCAGCTAAGACAGTATATGATGGTGAGACGTTGTACATCTTGAAAGAAGAAGATGTGGTGCTTATTTTTGAGGATTGAGTTTTCGTGGAACCGACACCGATAGACAAGCGAGGGTATTACATCATAGATTTTAGGATGTCAAACGGGTTCGAGTATTCAATACCGTCGCAGGGCCATTTTGTCATCAGTGCTATGAAAGCCTTTATGTCTCTTGATTGGAGTGAATCTGCTGTACCTCGGGTGTTATCTAAGGAAGAGTATGACACATTACGATATGTTGAATTCGAAGACGAGCCAGTACTGAAGCCTATCCGCAGGGCTAAGAAGGTAAAAGTAAAATGAATTATGTAACACTAGAAGAGATAGAGAAGTATGTGCCGATCTATGTCTCTCTGTATGGAGAAGTAGAGTCACAGGAAGAACTAGTTCACCTGGTCAACTGGTTCATCGACACTAAGTTAGAAGTTGATGAACGTTCTTGGAGTAAGAAATGAAATACTTAACATTGATCATATTGATTGCATTAGTCAATATAATATTCTGGGGCAGTATGGGTGTTGTAGCCCTACACTTCATCACAAAACTTTGGTAGAAATGTATGTTCCATTTTCTGGAAGTCTCTGCATACTCCGCAAACTTCCTTTCCTTTATGATTGGAATGTTCTTTGCTGCACTGATGCATAGAGTAAGAGCAATGATGTTGGTTGCTATTTACTTCATGGTGCTTGCAGTCTCCTACAGCTTTGTGAATCGGAGTGCTCCGACTATTGCTGCGATTGTTCCGGTGGTAGAAGATTCAGGATCACCGTTCGGCTATCTGAAGCATCCTCCGAAGCCAGGTACTGCATATGACTCTGGTACTGGAGACCAACAGTTCGCTAGGCCTACTCAGTGAGTGAGCTGATTCCTCCTCGAAAAAATTTTAGGGGGATCAAAAGGGGTAAACTTAAATTTACTCTGGAGCCTTGGGGACCTCAGAAAATAAATTTAGAGGAATAAGAGTTTCGCCACGGAGAAGTTTTTTCTCCGTGAGACCCTCCAAAATCCTTATACTGCCATCCAGGAGTACTGTTGTTTCCCAACAACAGATCCTGAGTGGACCTGTGTTATAATCCTAGGCTCTCAGAGCCTTGTGGACCTGGCATCCGATGACCTCCAACCTCCAGATCCGTTCAACCGCCAGGTCCTGGGCTAGCTTGCTGCCAGCCGCTGCACCATCCACATCCGACAAAAATGCAATCATATAGGCCCACATTATGCCACCTCCTTAACCTGGGTATATGTTGCCGAAGCCTGAGCCTGGGCTGTAGTATTCTTGAAGGGTGTATACACCGACGACGAATTCAACATAGCCACAAAGTCAGCCTGTTTGGCTACTGACAGATTGGCTACCATACCCGCAAGCATACTGCCGAGATACCCTGTAGAGAATGCTGGGCCATCATACTTGGCACTCGCAGCCTTGGTGAAACTCGAAATCACCGAGGAGATTTCTTCATAATCCATACGTTTTGCTTTAGCCATTATCAATACTCCAAATCGAAACTGCAGTTATAATCTTCATCTGTACCGTAACCAGCGGATGCTAGTGCTGATCCAGCATCACCGTCCATACTGTCATCATATTCATCCTCATCGACGGTTTCAATATCCATATTGGAGGCATAATCATTGCAGGAGCACTCATATGCAATTGGATCCAACTCGCGGAGGATATACGATGGTGAGAAGGTGATGCCGAGAATGGTGACTTCTGGATTAGTATTATCCAGAATGTCATCGAAGCTGGCTTCCAGATCAGCCTGGGTCATTTTGATGGTCATATTAAGCCTTCATGGAGAGAAAATACAGGGCAAACGGCAAACCAACGCCGAGGGCTAGAATGAGCGCGCCGAGGGCGTCTTGGAGAAAACTGGTTTTGAAGTACTTTGTTGATTTCATGGATGGAGTATAACGTTCCTGGTGGGGTTGTCAAGGTGTTTTTGGATAGTTGACCAAATCGGTCAACTATCGTCCCAGGACCTCTTGCCTACGGAGCAGGGCAGCCTCAGCATCCAGCTGGCATCGCATGTCATTTAGGATTTTTGTGTAGGTTGCATTTGGATGAGCATTGTGTGTGATCTTCTGCTCCAAATCAATCACCAGCAACAAGGAATCAATTGATGCTTGCAGATAATACATTAATCGTTGTTGGTCTGTAATCATCTTGCTTCTTTTTGCGTTGCCCATGTTTGTATTATAGTAAGGATCTTGGGACTTGTCAACTGCCCGTAGACAAGTTCAACATCTTGGGATCAATTTGGCTAGGCGTGAACGCTTCAATGAACACATGATGCTCATCTTTGCTTTGCTTGATGGCTTCATTCGCTGCCAACCACAAGTCGATCCACAATGGACCATTGATTGGCACTGGCGGTGCAGCATCATATAACATACAATTGGCATCCTTCCAGGGATGCGGATCCATCATACAGTCAACCTCATACATGCTCCAGATGCTGTTCCCCAACCGTTCCCCGAACTTTTCGCTCATATCCGAATAGTGAGCAGACCGTTGAGCAAAGACTTGATCTTCCTGTTGGTAGGCACTGGTCAATGCCTTTGTGATCTCTGCAAGGCTTTTGACGACCTTGCTATAGAGTCTAGGATGAATCACTTCTTCTAGATCTTCCTGAACACTCCTGAGATCACACATGGCATTGTGTAATTGAGAGAACTCTTTGGCGGTTAGCATCACTGTGGTAATCATATCCTGCTCCTTGCTGTCTATGAGTGTATTATAGCAGAACGGGAATTATTTGTCAACCACTTCTGTTTGAATTTTCTCAATGTAGACTGTGGGATCATTCTCGTATTCCCAGGCTGTTCGGGCCCAATGCTGGGCTTCTGCCAGTGTTTTGAATTTGCGGGTCCAACTGACCTGCTTGCTCTTTACGCGGAATTCAACTTTCATTTTGTTTCCTTTAATATCAGGGATTTAATATCCAAGATTTCCTGGTCCAGCTGGATCAATTTCGCAACCCCATCCTGGGCTGAATTCTTAAACATTCTCACAACCTGAGCCTGCCCGGCCTTGAGCACCAAGGCGTCCAAGAGCTTTTCGATTTCGTTTTCTGATCTCATGGTTGGACTATAACAGACCTCCAAGAATTGTCAAGGCTTTCCTGGATAGTTGACCATTCCGCTGTGTCTCTCTAGGTGGCCTTGACAACCTCTCCAGGCCTGTTATAGTCCAACCATGATGAAAACCAAGACCTCTCGCGGATCGCTGCCGATCCGATTCTGGGAATTCCGATTCTCAGGGCTCCAAGGCTCCTTGACCTTGAGCTTCGGCGGTGAGACCTTGAAGGGTGCCACCAAAGCGGCTCTGGACTTCCAATCCAGAAACCCATGGTGCCACCTGAAAAAGGTCCCCGGTAAACTTTGGCCTGTATACAGGAAAGCAAAATGAGCTATATTAAATGGGATACCCCTATGGACGGATATGAGGCTAGAAAAGGCCTTGAGGGTCCTTTCCGTTTCCGGTCTGGTATTGTGCTATACTATGACCCGAAGGAAGGGAAATACTATAATCCCAAGACGGACTTCTATTTGGAATACCAGGAGTATATGGAAATGACCCACGATTCTGGTTTCTGGCAGTAGAACGATCGGAGGGCATTCCTGGATGGAGAGGAACCAGATCAAAACCGTCCAGGGCATTCCTGGATGGAGAGGAACCAGATCAAACCGTACGATAGTGTTGCGAAAATACAACAGATTGTCTCGGAAAGACCTCGAAAACCTTGGATATCCCTTGACAACCACCTCGGAAGTGGTACAATGGTGGTATTCGAAAGGTCCTGGGGTGCACGTGGCGCCTGGTCGTATCATCCTTTGTTGCTAAAATACAACACCAGAGCCCTTGACAGCCTCCCGGAGCATGTTATAATGCTGGATTGTCTGGTATTCTGAGAATCCATACTATAATCGTCTGAAAATCACTGGAAACCATTCCTGGATGGAGAGGAACCAGATCAAAACCGAGAATCGAATGAGAATCGAATGAGAATCCTCTGAGGAATCCTGAGTATCTTTTGAAAATGTTGGGAAAATGTATAGGAATTCTCTCGGATCCTTGGGATGGACGGGCTAAATGTATCTCTGGAGCAAACCCAGCGACACTATACCACACTATACCACACTATACCACACTATACCACACTATATCATACTATACCACACTATACCACACTATACCACACTATACCACACTATACCACACTATACCACACCAAATACAAATGATTCTCATTACTAATACCCCCTGGGGGTATACGTTGCGACCAGTATCCCGCAATATGTTGTTATAATACAACAAAGTAATACGGAGTAATACGGAGTAATACGGAGTAATACGGAGTAATACGGAACGGATATAATCCCATTCTATGCACCGGTTATACACGGAAGTAATACACAGAGTTATACACGGAAGTAATACGGAATCATTTATCTCCTGGCTAACCATGTCATAGTTCCACTCTATGGGAGATTGGTTTCTAATAGTTTTAATTGTGTCACTGGCTGGTTGACAATCCAGCCTATTCTGTTATCATCCTTATATTGAATTTATTAATTCTTCTGGAAGGCGATACTATGAAATATCCTGAATATATGAATGCTGGAGATATTGCTGATTTTGAGTATGATTATAATCGTATGGTCGATGCTGAGGATATTGCTCAGGAACAGTATGATGAATATCTGCTCGATCAGGCGTTTATCTCCAAATCGGTTGAATTTGAAGACGTTCCATTCTAATCCAATATAAGGAAATATACTATGCTCAATAGTATTGAAGAAACTGTTTATAATAAACAAGTTATATCTAAAATGCTAAATGATTTTAATACTATGAAAATCGGTAAACCTAATTTTTATAATAAAACCATCGATGTAGTTATCTCCCGCGTGGTCTATAATGTGAC
>Ga0209084_1004073_pt1 | contig 10400 bp, 13 predicted proteins | sample C_130820_MF_Meta_FD_187309 | JGI IMG/M metagenome (GOLD analysis project Ga0209084, IMG submission 187309) | Freshwater microbial communities from Lake Croche, Canada to study carbon cycling - C_130820_MF_MetaG (SPAdes) (version 2) | ecosystem: Environmental > Aquatic > Freshwater > Lake... | reverse complement strand
GATCAGTATCATTATCACCTGTTGCAGCTTGAGTTGCTAGATCTCCACCAGCGAATCTTTTTCTATGGGTTAATCCAGCTTCGATCCCAGAACCTTTAGCAGCAGAGCCGCCTTTTCTGAACATAGGTCTTTTTAAAACGATAGACATTAAACAGAGCCTCCATCAGCAAAGAAACATCCGGCCCAACATATAATACAAGATAAGAAACAGCTACAGCCACAGCCACCACCGCCTTGTCCACCTGTTCCACCTGTTCCGCCTTGATTATTTACATTAATAGTTGTCGCTGGAGTATTTCCTATTCCTTGACCATAAGCATAAGCTTGTGAAGCTGCTAATGCAGGACTTGATAATAATGGAGAACCAGGTGTTCCTGGAGTTGCTTGAGCAATAGTACTGTATAAACCAGCAATACCACTTAATCTTTGTAATGGATATTGATTAGATATTTGATTTCCTTGTTGTGCAGCATTTAAAATATTTTGTGAATAAGCTTGTTGACCAGCACCTGCAGTACTTAATAAATTTATATTTTGCGCAGTTAATTGTGGTTGTAACGTTGCTAAATTTTGCTGTTGACCAACTCCAATATTAGCTTGTCCTAAAGCTTGTGTATAACCAGATTGTTCTAATTGAGCTAATAATTTAGCTCTATTTAAATCGCTGTTCGATTGATATTGTGCTTGTTGTATACCACATCTTGCTCCACCAAAAGCTCCTGCTTGAATTGCTGCAGCAGGTACTTTTTGTTTACTAATTTGAGATTGAATATCATATTCTTGTAAAGTTGGGTCAATCACTTGTTGTTGATAAGGTGACATATACTGTTGATATCCAGTATTAGAAGCTAAAGCTGATGCTTGATTTAAATAAGGTTGATACCCAGCAATACCTGATCCACAAGTACCTACTCCTGTTAATTGCCCTTGAGCATTATATTGCAAAGCACCTAAACCACCTTGAGTTGCTGCTGCTTGTTGTGCTCCTTGTTGTAAAACGTTTTGTTGTGCAACTTGTGGCATTAATCCACAAATATTAGTAGGTGTAGTTAATAAACCCGCAGTATAATTAGCAAGTTGACCTGCTAAAGGTTGTAAAAATGGTGCAGAATATGTTGGAGTAGTTGGCGCTGCTTGTGTTGTTGGTGCCGCTACTGATGGATTTGTTACAGCCATTATTTTTTACCTTCTAAATGTTTCATAAGAGCATACATTTTTTTAGCTCCATGTTTAACATCACCACCACCTGCATTTCTTACAGCATTAGCAGTGAATACAAATTCATTATTACTTAACATAGCAGGTATATCATCTGCACGTTCTTTTTTACCAATAGGAGGAACATATCCACCTTTATCTCTATAATCTATTTCAGGAATACCACCCGCTGCTAATGTCGCAGGTCCTCTCATAGGCATTTGCATTGGATTTAATCCACCTTGCATTCTATTTTGCATACCACCTTGCATTCCAGCTTGTTTTCTTTGCATTAATTGTTGCATCAATTGAGGATTGTTTCTTAATGCTTGTTGTATTCCACCTTGAGGCATTCCTTGCATTGGTTGTTGTCCACCTTGCATAATAGAACTTCCTAAACTAGGTATTGCTGATGGTTGTAATGTAGGCATTGCTGAAGGATTCATAACTGGTGTTGACATATTATTCATCATTCCACCTATTGCTGCATTTCTTCTTGGCATCATAGATGGGGCTGTATTAGCTTTCATCCTTTGAATATTTTCTAATGCAGTTTGAATATCTTTTTGCATAGTCATTTTTTTAACATTATTTGAAATTCTATTAGCATGATGTTTTTTAACTTGATCTAACATTGATCTGTATTTAGCTGGGTTATTCTTTTTTAAATGTTTTACTTGTTTTAATGCTTTATCAAATTTTTCTTTTGGATCTTCTGATTTTTTAACATGTATCATTAATTCTTCAATACCTTGAGGTTGAGTACCTTGTGCATAATGTTTTCTTGCCGCTATAATCCCGCCGTTAGCTCTTCTCTGCATATTTTGTTGCATATTAGATACTATACCTTTTACTTGTTCTTCTGGAATACCTGTAATAGAAGATATGGTACTTGTATCAGCACCTCTTTTAATCATTTCAGTTATCATACCTAATTGATCTTGTTGTGGATGATTAGGTTGAGTTCCATCTGCATAATTTTGTCTCATAGACATAATTCCACCATTAGCTTTTTTAGGAGCTATTACAACATTTTCTGCAGTTCTATTCATTGGTAAAGCAGCTGCTGAACCTGGCGCTGCAAATGTTGGTAAACCTTCTGAATAAATCGGTAATTGAGGTAAATTTTTTCCTGAAGAATATAATGTTTCAAATGCTTTAGTTTGAGCTTGGTTTTGATTATACGCATCCATGATTTGTTTATTAATATCACTTTGATTTGAATATGCTAAACCTGCTAAAACTCCTCCAGGTATTACACCTTTAGCCGTTAAAGCATTACCAACTTTTCCACCAAATTTACTAATTTTATCCCAAATAGATGGAGACGGAGTAAATTGACCTGTGTTAGGATCATAAGTACCTGAAGTACATCCTGTTTGATTACCAGTCTCACCTGTATTACATGAACCAGTTCCACAGCCACCTGAACCACAAGATCCGCATGAACAGCAATCGTACCATGAACAACAATCAAACATTGAGCAGCAAGCCATTATTTAAGACCTTTTTTAGATTTTATAAAATTCATTTTATTCCTTATATACATATATTATATGTTTTTAAATGGTAAGGAATACCCTTACAGGCAGGAATTTTAATCCTGAAAGATTATATTTTACTTAGTTTTCTTAGGAAAGTCAATAAGTCTAGGTTCTGGATTCTTAGGTTTAAACATCATATCTAAAGACCCTGTATATGAATGAGAACCGAAGTGAGATAACGCAGTTTTAGCATCTCCGTATATTTTACCACCTATATCTGTCCATAATTTACAGAAACAAATATCTTCACCTAAATAACCATTAACAGGATCTACTCCTGTTTCAAAGAATGTGTACCAACCTTCAGTCATAGTCTCAACTTTATTACCTACAAGTTGTTTATTAACTGTTTTCTTTTCAGGATATTTCTTTGCTAATTTAGTAAATACTTCTCTTTTAATTAACATGAAACCAGTTGGCCCTGCAGTTATTTCTATAAATCCATCTTTATCAACTACAACATTTTGTGGATTTGGGAAGTGTACAATAAATTGTAATTGACCATTAGCACCATAACCTTTTACTGGATATGGAGTTAATACTACGTCTTCGTCTTTTTCTAATAATCTAAAGATAGCATCTGGTTCAAATCCAATATCAGCATCAATAAATAAAAAATGAGAACAATCTGATGCTAAAAAAGATGCAACACAATTATTTCTAGCTTGTGTTACTAGAGCCATTCCTGATTGCAAATGTAATGCTGTTGATACTTGAAGTCTTGGATGAGTTGTTGATACAAATCTCATCATACTATTCATATATGATGTTGTTACTTGATGACCAAATGCTGGTGTTGCTATAAATAATTTAATTTGTTTTTTACTTTGTTTTATTTCTGGCATATTCTAAAAAGTTCTCCCATTCTTTAATTCTTGTATTCCAAGAATAATAGTTGTTATAATATTGCTTTTGCATTTCTAATTCTTCTTTATACAAATTCTTACCATAGTTGTCTATAGTGGTGTTTAAACTAGCTGCATAACGTTGTATTAGATTCTGTGCGCTACTATCAAACTCAACAAAAGATGCAAAATCAGCACATGTCTCTGGTAATGCTCCATAGTTAGTTGTTACTACTTTACATCCTGCCGACATAGCTTCAATCGCTGCTAGACATGATGTCTCTTCAAAAATTGAAGGGTAAGCATAAATATTAGAATTTATTAAAGCTTTTCTAATTTCATCATTAGTTGCATAACCATGAACATTTACATTTTTAGTTTTTTTACATAAATCAAATAAAGCATCAAACTTACCTTTTTCGGCTTCTTCAAATGCAGTTCCATATATTTTAGTTGATGAATAAATATCTAATGTAAAATCATCTCTTGTTTGATTTAAAATTTCTATTGCTTTAATTAATATAGCTAAACCTCTCCATGGTGTTGAAGTATATATAAGTTTAATTCTACCACCTATATTCTTTGGTCTATTTTCAAATGCATAAGTAGCATTTTTAATAACAATTGATTTATATTCAGGAATTTGAAAATGTTCTCTAAATTTATTATATTGCCAGTTACTAACGTAAACAAACAAATCAACAGAATCTACAAACTTACGATCTCTCATCATTTGAACATTAGGTTGATCATAACTTAAATGTTGCCAAACAATATTAGTTTTATCTTTTTGAATTAAAGATGGATGACAAATAGAACCTATTAGATTAATCCCATCAACAGAACCTTCTGGTAACTGTTTAATAAGTTGTTCTTTCAATATTTCTGTTCCACCTTTAGGGTTCATATTTCTATATCTCTATTGATAAATAACGCATCCATTTGTATTAAACAATCTCTATCGTATTTTAAATCAAATATATCAATAAATTCAAAGTCAATACTATGTAAATAATGTATCATTTCAGATAGTCTTGGTGCCCCTTTATTATATTGAACTGTTTGCATTTCTAAAAGCAAGAATTTAGTATTTTTAATAATAGGCAATGCACCTTCTATAATATCTTTCTCAGCTCCTTGAACATCCATTTTAATTAAATCATAACCATCATTAGACCCTAATAATGTAGTTAATGTTGTTGATGTTCTTTTTTCAGGTGAGAATTTAAATTCAGTTAACTCTGGGTAGATTCCATTACCTGTTGGAACTCCATCTAAACATTTATAATAATCAACTTCTTTATTATCTTCTTTTCCAAGAACCGCTATTTTATATTCACCAATATCTTTTAAAAATGATTCTTTATCTGTATTTGCTTCAAGCATTAATACATTAGCTTCTGGGTAAAATGTTTTAAACATTTTAGTCCATTCGCCTTCATAAGCACCAATGTCTAAAACTTTTTTAAAATCAATATTTACTTTTTTATAGTATTCTAATCTCTTTCTCTGATTGTCCATTTAATCTTTTTACTTCGTTAAACTATTTAAGTCAATAGGGGGCACAGTTACATACACATCTCTTTGAATATCATCAGGATGAACAGTTGTATCTGCTTTAGCTTCTGCTTCATCTTTATAAATATAGCCAGTCTTCTTATTAGTGAAGATAGTTTCTGCTGTGCATTTAATTCTAGTTTCTTCCATTATTTACTCACTGCACTTCTATTTACTTCTAGTATTGATACAATTGCTGTTACATCTGTAGCACTATTAGAAGATAATAATAATGCATCATTTTCTTGTAATACAATAGGTCCTGAAGCTAGATTAAAAGAAGTTTTAGCAGCTATATCATTAATACCTATTTGAATGGTTGTATTATTAACATAGCTAAAAACATAAGCAGATACTGTATGAGTTCCTGTTGAATTAGCAAACTGTATATTTTGAATAATTGCTCTTGCCGTAGCATTACAAGTATATACGGTTGTATTAGCCGTTGTTGTAGGTGTATAAATTGCGTTTTTATATACGTTAGTCATATTATACTTTTATAAAAAACCAAGCTTCTGCTTCGTTATTATCTTGTACTTCTTGTGTAAAGTTAGAATTTAATTGGTTTACAATTTGTTCTAAGTTCTTATTTACTTGATCTAATTGTTGAGGATCATATTGAGGTTTAGCATCTGCTAATCGGTTAAATCTAATCTTTGCCATATTATCCTCTCTTACCGTCTGGTTGTATTTCTAATGAAGCTGTTCCTAATCTCCATGTATCTCCTAAATTAGAACTTTGCAACTTAACTGTTATAAATCTTCCTCTAGCTCTCATACTTAAATAAGTTGTAGTTGAGAACACTGTTAAATTAGCTTGTGTATAAGAACTTGCTTGTGGGTAATTGATAACATTTACTTGCATTTGTAATGAACCATTTACGTTTTTAAAATCTGGAATAACTTTTTTAACAAATATAAAATCTTCTCCTTCAGCAATAGCAATATCCGCCGTTTGAATATAAGAAGTCATAGCAGTCGAACCTGCATTTGCACCATTCTCTTGATACCAAACTGTAGTTACTCCACCTGTTAAACCATAAACAGTTGGTGAAGCATTAGATGTACTATTAGGTAAATATTGTGTGGCCAGTGGATAATCAAAAATATCTTTATCTGCCCATGTTGTTCTAGCTAAAGATCCAATCGTCCAAACATTTTCTCTATAATTATATGTTACAACACTATCAATATAGTTAGAATTAGAGGATGGATAGAACCAACTTATTTCTGCAAATTTAGCATTAGAACCTGCGTATAAAATATTAGAAGCTACTCCTAAATTAATATTACCAAATACATAATCTTGAACAGAACAAGGTATCTGTTTAACTGTTCCATCAAACATATAGAAAGCATTATGAGACATCCAGAACACAACGTTCTGGGCTTCTATTCCGCAGTGAGGAGATATAGCACCGCAATTAGATCCAATTTGAGAGAATCCAAATGTATAAGGAGGCCCTACATATTGCATAGAGTGCGCAGATATATTTGTTAAAATTAAAATATTACCTCTAGTAGGTACTGCTGTAAGTATAGCATTACCATGTGATAATCGTTGGAAACCTGCAGTATTAACAGCTGTAGGTATATAATCTGTGTATGATTCTTGGGATGAGAATAATACCGTCATTGGATCAAATGTTGTAGTTGTTCCTGGTGTTGTTTGTGTTCCAAAGAATATAACACTTCTATTAATAGCATCCACAGTCATATAATTAGCACGGGTTGGAGCTTGAGTAATTAAAGTAGCTTTAGTATTAGTAGGATCATTTAAAAAATTACTTGTATTTAAATAATAACTTTTACCACCAATAATAGTTGTAATTAAATCTTGTCCAAAGTTATCTAGTTTCCATATTCTTGTATCTTGTGTTTTAACTGAATCTGTTCTTGGTGTATCCCAAGTTAAAGCACCCCATGTCATTGCACCCCAACCATTACCGTATTGAGTTGCTGGAACACCTGCGGTTATTTGAAAAGCAGCTCCTGCTGCAGATCCTGAAGTTGTAACTGTTCCAGGTAATCCTAATCCATCTAAATTAATTTGAAAAGTATTAGCATCTACTGTGTTATAAACTTGAAATTGAGATGCCATCGAAGTGTTATTAATTGCAGTATTAGAGACACTTACTCCTGATACAGATGAAAAAGTAACAAAGTCTCCAGGTTGAGTTCCACTAGATGTTGCAAGCACATTAACTATTGTAGTAGCTGATGTCATGGTAAACACTGCTGCAATAGTAGTTGTTAATGGAGTTACATCATAAAAGTAGTTATTATAAAGAACGTAAAGTTTATTATTAGTTCCTAATGCACATAATGAAGTTCCATCATTTGCTGTATAGGTATGAATATCTGTTGGGTTACCAATAAGATTATAATTAGATGCTGTTTGCCATCCACCTATTTTTTCCGGCACTCCATATCTAAATCTGACGTTATCTGAATCAATCCAACCCCCTTGAGCACCATAAGCTGTATCTTGCTTATTGATACCAGGACGTGGAAACTGTAATTTTGTAATTGGCATAAGAAATACTTATACCACCAAATATGTTGATTTACACTATTTTTTAGTAAAAGGTGGTAATCCTAATAGTGGTCTTTTATCATATAAATTAGAATCTGCAAACTGTCCATTTACATGGTTATAATGCAAGAAAACTTGAGCACAGATATTACCTGTAAATTTTTCTCTCCAATGCTCTAATTCACAACCAGAATATACTAACATATCACCAGGTTCTAGATCCACTCTTATACCTTTAGGAGCATCTGGTTTCATTATATTCTTATACTCATCAATTACATTATTACTTCCTGTTGTATCTAAATAGATAGCCCATGGATCTCCACCTAGGTTTAATGTTGTAGATATCTCACATGAAGGTCTATCTTTATGTCTTTTTAAGATAGAACCTTTTTCATACACGCGCGCGTACGAGTAGGTAGGTATTAAATTAAGATTAGTTTCTTTTTTCATTATAGGCATTACTTTCATTAGTAATGTTTCCATAACAAAGTCTGCATAATGAGAATATACATTTGGAACTTGTTGATCTTTCCACGTTCCTAGCATCCCGTTTTCCGCTACTATATTATTGGTATATAAATAATTAACAGCATCTCTTTTAAGTAGGAAATAGTTAAATATAAAATTAGCAAGATCGTAAGGTATTGCTTTTTTAATGACTTGATATTTGTTAATTTGAAAGCTCATGTAATCATACACTTTTGCATGAAATTAAAAGATACCGATATTCTAATATCATTAGATTGATTTGGATCAACACAATGGTTAAGCCAAGCTGGGAACATTATAAGTCTTCCAGCTACTGGTTCAAAGTGAACTTCTCTCCAAAGGTGTGATTCTATTGGTCCATCTTTGCGTCTAGGCATAGACATTAAAGATACTGACTTTGGATCTTCTACTTTTAAATGTCCACAATTCTTTGGTGTCTTTACATAATATACTCCAGACCATAATGAATTAGGATGCATGTGTGGTCTATTATATCCTCCTGGTGGATTAATATTTGCCCACATATTACCTAAAAATGGTTCTGAATCTAAATTTTGATCTTTATAAATATGAAATTGTGCTTGAAATAATAAATCAACAAGTTCTTTATATTCTAGTTTTGTGTGCATATCATCTGTTGAATGCCAACCATTCATATTAGTTCTTGTTAAACCTTTATCTTGATTAGACCAGTTAATAATATTTTGTTCTAATTTATTATTGAATTCTTGTGATCCAATATCTTTAACATAGATAGGAGTTGCAAAGTAAAGTTCTCTATTCATTATTTAAAAGGTGTTCCTCCAACCCAAAGAACTAAAGACTTCCTATTTCCTTTTGTAATAGGAACAACTCTATGTCTAATAAATGATGCAAAGAAAATAGCTTGTCCTTGTTTAGGTTTAGCTATTTTTCCTTCTGACATAAGTTCAAGTCCACCACCTTCAAATTCTGATTCATGTGATAATAAACATGTCATAGATATTTTACGTACAGGTGGTTCTTTTGCACAATTAACATCTGAATCTATATGCCAATCATAAAAACCTCCTTCTGGGTATTCCGTATACTGTGCGGGTTCTGTAATTTGTAATCCTTCAAATCCAAAATGATTACCATTAGTTTGATGTATTACTCTTTCTAATGTTGCATACATTTCAGGCATCTTATTAAATGGAATCCAACTAATATGTGAAGTTCTAGTTTTAGTATCTACTGTTCCTTTATCACCGCCACCTACTTCTCCCATTTGGACAGGTTCAGATCGTCCAGCATTTATAATTAATTGACATTGTTCTGGTGTAAATAATGGAGTTGTTGTTTCAACGATTAAAGATTTCCAACGTGGTTCTGTAATTATCATTGTGCTCCTCTATTCTGTATTGGGTTATATAATACATCGCAGTTAGCTGCTAATGTTCTTCTTGTATCATCTGTTCCATTGAATGGGTACACACAATGTCTCATATCATATGGAAATATATAGAAGTCTCTTAATTTCATAGGTGGCTCATAATCAACTTTAGCAAATTGACCATTACTTGCTCCTAATATTTGAAGTTTTCCATTTTGTGGTGCCTCACTCGCTGAATATTCTACACCATAAGTATTCGGTAATTTTAAAATCATAACTGAAGATAAACCTGTAAATAAATTGCCCTGATGAACGTGTACAGGATTATATTCATGAGCTTTCATTTCATTAACCCATATTGAATTTAAATGTGTTTGATATTGTCTAATGTGATTAAATTCTAAATAATGATGAAACATTTGTATAAACCAATCTAAAACATTTCGTGGTAATTCATTATGTCTTTTCATTTTAGATTCATCTTCTCCATCATAAAATAAAGAATGTTCGTCTTTAATTTTACCAACAAGTTGTTTATTAGCTGGTTCTAATGTATTAAATTTTTGTTCATACGTTTGATTGATTGCATGAAATATATCTAATGGAGTTTCATAACGTAAAATAGATTGTCCAAGGAATGTAAAGTTAAAGTTCATAATCCCATCTCTTTTCTAATTTTAGTAGCAGATATTTCTTGTATTTCTTTAGGTAATACAATCTCTTCTATCTTATAACCAACATCTCTACCATAACAAATGTTTGTAATATTAGGAACTTTTATAACATCAAATTGACCTGCATAGTCTTGTAATTTTTCTTCAATTCTTTTCTTTATATCTTCAAATTCAAATGGATTATTATTTGTTTGTGGCATC